>Ga0182738_1003209_pt1 | contig 18884 bp, 19 predicted proteins | sample eDN5th30CBELigMG_FD_128876 | JGI IMG/M metagenome (GOLD analysis project Ga0182738, IMG submission 128876) | Enriched Miracle-Growth compost microbial communities from Emeryville, California, USA - eDNA 5th pass 30_C BE-Lig MG (version 2)... ... | reverse complement strand
GGCGCCGTCGGCAGCACGCCGGCGGGGCCGCCCCGGCCGCGACGCCGGCGGGCCCCGCAGCGCGGGCCGCGTCCATGCGCCGCCAGGCAAGACCAGACAACACCAAGGAGACAACAGCGTGAACATCATCGCGAAGGCGCTGGCCGCCGCAGCAGCGGCACTGGCCATGGCCGCGCCGGGCATGGCCGCCGGCCCGCAGGGCTACCCCGACCGCGCCGTCACCATCGTCGCGCCCTTCTCGGCCGGCGGGTCCACCGACGCCGCGGCCCGCATGCTGGCCGACGAGCTCAGCCGGCGCTGGAGCGTGCCGGTCATCGTCGAGAACCGGCCGGGCGGGGGCGGGCGCATCGGCGCGCTGGCCGCCGCGCGCGCCAAGCCGGACGGCTATACCCTGGTCATCCTGTCGGCCGGCAGCGGCACCATCCTGCCCGCGTCGATCGACCGCGCCAGGCTGGGCTACGGCCAGGAGGACTTCGCCCCGCTGTCCCTGCTGGTGACCTCGCCGCCGGTGCTGCTGGTGCATCCCGATTCCGGCATACGCACCACGCAGGAGCTGATCGACCGCCTGCGCAGCGACCCGGGCAAGTACACCTACGGCACCAACGGCATCGCCTCGACCCAGCACATGACGGGCGCCGTGTTCCTGAACCGGATAGGCGCCGACGGCGTCGTCCACGTTCCCTACCGGGGCTCGTCGGAATCGCTGGTGGGCGTGGCCAGCGGCCAGCTGACCTTCATGTTCGACAACGCCGTGACGGCGCTGCCGTTTGCCGCCACCGGCCGGGTGCGCGCCCTGGCGGTCGCGTCCGCCAGGCGCTTCGACATGGCGCCGGACCTGCCCACGGTGGCCGAGTCCGGCGTGCCCGGCTTCCAGGCCATGATGTGGCTGGGCCTGGCCACCCAGGACGACGTGCCGGCCGATATCCTGGACTTCCTGAACGAGAGCGTGACCGGCGTGCTGCGCGATGCGGCCTTCCAGGAAAAGCTGCGCGCGCAGAGCTTCGTGGCCGAGCCCATGTCGCGCGAGGCCTTCGCCCGCTTCCTGAAGGACGAGGCCGAGCAGGCCACCGACATCATTAGCAAGAACAAGATCGTCATCGAATAGGGGCTGCAGCCGGCTGCACCGCGCACGCCCCCGGTGCCGGCGGGGCCGCCATGCCCGGACGCCCGGCAGCCTGCGCCGGCCGCGCCACCCGGCCGCGCCGCCTCAATCCGGCCGGCGCATCTTGAACAGCGCTGAGGCCTCGATGGCGAAGTAGTCGGCCGGGCCGCCGCCGCGCACGATGGGCAGGGCGGCGGCCGTGTCGTAGACGCCGTCGCGGATCAGGCGGCGGTCGATGTGCACCCCCACCACTTCGCCCAGCACCAGCCAGGTCTGCACCTTGGCGCCGTCCGCGCCCTGCAGCTGGATCACCTGCGCGACCCGGCATTCGAACGACACCGGGCTCTCGGCCACCCTGGGCACCGAGACGATGCGCGACGGCGCGGGCGTGAGCCCGGCCAGGGCGAATTCGTCGACCTCGGGCGGCACCATGGCGCTGGTCGCGTTCATGGCCTCGGCCAGCTCGCGCGTGGCCAGGCTCCAGCAGAACTCGCCGGTGGCCTGCGCGTTGCGCAGGCTGTCTTTGTCGCCCGTGCTGGAAAAGCCGATGATGGGCGGCACGTAATTGAAGGCGTTGAAGAAGCTGAAGGGCGCCAGGTTGAGCGTGCCGGCCGCGTCGCGCGTGGAGATCCAGCCTATGGGGCGGGGCGCGATGATGGCGTTCAGCGGATTGTGGCGCAGGCCGTGGCCCTGGGCGGGCTCGTAGAAGTGGACGTCGTCGGACATGGTCGGCGGGCGGTGGGCGCAAAGCCGTATTGTGCCTGCAAAGGGGAGGCCGCCGCCCGCCCGCATCGGTGTTTTCCCTGTGGAAATCCAATACTACAATCCGACTATCATACCGTCTGAAAATAATGCCGCCGGGGCGCAAGACCCCGGGGCGGTGGAACGGATTCGCGCCGGCGGCGGCTTGCGGCGCATCGCCCAGGAGGAGACATGGCAAGACTGGCGGGAAAATCGGCCCTGGTCACCGGCGCGGCCGGCGGCATAGGCAAGGCGATCGCGCAGGCCTTCGCGGCCGAGGGCGCGCGCGTGGGCATGCTGGACGTCAACGAGGCGCTACTGGCGCAGGCCTGCGCCGACGTGCCGGGCTCGCAGCCGCTGGTGTGCGACATCGCCGACCGCGCCGCGGTGCGCCGGGCGGTGGACGGCTACGCGAAAGCGGCCGGCGGGCTGGACATCCTGGTCAACAACGCCGCCTACTTCTACTACGCGCCGCTGGTCGACATGCCCGAGGAGCAGGTCGACAAGATGATAGACATCGGCTTCAAGGGCGCGCTCTGGTCGCTGCAGGCGGCCACGCCGCACCTGGCGGCGCGCGGCGGCGGGGCGGTCATCAACCTGTCGTCGGTGGCCGTGTCGGTCGCCATCCGCAACGCCGCGGTCTACAGCTGCATCAAGGGCGCGCTGGACACGCTCACGCGCCAGCAGGCCGTCGAGCTCGGCCCGCTGGGCATCCGCGTCAACGCGCTGGCCCCCGGGCCGGTGGTCACGCCCGGCGCCAGCTCGGTGATCTCCGCCGAAGGCTGGGAGGACCGCCGCCAGCGCACGCCCACCAAGCGGCTGGCCGCGGGCGCCGACATCGGCGCGGCCGCGGTCTTCCTGGCCTCGGACGAGGGCGCCAGCATCGCCGGCGTCACCCTGAAGATCGACGGGGCGCTGACGGTCGTCGGCTACTGATTCCCCGTCCCCTGTTGCATGCATGGAGCCATGGATGGACAGCAAGGACAAGGGAGCGGCGGCCGGCATCGTTGCGCAGGCCCTGGCCGCGACGCCTGAATCGCTGGGCGGCGAGGCGCTCGCGCATGCGCGGCGCTGCCTGCTGGACTACCTGTCGTGCGCCTTCGAGGCGCTGCCGCTGCCCTGGAGCGAGCAGGCCGCGGCGCTGGCCGCGCCGGCCGCCGCAGGCGGGGCGCACATCGTCGGCCGCGCCGGGCCGCGCACCCTGGCCGAGGCCGCCTTCGCCAACGCGGTGGCCGGCCACGGCCTGGTGCGCGAGGACATGCACGCCGGGGCCGTGGCGCACCTGGGCGTGGTGGTGTGGCCCACGGTGCTGGCGCTGGCCGAGCGGCATCGCGTCTCGGGCGCGCAGGCGCTGGCGGCGGCCGTGGTCGGCTACGAGGTGGGCGCGCGCATCGGCCGCGCCGTGATCGACCCGCAGCTGGCGCGGCTGTTCCGCCCCACCGGCCTGGTCGGCCCGTTTGCCGCGGCGCTGGCCGGCGCGCGGGTGGCGGGCCTGGACGCCGGGCGCGCGCGCCACGCCTTCGCGCTGGCCGGCAACTGCTGCGCCGGCCTGAACGAATGGGCGCACACCGGCGGCAGCGAGATGTACTTCCATCCCGGCTTCGCGGTGCGCAACGCGCTGGCCTGCCTGGACCTGGCCGGGCTGGGCGCGCGGGCCTCGGCCTCCATCCTGGAAGGCGAGGCGGGCTTCTTCCGCGCCTACGCCCGCGCGCCGCTGGCGCGGGACATCGCGCTCTTCGAGGGCGGCCGGGCCGAGATCGCCGCCGTCTTCAACAAGCCGGCGCCGGCCTGCAACTTCGCCCAGACGCCGTGCCAGGCGGCGCTGCGGGCCGTGGGCGACGTGGCCGGCGGCAGCCGGCGCATCGCCGCCGTGCGCGTGGAGACCACGCTGGCGGCGGTGGCCTATCCGGGCTGCGCGTCCCGGGGGCCCTTCGACACCGCCCTGCAGGCCAAGATGAGCATCTGCTTCGGCGTGGCCGCCGTGCTGGCCCGGGGCGCGCTGGAGGAAGCCAACTACGCCCGCCTGGACGACCCCGAGATCGCCAGGCTGGCCGCCGCCACCACGCTGGCCGAGGACGCCGCCTATACCGCCGCCTTCCCGGCGCGCCAGGGCGCGCGCGTCACGCTGGAACTGGACGACGGCTCGCGGGTGTCGGCCGAACTGGACGACGTGGTCGCGGCCGGCGAGGCGCAGATCCGCGAGCGCTTCCGCCGGGCCGCCGCGGCGGCGGTCGGCGCGCAGCGCGCCGGGCGCATCGAGGCCATGGTCGACGGCTACGGGCGCGAGGCCGACGCCGGCGAGCTGGCGCGGCTGTGCGCCCTGCCGGCGGCCGGTCAGGGGCGCGCCGCGCGCGCGGGAGGCGCATAGGCAAAGGGCATACGCAGGCGCCGCGGCGCGCACGGGCACGACGGGCGCAAACCACAACGACAAGACAGAAGGGTACGAGACGAACGCCATGACGGAACTGCAAATCCATCTGGAGGCCTTCCTCCAGGCGCTGGCCGCGGGGGTGCTGGTCGGCGGCATATACGGCCTGATGTGCGTGGGCCTGGCCATGATCTTCGGCATCATGCGCGTCATCAATTTCGCCCAGGGCGATTTCATGATGCTGGGCATGTACGTGACCTACTTCCTGTTCGTGCTGGTCGGCGCGCACGTGGCGGCCGGCTCGCCGATGGGCGCCTACCTGTCCATCCTGCTGATGGTGCCGGTGATGTTCGCGGTCGGCTACCTGGTGCACCTGGGGCTCATTTCCCGCGTGACCGGGCGGCGCGGCGCCGCGCTGGAGGGCGAGGGCCACTACGCCCAGCTCATCCTGACCCTGGGCATCGCGCTGATCCTGCAGAACGGCGGCATGATGCTGTTCGGCCCGCAGCTGATGTCGCTGCGCACGCCGCTGTCGAGCAGCGCCTGGGAAATCGGCCCGCTGTGGGGGGATTTCGTCAGCGTCTTCGTCAACAAGGGGCGCGGCATCGCGGCGCTGATCTCGCTGGCGGCCATCGCCGCGCTGGGCGTGCTGGTCAACCGCAGCCGGCTGGGCAAGTCGCTGCGCGCCTCGGCCGACAACCCGGTGGCGGCGTCCTACATGGGCATAGACGTCAACCGCGCCTACCGCATCGCCTTCGCGCTGGGCACCTGCATCACGGCGCTGGCAGGCGGCCTGCTCGCCACCAACTACCCCTTCCATCCCTTCGTCGGGCTGGAGTTCGTCATCATCATGTACGCCGGCGTGGTGCTGGGCGGCATAGGCAGCATCACGGGCGCCTTCTGGGGCGGCATGGCGATCGGGCTGGTGCAGCAGCTGTCCGCCCTGGTCCTGCCCACGCAGCTGCAGAACGCGGCCATCTTCGTGTTCTTCCTGCTCATCGTCACCCTGCGGCCGCAGGGGCTATTCGGCCGTTCCGCGGAGAGAACCTGATGAAGCGCCTGCCCACTTCCCTGGTGCTGTTGGTTGCGGCGGCGGCCTACCTGGCGGCCTCGCTGCTGGTGGACAACGCCTACCACCAGCTGATCTTCACCCTGGTGCTGGTCTGGGCCAGCTTCGGCCTGGCCTGGAACATGCTCAGCGGCTACACCGGCCTGGTGTCGTTCGGCCACGCCGCCTTCTTCGGCCTGGGCGCCTACGCCTGCGTGCTGGGCCAGATCCACCTGGGGCTCTCGCCCTGGGCCATGATCCCGCTGGCGGGCGCGATCGGCGCGGTGGCGGGGCTGCTGGTCGGGCTGCCCACCTTCCGGCTGCGCGGGCACTACTTCGCGCTGGCCATGCTGGCCTACCCGCTGGCGCTGCTCTACGTCTTCGAATGGCTGGGCCTGCAGGAAGTGACCTTTCCCATGCAGCGCGAGCACCCGGTGCGCTACATGCAGTTCGCGGACCCGCGCATGTACACGGTGGTGGCCATGGCCATGCTGCTGGTCTTCGTGCAGCTGACCCGCTATGTGGAGCGCACGCGCTTCGGCATGGCGCTGCTGGCGATCAAGCAGAACGAGGCGGCCGCCGAGGCCGCGGGCATCGACACGCTGCGCTGGAAGCTGCGCGCCATCGCGGCCAGCGGCGCCATCGCCGGCATGACGGGGGCCTTCTACGCGGTGGTGCTGCTGGTGGTCACGCCGGTGTCGGTGTTCGGCATGCTGGTCTCGGCGCAGGCGCTGACGGTGGCCATGTTCGGCGGCGTGGGCGCGGTGTGGGGGCCCATCATCGGCGCGGCCATCCTGGTGCCGCTGGGCGAGATCCTGCACGCCGAGCTGGGCGCGGCCTACCCCGGCATCCAGGGGGTGATCCTGGGCATCGCCATCGTCGCCGTGATCCTGGCCGCGCCCGAGGGCGTGTACTGGAAGGCGCGCGACTGGCTGCGCGCCCGGCGCGAGGCGCGCGGCGGGGCGGCGGCAGCGCCCCTGGCAGCGGCGCCGTCGGCCGCGGCCGACGCGGCGCTCGCGCAACGGGCGGGCGCCCTGGCGGCCGGCGGCGCTACCGCACGGCCTGCGGCTTCCGGCGAAATCATCCTCGACGTCCAGTCCGTCTCGCGCAGCTTCGGCGGCCTGAAGGCGGTGCAGGACGTCAGCTTCCAGGTGCGCAAGGGCATGATCCTGGGCATCATCGGCCCCAACGGCGCGGGCAAGACCACGCTGTTCAACCTGCTCAACGGCTTCCTGAAGCCCGATGCGGGCAAGGTGCTGCTGCACGGCGCGGACATGGCCGGCAAGAAGCCGCACGTGCTGTGCGAGGCCGGCGTGGGGCGCACCTTCCAGATCATGCGCCCCTTCATGCGCCTGACCGTGGCGCAGAACGTCAAGGTGGGCGCCTACGTCAAGGCGCGCAGCGAGGAAGAGGCCGAGGCCCTGGCCGCCGACGCCATCGCCCGCGTTGGCCTGGCCGACAGCGCCGGCAAGGTGGCCGCCGTGCTCACCACCCGCGAGCTGCGCCTGATGGAGCTGGCGCGCGCGGTGGCCGGCCAGCCCGAGCTGCTGCTGCTGGACGAGACCCTGGCCGGCCTGGGCCACGGCGAGGTCGACGACGTGATCGCGGCCATCCGCGGGCTGTCGGCCGCCGGCATCACCATCGTCATCATCGAGCACACCATGCAGGCCATGGTCAGGCTGGTCGACGAATTCCTCGTGCTCGACCACGGCGCGGTGCTGGCCGCGGGCGAGCCCCAGGCGATCACGCGCGACCGGCGCGTGGTCGAAGCCTACCTGGGCAAGAAATGGAGCGCCAAGCATGCTTGAGATCGAGAGCCTCGTGGCCGGCTACACCGTCCTGCCCGTCCTGGACCGGGTCTCGGTCAAGGTGGAGGAGGGCCAGTTCGTGTCCATCGTCGGCCCCAACGGGGCGGGCAAGAGCACGCTGTTCAAGGCGATATCCGGCATGGTGGACGCCATGTCGGGCGCCATCCGCTTCGGCGGGCAGGACCTGCTGGCCGTGCCGCCGGCGCGCCGCCCGCACCTGGGCATCGCCCACGTGCCCGAGGGCCGCCAGGTGTTCGCCTCGATGACCGTGCTGGAAAACCTGGAGATGGGCGCCTACACCGCGGCGGGCCGGCGCGACTGGACGCGCAACCTGGAACGGATCTACGAATGGTTCCCCGTGCTGCAGGAGCGCGCCGGGCAGCTGGCCGGCACCTTGTCCGGCGGGCAGCAGCAGATGCTCGCCATCGGCCGCGGGCTGGCCTCGTCGCCGCGCCTGTTGATGCTGGACGAGCCGTCCATGGGCCTGTCGCCGGCCATCGCCGACTTCATCTTCGAGCGCCTGATGGACATACGCAAGAACGCCAACCTCACCATCCTGCTGGTGGAGCAGCGGGTGGCCGAGGCGCTGCAGTTCGCCGACCGCGGCTACGTCCTGGAAGCCGGGCGCGTGGTCCTGGAAGGCACCCATGAAACGCTGCAGGCGGACGACCGCGTCCGCCGGGCGTATCTCGGCATGTAGTGCATACCGACCGCAACTACGCGGCACCAACGAGGAGACCCACATGAACACCATCGTTTTCGGCAAACCGGCCAGGGCGGCGGCGCTGGCCGCGGCCCTGCTGGCCGGCTTCATGGGCCTGGCCGGGCCGGCCGGCGCGGCCGAGCCGCAGCCGGTCAGCGTCGGGCTGATCGCGCCCATGTCCGGCATCTACGCGCGCTACGGCCAGGTGATGCGCATGGGCGCGGAAATGGCCGTCAAGGACATCAACGACCAGGGCGGCGTCAAGGCGCTGGGCGGCGCGCCGCTCAAGCTGGAGATCATCGATTCGGGCGACTCGACCGAAAAGGCCAAGAGCGCCGCCCAGCGCATGGTGGCCGACTACCCGCAGCTGGTGGCCGGCACCGGCGCGTATCTGAGCTCCTTCACCCTGGCCGTGACCGAGGTGACCGAGCGCGCCAGGCTGCCCATGCTGACCCTGTCGTATTCCGACCTGATCACCGACCGCGGCTTCAAGTACATCTTCCAGACCTCGGCCCCGGCCGGCAGGCAGGCCGAGATCGCCCTGCCCAGCATCCTGGAGCTGGCCGAGAAGTCCTCGGGCAAGCGGCCCAGGACCGTGGCCATCCTGACCGACAACACGGCGGCCTCGCTGTCCACCGTCAAGGCCCTGAAGGGCGGGCTGCTGGAGAAGAACGGCCTGGAGCTGGTGGTCGACGAGACCTTCACCCCGCCGCTGTCGGATGCCTCCTCCCTGGTGCAGCGCGTGCGCTCGCGCCGGCCCGACCTGGTGTTCTTCCTGCCCACCGTGATCTCGGACGCCAAGCTCATCCTGGAAAAGATGAACGAGACCAACGTGCGCATCCCGGTGATTTCCTTCGGCATCGCCATCGCCGAGCCCGAAGTGCTCAACACCGTCAGCCCGGACCTGCTCAACGGCGTGATGTCGGCCGTGGGCAACTGGGGCGCCAAGGGCCAGGAAAAACTCATCGAGCGCATGAAGACGGAGTACAAGGAACCCTGGATGACGCAGAACGCCATTTCCACCTACGGCGACATGTGGGTCATGAAGGCGGCGCTGGAAAAGGCCGGTAAGGCCGACCGCGAGGTCGTGGCCCAGGCCATGCGCGCGCTGGACGAGGGCCGTTCGCCCTACTTCCCGGGCGGCGAGCTCAAGTTCGACGAGGCCGGCCACCGCGTGGGCGCGACGCTGACCGTCATCCAGTGGCAGGACGGCGTGCCGGTCACCGTCTTCCCCGAGGAGCAGGCCATCGCCAAGGCCATCTGGCCGGGCAAGTAGCAGCGGCACGCCCGGCCGGACGGGCTCCGGACCGACAAGGAGGGCCCGCCCCGGAAGTGCTGCGGGCCTTTCCCCTCCAAGGAGGGGGCTCCGGCCGGTCGGCAAAGCCGGATCCGCAGCGCTACGGCTGGGACCGGAAGTATTGCGCAAGGGTGTTTTTGGAATCATCGGAGGTGTAATGAAGAAGGACAGAGTCGGGTTCATCGGCCTGGGCAACATGGGCGGGCGCATGACCCGCCGGCTGGTCGACGCCGGCATCGAAGTGGTCGGCTACGACGCCGACCCGGCCCGCGCCGCGGCGGCCGGCGCGCGGGCCGCGGGCTCGGTGCGCGAGGTCGTCGAGGCCGCCGACGTGGTCATGCTGTCGCTGCCCGACAGCAAGGTGGTCGAAGCCGTGGTGGAAGGCGAGGGCGGCGTCCTGTCGGCCTGCCGCAAGGGCCAGGTGGTGGCGGACCTGAGCACGGCTGCGGCCAGCTCGACCATCCGCCTGGCCGGCCGGTTCGCCGAGCGCGGCGCGGCCTATGTCGACGCCGGCATCTCCGGCGGCGCCGCCGCGGCCGAGAAGGGCACGCTCACCCTGATGGTGGGCGGCGACGCCCAGGCGGTCGAGTCCATCGGCTGGGCCTTCGCGCCCTTCAGCAGCAAGGTCGTGGTCATGGGCGCGAGCGGCGCCGGCCACACCACCAAGCTGCTCAACAACTTCCTCAACGCGGTGAGCCTGGCGGCCACCGCCGAGGTCATGGTCGCGGGCAAGAAGGCGGGGCTGGACCTGCACCGCCTGCTCGACGTCCTCAACAGCAGCAGCGGCGTGAACTTCGCCACCATCAACCGCTTTCCCCGCATCGTCGACGGCGACTACCTGGAAGGCGGCCTGACCGGCAGGCTGATGACCAAGGACTTGCTGCTGTACGTGGACTGCGCCCGCGAACTGGGCGTGGCCTCGCTCAACGCCTCCGGCCCCCTGGCCAGCTTCGGCCTGGCCACGGCCCTGGGCTACGGGGACCAGATCAGCAACCGCGTCGTGGACGCCATCGGCGACGTCTCGGGCGGCATTCGTTTGCACGACAACCAAGCAGGAGAGAAGCAATGAGCATCAAGGTATTCCGCAGGGAACAGGGCAAGCCGTCCGAGCAGCGCGGCGCCACCTTCACCGGCGTGGTGTGGGCCGACCCGGTCATGTCCAACACCGACAACGTGACCATCAACAACGTTTGCTTCACCCCCGGCGCGCGCACCTTCTGGCATACCCACGAGTACGGCCAGATGCTGCAGGTCAACGCCGGCCGCGGCTGGGTCTGCGCCGAGGGCCAGCCCGCCCAGGAACTGCTGCAGGGCGACGTGGTGTGGATCCCGCCCGACGTGCGACACTGGCACGGCGCCGCCGCCGACACCTACATGCTGCACGTGGCCACCTCGCTGGGCAAGGCCGACTGGCAGGAGGAGGTCTCGCAGGCGGACTACGAGCGCGCCACCGCGCGCTGACGCGCGGCGCGACCCCCCACACAGGAGAAACGAGCAATGATCGTCGAACTGCGCATCTACCACTGCGCGCCGGGCCGCCTGCCCGCGCTGCACGAGCGCTTCAGCAAGACCACGCTGGGCTTCTTCAAGAAGCACGGCATCGAGCAGATCGGTTTCTGGACCACGCTGGTCGGGCCGACCAACCATTCGCTGACCTACCTGCTCAAGTGGGAAAGCCTGGCCGAGCGCGAGCGCAAGTGGAATGCCTTCCAGGCCGACCCGGAATGGATCGCCGCCCGCGCCGCCAGCGAGGCCGAAAAGCCCATCGTGGCCTGCGTCGAGAACCAGTTCCTGACGCCCACGGATTATTCGGCGCTGCGCTGAGCGGCTGCCCACGGCCATCCGCCACGGCGCCGATGCGCCGGGCGCCGCGCCGGACGTGCCCATGGGGCGCGTCCGGCGTTTTTCATCGCCTGCCGATTCCGGCTTGCCTGGGCAGGGCCAGGCGCATCCGGCGTCAGCCGATCTCCAGCGACCTGATCTCGTCGCCCGCCAGGCCGAACACATGGTCCAGCTGCACCGGGCTGCCGGGAAAATTGCCGACCACGCTTGCGGTGACCGTCAGGCGGTCGCCGTCCCGGGAGGCGCGCAGCGGCTCGACGGTGTACTGGAATGTCTTCTGCGCCTCGCGCTGCCATGCCTGGATGGCGTCGTGGCCCCGGTATGTCCTGCCTTCGTCGACCACGACCGCATCCTGCGCGAAGCAGCGGGCGATGCGGTCGATGCCCGAGCCATTGCTGATCTCGAAGTAGGTGGAAACCGGGTCGGGTAGGGAAAGGGCCATGGTGCGTCCTCGCTGGGGTTTGCCGTACGGGGATTTTTGCCGCCGCCTGGCTGTTCGGCAAGAACGCACCGGAAAGTAAGTTGCTGAGCCGTGGGGAAGGCGCACGTCCAGCAAGTGCGGCAACATTGACCACGGCCGCCTTCATTTCCCCTTGGGATAGCGTCGAACCGCCAGCTGCACGAAGGCCTCGGCCAGGCGCGATTCCGGCATCACAGGGGAGGTGGACAAAATGCTCATAGTCCACAAGACCGAGGCGATGTTCATGCGCTATGGTCGCACCGAGGACGTGCCGGTGCGGCGGCGGGGGGGCTGACGGCGAACCGGCGCAAGACGGCGGCGGCAAGCGAGTTGCCCGGCCAGGAAGCCGGCGGCGCTGGGGTAAGGTTTCCGGGGCTGGAAATAAAAGCCCCGGCTCCAGGCCGGGGTGGGTATCAGGTCTTGCATGATGGGTCGTAGGCTTGCGCCCATTGGAAGCCATCACCAACCTTGTGGCGATTGTATGGCCCTGTATCAGCCCTAGTCAATCGCTGTGGCCGATCCATGCCGTGGTTGGCATGGCTATCCAAGATTCAGAGACATGCCAGGAACACTGCAATACCGGCCCGTGTTGATCGACGCGCTCATCAGCAATGAGCGTATCAACAGCTACCAGGGCGTCTTTCACCCTGCCAACGACATGGAGCTGATGGGTGCCTACCTGTGGAATGCCCACGTCTGCGGTGCCCTCTACCCGCTGATCGGCGCGGTGGAGATCACGTTGCGCAACGCCATCGACCAGGCGCTGGTCGGTAGCATGGGCCGATTCTGGTGGGCGGGCGGCAAGTTGCGTTACCGCTCCTTTGCGCCCGGCGTGGATGCACCGCATGCGGTGCAGGCGGTGCGCGACAACTTTGCGAAAGCCACTCGCACCTACGCGGCCGAACAGCGTCGCCGGCATGCGGTGCGTGGCAACGTGACGCCCCGCCATCATGGCGTGATCGCCAAGACGGCTTTCTCCACCTGGGAATTCCTGCTGGATGCGCAGTTCCTGGGCCGTGGGCTGATCTGGCCCAAGCATCTGTCGTCAGTATTTCGCGGGCCGTGGCCGGCAGGTCAGGCGAGTGTGGCGCTGGCCCATGCCCGTAGCCTAGTGGCGACGCTGCGCGACTTCCGCAATCGCTTGTTCCACCATGAACCGGCCTGGAAACGGTACGGCGTGCTGACCGAGGCGGACGCCCTGCTTCACTTGCAGGAGAAGATCGGCAAAGCGGAAAGCCTGCTGGCCCTCATCCATCCCGAAAACCTGCGGCTGTTGCAGGCCAACGGGCTGTTGCGCAGTGCGTACCGGGCCTGCACCGCAGGGGAGATCCGCCGCTTCCAGCACCTGGCGCAAACGCATCGGATCGACTCGCTCGATGCTTTGGCCCGACTGGTGGTCCGCTGCGCGCAGGAAAACAGCGCTTTGACTGCACGGCTGCATCAAGGCCGGCAGCAACGCTTCCTGATTTTGCCGTCTTGAAGGTGCAGGCGAACCGGTTGCGTCCAGGGCTCGACCGCAGCCATTTCTCACTTCCCCATGGGATAGCGCCGCGCCGCCAACTGCACGAAGGCCTCGGCCAGGCGCGAGCGGACGGTCGAGCGCTGCCACAGCACGCCGACCGTGCGGTGCGGGCAGGGGGCCGGCAGCGGCCAGCGGCGCAGGCCCGGCTCGCCGCCGCCGTGGGGCGGGCTGTCCGGCAGCACCGACACGCCCAGGCCGCTGGCCACCATCTGCACGATGGGGGCGATGCCGTCCAGCTCGAAGCGCACCCGCGGCCGGATGCCGTGGGACTTCAGGTAGTCGTCGGCCATGCGGCCCGCCACCGCGTTGCGGTCGTAGCGGATGAAGGGCTGCTGCGCGGCCGTGGCCAGCACGTCCGTCACCTTCAGGCCGCGCGGGGCCAGCAGCACCAGCTTCTCGTCGCGCAGGCTGCGCCAGCCGCAGGTCTTGGGCAGGGCGAAGCGCGGGTGGACCAGCACGGCCGCGTCCAGCTCGCCGTCCATCAGGTGCTCGTACAGCGTGGCCGTGGCGCCGGGCTCGATGTAGATCTCGATCTGCGGATGGCGGGCCGCCCAGTCCTGCAGCACGCGCGGCAGGATGCCGGCCAGCGACGAGGGCGTGGCGCCCAGCCGCAGCGGCCCCTGGGGCAGGTCGGTGCTGGAGGCGGCCGAGCGCATGTCGCGCGTCTCGGCCAGGATGCGCCGCGCGTAGGGCAGGATGCGGTCGCCGGCCACGGTCGGGCGCACCGTGCGGCCGGCGCGCATGACCAGCGGGCCGCCCAGCGAGGCTTCCAGCGCCTTGAGGCGCTGCGCCAGCGATGCCGGCGGCATGTCCAGGTAGCGCGCGGCTTCGGCGATGGAGCCGCGTTCGACCACCTGCACGAAACATTCCAGATAGCGTGAGTCCATGAGGGTGTCCGATGGCAGGCACGGCGCGGCGCAGGCCGGGCCGCTGGCGGCGTGCGAGCGGAAGGGAGCCGGCGCTCGTGCCGTGGCCAGGAGGCCGGCACTTGTGCCGTGGTCGAAACGCCGGCGCCCGTCCCGCCAATGAAAACGTAATTTACGTGGTTTGAAACTATCAGAACACGATTGTTATCCGTTGTCGACAGGGCAAGAATGGCCTCTCGCAACCGGGAAAACCGGGTATCGGGAACAAAAGGGTAGCCATGCCGAAGATTCAATCCGTCGAAGTCTGCGCCGCCGCGGTGCCGCTGGACAAGGTCACATCGTTTTCGCGCCGCAGCCTGGACACGCGCCACTACGGCCTGGTCAGGCTGCGCTCCACCGACGGCGCGTCGGGCATCGGCTTCTGCTACGTGGGGCCGGCCGGCGGCGAGGTCTTCCGCCTGGCCGTCGAACAGGTCCTGGCCCCGGTGCTGATCGGCCAGGACTCGCACGGCGTGGAAAGCCTGTGGCAGGAGATGCACCAGGTCAGCGTGCTGCAGGGCCGCGCCGGCACGGTGATGCGCGCCATCAGCGCGCTGGACACCGCCCTGTGGGACATGAACGCGCGCGCCGCCGGCCTGCCGCTGCACCGCTACCTGGGCGCCTTCCACCTGGACAGCGTGCCCGCCTACGCCAGCGGCGGCTACTACCTGGACGGCAAGACGCCGGAAAAGCTGGGCGAGGAAATGGCCGGCTACGTCGCCATGGGCTTCAAGGCGGTCAAGATGAAGTCCGGCCGCCTGTCGCCGGCCGAGGAAGAAGCCCGCGTGCGCGCCGCGCGCGAGGCCGTCGGCCCGGACGTCGAGCTGATGATAGACCTGAACAACGCCTGGTCCGACGTGGCCCAGGCCATGCCCTACGTCGAGCGCTTCGAGCCCTACCGGCCCTACTTCCTGGAAGAGCCTTTCTTCCCGGACGACGTGGACAACCACGCCAGGCTGGCCCGGCTGACGCGCACCCCCATCGCGACGGCCGAGATCGGCTACGGGCGCTGGTATCACAAGGAACTGCTGGACAAGGGCGCGGCCGCCATCCTGCAGACCGACGCCGCGGTGTGCGGCGGGATATCGGAATGGCGCCGCATCGCCGCCACCGCGGCCAGCTACGGCGTGGCGGTCTGCCCGCACTGGTTCCACGACCTGCACGCGCCGCTGGTGGCCAGCGCGCCCAACGCGCGCTACGTGGAGTTCTTCTGGGACGACCAGGTGCTGAACTTCCGCCGCCTGGTGGACCGCCAGCTGTCGCAGCAGGGCGGCCGCGTGGTGCTGCACCAGGAGCCGGGACTGGGCTTCGACTTCGACGAGGCGCAGGTGAAGAAGTACGGAAGCTGGAGCCGGGTGGGCTGACGGCCCATGCTGGCGTCGGCGTTCCGCGCTGGCGGCGCTGGCTGCATCGGTGGGTGAAGGCAAGGGACAAGGAAAGGAACATGGACCTGGGAATCAAGGACAGGACGGCGCAGGCGCTGCGGCGCGCCGGCGCGCACGTGCTGGAAGTGCCGTGGGACCTGGCCGACCTGGACGCCATCGACGGCAACGTGGCGCGCATCGAGCAGGCGCTGGGGCCGGTCGACATCCTGGTCAACAACACCGGCGGGCCGCCGCCCACGCCGGCGCTGGGCCAGGACGCGGCGCTGTGGCTGGCGCAGTTCCAGGCCATGGTGCTGTCGGTGGTCAAGATCGCCGACCGCGTGGTGCCGGGCATGCGCGAGCGCGGCTGGGGGCGGGTGGTGACCAGCGCATCGTCGGGCGTGGTGGCGCCCATACCCAACCTGGCGGTGTCCAACGCCCTGCGCATGTCGCTGCTGGGCTGGTCCAAGACGCTGGCGCGCGAAGTCGCGCGCGACGGGGTGACCGTCAACGTGGTGGTGCCCGGGCGCATCGCCACCGGCCGCATCCGCTTCCTGGACGAGGCCAGGGCGCGCCGGGAGAACCGCAGCGTGGAGGAAGTGGCCGCCGAGAGCACCGCATCGATTCCCGCCGGCCGCTACGGCGAGCCGCGCGAGTACGCCCAGGCGGTCGCCTTCCTGGCGAGCGAGGCGGCGTCCTACGTCACCGGCTCGGTCCTGCGCGTGGACGGCGGGCTGATCGCCAGCGTGTAGCGGGCAAGGCCGCCGCGCAGCCCATGGCCGTGGTCGAATGCGGGGCAGCCGATCCATGCAAGCAAGGAGAAACATCATGCCGTCCGATCAGGAAATCGCCGCCGCCCTGGCGGCCGTGTCGACCGCCACGCTGACCACCGTTCTGCTCAAGCAGGGCGTGCGCAACGCCTGGATGCGCGGCGCCGCGCCGCTGGGCGCGGCCCGGGGCCGGGTGGCCGGGCGCGCGTTCACCCTGCGCTTCATCCCCATGCGCGAAGACCTGGCCACGCCGGCGGCGTGGTCCTCGCCGCGTTCGACGCGGGTGGCGGTCGAGCAGGTGCCGGCGGGCAGCGTGGTGGTGGTCGACGCCATGGGCGTGGCCGACGCCGGCATCCTGGGCGACATCCTGTGCGCCCGCCTGCACCGGCGCGGCGCGGCGGCGCTGGTGACCGACGGCGCCGTGCGCGACGCCCAGGGCGTGCAGGCCACCGGCCTGCCGGTGTGGTGCCGCGGCGCGGCCGCGCCCGCGGCCATCGCCAGCCTGGTGTTCGCCGGCTGGCAGGAGCCGATAGGGTGCGGCGGCGTGGCCGTTTATCCGGGCGATTTCGTGGTGGCCGACGGCGACGGCGCGGTGGTGGTGCCCGCAGCGCTGGCCGAGGCGGTGGCAGGCGCGGCCGGCGAGCAGGAAAGGCTGGAGGACTGGATCCTGGAGCAGGTCGGGCAGGGCGCGGCGCTGCCCGGCCTGTACCCGCCCGACGAGGCCAACCGGGCGCGTTACGAGGAGGCCAGGCGTGCGCGGGATGCGCCGCCGTCCGGCCGCTGAGGCGCGGCATCGAGACAACTGCATCGAGACAGCGGCATAGAAATAACGACATAGAAATAACGACAGGAAGGAGACAGAACCATGCATACCGTGCGAAGCATTTTCCTGGCACTGTGCTGCGCCCTGGCGCCGCTTGCGGCAGGCCCGGCCGCGGCGGCCGATTACCCCGACAAGGTCGTGCGCCTGGTCGTGCCCTGGGCCACCGGCGGCTTCAACGACATCCTGGGCCGCATGCTGGCCGAGCGCATGTCGCGCGGCCTGGGCCAGCAGGTCATCGTCGAGAACAAGCCCGGCGCGGCCGGCACACTGGGCAGCGAGTTCGTCGCGCGCGCCGCGCCCGACGGCTACACGCTGCTGCTGGCCACCGCCGACACGCATGCGATCAGCCCGGCGGTCTATCCCAACCTGCGCTACGACCCGGTCAAGGACTTCGAGCCGGTGGCCATGCTGGTGACCCAGCCCGTGCTGCTGTGGGTGCGCGCCGATTCGCCGCTGCGCACGCTGGACGACTTCCTGGCGGAGGCGAAGAAGCGGCCCGGCGAGCTCACCTATGCGTCCAACGGCAACGGCAGCGCCACCCACCTGGGCATGGAGGACTTCAGCCGCGCGGCGGGCATACGCATGCTGCACGTGCCCTACAAGGGCACCGGGCCGGCGCTGATCGACCTGATGGGCGGGCGGCTGGACACCATGTTCCTGAGCGTGCAGGCCGCCGGCCCCCACGGCGAGTCGGGCGCGCTGCGGCCGCTGGCGCTGACCGCGGGCAAGCGCTCGGCGCGGATGCCGGACGTGCCGACCCTGGACGAGACCTGCTGCGCGGGTTTCCGGCTGGCGCTGTGGCAGGGCCTGGTCGCACCCAAGGGCACGCCGCCCGAGGTGGTGGCCAAGGTGTCGCAGGCCGCCGTCGCCGCGCTGCAGGACCCGGAGATCCGCGATCCCATGGCGGCGCTGGGCGTGGAGACGATAGGCGGCGGCCCGCAGGCCTTCGGCGATTTCCTGCAGCAGGAGACGGCGCGCTGGCGCGATGTTGTAAAGTCCGTCGGCGTCCGGCTGGAGTAGCGCGACCGCGGCCGGGCTTCGTACAGTCTTTCGGCGCCCGGCCGCAGCGGCACGCCCGCGGCCGGCGCTCGTGAAGTCAGCCGGTATCCGGGCCGGGCCATGCGCCCGCGGCCGGTCCGGCGCATGCTGAAGATGGAGTTCCGTCCGTAATGAATCGACCGGTATTGCTCGTCATGCTCCCGCTGTCCGCCGCCCACATGGAAAGGCTGGCGCAGGCATTCACCGTCATCGACGCGAGCCGCCCCGAAGACTGCCAGGCGCGGATCGACGCGCACGGCGCGCAGGTGCGGGTGGTGCTGACCAACGGCACCATCGGCCTGACCGCTGCGCAGATGGCGGGCATGCCGGGGCTGACCCTGGCCTGCGCCTTCGGCGCGGGCTACGAGAACCTGGACGCCGCGGCCGCGCGCGAGCGCGGCGTGGCGCTGTGCAACGGCGCGGGCGCCAACAGCGAGTCGGTGGCCGACCATGCCTGGGCGCTGCTGCTGGGCGCGGTGCGCGCCGTGCCGGCCATGGACGCGCTGACGCGCGCCGGCGGCTGGCGCGACGACGTGCCGCCGCTGCCCACGGTGGCCGGCAAGCGGCTGGGCGTGGCCGGGCTGGGCGCCATCGGCCGCGGCGTGGCCCGGCGCGGCGAGGGCTTCGGCATGGAGATCGGCTATTTCTCCCGCCGGCCTGCGCAGGGGGCCGATGCCTACCGGCATTTTTCCAGCCTGGCGGAGCTGGCGTCATGGTGCGACAAGCTGGTGCTGGCCCTGCCGGGCGGCCCGGCCACGCACCGCGCGGTGGACGAGGGCGTGTTGCGGGCCCTGGGGCCGGACGGCTTCCTGGTCAACGTGGCGCGCGGCAGCGTGATCGATACGGCGGCGCTGGTGCGCGCCCTGCACGACGGCACGATCGCCGGCGCGGCGCTGGACGTCTACGAGAACGAGCCCAACGTGGCGGCCGAGCTGCTGTCCTGCCCCCGGCTGGTGCTGACGCCGCACGTGGCCGGCTGGTCGCCGGAGGCGCTGGACGCTTCGCTGGACTCCTTCCTGGACAACGCGCGCAGGCACTTCGCCGGCGAGCCGCTGCGCACGCCGGTGCCGGCCTAGGTCGCCATAGCGGCGGC
>Ga0182738_1003208_pt1 | contig 18886 bp, 16 predicted proteins | sample eDN5th30CBELigMG_FD_128876 | JGI IMG/M metagenome (GOLD analysis project Ga0182738, IMG submission 128876) | Enriched Miracle-Growth compost microbial communities from Emeryville, California, USA - eDNA 5th pass 30_C BE-Lig MG (version 2)... ... | reverse complement strand
CGTGACCCATCTCGTGGTACGCGGTGATCTTCCGTTCCTTCTCCGACATGATCCGGGTCTTCTTCTCCGGGCCGGCGATCACGCGCATGATGCCCTCTTCCAGCTCGTTCTGGGTGATCTCGCGCTTGCCGGAACGGGCGGTCAGCAGCGCCGCCTCGTTGATCAGGTTGGAAAGATCGGCGCCCGTGAAGCCCGGGGTCTGACCGGCCAGGGCGTCGAGATCGATCTCGCCGGCCAGCGGCTTTCCGCGGGAGTGGACCTCGAGGATCTTTTTGCGGCCCAGGCGGTCGGGACGGTCGACGGCGACCTGCCGGTCGAAGCGGCCAGGTCGGAGCAGCGCCGGGTCGAGGATGTCGGGTCGGTTGGTGGCGGCGATCAGGATGATGTTGTCCTTGATCTCGAAGCCGTCCATCTCGACCAGTAGCTGGTTGAGGGTCTGCTCACGTTCGTCGTGACCACCGCCCATGCCGGCGCCACGATGGCGTCCGACCGCGTCGATCTCATCCATGAAGATGATGCAGGGCGAGTTCTGTTTGGCCTGCTCGAAGAGGTCGCGCACCCGGCTTGCACCGACGCCGACGAACATCTCGACGAAGTCGGAACCAGAGATCGAGAAGAACGGCACACCGGCCTCGCCGGCGACCGCGCGGGCCAGCAGGGTCTTGCCGGTGCCGGGCGGTCCGTAGAGCAGCACGCCTTTGGGGATGCGGGCCCCGAGCGACTGGAATTTCTTGGGTGTTTGCAGGAATTCTTTGATCTCCTGCAATTCCTGTACCGCCTCGTCGGCCCCGGCCACGTCCTTGAAGGTGATCTTTGGGGCGTCGACGGCCATCTTCTTGGCCTTCGACTTGCCGAAGCTCATCACCCTGGACCCGCCGCCTTGCATCTGGTTCATCAGGAAGATCCAGAATCCGAAGAAGAGCAGGAAGGGCAGGATGTAGGTCAGCATCGAGAGCAGGCTGCTGCCGCCGGTGCCCTTGACCGTGGTCGAGACATCGTTGTCGCGAAGCTGGTTGATCAGGCTCTGCTCGGTGTTCGGCGGGTAGCCGGTTTCGAACTTCTCGCCCTTGGAGTCGGACCCGTCGGTCGACTTTTCCGTCACGTCAAGCGAATTGTTCTTCGTGTTGACCGTGACCGAGTCGATCTCACCCTTGTCGACCATGGTCAGGAACTCGTTGTAGGTCGGCGGCTTGTCGCCGCTGTCCGGGCTGATCACGCGCTGCGCGACGAAGGCCAGGATGACCACCAGCAGGATGGGGAATGCCGCGCTCTTGAAGAACCGTTTCAAATCTTGGGTCGCTTTCCACGGTCCCTGGCGGGCATTTCCCGCCGCAGGACCGAATTGTCAGACTAGCAGGGAGAACCCTTCAGACAGCTTGGCAGAGCGGTCCCGGGCGGAAGAATTGTCAACGGTCGGGGAGCGCATCTTCCGGCAGCAGCGCCACATGGTCGAGATTGCGGTAGCGCTGCAGGAAGTCGAGGCCATACCCGACCACGAATTCGTTGGGGATCTCGAAGCCGGTGTAGCGGATCGGCACGTCGACTCGCCGCCTTTCCGGCTTGGTAAGCAGCGTGCACACTTCGAGCGAGGCAGGGTCGCGAGCCCGAAGGTTGCGAATCAGGTAATTGAGGGTAAGCCCGGAATCGACGATGTCCTCGACGATCAAGACGTCGCGGCCTTCGATCGAGTCGTCAAGATCCTTGAGGATCCGCACCACGCCTGAGGAATCGCGCGAGGAACCGTAGCTGGAGACAGCCATGAAGTCGATCTCGCAGGGCACGGTCAGGTTGCGGAGCAGGTCGGCGATGAAGACCACGGCGCCACGCAGCACCCCGACCATGACCAGATCCTTGCCCGCGTAGTCGCGGCTGACCTGGGCACCGAGCTCGCTGACTTTCTTCTGGAGTTCCTCAGGGGAGATCAGCACCTCCCCCACGGAGACAAGTTCATTCGGAGGCGTCGCAGCCATCCCGGGCAGTCTAGATGGAGAAGGGTGGTCGGGCGTGGAGGCGGAGAACCGGCTTGTCAGGGCCGCCGACAAGAAGGTGGCGGGAACGGACCAGCCCGGGCACCCAGACCACCGTTTCCTCGACCACCAGCACCGGCCAGCTGCGGCGGCGCGAGGCCGGGACCAGCGCGTCGGTGAAGACATCCTGAAGACTCTTGCTTCCGGTCATGCCCAGCGGTTCTATGCGGTCGCCCGAGCGCCAGGCCCGCAGGTTCAACGAGAGATGGTCGAGGCCCGGTGAGCCCTCGCGCAGGAGCTCGTCCAGTCCGTCACCGTCGATGAACGCCCACCACGGATCGCCGAACCCGCGACGGGCCTGCTCTTCGTCGGTCCTGGTCAAGGTGAGGATCCAGTCACCGAAGGCAGTGCTGGCCGGCTCCATCTTGACCTGAATCGGTGGCGGGACCTCCTCCCTCCCGGTCCCCCCGCCGGAAACGACCCGCACCCGGCCGGATTCGATCAGGAACCGGTCACCGCCACCTAGGTCGAGAGCGCCGCCCTCGGGCTCCGTGGCAAGGCGCATGACCTCCCCCGCGAGTCTCGGGTTCACCGCGACCGGGCGGTCCAGCTCCCGTTCCGCGTACTGCCTGAGCATGCGCCGGGCCACGGCGGGATGCTCCCGGGTGAGCGCGGAGCCCTCGAGGCCGAGATCCGGTTGCGGAAGCGCCTGCTCAACCGCAGCCGCGGCCAGCCCGGTGATCAACTCCTCGTCTTCGGCCAGTTCCGCCCTGGTCCGCACGATGTTGAGTTCAGCCCGGGAATCGATCTGCTCGAGCCGATCGAGCAGCTCATGCCGGATCCGGTTGCGGGCGAAGGTCGGATCCTGGTTGGTCGCGTCCTCGGCGTAAGGGACGTCCGGCTCGAGTAGACGGCGAATCAGGCCGCGGTCGAGCGAGAGCAGCGGCCGGATCACCCGGCCCGAGCGGGGGGGCATGGCCAGCAGCGACCTCACTCCGGGCGATGAGGCGAGCCGGTAGAGGAAGGTCTCGGCGAGGTCGGTCCGATTGTGCCCGACAGCGATCCAATCCGCCTGCCGTTCGGACCGGATCTCTTCGGCCCGCTCGAGGCGGACCCGCCTGGCCCAAGCTTGGATGTTGCCGTCGGGCCGGCCAGCCTCGTGGATGACGAGCTCCACCCCTAAGTCGGCGCAAACCTTCCGGACCAGCTCCTGGTCGGCGTCGGCTTCGGCCCGTAGCCCGTAGTTGACGTGAAGGGCGAGCAGCCGCTCGGTACCCATGACCGCGGCCAGGCCGAGCAGCAGCGCGACCGAGTCGGCCCCACCGGAAATCAGGACGAGCCCGCTATCGCCTGGTGAAACCAACCCCGAATCCCGGATCGCACCGCCGATGATGATGGCGGGCTGGCCGCTTAGGTCGATCGGGGGAAGTTCATCCTCAAGACCGGGCACGAATCACGAACAGCGGAGTCGGGACCGGGAAGCCCTTGAGGTCAACGGCACCGATCGGGTCGGTTTCCAGGTCCGGGTGGTCTTCGATCGCCGCCGCGACGGCATCGGTGATCAGCACTTCACCGCCGAGCGCCCGGTTGACCACGCGGTGGGCGAGATTGACTTGACTGCCGTAGTAGTCACCGTCGCGGAACACGACCGCACCGTGGTGGATCCCGGCTCGCGGCTTGGGCCGGTCGGTGAAGAGCGCGAGGAAGCCGACAGCCCACTCGGCCAGTGAGCCCGGATCGGGCGAGACCACCATCACCTCGTCGCCGATCGTCTTGACGATGTTGGCCTCGGGCGGCAGTGTCGCCTCGACCGTCTCAGTGAACTGCTCGACCACCGAGAAGGCGGTCGCGTCACCCTCCTGCTCGGTGAAACGGGTGAATCCGGTCAGGTCGATGAAGCAGAGGGTCGTGCGGACCTGATCGAGGTTCGTGTCGCCGCCGAAGTCCGACTCCATGTGCCCGATCACGTCCTGTTCGAGGAAATACCTGAGGTAGCGGTCGTGCAGGTATTCGAACAGGGGGACCGCGGTCGGCGAGGTACGGCGAGCCAGGTCGCCGAGCTCCTCGGCCATCTCGATCTCACTGAGACCGTCGCGGATCATCGGTTCGTGGACGAAGAGGTGGAAGAGCCTCACCTCGGCGTCGGCGATCCGGCGCACAGCCTGCGCGTAGACCCGGGTCAGCTGAAGCAGGGCCTCGACCGGCAGCCCCGCCTCGGCCACCTCACCCATCTTCTTCAGAGCTTCCACGTCGCGAGCCGAAAGCGACTGCTCGCGGTCAACCGGCGTGCCCATCACGGTCATCACCCGTTCGATCACCTCGACACTCAGTCCAATCTCTCCGGCTGCGGTCTCGAGGTCGACCGATTCGCTGGTGTCGGCGAAGATGTCCTCCGCCATCCCGAAGGAGAGCTTGCCTTCCTTGCCGGCCTCCTTCAGTTCGTCGAGAGAGTGGCCGCGTTCGCGCATACGGGCGACAATGCGGGCTTGGGCTGCAGCGGCCGGCGTCCAGCGGCCCCGGCGCACCGGGACGATCTTCTCGTCGGCCCAGCGGGTCAGGGTGGCTGGTGAGACTCCGGCCCGGCGGGCCGCCTCATTGAGGCTGATGTGCTCTCCGTCGGACATTGCGAACATCGTATTCGGAGTACCGCAGATTGAGCCGACCCATCCATCCTTCGTTCGGGGGCCGGCGGCGTGTCTCGTGGAGAGCAGGCCGGACCCTGCCCTACTACTTATTTCCTACCGAACTCGTTGACCACCTCGGCCGCGAGAATTTCCTTGACCTGCGCGTAGTCCTCGGCCCAGCCGAGAGCCCACATCAGTTTGACCATGGCCAGTTCGGGGATCACCGGAAGCAGCACCGCCCCGGTCTCTTCCATCAGCAGCTTCGACTCGTAGGAGTTCTGAACGCCGACCGGCTGGGCGTTCATGGTCAGGGCGAGCACGATCCCGCGCTCGGCGCAGCGGTGGGCGAATCGGGGCACCGACGAGCGCTCCGGCTCGAACGGTCCGGTCAGCGCCGGGTAAAGGGTCATCACGGCACCGCGGAAGCCCTCGCGGTCGAGCATCTCGAAGATCGCATCGAGGTTGATGCCGGGGTGGAGATCGATTCGCTGCACCCGATCGTCGGCGGCGATCCGAAACGGAGCCCGCCCGAGCGCATCCGAGGCTTCGCTCCCGGACCCGGCCTGCCGGGTCTTGAGGGTCCACTCGAAATTTCCCCAACTGACCTCGGCCACATGCACCCGACCGGCCGAGATGAAGGCCGGCCCGGAACCTCGTGCCTTGCGGACCGAGACGCCATCGTGGATTCGGCTCTTCGCGTCGGGGCGACCGGCGAAAGAGAGATAGACCCCCGGTGAAAGGTGGCGCAGCGCGATCAACGCGTCAGCGATGTTGGTGTCGGCGTCGGTTTCCGGTTCGTTCGGCGGCCGGTTCGACCCGGTCAACACGACGGGCACCTCGATTCCGGCCAGCATGAACGAGAGCGCCGTCGAGGTGAAGGACATCGTGTCGGTGCCGTGCAGGATCAGGATCCCGTCGAGCGGTTCGGCCTCGAGCAGTTCCTCGATCTCCCGTCCGATCGCGACCCAGTGTTCCGGGGCCATGTTCTCGGAGAGCATGTTGAGCGGCTGGCGGAGGACGGTCGATATTCGCTCCTGCTCGAGCACGCTGGTCACGTGCGGCCCGGCGAATACGTCGAGTTGCTCGTCGGTTTCGCTCAGCTTGACGAGCCGTTCCTCCCCGGAGAGGGGTTCGGAGCGGGAGCCGACCGTGCCCCCGGTCACCAGGACCCCGATTCTGTGCTGGTCCTCCACGGGGCCAGCGTATCTGGCCGTGACCCGGCCTTTCGCAGTAGTCAAGAAGCTCCCGGCAACGGAATAGGGCGGCGGAGCGTGAAGCTCCACCGCCCGATCCGTGTCAGCCCATCGCTACTCGTCCAGATGGAGCTGGGTTACTTCGTCTCCTCGCTCGCCAGTTCTGATCCTGATCGACTCCTCGACCGGAATCACGAAGATCTTGCCGTCTCCGATCTCTCCGGATCGAGCGTGACGCAGGATCGTTTCGACGACGAGGTCTTTTTCGGAATCGGCCACCACGATCTCGATCTTGAGCTTCGGCCGGACGTTGACCGTGACCGTCGATCCGCGGTAGGTCTCGACGATTCCCTTCTGCCGTCCGGAGCCCTTGGCTTCCAGGATCGACATCGAAGGGATCCCCTTCTCGAGGAGGTCCGTCCTGATCGGCTCGAACGCCTCGTGGCGAATGAATGCTTCGATTTTCTTCATCTGAGCATCTCCTCTTTCTAGGCCTGGTTAGGGCTCTCGACCGGCGCGACCGGAGTGCCGGCCATCGACGGGGTGTATTCACCGACCGGCAGTTCGGGCTGCGGGATGAAAGCTTCCGGGTATCCGTACATGCCGTGGGTGGCGATGTCGAGACCGGCGTCTTCTTCCGCCTCCGAGACCCTCAGGCCCATCGCGGCCTTGATGATCGAGAACACCGCGAACGAGGCCACGAATACGAAGATAAACGTAGCGACGACCGCGAGCGCCTGGACCCCGAGCTGACCGAGGGTCGAGCTGAAGGTCGCATCGCCGAAGATTCCGTACCAGAGGCCGGCCCCGGCGCCGTCGGCGATCAGACGCGGCGAGGCGAACAGCCCAACCGCCAGGGTGCCCCAGATTCCGGCCAGGCCGTGTGCCGAAAGGGCGCCGATCGGATCGTCGAGGTACTTCTCGATGATCAGGACGCCGTAGACGACGATGATGCCGGCGATGAAGCCGATGATCGGCGCCGCCCAGGTTTCGACGAAACCACAGCCTGCCGTGATGGCGACCAGGCCGGCGATCGCGCCGTTGCCTGCCATGCCGACGTCGAGCGACCTGGTTTTCAGGTAAGTGACGATCATCGCCCCGATCACACCGGCCGATGCCGCGATCTGGGTGTTGAGCATCACTTCGCCGAAGAAGCTGTCGGCAGTACCGAAGGTAGAACCTCCGTTGAAGCCGAACCAGCCGATCCAGAGGATGGTCACGCCGAGGCCGACCAGCGGCATCGAGTGGCCGGGGATCGCCCGCGGCGAACCGTCCGGACCGTACTTGCCCTTGCGGGCCCCCAACAAGAGCAGTGCGGCGAGACCGCCGACCGCACCGGTCAGGTGGACGACCGAGGAACCGGCGAAGTCCATCACCGGCTTGCCGCCGACGTCGGAGAGCAAGCCGCCACCCCAGACGGAGTGGGCGACTATGGGATAGATGACCGCACCGAAGATGACCCCGTAGATGATGTAGACGCCGAACTTGATCCGTTCGAGGGTCGTGCCCCAGACGATCGCCAGCGAGACCGCGCAAAAGGCGAGGCCGTAGAGCATCAGCATCGCGTCGGAGGACCCGATCGCGACCTTCCCACCAACGCCATCGTTCACCATTTGCCCGAAGTGGTAGAAGAAGCCGGTCGTCCCGATGAAGTCGTTGCCAAAGCCCGAGATCGCCGCTCCGGCGACCCACCAGGCGATGGTCACGACGGCGAAGTTGACGAAGATCTTCATCACACCGGAGCCGGCGTTCTTCATCCGTGAGAAACCGATCTCCAGAAACATGAAGCCGGCCTGCATGAACAGCACCAGCACGCAGGCCAGGGCGACGAAGCCCATGTCGATTTCAACCGCCTTGGCGTCGAACACCTCCTGCGTGATCGGGGCGGCCGAGGCCAGCCCGGGCACGAGCAAGGCGGCGAACATCGCCAGAAGCGACGCTATGCCGAGTTTCTTGACACTCATACGAGTATTTCCTCCTGTGATTCCGCTGGGCCCAGACCCACCGGTCGCGAGTTCGCGTTTAGCTGCCTGGGCAAATCTAAGAAGCGGGGGAAGGGCGATTTTTGGCCCCTCGGAGGAAATGGCCCCCACCCCCTTGTTCGATTGTCAAAGGAGGCCCAAAGCGGCTACACGGCGTGGATTTCTGCTTTGTACTGCGCTTTTCGGCTAGCTCTCTTGGATCTCGATGTCGAGATCCTCGGCCGCCTGAGTCACCTGGCCGGCGATCCGCTCGGCCCGGGCCTGCATCTCCGCGCCGAGCTGATCGGCCTGACGCGGCGTGAACTTCTCACCCGCGGCTTCGCGGTCTCGCAAGTCCTCGGCGCTGGAAAGCAGCCTCGCGAGCTCGTCGGCTATCTGCTCCGCCTGGTCAGGGTCTTTCTTGGCGATCTGCGGCTCGATCTGGTCGTAGGTGAAGTTGATGCCGGTCAGGATGTCGGCGATGTCGGAGAGGCGTGAGGTCGCGACGAACCCCTCTTCCTCCTGCCGGCCTTCGCCCGCCACGAACGAGGAGCGTTTCCACTGCTCGAAGTACTCGCTCATGGTCGGGGTCATCACGGCGATCGCGGTGAAAGCGTCCGAGGGCGTGATCACGATCTCCTGCGCGTCCTTGTCGAGGTCACTCGCCTGCTTGTAGATCTCGTCGACCGCGGCCTTGAAGACTTTGGCGTCCGGCAGCCCCTCGCCGAAGGCGACCTTGCCGTCACAGTCCACATCGGGCTTGACGCCCCTGACGGTCAGGTCTTCGTTGGTGCCGTACAGCGAGGTCTCGATCAGGAAGAAGAGGTTGCCCGGCTGTTTCATGACCTTCCGGTTGGGAAGGGTGAGGTTGAAGGAGACCGCACGCTCCGGGTCGGAAGCGTCCGAGCCGGTGTCGATGTCGGTGTCGTACTGGGCCGTGCGCGGGATGCCCGCGATGATCCCTTCCATCTCCTCATAGGCCGGGTTGGCCTTGACGAAGGCGTTCTTGGCATCGGTGAGGGCCGAATCAACCGCTTCGCAGTCGTTCTTGAGCATTTTTTCGTAGTTGAAGTCGTGGGCCTTGGCCAGGTCGTAGTACGTGTTCCCGGCGGTCTTCATCGCTGCGGTCTGGGTGACGAGGTCGGCGGAGTGCTCGGTCAGGTACGACCTGACGGCGGTCAGGCCGGCATCGGGCTGGTCGGAGTCTGATCCGGAACCCTGACTGCCGCAACCGGTAACCAGAAGCACGGCGACGGCGGAGACGGCGAGCAGCGCGAGGATCGGCCTCGGGAACGTCGATGTCAACGAAATACCCCCTCTGTGGGCAATCGCAGCCTCCGAAAGGCTGCCTGGACGAAATGCTTTGAGCCCCTAACCTAGTTCGTAGGGCTCGTTCCGGGATCGACCCGCCTCCGCGCTAGAGGAAAGCCGGACCGCGCGCCACGAGGCCGCGGTAGAGGGCCTCTTGGATCTGTTGCCGCACCTGCTCGGTGAGGTCGAAGACCAGCGAACGGTCCTCGCTGGACCCCGGACCGTAGGCGGAGAGATCGATCGGCTCAAGAAACTCGATCCGCCAGCGTGAGGGCAGAGGCAGCAGGCCGAGCGGTCCCAGCCAGGGGAAGGTCGGTGTGATGGGCACGTAAGGGGAACCGAGTGCCCGGGCGAGAGGCTTTGATTCCGCCAGCTTGGGATAGATCTCCTCCGCCCCGATCACCGCAATCGGGACGATCGGCGCGCCGGTCTCGAGCGCAACCTCGACGAAGCCGCCCCGGCCGAACCTTTGCAGGCGATAGCGATCCGCGAACGGCTTGCCGAACCCTTTCTGCCCCTCGGGAAAGACCATGACCGGCTGTTCCTCCTTGAGCAGGCGAGTGAGATTGGCAGGATTGGCGGCGACTCCGCCCAGCCGGCGCAGGATGTAATTGACGAAGGGCAGGTCGAAGGCCCAGCTGAGGACCATTGCCCGGACCCATCGCGGCAGCGGGTGCTCCTTCTGGATCGCGGTGGCGATCATCGCCCCGTCGAAGGGGAATATCGCGCCGGAGTGGTTGGCGACAAGCAGCGCCCGGCCGTGCCCCGGCACGTTCGTGGCCCCACTCACCTGGACCCGCCACCAAGTCGAGTAGAGGAATTCGAACAGGGGGAAGACGGCCTCGGTGAACTCCTCGTCGAAGCCCCAGGCATCCTCGTGGTACTCGCCCGTCAACCTGCGGATGATCCGGTCCGAGGTGGACTGGACGGTCGATGCCCATTCGAGCATCGCTTCCGGAGTAGGTGTCGCCGGTCCGCTCAACGGGGCACACTCCTGACCGGCGAGCCCGGGTGAGGTGAGGGAAACAGCGCTTGGACGCCACGTGAGGTGCGGGCGAAATCGCGGGCCGTACCTTCGGAATCGAAGGCCAGCTCGTAGCCCACCTCTTCCCGGAGGCGCCGGTTGTCACAGCCGCGGCCGTAGCGCAGCAAGAGCTCGCCGTCGCGGTAGAGATCGGCGCTGCCGAGGTAGTCGCCGATTCGGCGGTTGATCACCCCGACCAGCATCGGCGGCACCCCGACCGCGGTCTTCCCGCAGAGCCGCAGCAGGCGACTGAGTGAGATCGCGCCGTCGGGAGCGACGTTGACCGCGCCGTGCACCGGGTTCAGGGTGGCGGCGGCGAGGGCGCCGGTCGCGTCGTCCACGTGCAGAAGCTGCAGACGCGGATCGAAACCCATCCGGGTCGGGACCACCGGCAGGTTGAGATACCGGTTGAAGGGGGTCTCAAGGCCCGGCCCGACCTCAACCTGAAAGCGCAGCATGCAGCAGGTGACCTCCGGGCGGCGGCGAGCGAAGTTGTCGAAATACCCCTCGAGCTCACCGATGTCCCGCTGGAACCGGGTGACCAGGGGAAAGCGCCGTGCCATGTCTTCTGTGAAGAAGGATGGCGCGCCGGGCGCGGAGCCGTAGATCGCGGCCGATCCCCTCACGATCAACGCTTCGAGTCCCGGGGTCTTCTCACAGGCTGCCAGCAGCTGCAGGGTGCCGATCACATTGATGTCATGCAATGCGCGGGACGGCCGACCCTTTTCCGGATACCAGACGATCCCGCAGTGGACCAGAACATCGGGTTCGAGTGAGGGCAGGATCTTTGAGATCGTCGGATTGCGGATGTCGGCCTCGATGAACTCGGCCCGGCCGAGGTCCATCCCGGGTGGAGCCGAGTCGATTCCGATGATCTCACCGATTTCGGGGCGCCCCTGAAGTGCCCGGGCCAGCTCCGACCCCCAGCGAGTCGTCACTCCAGCGATTACGATGCGTTTTTGGCCCAACTCTAACCCTCAGGTCGAGACTTGGACTTGCGCTCCAATTCGGCTAGGCGACTGGAAATCTCGTCGATTCGATCTTCCAGCTGACGTAGTTCATCGCGACTGACCAAGCGCAGCCCATCGAGGGTGCCGCGGGCGTCCGAGCCGCGCCTGGCTACCTCGTCGACCAGCCCCTGGGCACGGCTGCGCGTCTTCTCGGTCAAGTCCTGAGCCTGGGCCCGGGTCCGTTCGGTCGCGGCGAAGGCACCTTCGATGGCCTCCTTGAGCCCATCCGGCATCCCGCGTCCGCCTGACTTTTCCGATCCGCTCTCAGCCATATGGCTAGTTTAACCTGGATCCACCGAAATCCGTGGATGTAGGTTCTGAACCTAGCTCGTCCCTCAACCGGCTTCGGAGCACGAAATGCCCGTGAAGATGAACCCGATCGCGCCCGCCGCCGCTGACGCCATCCTGGTCGGTGACCCCCGGCGGGCTTTCGACTTGGCCCAGGTGCTGACCGTCCAGCCGAAGATGAGCCATCAGGCACGCGGACTCTGGGGATATAGCGGGATCACGGTCGACGGTCTGCCACTCACGGTTCAATCGACCGGTTCGGGAGGCCCGAGCGCGGTCCCGGTGATCGGCGACCTGGTCGACCAAGGTGTCTCGCGAATCATCCGGCTCGGGACCTGTCTGGCGATCGATCCGGGGCTGCGGGCGGGAACGCTGCTACTGGTCGAGCGGGCCGTAGTGGCGGATGGCGCCGGGCGCATCCTGAGCGGAGGCGATGATTTCACCCGTCCCGATCCGGATCTGCTCGCCGCCCTCGATGGCCTCGGGCGCACCTCGACGGTCTCCAGCCATGATCTGGTCAGCCGCTACGAGCCGGATGGTCAGCAGACCGCGGACCCCGGCCCGGCCATCGCCCGGGATCTCCAGAGTGCGGCGACTCTGGCCTTCTGTCGCCGCCTGGATGTACCGGCCGCCGCGCTCCTCATCGTCGCCGAGGACACCGCCGGCGCCCGTCTGGGCGAGGAAGAGATCTGGGATCTCTTTCGGACCGCCGGCAAGGCCGTGCTCAGCCGGCTCAACTTGTCTAACCCTCAAGTTGAGGGTTAGGTCTAACTCTTTTTCTTGCCGCCAGACCCCTTGAGTTCCACTCGCAGCTCCCGAATCTGCTCGAGCGCCGCGTCAAGCCGGTCCTCGGTCTCCTCGAGGCGGTCGGAAAGCACTCGAACTCGTCGCTGGAGCCGGTCCGCCTCGTCCTGGGACGAGAGCCCCATCGCGCCCATCGCAGCTCGCTGGGCTTCTGCGGCTCGGTCCCGCGCGGCGACCGCGGCGGAAACCGCCTGACCGAATGCGGGGCTGCCGATCAATGCCGAGGCCAGGTCGGCGGCGGCCTTCTCACCCTTTGACTGGACCCGGTCCCTGATTCCATCGTTGCCATCGGTTTCAGCTGACATGTCACAATCTTAAAGGTCGTCGCGCGCGAATTAAAGTGGGCTCCGCAGGAAGTGGGGCGGTACTGGCGAAAGCGGTTGCGATACGGTTCGCCTGCCGCGTCGCGGGAGGGCGTCGGCCGTGTCTGTTTTAGTTGGGAAGCCAAAGGTGGACCAGGGTTCAATCACCACACGCCGCAGCGCCGCGGCCGCCATGTTCGCGGTCCTCTTTTTTGCGCTCTTTTTCGGCTCTCTGACTTGGCTCGCCGCTTCGACTTCGGAGGCCGCCACGACCCCCGTCCCCTGCGCCCCCGAGTCGGCGAGCTGCTACTCCGCGGTTGAAGGCCGGGCTGCCCCGGCGGCGACCGACGTTCCCTCCACTCCTTCGACCCTCGGCTCGGAACCGACCGGCACCGGTCAGGCGGGTGGCAGCGACGGCCCGGCGAAAGGCATCGGAACCGGCGGCGCCACCCCCGGCCAAACCGCCGGCAACGGCACCGGCGGCAATGGGGTGACCAACCCCGACGGGGCCACCGAGGAGGTCACGCCGGGAGACAACGAACCAGACTTCGTCCAGCAGGATCCGAGCCTGACCGGTGGCGCCAGCCCCGGCAGCGGCGTCGACGCCGATCCGATGTCCTCGGATGCGCTGACCGTTCCGAACTTCGTGATCGACCAGTTCGAGATCCCGCCTTTCCTACTTCCGATCTACCAGGCCTGCGGCAGCCAGTACGGCATCCCCTGGTACGTGCTCGCTTCGATCAACCGCACCGAGACGAGCTTCGGCACCAACGTGGCGACTTCCTCGGCCGGCGCGAACGGCTGGATGGCCTTCATGCCGGCCTCCTGGGCCGAATGGGGCGTCGACGCCAACGGCGACAAGATCCGCGATCCGTATAACCCGGTTGACGCGATCTGTTCAGCCGCCAATTACCTCAAGTTCTTCGGTTACGAGAAGAGTCCCTACGACGCGATCTTCGCGTACAACCACGCCGACTGGTACGTCCGGCTGATCGAGAAGTACGCGAAGATCTACTCGCAGATTCCGCCCGAGATGCTGAGCGCCCTGACCGGGCTGACCGAAGGGGCCAGGTTCCCCGTCGCAGCTGCTGACGCCTCCTATGAGGGCCAGGTCTCGACCGAGGCCGCGAAGAAGCACGGCACCGCTTCACAGGACATCCAGTCTTCGGCCGACCGCCGCACCATCGCGATCTCGGCATCCGGCGGCTCACCTGTTATCGCCGTCAACGACGGGGTGATAATCGGGATTGACCACGAGACCGGCACGGTGGTGCTCGAAGACGCCTACGGCAACCGGTACAGCTACGCCGGCCTGGGCTCGGTCTCGACCGTCCACCCGGTCCCGCTTCCCAAGCAGACCAATTCGACGGTAAGTGAGTCCGAGTCCTCCGACGAGGAGAGCGGAAACGGCGCCGATCCCCACCCGAACCCCGAGGCCGAGATGGGCGAGGCCAAGGCCGAGGAATCGGCGCGGCCGGGCAGCGGTGGGGTGGCCAACTCCAACCCTCAGTCTGAGGGTAAGGGTTCGGCCAGCCCGAGCAAGAAGGAACAGCAGGACATCAGCGAGGTTCTGGTCGATCCGCAGGCCGCCGACGCGGCGGCAGCGGCTGCCACCGACCCGGCGACCGATGACCAGAAATCGGATGATCCGGCGGTCAAGGCGGCGGACGAACGCCGCAGCGCGCAGTCCGACCTCCGCCAGGCACCGTCGGAAGCCGACCACAACAGCGAGAACAGCCGCGCCCGGGTTTACGCCAGCCCTCTGCGTCCCAGCAACCAGCGCCGGGCGAGCACCGACGGTCAGTCGCTCCAGAACGACGTCCGCCAGGCCCAGGGCATCGGCATCGAAGGCAAGCCGGGCGATTACCTCGTCTATGACGGCAGCAAAGCGGGCGTCTACAGCTTCGACCCCGAGACCACCGAGCTGCGCGAATTGAAGAAGGGCTCGCGGGTGATCGCCGGCACCGTGCTGGGACGCCTCGCCGAGGCCCCCGTCTCCTCGGTCAACTTCTCGATCAAGCCCGGCGGCGAAGACACCCCCCAGATCGACCCCAAGCCTTTCCTCGACGGCTGGAAGCTGCTCGGTGAGACCAACATCTACAGTGCCCGCGGCAAGGACCGCTTCTCCAACAAGCTGGGCGTCGGCGGCATTTTGCTGCTCTCCAAATCCGCTCTCCAGAAGCGGGTCCTGAACGACCCGAAGATGGCCTTCACGAAGCAGTGCGACCGTGACTACATCGCGGCCGGCTCGATCGATCGCCGTCTCCTGGCAACGATGGAGTTCATCACCGCCCACGGCTACTCGCTGACCATCAGCTCGATGCTCTGTGGCCGCGAAGGTTCGATCACCACCTCAGGGAACGTCTCGAACCACACCCACGGTGGCGCCATGGACATCGCGATCATCAACGGCGAGGTCGTCACCCCCGGCGCCCAAGGTCCCGGCACGTTGACCGACCAGGTAGCCCGACTCGCCCTCACCCTCCAGGGCAACATGGCCCCGGACGAAGTCATCTCCTTGATGAATTACCCGCAGCCGGCCGGCTTCGCGATGAGCGACCACGGTGACCACCTGCACATCGCATTCGATGTCGCCGGCACCGACGCGACCGGCGGCTCGATCGGCTCTACGCTGGGGGCCGAACAGTGGCAGGAGCTGACCGACCGCCTCGGCCAGATCACCAACCCGGAAGTCCCGACCACTCCCTCCGATTCGGCAATCCCGGCCGAACAGTCCGGCAAGAACCCGGACAAGGACGATTAACCTTTTCGGCTTCGTCCAGTTCGAGCTGGCCGGCAGCCTGCCGCTCGACGACGGCCGCTACCTGATCAGATCCGGTCCCGCCCAGCGCGTGCTGGTCACCGAGACCGAGGGCGCCCTGCCGCCGGCACGCCGCCGCCGGCGACGGCCGCGGAAGGCCGTTCGGGCCGAGTCGCCCGTCACCGTCTCCGTCACGGTCGCGACCGTGATCCGAGCCGACCGACCTTTCGATTCCGAGGCAGCGGCCGAAGACTGGCTCGACCGGCTCGACGATTCGGATTTCACCGGTGAGGTGCTCGACGACGCGCTCGCCACCCTGGACCGGGCGAGAGCCGCCGACGCGACGGCCTCCGGCCGACCCTTCGGCACCCCGACCGAGCTCGGGTCGATCCTCGCGGCACGGATCGGCTACGGCGAAGGGGATCAGGTCGCCTCTGGCCGCTTCCTCGAAGCCCTAGACGTCGACGCCCGGGGCGGCACCGCCGCGAAGCGGCGTGAACGACTGGCTCAGACCGGGTCGCTGGCGCGGACGGCAGCGATCCTCGGGGACCGGGAGAAAGCTGCCGGCTGTGAGGTGCTGGTGCCACGGGTGCGACTGGACCTGGACACCGGTAACGAAGCCGCGGCCAGGCTGGCGGCGGAAACGGCAGTCGGCGCCACGATCGGCGAGCTTGAGTTCGCGCTCGAAGACGAGGGCCACGAGCAGGATCTCGACCGGCTCGAGCAGATGCTCCCCGGGCTGGCCGAAGTCTCAGCTCGGGCCAGCCAGGGTGGCGAGGAACCGAACGACCTCAGGCTCGTCAAGGAAGCCCTAGAGGTGGCCGAACGGGTCATTCGCCGGCGTCGGATCCTCGAGCAGTAACGGGTGGCCGCGCCCGGTTCAGCGGGATTCGATTCCGAGCGCGTGCAGCACCGGTTCCGATTCGAGCGAGCCCGCGACCAGGTCGGCGTGGTCCAACTCGATTCCGGGCACCGAGGGAATGCCGATCACGTAGAGGCCGGCTGCGATCCCGGCGGTCACGCCCGATGGCGAGTCTTCCAGCACCACCACGCGTTTGCTCGGCTCGAGCCCGAGCTGCTGGCAGGCCTCGAGGTAGGCATCGGGGGCTGGCTTTGCCTCCGCCACCTCGTGGCCGCTGACCACCGCGTCAAAGGGCAGCCCGGTGCCCGCGATCTCATGGGAACGCTCGATGAAGCGTCGCGGCGAGTTCGAGACCAGCGCGATCGGCACGCCGGCCAGCCGCAGCAGCTCGAGCAGTTCGCGGGCACCGACCATCGCGTCCACGCCGCCCTCTAGCTCGGCCAGGACCAGGTCATTCAGCTCGTCCATGATCTCGGACGCCCGTCCTGGTTCATTCAGGAAGCGGGCCAGCTTGCGGCCCGCGATCTCAGCCGAAGAGCCGACCAGGCTGCGTTTGTGGTCGATCGTGAACTCCATCCCTCGTCGCTCGAACAGCTTCAGTTCGGCCCGGCTCCAGACCGCCTCGGTGTCGAGCAGGAGGCCGTCGTTGTCGAAAAGCACCGCTTCGGGATAGGCCATGCGGGGAGCCTAGCTTTCACGGCCGGGCAGGGATCTCCCGCCGGGTTCTGGAATATTTCCCTGAGGTCCGATACCACGCAACTTATTTCGGGTTACAGACAGGCATGCATCGTTCAGAAGACCAGACTGGGGATCGTCGGCTATCGCCGTCGACACAGGGAGCCGGCGCCTCGCCGAGACTCCTCGTCCTGCTCGCTTTGACCGCGATCGTCGGGCTCGGGTTGGCCACAGCTCAGATCGCCGGCGCGGCAACCCCGCAGTCACCGCCGATGGTCCTGCCGGCTGACGCAGGAGCGAGCTCGACCGGACCCGGTGCGAAAAGCAGCAGTTGGATCATCGGTGGCGTGCCGGGCGAGGTGACTGCCAGGATCGCCGGCCAACTCGGCGCCACGCCGATCGAATCCAGAACGGGCACCTACCGGGTCCCCCGGGGCAACGCCCGATCCCTGGCTGGCCGCCTGAAGGCGGCCGGAAGACTCGTCTACGCGGAACCGGACGTGGCGATCGAGCACACGGGCTATCCCTGGGATCTGTTCAGCGATCAACAGTGGTGGCTCGACCGGATCGTCAACCCCGGTGATGTGACCCCGCCGACCGTGACCAACCGCAGCCCCTTGATCGCGATCATCGAAGAATCGCTCGACCCGCTCCACCCGGACTTGACCAGCGCCAATCTGACCGGCGCCAAATCGCTCGGCCCCGACGCCGACTGGCACGGCACCGCGGTGGCCGGGATCATCGGCTCACCTGGAGAGATGCTCGGGATCCGTGGCGTCTGGCCGGGGGCGCGGATGCGGCTCTTCCCATCGGGTCTCACCTGCTCCACCGCCTCGAAGGCGGTGACCAGGGCGGTCAACCGCGGAGCCGCCGTGATCAACATGAGTTACACCTTTCCCTCCGGTACCTGCTTCACCCATTTCAAGGCGACCCAGTACGCAGTGCGCAAGGGCGTGCTGCCAGTCGCCGCGGCAGGCAACACCGGGGCTTCGGGCAACGCGCCTGTCCGGCCCGCGACCGACCCCCATGTGCTGGCGGTCGGCGCGGTCGACAACGCTTCCACGGTCGCCCCGTTCTCGACTCGCAACGACGGGGTCGATCTGGTGGCCCCGGGAGCCAAGGTACTCGCGCCCTACGAACTGGAGGAAACCAGCAGCGGCTCACCCACCGTGAAGCGCACCTGGGCGGAACTGAGCGGAACCAGTTTCTCCGCCCCGATGGTTTCCGCGGCGGCCGCCTGGCTCCGGCAGGTCCGCCCCAACCTGGGCAATCTCCAGATCGGGCGCGTGCTGACCAACTCGGCGACCGACCTCGGCGACCCGGGCCGGGATCCGTTCTACGGCACCGGGATGCTGAGCATCGAAAAGAGCCTGACCGAGCCGACGCCGCCCTCGGACCCATACGAGCCGAATGACGACATCCGGTGGATCAACGGCTCGCAGATCAAACCCAAGTCTCCGTTCCTCTGGCGGGCAGGCAAAGGCAGGCGACGGGTGATCACGGCCACTCTGTCAAAAGCCAAGGACCCGGCCGATGTCTATCGCGTGATGATCCCGGCCCGGCGCCGCATCATCGTCAACGTCACCCAGCTCGAGGGAGATGTCGTCCTCACGGCGCTCAAGCCCCGCGCCAGGTCGATCTTCAAGCGGAGAAAGAACGTGATCGTCCGTTCCGACCGGCCCTATCCAAAGACGGAAGGCATCCTCGTCAAGAACCTCCGGAAACGGCCCCAGGCCATCTGGATCGCCCTCACCCCATCCCGCGCCCAAACCGGGGACGCCGCGGCATACAAGCTCAAAGTCGCCCGCCGCTAGCCACCTCACCGCACCGGGCAAACGAAGGATCCGGGGGGGCATCTGCGGAACACACTCGCTGTGGGGGCGCGGCACGTGGGTGTCCGAAAAAGGATATCGCTGCGCTCACCATCCATCTTTTTCGGACACCCACGCACCACACCCAAACGCTGCTGCAGAGAACAAAGCTCCAGCGGACGGCTGGTGGTTCCTGGCGCCGCCCGGGCCGCCACTAGAAAGGGCCGCCCGGAGGCGGCCCTTTCGGAGCAACAGATGTGGCGGGAGCTTCGTAACTACTTGCCCTGCCAGTT
>Ga0182738_1003207_pt1 | contig 18887 bp, 16 predicted proteins | sample eDN5th30CBELigMG_FD_128876 | JGI IMG/M metagenome (GOLD analysis project Ga0182738, IMG submission 128876) | Enriched Miracle-Growth compost microbial communities from Emeryville, California, USA - eDNA 5th pass 30_C BE-Lig MG (version 2)... ... | reverse complement strand
TGCGCCCTTTAATGTCGACACCGTGTGCGATTCCTGGAATTCGCTCATATTGATCGAAATCAGATTCTGCTCACCGCCGTACAAAGCCTCGGCCAACGTCAGCGCCGTTTCGGTCTTGCCTACCCCACTTGGGCCACATAGCAAAAACACTCCGACTGGCTTGTTCGGGTCCGTCAGTCGCGCACGAGACGTTTGAATGCGGCGCGCGATGGCCTCCAAACCATGCCGTTGACCAATGACCCGCTGCTCCAGCGTATCAGCCAGACGCAACACCGATTGGGCTTCATCGCGCACCATCCTGCCGACAGGGATCCCCGTCCAATCCGCGACAACAGATGCCACCGCTGCGGCGTCCACCGCCGGGTAAATCAATGGCTGCTCGCCTTGACGCCGCACCAGCTCGTCCTGGGCCTGTGCCAGCTCCACACGCAATTGAGCAGGGTCTTTCACCGCTGACGCATCTGCGATCCCCGCGTCCTGGGCCTGCGCGGACCCACCAGCATGCACCATGGACTCAGTGTGATCAACAGCGGATGACTCCACCGACTCCGCTTTCGCCGGGGCATCGGCCGTCATCGCGCTTTTTTCTGTAGAGTCGGCGCCTGCTGATTCTTTATTGCTCTCATCCAAAGCCTTGCGCAGCGCAAACACCCGCTCAGCCAATTCGCGCTCCGACACCCAGCGTTCGGCCAGCGCGCGCTCTTGCGCATGCGCCTGTTCCAGCGCCGTGGCGACTTCTGTTACCCGTCGCGCATCGGCCGCACCCAGGTGTGCTTCACGTTGAGCAATACGCTGCTCGATTTCCAACGCCTCAATACGACGCCGCGCGTCTTCCAACGCCGCAGGCACGGCGTGCTGACTGACCGCCACCCGCGCGCATGCCGTATCCAACAGCGCCACCGCTTTATCAGGCAACTGGCGGGCCGGAATATACCGGTGCGATAGCGACACTGCCGCCTCGATCGCTTCGTCCAGCAACAACACTTGGTGATGATCTTCCAATGTCGAGGCCAGACCGCGCAGCATCCCTACGGCTCGGGGCTCGGCCGGCTCGTGAATCTGGACCACCTGAAAACGCCGCGTCAACGCGGGATCTTTCTCGATGTACTTTTTGTACTCGGACCACGTTGTCGCACCGATCGTGCGCAGTTGACCGCGCGCCAGCGCAGGCTTGAGCAAGTTCGCGGCATCGCCAGTGCCGGCGGCGCCGCCGGCACCTACCAGCGTATGAATCTCGTCAATAAACAACACAATGGGGCTCGGGCTGGATTGCACCTCGTCAATCACGCCCCGCAAACGCTGCTCGAATTCCCCTTTTACGCCGGCTCCAGCCTGCAATAAGCCAATATCCAGCAGCAGCAACGACACCTCGCGCAAAGGCGGTGGCACATCGCCACTGGCCAGACGCAACGCCAACCCTTCGACGACAGCCGTCTTGCCCACGCCCGCTTCGCCCGCCAATAGAGGATTGTTTTGACGGCGCCGCATCAAGATATCGACAATCTGACGAATTTCCTCATCCCGCCCAGACACGGGATCGATCTCGCCTGCGCGCGCCTTGGCAGTCAGATCCACCGCATATTTGGCCAGTGCTGAGCCGCCAGCCTCGCTGACTGCCGGACCACTGACATCGCGTTCCACAGCCTGCGCGGTCGCGTCTTCAGGCGACCCTCGTACGATTTCGTCCAGTTGATCCAAAAGCACATCGGGCACAATGCGCGAGAACTGATCCGACATTCCCAACAATACGTTACGCAAGGCATAGGTCTTGACCAGACCTGCCATCAAATGGCCACCACGAATACGACCGGCACCATACCGCAATGATCCGAGCACCCACGCACGCTCGACGGCGTGATCGATGTGCTCCGACAAATCGGAGACCGAGCCAGCACCACGCGGCAACTGATCCAACGCCTCGGTCAGATCCGCCTGCAGCTTGCCCATATCCACATCAAAGCGGCGTGCCACACGATGCAGATCGCTGTCTTGCGTATGAATGATCTGGTGAATCCAATGCACCAGCTCCACATATGGATTGCCTCGCAATTTGCAGAACGAGGTCGCGCCTTCCAGTGCTTGATAAAGCAAAGGATCAAGCTTGCCAAATAAATCTATGCGGCCAATATCGGACATATTGTTGTGTTGTACTCAGCGTGAAAAACAAACCCACCGTACGGTTTCACCAGCGGGAATCAACAGACAGAATCACTCAATCGCTACCCATAAATGGATCAGCCCGCCCCCCCACAACTCAGTGACAGCACAATGCCACGATCCCTCACCAGTTGTTCATCGCTGGCCAACGTCAGGGTCTTCACACCCGAACGCTGGATCGTCAAGGCGCCGCGCTGCAAAAAGCTGCGATGGCCTTCTTCCATCTGGACTTCAGACGTATAGGCCGAGATAGCCGATTTGCAGCCACACTCACCAATCGATGTTTTGACATTCAGGTCGACCTGAAGCATTACCTGCTGCGCCGTCGTCGTACGCACACCCGGTCGCAATTCCACACAATGCGCTAACGCGTTGTCGACTTTAATGAGCCCGCCCGCCTGGGCTGCCGGGCCACATAGTGCAGCTACGAGGCACAGCGCTTTAGCGGGCATGTACATCTCCCTGAGCTTTGCGGGCATCGCGGGCGGCACGATCGCGGCTCTCGTAATCCAACAGCAGATCGCGGGCGTCGCCCTGCTCGGCACGCCGTTTACCCAGCCACGACGACAGCCCCAAGGGCTGCTTCGCCCCCAGTTTCGTACCGCGGACTTCCTCGCGCTTGAGTACTGGCCGGATATCCCACGCCAGCTCGACCCCAATGTAGTCACGCACCCAATGCAACAATTGCCTGGCACGTTTGCCGCCCGGCAAAAAGCTGGCGTAATCGGCCGTCGACAATGGCCCGAGTTCAATCCGGAACTTATGCTGCGCATCACGCACGGCCGAACCCAGAATCGTATCCTGCCCCAGCCCCATCGACCCACCCAGCCCCAGCCGTTGAGACGGCTCCAGGCGTATCCATTGAGGCACGAACTCCGCGATACGCACCGGCACAGAAAAAAACGTCTGCAAAATGTGCTTCAGTCCTTCCGGATTACGCGTCTGCCGCAGCAAATGTCCTGCCATGAAGTACTTCGCGTGATCCATTACCGAATCGCGGCGCGCCATCGATGGCATACCCATGTGCAGCAAGCTTGCGACATAACGCGTAAAGCGCGCCTCTTTACGATCCAGGCTGACCGTACTCTGAGCATCGGCCCAGGCCCGGTAAAACAACAAGATCAATCGATGATGAAAGATGTCGGCAAAACCCGCCAACGTCTGGTCGCCATAGTGATGGATACGCTCGCGCACATACTCGGTCAAATGCAGCGGTAGCGGGCCATTAGGGCCGAACAGGCCAAAACTATAAATGGAGATCTCCGGCGGTCTCGCGCCACGTGCGACATCGACCGACGCCAACGTCGAAGGCGCAAACGCCATCGACGGCTCTTGCCTCAGACGCACGGGCTCGTTACGGGCCACCGTATCACGCCCCAATGGCAAGCGCGCGCCCGCTTGTGCATCGATCCAACGCAGCGTGCGGAACAAATCGTGCGAATACGGATCTTGCGACAACGCCCGCCAGAACTCAGCCGGCATGCCCGGCAGCGTGCCATGCGCCACGGATACCGCCGACGCTGGCGTGGTCGGCTCCGTATCAGAGAAAACCGATTGCGGCCCAGGGTCTTCCGCCTGCGCTTGCACCATCGTTTCAGCCATCGTCAGCCCATATGAATCTGCTTGGCGTCGACCTTCACCAGTTTCTCGCCCGTCATCATGGTATATGACGCGTGGATGCGCGCGCTCTTGTCGGCTCGATAATCCAGCGAGCCGGCACGAACATGCTCAACCTCTTCGGCAGCACGGAACGTCACACGTGACAGGAACGACAGACGATCCATAATCGCCTCATAGACTTTGCCGACCACACGTGTCGAGCCTACTGTCGCGGTCACTTCGGTGCCGAGATACTTCATCTTCTCGGCGACAAAACTCGCCTCTTTCGCCTGCAATGCCAGCGACGCCGTCTCGACGGTGACTGCTTGTTGTCCGGCCAGCCGCACATCCTTCGTGCTCTCCAGCGAGACGCTGCCGCTGCGCGAGCGCAGCACCACATCACCGGTCGTTTCCAGTTGCGATTGCTGTGGATCAGCCTGCTCGACCACCGCGATCAAATACACGCGTGAGGCCTCGGGTCCGCTGATCAATACGTGATCGCCCTGTTGCGGCAACAATAGGCAGCTGGCAGCCAATCGAGTGCGCCATTGATGACCATCGCACTCGATAACGAAACTCCCATCGTCGTCACGATGCAGCACCGTGCCAATCAAATGCACCGGGTCATAGACCGGATATTGACGTTTCGCAACGGTATTCATAGCGACTCCCTTTCAATCAAACCTGTAGTACCCCTAGACAACGGGCCGTGCCCCCATACGGGGCTTCCAGCGGGCGATTTCACCGCGCTGCAATGTAGACAATACAAGCTCCGACATCATATTGATCGACACATGCCGGGCAAAAAACTGTTCCAGCACCGCGCCGAACAGATACGGGCTGATCCCCGAAAATGCCGCCTCATCCACTTGCAAGCCGATACGCACACCGCGCCCATAGACAATCGGACCAGGAACCGGCAAGCGATGATGCATAGGATCGGCGCGTATATGGCGCACACCACCGATATGTTTACGTACGACAGGATCAGCCAGATTGCCGTACACGTTCAACATTTCACGCAATGTCTGCGCACCCTGCTCCTCGTCCATATCCATCACGCTCAGATAATTCAAACCCAGGTGACTGATCAAATGCCACGTCGCGGCATTTTCCGCCAACGCCGCATGTGGACGTGTGGGCCCATGCAAAACCTTGATCGCGCCCACGGGCGCAGAGATACGCAACGTGAAATCGGTATCTGTGCCCAGAGGCAACAACATCGCCAGATCCCTGTTGGTGCACAGTGTCTCCAACGTCAAATGGCGCAATTGCCCGGAAAATGGCACCTCGTGCCGATCGACCAGCGAGACGTACACCTCACTGCCGATGTACCCCGTGCGCGTGCCATTTCGCTGTGCCTGCTCCGACAGCAGGCGCGGCTCGCGGCGCACCGAATAATAGGCGCCATAATCGTCTGGATCCGTACCCAATGTGCCATAAAACGGCCGGAATTCCTGCTCCGGCCGATCTGCCGAGGCATGCCCCAGCACCTGCGTCACCCCAAATACCTCATAGTCCAGGGGACGCGTGCGATCCACCACCAAGTGATACTCACTCGTGCGTGATGTCACTGCCACGCGATCGGCACGCTTGGGGAATAAATTAATCACCGGCGCACAATGCAGGGCCAGATGCTCGGCTGCAATGGCGCCCTCCAGTTCAGGAGCTGCCACCGAAAACAAAAACGTCAGATCAAAGCGTCGCGTCTCACGGCTTGCACCACCAGCGGCCGATGTACGCAAGCCACGCTTTAGATCATTGACGCTAAAAAACAAATATCGGCGCGGGAAGGCAAAATATTCCTGCAGCAAACGGTAGCCCTGAAACACGCGCGAATCCGCAGGCAACAATGCCTGGTCGTCATCGAACCCTTCGTGGCGCACCGCAGACGCCGGCAGCTTATTGATCCAACTGACTGGCCGCTCTGTGTCATGCCCCAACACGGCGACCGTATGGCTCATGACAATTTCCAATAGGCGCTGCATCGGCAGATCCTGACCAGCCAGATGGAAAACCAGCTGGTCTAGATCCATGTCTTCCAAACGGACACCGCCGCAGACCTCGATGCGAATTCGCAGCGCGCTCAACACACGGCCATTGCGGCCGCCCAGCCCCAATCTGGCCAGTGGTAAATCTGGTGGTGTGCCCGTGAACTCGGCCTGCGTCACCCGCAATGGCCACAGGCGAATGGCATGCCCTGTCATGAATTCGCAGGGGGTCTGCTCGCCGCGCGGCACGCGGCCACGCAACAACGTTCCACGCGGCAAATCAAACCCTCGAGCCAACGTGCCTTCGTTCATGCTGGGCGTAAACTGCACTACGGCCATCGCCGGCGTCGGCGCCAGATAGTTCGGATACACCACTTCCAGCAAACGCTGGGAAAACCGTGGAAACTCCGCATCCATCTTCAAGTGGATACGGGCAGTGAGAAAGCTGAACCCTTCGAGTAAACGCTCCACGTACGGATCGGCCACCTCGGTTCCATGCATTCCCAGGCGTCCGGCGACCTTGGGATACATCTGGGCAAACTCTGCGCCCATCTCGCGCATGTACACCAACTCGCGGTTATAATAGTCGAGCAAACGCGAATCCATCAGGTTGCCCCTCCTAGATCGCGCAAATCCATGTGCCCGCTTTCCAGATCAATATCTGTGCGAAACAAAAATTCCATGGGATGCGGCACACACCACAACATGCCCTTGATCTCCAGGCTCAACACATTGTGATGTTCCAGCGTACCGGTATCGGTCACGCATCTCACCTCAACCGACGAATCCAGAATGCGCGGCTCAAAAGCCGCAATCGCATTACGTATCGACTCCTCGACGTCGATCCAATCGATTTCCGACATGCGTTTTCCCGCCATCGCACGCACGCCGAAATTCAACGTCGACTCTGGCACCTGGGGATACACAGACAAATCATCTGTCGTCTGCAAGTTCACGGTATTGAGCAACCAGCGCAGATCCCGCAACACCGCAGTCCGCAATTCTGCGTGCGTCAGCATCGACGACTCACGCGGCTCTTGCTTTTTGGAAGGATCGTCATCCATCAAACGATCCAATAGCGACGGCTGCAAACGATCCCGAGCCACACGCTCACTGCGTGGCAATTGTTCCCACGGGCGTATGCTTGCCGTCGACTCTGTTACCGCCATCAACCCATCTCCAACGACCGAATATCCAGCAAGGCGTACTCTCCTTGATCGGTCATCCACATCTTCTGGCCCACGCCGGCATATGTCTCGCCGTGCAATACCTGCCAATCGGTCATACGGCCCAGCTTCGCGCCATCCGGCAGATCCGCGAAACTCTGCCCCGCCAGCGCCGGATAACGCGCGGGAATCAAGCCGTACTGAGTACGGCCATCATCGAGCGTGACCTCAGCTTGCGCCCATACCACGTCGCACAGGCCTTCCGGCGGTAGCAGCCGCACGCTGCGCAATGACGAAAATGGCAGCCATCCATACCGGCCACCCACCATGAACTCAAACACGGGCCCCAGCCGGCTATCACCATCACTGATCCATTCGAATGCCGACGACGATTCGTCTGCCGTGCTCACCAGAGCGCCGGCACAGGTCTGTGCTGCGTCATACGCGCGCGCGCGCAATTGCGCGGCCTCCTCGGGCGCATCCGCGTCGCACTCCAATGCCTGCGACAACTCCGCAAACCATTCGGGTGCCTCGCCAAAGACGGCAGGCTGCTCCTGACCGCTGAGCACACGCTCACGCTGACGCTCCGCAGCGATCGCCTGCTCGTACAACATCGCGGTCGGTTGTGCCTGCGCATTCAACTCGGCAGACAACTTCAATTGTTCAGACGCTCGGGTCCAATTCCCCTGCACGACCATCAACTGGAACAACTGTGCACGCAAGTCGGCATCCGCCGGTTGACGGCGAATCTGCGACTGGATCGTCTCCAGATGCTGGGACAAGCTGCTTTCACGCAACGCAACGGCAGGTCTGTTCATAAAAACACCGCGGAAAGAAAAACAAAGCCGACGAACGATCTGAAAAACCGTCCGCCGTCTTCAAATAGGCACGACACGCCTCACCAGAGGTGCCGCCCCGAGGGAGTTTGAGCAAAACACGGGGAGGCCTGACGCACCTGCATCAGGCCTCCCCAAAGTCTTAGCCGACTTCTTTGTTCTGCTTGATATCCCAAGCGACCAGGCTTTCCGCGCCCTTGCCGCCTTGCTCCGTTTGCTCCCAGTATTGCTGCTTGACCTTGGCAGCCTGGAATGCGAAGTTCACGGTCACAGCTTCCGAGTTGAGCTCGCCCGACAATTGCACGGACGACACCAACACGTCTTCCAGCGTGATCTTCGTGTATTCCACTTGCTGGCCACCAGCCTTGCACACAGACAACTCGATCTTGCTCAAGTGCTTGCCGCTGGCGCAGTGCTTCATGACGGCCGGAGCGGCTTTGTCAATACGCGCCACAACATGCAGGTCGTTAAAACTGGCTTTCCCGGCGCCCAAGCCGCCGCCACTGGCCATGTTGCCGGGCTGTGTGGCACCCCACGAGAACGAAATGATATCGGTCCAATTTTTGTGATTGGCATCTTTCGACTCGCCGCTGGCACCGTCGATCTTCATGAACATGTCAACAGACACTTCTTTCTCCCTAAGTTGCAGTCATGGCACTGCGTGCCCTGAAAAATAATGCCCCACGCCGCACAAGCACGAACCCAGAGCAAAAAGCCCACTCAACCATCATTCTTCTTCAGGGATGGCAGTTTGGACACTAGACGCAGCGACACCGTCAGCCCTTCCAACTGATAGTGAGGCCGCAAGAAAAACTTCGCGGAGTAATAGCCGGGGTTGTCCTCGATCTCTTGCACCTGTACTTCGGCGGCCGCCAGCGGCTTGCGCGCCTTGGTTTCCTGGGATGAGTTCGTAGGATCACCATCGACGTAATTCATGATCCAGTCATTGAGCCAACGTTCCATATCATCACGCTCACGGAACGAGCCTATCTTGTCGCGCACGATGCACTTCAAATAGTGGGCAAAGCGGCAGCATGCAAACAAATACGGCAAACGCGCAGACAGCTTGGCATTGGCCGAAGCATCTGCGTCATAGTATTCGTGCGGTTTTTGCAACGACTGTGCGCCGATAAACGCCGCGAAGTCAGAGTTCTTACGATGCACGAGCGGCATAAAGCCATTCTTGGCCAACTCGGCCTCGCGACGATCGCTGATTGCGATTTCGGTGGGGCATTTCATGTCCACGCCGCCATCGTCCGTGGGGAAAGTATGACACGGCAGGTTTTCCACCGCGCCGCCCGACTCCACGCCACGAATCGACGTGCACCAGCCGTATAGCTTGAACGACCGGTTGATATTGGCCGCCATCGCATACGCGGAGTTCGCCCACGAGTAACGATCATGGTTAGCGCCGTCGGTGTCTTCCTCAAAATCAAATTCATCGACCGGATTCGTACGCGCACCATAAGGCAAGCGCGCCAGGAACCGGGGCATCGCCAGACCGATATAGCGTGAATCCTCCGACTCGCGCAGGCTGCGCCACGCCGCGTATTCCGTGTTGGTGAAAATCTTCGTCAGATCACGCGGGTTGGCCAGCTCTTGCCAGGAATCCATTTGCATCACATTGGGTGAAGCCCCCGTAATAAACGGACAATGCGCAGCAGCGGATATCTTTGCGATCTCACTCAACAGCTCTACGTCGGGCGGGCTGTGGTCAAAATGATAATCACCCACCAGGCAGCCGATCGGCTCACCACCAAATTGGCCGTACTCTTCTTCGTATACTCGCTTGAAAATCGGGCTTTGGTCCCAGCCCACGCCTTTGTGGCGTTTCAGTGTGCGGCCCAATTCTTTCTTCGAGATGCACATGACGCGGATTTTCAATAGTTCATCCGTTTCGGTGTTGGTCACCAAATAGTGCAGCCCGCGCCAGGCGCCTTCCAGTTGCTGGAAATCCGCGTGATGCATGACCAGATTGATTTGATCCGACAGTTTGCGATCGATCTCGGCAATGATGGCCTGAATCGTACGATACGCATCGGCCGACATTGCCACGCCGCTGTTCTCCAGCGCCTGATGCGCCAGTGTGCGCACCGCATGTTCGACGGCCTCGCGAGCCTGTTCCGTTTTGGGTTTGAATTCTTTCTTCAGCAACGCGGATAGACCATCGGCCTCCAGCGTTTCTGTGCTGCGGGCATCCGCGTGTTTAGCTACTGCAGTCATCGCGATCTCCGTTGTCGTTTATTTCGCGGCCGGGTCTGATTCGGATTCGTCAGTACCTGCCGTCGGTGCTTCCGGATTCGGCGCGGCGGCCAACGCATTCATCAGCGCGGGATTCTTCAGTACTTTTCCGATCAATTCCTCGGCCCCCGTCTTCCCGTCCATATAGGTCAACAGGTTCGCCAACTGCGTACGGGCCTCGAGCAGCTCGTTCAATGCACCGACCTTGCGAGCCACCGTGGCAGGCGAAAAATCGTCGATACTTTCAAACGTGATATCAACGTTCAGGTTGCCCTCGCCTGTCAGCGTATTCGGCACCTGAAACGCGGCACGAGGCTGAATCGACTTCATGCGTTCATCAAAATTGTCGATATCAACGTCCAGGAACTTGCGTTCGGCCACCTCAGGTTGCGGCTCAACCGATTTACCCGCCAGATCCGCCAACACACCCATCACAAAAGGCAGCTGGATCTTGCGTTCCGCACCATAGATTTCCACGTCATATTCGATCTGCACGCGCGGTGCCCGGTTACGTGCGATGAACTTCTGCCCGCTACCCTTCAATGTCGTTGCCATGTGTGCTCTCCTGTCCAGCTATATGTGCAATGCATTATGTCACCTCAGTCGCTGGGACCACCATTCGGGTCCCGCGGCAACCATGTCTCAAACTGCTCGAGACCTTGAGGTGCCAGATTTTTGATGATGTCGTGAAAACTCATGGAAATCAGTTGCTGCGCCCGTCGAATTAAATAGGGGGCCGGATGACTGGGCTCATGCACTTCAAAATACGCGCAGACCTTGGCTAACATTGCAGCGGCTTCTTCGCGTGATTGAATCTGTGCATCCTGCCAGCGCATCGCTGGCGCCGGTGCTGCAGAGGGTACTGACGGCGACGGTATAGGCACGGCATTACCCGCTGACGAGGCTTCAGGATGATCAGCAGACATTGCGTCCCCATTTATCGCATCAGACCCTGCGTTTGGGGCATTATCACCCAAAGCCTGCATTGCGACATCCAGTGTCCGCAAAATTCCCGCATAATCCGGCACCCATTCTTGGCCCAGCTTGTCACCGACCTGGTACTGAATCCGGCGCAACGCCTGCGCCGCGGCCGACAGTGCGACGAGATCGTTGTCTTGCTGCAACCATGATTGCCGCAAATGTTCGACCAGTCGCGCGCGGCCACCAGGATAAAAATCGGGATCTGAACGGCTGCCATCGAGCAATGATTCCGCATCGCGCAGCGAGAGCTGCCCGTGCACACCATTAACTAGCCGGCTCGAACGCACACTGCGCGCGCATCCCGCATGATCTCCTAATGATGCCAGCGCATTAATGCGCGGCATCGGGTCATGATCACTCTCGTTCTCCAGACGCGGATGCACCGCATCCCAATAACGCTCCAGCGTATCGGCGACCAACGTCACACCATCGGCATAGCCGACCAAACCGCGCACCTCGGTCCAGGCCTGCGTCAGGTAACCCATGATACGCAAGTCACGCGTACGTTCTAATAATCCACGCGCAAGCTTCTCAACCTCACGCCAATCGGGAGGCTGAGCAGGAATGATCGTCGACCCGAACTGCTGTTCACTACGCTCGACTGCAGCCTGCTGCAGTTGCAGAAACTCAGCGTCGTACTCCAAGTCTTCGCCACATGGCAGACGTGGGTCCAGAGCGGTCAAAATATCGGCAAATTCCATAAATCTCGTTCATACTCGGGAATACCCGGGGCCTAAAACAAGCCAACTTCGCGTAACTCCCGTCGAAGTCGGCATTCTAGGCATAGCCGCCATCTATCCCGATGACACCTAACGGTTACTGTCTTTTTTTACGTTTTGTTAACAAATACAAAAATCTTCAAACAAACTGCTTACGGGCAATTTCAATAAATAGAAACAATATCCACCGTTCACAAATCCCTTTTTCAGGCACAAGCCATACGAATTTCGGCCCCCGGGCCATACCTATTTGTGACAGTTATTTTGAATGTTTTCTTTTAATAGTGCGTAAATACCTAGATATTTATATCAACCCAATTGAAACAATAGATTCGCTAAATTTTTACGACAGCACAATCATAGGGTTTACCCTGCTTTTCTCGTGACAAACCTCTGCTTCCAAAAAAGCAAATTGCTGAACCCGGGCGGTTCGGAAAAAATGCGTCCCGCGCTGCAACTTTGGCTTGCAGTCCTCAGCAGGCGTCTCGCACTGACACCATGGTCGTGGTGCGCCTAAAAAAACACACCATCAAACAGGAGACGCTATGGCTATCCAGCGCCCGGTCAAATTCGTATTGTCTGCTCTGGCTTTTTCGCTGGCCGCTGCCGCATCGGCTGCAGACTATCCCTCCCGCCCGATCACCTTGATCGTTCCCTTTTCCGCGGGAGGCCCCACCGATGTGGTCGCACGCACACTCGGCGCCGAACTTGGCAAAGTCCTCAAACAACCTATCGTGGTGGAAAACCGTACGGGAGCGGGGGGCACCATAGCCGCCACGTATGTCGCCAACGCGGATCCCGATGGGTATACCTATTTCATTCACCACAATGGCATGGCTACCGCGACCGCGCTGTATCCTGCCCTGAAATACGACCCCATGAAAAGCTTCGAATATGTGGGTGAAGTGGTGGATGTCCCCATGACGCTGCTCGCGCGCAAAGATTTCCCGGCGAGCAACATGGCCGAATTCATCAAATACGCCAAAGCCAATGGCGACAAGATCAATCTTGCCAATGCCGGCCCCGGTGCCGTCTCACAATTGTGCGGCTCGCTGTTGCAACAAGCGCTTGGAGTGAAATTCACCACCATTCCATATCAAGGCACCGGCCCCGCCATGTCTGCACTATTAGGCGGGCAGGTAGACGTATTGTGCGATCAGACGACACAAACCATTCCGCATATCCAGGCCGGCAACGTCAAATTCTATGGTGTCACGACGCTGAACCGCATCGCGAAACTGCCCGACGCCCCGACGCTGAATGAACAAGGACTTAAGGATTTTGAAGTCAAGGTCTGGCACGGCATTTACGCCCCAAAGGGCACGCCGGCCGAAGACATTGCTATCTTTAATAACGCCCTCAAAACAGCACTGAAGTCACCTGCCTTTACGAGCAAAATGTCTGAGCTCGGTGCAGAAATCGTGTCAGAAGACCGGCAAACGCCGCAATCCCTGGAAAACTGGGTGCAATCTGAAATCAACAAATGGACACCCATCCTGAAAGCCGAGGGTCTGAACGTCAATTGATTCATTTCCCGGCCGACATCAGATCGACCGGGAAAGCTTGCATTTACGCTTTCAACTGATCCCGTATGGGCAAGTTGCGAATGCGCTTGCCTGTCGCAGCAAAGATCGCATTGCATAGCGCCGGCGCAAACGGCGGAACAGCCGGCTCGCCCACGCCCCCCAGCGGTACGTCAAAGCCATGCTCGACCAGATGCACATTGATCTTGCGTGGCGCCTCGGACATACGTGTCACCTCGTACTGGTGAAAATTCGTTTGATTGGTGCGTCCTTTGGCAAACGAAATTTCGCTGCGTGTAGCCAGGCTTTGCCCCATGATGCACGCGCCCTCGACCTGCGCACGTACACGGTCAGGATGCACCTGCGGGCCACAGTCAACGGCTACATCTACTTGATGCACGATAAGCTTACCGTCCTGCTTCACCTCGACCTCGACCACGGTGGCGACGTACGTCACAAAGCTATAGGACACAGCTAGCCCCAATCCCCGGCCGGCTGGCAGCTTGCGCCCCCACCCCGCGGCCTTGGTGGCGACCTCGATCACATGCCGCATGCGGCCTGTATCTAACGGATAAATTACCGGCGATTCGCCATAATTCCAGCTATCCGACATATCTGCCGGAGAAATCTTGCGCGCCGGGCCGATCAGGTCCAACAGATAATCGCGGGGATCACGCTTGGCCGCGTGGGCCATTTCAGCCACAAAACTCTGCACCGCAAAAACGTGCGGAATATTCGACACAGAACGGAACCAGCCGATCCGCGTGTGGGCAGGCACCGGCACCGATTCGACACGAAAGTTGGGAATCGCGAATGGAATATTCACCGCTGACATGCCCAACTCGAATGGTTGCTGTCCCTGCGCATTGGCCACGAACGTCGAACCGATCGTGGGGGCCGCCGTGCGATGCAGCCATGCCACGGCCTTGCCATCCGCATCGATACCGGCCTCGAGCCTCTCGACCGACACGGTATGGAAATAATCATTGGTAATATCGTCTTCACGCGACCAGGTGACCTTGACTGGCTTGCCATCCATGGCACGCGATAGCAATGCGGCCTCGACGGCATAATCCGATTTGGATTTGCGGCCAAAACCTCCCCCCAACAAGGTCTGATGAACGGTGACATCAGCCACGTCCATACCCAATTGCTTGGCGACGTTCTCTCGTGTCCCATAGGGCGACTGCACACAAGCCCAGACCTCGCATTTACCATCAGCCATACGCGCCGTCGCAGCAGGGGGCTCCATCGTCGCGTGCGCCAAATGCGGCAGGTAATACTCGGCCTGGACACGTTGCGCGGCCCCCTCGAGGGCTTTCATCGCATCGCCATCATTACGCACCGCCTTGGCTGGCTTGCTCACACCTTCGCTTAACGTCTTGTGAAACGCCTCGGAATCGTAACTGGCATTGGGCCCGTCATCCCATTCGATTTCCAATGCCTGTCGCCCTTTCAAGGCCGCCCACGTATCAACGGCGACAACGGCCACGCCCCCCAGCGGCACAAACACGGGCGGTATCGGGCCAGCAGGGATCTCGACCACTTTGAGCACACCCGGCACCGCCAAAGCGGCATCTGCTTTATAGCTCTTGATCTTGCCGCCCAATACAGCCGGCCGCGCAACGGCGGCATACAACATGCCCTCCAGGCGCGTATCGATACCAAAATGCGTGGTGCCGGCTACGACGTCCTGGATGTCCACGCTGCGCGTACTTTGTTTGCCGATATAGCGAAACTGATCCGGCGTCTTTAATCGCAACGTATCCGCCTGTGGCACAGGCAAAGCGGCTGCGGCCTCGGCGAGCGATCCATAATCCAGTGTGCGTCCGGAAGCCTCGTGCAGGACCTGATGATTACGCGCCACCACCTCGGCCACCGGCACATTCCATTGCTTGGCCGCTGCGGCCTCCAACATCGATCGCGCAGCGGCGCCGACCCGGCGCATAGGCTGAAAGAAATGCCGCGTGCTACGCGAGCCGTCGGTGTCCTGGTTGCCGTAACGAGGCTCATCGCCCGGTGCCTGAATAACGCGGACCTTGCTCCAATCCGCTTCCAACTCATCGGCTACCACCATGGGCAGCCCCGTTCTTACGCCGGTCCCCATTTCAGCGCGATGCGCGAGTATGGTGACAATGCCATCGGCCCCGATCGACACAAACACCAATGGATCATCTACGGTGCCGTGCGGCATGCCATCGGCGCCATACTTCTTTTCTTCCTTGGCCGCCTCTGCAGCACGCACCGTACCGGCTGCCCCCACCATCAGCACCAGGCCGCCAAGCGCAGTGACGGCTTTCATCCAATCCCGACGGCCCGGCGAGACCAAGTCCGCACGCATGAGATCCGGCATAACTGGCGAAGGTTGCATCATCAAACGAGCAAAGTGGTTCATTTGGCGGCTCCCGTGTTGGCGACCCGCTTCATTGCGACTTCTTTAATCGCCGTTCGAATACGCGGATACGTGCCACAGCGGCAGATATTTCCGCTCATAGCAGCATCGATGTCCTCGTCGGTAGGTTTGGGGTTGCCTTTGATCAAGGCAGTCGCTGACATGATCTGACCCGACTGGCAATATCCGCATTGCGGCACCCCGATCTCTACCCAGGCCGCTTTGACGGCTTTACCTACCTCGTCATCGCCTATTGCCTCGATAGTCGTGATCGATTTGCCGGCCGCTGCCACGACCGGTGTAATACAGGAGCGTATAGGTTGGCCATCCAAATGCACCGTACAGGCGCCACACATCGCCATGCCGCATCCAAATTTCGTGCCAGTCATTCCTAGCCTGTCCCGAATTACCCACAACAGCGGCATATCATCGGGAACATCTACATCTTGGGACTTGCCATTGATAGTCAAACTGGCCATACGAGCTCCTTGGTCGGCAAAGACTTCGCGTTACGATGGATGTTTGCCGAGTGTACTCGTGTTCCTGGCCTCTGTGATGACCGCCGCGCTCATGAGCCACGACACAACACGTCCGGCCCGCCACACGTGCGGAACTTATGGCTTACCGTTGGGACGCATCGGATTATGCAGCGTTTCCCAATGCTGGCAAGACACCGACGAATGCTCGCCGATAGGATGAAACGAACAATTCATCCCAGCTTTGGCCTCGCCATTTTCGAATGGAAAGACAAAGTCATATATCGCAGGCACGACAATATGCAGTGCCTCATTATGAAAACCCATTTTGCCGTTATCGACAAAACGGGCGAGGCCTTCCTCATAATAATCCGGGCCATTATCGTAGAGAAAAGGCCGTAATACCGGACGCTGATCCCGATTCACATAAAGCCATCCCTGCTGGTCCATGATGAGTGCATGGCCATATCGATCATACTCGGGCGCGCCCGCATCTTGGGCCATGACAGGCGACACTGCGCTCGCCAACAACACGCCCATCAATTGTAAATATCGAATCATGGTGACAGCATACTTGACCCACGATCAGTGAACCACAGCGTCCTATTGGCCGGTCGGCAACAGGCATTCGCACGCCCGCAGCCAGCGGTCACTCACATCATGCAGGCAGTACCTCATGCACCGACTGCGCAAATCGCTCAACAATCTGATCGATATCCGCTGGCGTGCAAATAAACGGCGGCGCCAAGAGTGCATGGTCACCTCGCACACCATCCACGGTACCGCCCATGGGATAAACCAGCAAACCGTTCTGCTTGGCCGTGGCCTTGAGTTTGGCGTGCGTCTTGTGTGCGGGGTCCAGCGTTTCTTTTGTGACGCGATCCGCCACGAACTCCACCCCGACAAACAGCCCTCGCCCGCGTACGTCCCCCACATTGGGGTGCTGCGCCAGCGCAGCCTTTAGCCCGGCGCGCAACTGCTCGCCACGAGCCTGTACGTTGGCCAATAGATTGTCCTGCTGAATGACACGTTGCACCGCCAACGACGCAGCGCAAGCCGTAGCATGGCCGATATAAGTATGGCCATGCTGAAAGAAACCACTGCCACCCACGATGGCGTCGTAAATGCGGTCAGTACACAGCGTGGCACCGATGGGTTGATATCCAGCGCCCAAACCTTTGGCGATAGTGATCAAATCGGGCACCACACCATCCTCGTCGCAAGCAAATAAGTATCCCGTGCGCCCCATCCCGGACATCACCTCATCCAGGATCAACAGTACCCCGTACCGGTCGCATACCGCCCGGATGCGTTTCAGATAGTCTCCTACTGGCGCCAACGCCCCTGCGGTCGCTCCCACGACGGTTTCCGCTACAAAAGCGGCCACCGTCTCTGGTCCTAGCTCCAGGATCTTGGATTCCAGCTCGTCTGCCAGACGTTGCGCATATTGTGCGTCGCTCTCGCCTTCCAGACGTTCGCGATAGGGATAGCAGGGCGACACATGATGCGCCTGTACCAATAACGGCAAGAATGGCTCGCGCCGCCAGGCATTTCCGCCGATCGCCAGCGCGCCCAGCGTATTACCGTGATAGCTTTGACGCCGAGCGATGAAATGACGCCGCGCGGGTTGTCCAATCTCGACAAAATACTGGCGTGCCAGCTTCAACGCAGCCTCTACGGCCTCAGATCCGCCCGACACAAAATACACATGATTCAGATCCCCGGGCGCGGCCTGCACCAGCATATCGGCCAGCGTCTCCGCCACCTCGGTCGTAAAAAACGAAGTATGCGCATAGGCGATCTGATCCAACTGCTGTTTGATCGCCTCGATCACAGCAGGATGTCCGTGCCCCAGGCAGGACACGGCAGCCCCGCCCGACGCATCGATATAACGCTTGCCCGCTTGGTCAAATAGTTCGATGCCTCTCCCGCCTACGGCAATAGGCAACGTTTGTTTGGGATTGCGATGAAATACGTGCGTCATGGCCGGCTCTACATAAATAAGGAGAAAACGCGGGATAGGGGTGACGGCCCACCCGCAGGCGCAAGATACCGATGCTGAAATACCTGACAGGAAGTATAAAAACTTCCGAGCGTCAAAGCAACATACGTTTCACATCAAACACGGACAAAAACAATTGAATCATTCCATCCGCACACGCATGGAAAAAGTCCTGAATGCACTTACCATCCATTTTTGAGGACTTAAACGCTGGGCATCACCGGATATGGCCTCGTTCCTCGCACTATGTCCATCCCGCAACGTGCGCCGCGCTCAGTACACCGGCACCACATGCGATCAACAGCAATGGGTTGAGCCGGGTGCGCATCATCAATAGCGTTGCGGCCACAGCAATCACGCGTGCCCACCATCCGCCCTCTAGCGACATGAACAGCACATATACCGCAGCCAAAATCATTCCCGCGGCGATCGGCCGTAACCCTGCCTCCAGGGCCAATTGCCAACGTGCCCCCCGATGGCGGCGCCATAAATAGGCCACCACGTAGATCAAGAAGGCCGTGGGGCCGAAAATAGCTATCGTGCCTACGATGGCTCCCCAGAAACCGCCGACATTCCAACCAATCAAGGTCACTAGCAACGATCCCGGGCCAGGAGCCAGGCGAGCAATAGCAAAGGTATTCAAGAATTCCTGTGCCGACATCCACTGGTGCACATCGACCACTTGCCGGTGTATCTCGGCCACAGTGGCCTGCCCACCCCCAATGGTGACAAGTGACAGCGGCGCAAATACCCCCCAGAGTGCCCACAGAGTATTCCCCATATCAGGCCCCATCCTTCACCAGA
>Ga0182738_1003205_pt1 | contig 18892 bp, 15 predicted proteins | sample eDN5th30CBELigMG_FD_128876 | JGI IMG/M metagenome (GOLD analysis project Ga0182738, IMG submission 128876) | Enriched Miracle-Growth compost microbial communities from Emeryville, California, USA - eDNA 5th pass 30_C BE-Lig MG (version 2)... ... | reverse complement strand
TCTTGGGCCGATTTTCATAGCTTACCATAACAGTCGCCTCGTACATTGTATGAAGATACATATATGGCGTGCCTTACGATTTGTCGAGAGGCTCTGCCGGGCACGGAGACGTGGACGATCGGGCGGCGGATCCGGCCGCCCGTTGACAACGGGGGGCCGCATGCAGGCATTTCGCCCCGATCAAACTATCGACTGAATTGTCGGCGATGATGATTCTCGTCACCATCTTCCGTCTGCCGCTGGGATGCGCCCCTGATGCCCAAGTTCTATTTCGACGCGACCCAGCCCCTGCGGTGGGGGCCGCATCCCCCGGTGGGCATTCCGCGCGTCGAGAGCGCGCTGATCCGCCAGGTGCTGCGCCGCAAGGACCTCGACGTCGTGTTCTACATGGTCGAGAACAGCGGCAAGGCGCGGATGCTGACGGCGGTGGAACTGCGCTATCTCGAAACCCTGGTCGAGCGCCGCATCCCCTTCATCGAAGGCGTCGGCGACGCGTCGTTCCCGAGCCGGGTCAAGACCGTCTATCGCGTGATCCAGGCCAGCGGCGGCTCGGCCGGGCGCGAGCTGGATCGGGTATCGGCCGCCTACCTGGCCAATCGATCGAGCCGCTCCGGCCTGCCGTTCGAGCTTGCGAAACTCGGCATCCGGATTTGCAAGCTCGTCTTCGCGGCACGCACCGCGAGAGGCGGCCCCGGCGCGGATCCGCTGTCCGATCCCGACGCGCTGTGCTTCCTGTCGAATACCGGGCTGCATTCGATTGCCGGGCACCGTTCGACCGAGGTGCGGGCGAAGGTTTCCGCGATCCTGCATGACACGATCCCGCTCGACATGCCCGATCTGGTGCACAAGGGGCATGCCACATCCTTCGCCCGCGACTTCCGGTGGATGCAGGCATGGTGCAGCCAGCTAGTCTGCGTCTCGGAATATTCGGCCCGGACGACCCGGGCGGGCCTGGAGGGGGAGCGCCGGCCGAAGGTCTCCGTCAACCCGCTGGGTTCGTTCCTGCGCGAGGGGCTGGCAGGGCGCGCGCCCGAGCCGGTGGAAGCGCTGGTCGGCGCGAGTTTTGCCATCTATTGCTCGACGATCGAGATCCGCAAAAACCACATCACGCTTCTGCGGGCCTGGGAACGCCTGATGCCGCTGCTCGGCGACCGCATGCCGCAACTCGTCCTCTGTGGTCGTTGGGGCTGGATGGTGGAGGAGGTCGAGCAGTATCTGGCCGAGCATCCCGAACTGTCGGCCAAGGTGTCGTTCCTCTCCGGCATCAGCGATCCCCAATTGGCGTGGCTGTATCAGAACGCCCGGTTCGGCGTGTTCCCCTCGCTCGCCGAAGGCTGGGGCCTCGGCGCGGCCGAGTGCCTTGATTTCGGCCTGCCGGTTCTGATTTCCGATGCGCCGGCCCTCGCGGAGGCGACGCAGGGCCTGATGCCGGTGATCCCGGCGCGCGATCTCGAAGGCTGGATCGCGGCGGTCGAGCGGGCGGCGACCGACGACGAATGGCTGGCGACCCTGCGATCGGCGATCGCGGCGCGCTATCGTCCGACGTCCGAAGCCGAGTTCGCGGCCGGCCTGCTGGCGCTGATGGAGCAACTCCCTGCCCCGGACGGCGCGGGCGCCGCCTTCGGGCCGGCGCCCGTCGCTTCCCTTGGCGGCGAAGTCGCCGCCGACCCGGCGGCGATCTAGTTTTTCAACCCCGCCTTCCGGTGTCTCGGGATGGCGTCAATCCGGCGTCCACTATCCGGGCGCGGCGTCACGCGCGTTGCCCCTTGGCAGCGCATCGACTAGAAGAGCGGCAACCTAATCCCTACATCCTGCCTCTTTGGCGAAGAGGGCCTTCGGAGCGAATTTATGGCGCGGCAGTTTATCTATTTCATGCAAGGTCTGACCAAGACCTATGTGGGCGGCAAGAAGGTCCTGGAGAACGTCCATCTCTCCTTCTATCCCGACGCCAAGATCGGCGTGCTCGGCCCGAACGGCTCGGGTAAGTCGACCCTCCTGAAGATCATGGCCGGGATGGACAAGGATTTCTCGGGCGAGGCCTGGGTGGCGCAGGGCGCCACCGTCGGCTATCTCGCGCAGGAGCCGAAGATCGATCCGACCAAGAACGTGTTCGAGAACGTCATGGAAGGCGTCGCCAAGAAGAAGGCGATCGTCGACCGCTACAATGACCTGATGATGAACTACTCCGACGAGACCGCGGAGGAGGGCGCCAAGCTCCAGGACATCATCGACAGCCAGAACCTCTGGGATCTCGAGAGCCAGGTCGAGATGGCCATGGACGCGCTGCGCTGCCCGCCCAGCGACGCCTCGGTGGAAAACCTCTCCGGCGGTGAGAAGCGCCGCATCGCGCTCTGCCGCCTGCTGCTCGAGCAGCCCGACCTGCTGCTCCTCGACGAGCCGACCAACCATCTCGACGCCGAGTCGATCAACTGGCTCGAAGGGCATCTGCGCGATTACCCCGGCGCCATCCTGATCGTCACCCACGATCGCTACTTCCTCGACAACGTGACGGGCTGGATCCTCGAGCTCGATCGCGGCCGTTCGATTCCGTACGAAGGCAACTACTCCGCCTATCTGGAGAAGAAGGCCAAGCGCATGGAGCAGGAGGGTCGCGAGGACATGACCCACATGAAGGCGATCGAGCGCGAACGCCAGTGGATCCAGCAGTCGCCCAAGGCCCGCCAGTCCAAGTCGAAGGCCCGTATCAAGGCCTATGACGAGCTGGTCGAGCGCGCAGAGGGCAAGTCGCTGCAGACGGCGCAGATCGTCATTCCGGTCGGCGAGCGCCTGGGCGACAAGGTCATCGAGGTCGAGAACCTGTCGAAGAGCTATGGCGACCGCCTGCTGATCGACAACCTGTCGTTCAAGCTGCCGCCCGGCGGCATCGTCGGCGTGATCGGCCCGAACGGCGCCGGCAAGTCGACCCTGTTCAAGATGATCACCGGCGAGGAAAAGCCCGATTCCGGCTCGATCTCGCTCGGCGACACGGTCCAGCTCGGCTACGTCAACCAGGGCCGCGACGACCTCGGCTCGAACAAGACCGTCTGGGAGGAAATCTCCGGCGGCGCCGAAGTGTTCTATCTCGGCAAGAAGGAAGTGAACACACGCGCCTATGCCGGCGCCTTCAACTTCAAGGGTGGCGACCAGCAGCAGAAGGTCGGCACGCTCTCGGGCGGCCAGCGCAACCGCGTTCACCTCGCCAAGCTGCTGAAGGACGCCAACAACGTCATCCTGCTCGACGAGCCGACCAACGACCTCGACACCGAAACCCTGGCCGCGCTGGAAGAGGCGCTCGAGGATTTCGCCGGTTGCGCCGTGATCATCTCGCATGATCGCATGTTCCTCGACCGTCTCGCGACCCACATCCTCGCTTTCGAAGGCGACAGCCATGTCGAGTGGTTCGAGGGCAATTTCGCGGAATATGAGGAAGACAAGAAGCGTCGCCTCGGCAACGATGCGATCATGCCGCACCGGATCAAGTACAAGAAGCTGACGCGCTAATCGCTTCGGCGTCTGGTTGATGCGGGCGGGTCGGTCCTATCCTTTCGGATAGGCGGATCCGCCCGTTTCCTTTTGGGCGGCCCGGAAACGGGCCTCGGGAGATGCGGCATGGTGCAAAAGGTGATCGGACTGATCGGCGGCCTGAGCTGGGAAAGCTCGGCCGAATATTACCGCATCCTCAACGAGGCGGTGCGCGACCGGCTCGGCGGCCTGCATTCGGCCCGCATCCTGATGTGGTCGTTCGATTTCGCCGAGATCGAGGCGCTGCAGCATGTCGGGCGCTGGGACGAGGCGACAAGGTTGATGATCGACGCCGCCCGCCGGCTCGAACGCGGCGGCGCCGATTTTGTGCTGATCGCCTCCAACACCATGCACCGAATGGCGGGTGACGTGCAGGCGGCGATCGATATTCCGCTGCTCCATATCGCGGACCCGACCGCGGAGCGGATCCGGGCGGCGGGCATCACCCGCGTCGGCCTGCTCGGCACCGCCTTCACCATGGAGCAGGATTTCTACAAGGGCCGGCTTGCCAGCGAGCATGGCCTGGAGGTTCTCGTGCCCGACGAGGCCGACCGTGCCGCGGTGCATCGCATCATCTATGAGGAGCTGGTGCAGGGGCGCGTCGAGCCATCGTCGCGCGAGGCCTATCGCGTCGTGATGGCCCGGCTGGCCGAGCGCGGCGCCGAGGCGATCATCCTCGGCTGCACCGAGATTATGCTTCTGGTCGGGGCCGAGGACAGCCCCGTGCCGCTCTACGACACGACCACGATCCACGCCGAGGCGGCGGTGGAGCGGGCGCTCGCCGAACGCTGAGACCTCAGGCCGGTAGCACGATCGAGCGGTCGACCTCGTCGCGCTCGGCGGACTCCAGCGCGGCGAAGATGGCGTGGCGGTCGTCGAAGCGGTGGATGGCGAGCCGGTGCTGGCGGCCGATGCCCTGCGGCCAGTGCGGCGGGATCGGATCGCCCTTGGCCGTCGCCCAACCGAAATCGACCAGGGTCAGGTGCCCGTCGCGCACCATCAGGTTGTCGCACTTGATGTCGTTGTGGCAGCAGCCGACCGAGGCCAGCGCCGCCAGGATCGTCTCGGCCTGCTCGCGCCAGTCGGCCGGCAGGTTGTAGTGGCGTGTCGGCTCGCCGACATAGTCCATGCGCAGCAGGCCCGGAATATGCCCCAGCAGCTTCGGCACGACGCCGGTCGGCGCCATGGCGGTGAGCCAGCGGATTTCGCGGCCCTCGATGCCGTGCTCGATGAAGCGGGCGAGCTTCTTGTGCACTTCCAGCCGGTTGAGGTCGATGCGAACCGTCGAGCTGGAATGCTGGTCGAAGTGGATCTCGTAGAGATTCGAAGTCCGGGGATCGTGGAAATAGGCGATCTTCGCGGCGGCCGGGCTGGCCGAGCAACTGACCGATTGCGCCCCGTCCTGGGAATCATGCCGATGCAGCACGGTTCGACCCGGCTCCACGGCGGCGAGATAGTCCAGAAGGGCCGGCGGCAGGGGAAGGCATCGATCGTTCATCGCAACGGTCGTAGCCATTTTCGCGGCAATGTCGATCGAATGTGTTGCTGCGCTGCCGAAGAGACGGCGTGACGCACTGCAAATCGCTGCTTGCCCGGGGCGCAACCGCCCCTTGCGGAATAACAGCGGACGGCCCCGGCCCGCGCTCTGCGGCGCAGCGGGCCAGGAACCGTCCGCCGCCCCACCGGCCCTGCCGGTATGGCGGTTGGCCCGTCAAACGGGCGATGCTTTCGGCGAACGGCCCTGCCTGGGTCTAGGGGGGCAGGGGCAGGGCCGTTCGCCCTTCCTTGGCCCGGTTGAGGGGCTAAGGGTTCCGGTATCTCTGCGTCGTGCCAGGGGGTGTTCCCTTGGCTTTGACCTGATGGGAGATTGTCATCCGGCACTGCCCCTGTCTGTGATGCCCATCACAGCATCGATCGCCGCCACGGCCGGCCTTCGAACCGGAAGGGGGCAGGCAGGGGAGACTGTCATCCGATTGTCCGGCCGCGCGGCTATGCGACGGGGGGCGAAAGCCTATGTCCTATCCGCGGAACGCAGGCGGGCTTAAGGAGTTGGGCTGCGGCGCGGGAAATGAACGAAGGGGGCCATCATGAATCAGCTGGCGTGGTCGGCGAGCCAGTATGTGAAGTTCGAGGACGAGCGCACGCGCCCGGCCCGCGACCTGCTGGCGCAGGTTCCCCTGGCCACGGCCAGGTCGGTGGTCGATCTCGGCTGCGGCCCCGGCAATTCGACGGAGCTTCTGGCCGAGCGCTTTCCCGGCGCCACGATCACCGGCATCGATTCGGCTCCGGACATGCTGGTTGCGGCGCGCAGGCGTCTGCCGGGCGTCACCTTCCTCGAAGCCGACATAGCGAACTGGGCGCCGGCCGAACCGGTCGACCTGCTGTTCGCCAATGCGGTGTTCCAGTGGGTTCCCGAGCATCTCGCCGTCCTGGACCGCCTGATGGACAGCCTGAAGCCGGACGGCGTGCTGGCCGTGCAGATGCCGGACAATCTCGGCGAACCCACGCATATGCTGATGGAAGAGGTGGCGCATTCCGGGGCGTGGGCCAGCGCCTTTGTCAATCGCGCCATCCGCCGGCCGATGTTGCCGTCGCCGGCCGGATATTTCGAGGCGCTCGGCCCGAAATCCGCTCGCCTCGATGTCTGGCACACGATCTACAACCACCCGCTCGCCGATGCGGCGGCGATCGTCGAATGGGTCAAGGGCACGGGGCTGCGCCCCTATCTCGAGCCGATCCAGCCGGACCTGCGCGAGGCGTTTCTCGAAGCCTATCTGGAGCGGATCGCGGCCTGCTATCCGCCGATGTCGGATGGACGCGTGCTGTTGCGCTTCCCGCGCCTGTTCCTGGTCGCGGTCAAGGCCTGAAGGGCCGCGACCGAGGCGGCCGGTAGGCCCGACCGGGCTCGGGAACCGGGGGCTACTTGACGGTGCAGACGCCGTTGGCGCCGTGTTTGCCGGTGTAGGACACGCTCGCCGTGCCATCCGGGTTGATGGCCAGCGAGATGGTCACCCCGCCTCCCTTGGCCTCGAAGTAGTTGTCGTTGAATTTCTTCAGCTTGCCTTCCTTGCCATTGATGTAGATCGGGCCGCCCTCGTCGGCGTGGACCTCGATATTCCCAGGGCAGGTGGCGTTGACCAGGGGGATCCTGGCTTGGGCCGGACCTGCGATGGCCAGGGCGGTGAGGGTGGCGGCGGCGAGCAGCGTGTATCGCATGGTCTTCCCTTTCCGGTTTGGACACGAATGCAACGAGGTTCCCGGGATCCGGTTGCCAGCACCGTCTCCGTTCGTCAGGAGACGGCCAAGGCTGGCACCGGCCTCGCCGGGGCGTCGACGGTGGGCGCCGTGGCGGACGCAGCCTTCACCAGCAGGCGGCCGAGCGCTTCGAAGTCGTCGCGGCGCGGCGACGACCGTCGCCAGACCAGCCCGATCTCGCGCTGCGGCTCGGGCGCGCGGAAGCGCGAGAGCGCGATGCGCTCGTCGCGCGCTTCGACCGGCACGCACATCTCGGGCAGCAGGGTCACGCCATAGCCGTTCGCCACCATCTGCATGATGGTGGAGAGGCTGGCGGCGCCAAAGCCATTCATCTTCTCCGAGCGTGGAATGCGGCAATAGGTCAGCGCCTGGTCGCGCAGGCAGTGGCCTTCCTCCAGCAGCAGCAACCGGTCGGGCGGGATCATGTCGGGGCTGCTGAAGGCGGCGACGGAAGTGGGCGTTCCCGCCTTGGCCGCGAGCAGGAAACGATCGATGAAGAGCGGCAGGCTTTCGAAGCTGGAATCCGCTGCCGGCAGGGCCATCAGCACGACGTCGAGCTTGCCCTGGGCCAGTTCGTCGATCAGCGCGCTGGTATGCGTCTCGCGCAGCTGCAGTTCCAGCGCGGGATAGGTGTGCTGCACGAGCGGCAATGCCTTCGGCAGCAGATAGGGGGCGATCGAGGGAATCACGCCGATGCGCAGCGGGCCGGATAGCAAGCCGCCGCCATGGCGGGCGTAATCCGTCAGGTCGCGCACCTCGCCCAGGATGCGAAGCGCCCGTCGCGCCACTTCCTCGCCCTTTGGCGTCACCGCGATGCGGCGTGAGCCACGCTCCAGCAGCGGCACGCCGAGCGTCGCCTCGAGCTCGCCGATCTGCTGCGACAGGGCAGGCTGGGTCACGGCGCATTCGGCCGCCGCCCTGCCGAAATGCAGGTGGCGCGCGACGGCCTCGAAATAGCGCAGCTGGCGAAGCGTGATCACGATTTTTGCCGTTTGGAATTGATGCAGATCATGGCCGATAAGTTATTCTTATCGATAGTCGCATTCAATATGATTTGGAACCGGTCTAATCGCGTGGCATCTTACGGCCATGTCGAAGGCGGCTCGAATGTCGCCGAATACCCTTGGAGGGCGCCATGACAGACAAACTGACGACAACGGCCGGCGCGCCGGTCGCGGACAACCAGAATTCCCTGACGGCGGGCGAGCGCGGACCGGTCCTCCTGCAGGATTGGCAGCTGGTCGAGAAGCTCGCGCACCAGAATCGCGAACGGATCCCGGAGCGCGTGGTCCATGCCAAGGGCTGGGGCGCCTATGGCACGCTGACCATCACCGGCGACATTTCCAAATATACCAAGGCCAAGGCGCTGCAGCCCGGCGCGCAGACGCCGATGATCGCCCGCTTCTCGACGGTGGCCGGCGAACTCGGCGCCGCCGATGCCGAGCGCGACGTGCGCGGATTCGCCCTCAAATTCTACACCGAAGACGGCAACTGGGATCTCGTCGGCAACAACACGCCGGTGTTCTTCGTCCGCGATCCGCTGAAGTTCCCCGACTTCATCCACACGCAGAAGCGCCATCCCAAGACCAATCTCCGCTCGCCGACGGCGATGTGGGATTTCTGGTCTTTGTCGCCCGAGAGCCTGCACCAGGTCACGATCCTGTTCTCGGATCGCGGCCTTCCGACCTCCGTGCGCAAGATGAACGGCTACGGTTCGCACACCTATTCGTTCATCAACGCCGACAATGAGCGCTTCTGGGTCAAGTTCCACTTCAAGACGCAGCAGGGCCACGAACACTGGACCAATGCGGAAGCCGCTGACGTCGTCGGCAAGACCCGCGAATCGACGCAGGAAGACCTGTTCGGCGCGATCGAGAAGCATGAGTTCCCGCGCTGGAAGGTGCAGGTCCAGGTCATGCCCGAGACCGACGCCGACAAGACCTCGTACAATCCGTTCGATCTCACCAAGGTGTGGCCGCACGCCGAATATCCGCCGATCGATCTCGGATTTCTCGAGCTGAACCGCAACCCGGAAAACTATTTCGCGGAGATCGAGCAGGTCGCCTTCTCGCCGTCCAACATCGTTCCCGGCATCGGCTTCTCGCCGGACAAGATGTTGCAGGCGCGGATCTTCTCCTATGCGGACGCCCACCGTTACCGGCTCGGCACGCATTACGAGGCGCTGCCCGTCAATGCGCCGAAGGTGCCGGTGCACAACTACCACAAGGACGGCGCGATGCGCTTCTTCCCGCCGGCGACCAACAACGACGCCTATTACGAGCCGAATTCGTTCAATGGCCCGAAGCAGGACCCGGCCGTCGCCGAGCCGCCGCTGAAGATCCAGGGCGATGCGGACCGCTACAACCATCGCATCGGCAATGACGACTACAAGCAGCCGGGCGACCTGTTCCGCCTGTTCAATGCCGAGCAGAAGGACCGCCTGTTCAGTAATCTTGCCGCCGCCATGCAGGGCGTTCCGGTCGAGATCATCAACCGGCAGCTGGTGCATTTCTATCGCGCCGACCCCGAATATGGCATCGGCGTTGCCACCAAGCTCGGCCTGCCGACCGAGGGTCTCGCCGCAGCGGCAGAGTGAACCTATTCGCATCCTGGGGAAGGGGCGGCGCCATAGGCGCCGCCCTTTTCGTTTGGGGGACGACGTGCCGACGTCCGACAATTCTCTTTACAGATATAAAGATATGTTTATATCTTCCGTCAGCTTGACGGATGGCTTTCGCCGTCCTTGTCGAGCGGCGGAGCTTTGATCATGGTGGGCCAGGCGGCTCTTTCGACAGACGCGATCATCACGGCGCTGAAGGCGGCGGGCGAGACGACGCGCTATCGCATCCTGGCGCTGCTGTTTGAAGGCGAACTCTCCGTCAAGGATCTGACCGCGATTCTCGGCCAGTCGCAGCCGCGCATCTCGCGCCATCTGAAGCTCCTGACCGAAGCCGGGCTCATCGAGCGCAATCCCGAAGGCGCCTGGGTCTATTACCGCATCTCCGAATCCGGCGCCGAAAGGCGGCTGGTGCAGGATCTGGTGGCTCTCGCCGATCCCGCCGACACCGCGCTGGCGCGCGACCGCGAATGGCTCGCCGGCGTCAAGCGCGAGCACGCGCAGAATGCCGCCCGCTATTTCACCGAGAACGCCGCCGACTGGGACACCATCCGTTCGCTGCATGTACCGGATACGGCCGTCGAGGCGGCGATGCGGGCGATCCTCGGCACCCGGCCGATCGACAGCTTCCTCGATATCGGGACCGGTACGGGGCGGATGCTGGAATTGCTGGCGCCGCTCTATCACAAGGGCGTCGGCATCGATTCCTCGACGGCGATGCTCGCGGTCGCCCGGGCCAATCTCGACAAGGCCGGGGTCAGCCACGCGCAGATCCGCCATGGCGACATCATGAAGCTGCCCATGCCGCGCGACAGCTTCGATCTCGTGGCGATTCACCAGGTGCTGCATTATCTCGACGATCCGGCCGTGGCGCTGGCGGAAGCCGCGCGCGTGCTGCGCCCGAACGGCCGGCTGCTGGTGGTCGACTTTGCCCCGCACGGGCTGGAATTCCTGCGCGAGCGTCATGCGCATCGCCGTCTCGGCTTCTCGCATGAGGTGATGCGGGGCTGGATCGAGCAGGCGGGTCTCGTGCTCGAAGAGGCGACCGATCTCGCGGCCAAGTCCGCGGCGGAACAATTGACAGTAACGCTCTGGCTGGCGCGCGATCCGCGCTTTGTCGTTGCCGGAGCTTCGAAGGGGTTGGAGACGGCGTGATGCGTGAGACGATCGATCGGGCGAGCCGCAATGGTGTCGGCGCATCGGGGCTGAAGGTCTCGTTCGAGTTCTTTCCGCCCAAGACGGAAGCGATGGAAGAGACGCTGTGGAGCTCGATCGAGCGGCTGGCGCCGCTCTCGCCGTCCTTCGTCTCGGTGACCTATGGCGCCGGCGGTTCGACGCGCGAGCGCACGCATGCCACCGTGTCGCGCATCCTCAAGGAAACGGCGCTGAAGCCGGCGGCGCATCTGACCTGCGTCGGCGCCAGCAAGGCCGAGATCGACGCGGTCGTCGACGGCTATGCCGAGACGGGCGTGCGCCACATCGTGGCGCTGCGCGGCGATCCGGTCGCCGGCATCGGCACGGTCTATCAGCCGCATCCCGAAGGCTACGCCCAGGCGTCCGACCTGGTGACGGCCATCCGCCGCCGCCATCCGGAGATCGAGATCTCGGTTTCCGCCTATGCCGAACGCCATCCCGAAAGCCGCGACTGGCAGACGGAACTGGACAATCTGAAGCGCAAGGTCGACGCCGGCGCGACGCGCGCCATCACCCAGTTCTTTTTCGACAACGATCTCTACGCGGCTTTCCTCGACCGCGCGGCGGCGGCGGGCATTACCATCCCGATCGTGCCCGGCATCGTGCCGGTGATCAATTTCACCCAGACCGCAAAGTTCGCGGAGAAGGCCGGCGCCAGCATTCCGTCCTGGTTCGCGGCGCGCTTCGAAGGCCTGGAGGACGACGCCTCGACGCGTCAGCTTGTGGCGGCGGCGGTCTGCGCCGAGCAGGTGTTCGACCTGGTCGACCGCGGCGTCAACGAGTTCCATTTCTACACGATGAACCGCGCCGACCTCGTCTACGCGATCTGCCATTTGCTCGGCATGCGGCCGGTTACGGCGGATCGGGTAAAGGCGCTCGAAGCCCTCTCCCCCAGGGAGAGGGTTGGGTGAGGGCCTTGCGGCTCAAGACCGGTACAGCGAAGAAACTACGACGAGATCAAAGCGACGCAGAGAAGAAGCTCTGGCTCCAAGTGCGAGATCGTCGACTGGAAGGACTGAAGTTTCGCCGACAGGCTCCTGTCGGCCCGTTCGTTGCGGACTTTGCCTGTGTCGAAGCCATGCTCATCGTCGAACTCGATGGAGGGCAGCATGCGGAAGAGCAGGCAGGCTATGATACGCGCCGAACGGCGTATCTACGGAGTTTAGGATATCGCGTTTTGCGTTTCTGGAACGCGGACGTTCTGATGAATATCGAAGGCGTGCTGACGGAAATCGTTCGCGCGGCAAGGGAGCCCGAGCAAGGCCCTCACCCCAACCCTCTCCCAAAGGGAGAGGGGGCAACGCAGCGAGCGCGGAGAGAAGATCATGAGTAGTTCGACGTCCACTGCCGACCTGAAGCGCGCCGCTTCCGAGCGCATTCTCGTGCTCGATGGCGCCATGGGCACGATGATCCAGCAGCTGAAGTTCTCGGAAGCGGATTTCCGCGGCGAGCGCTTCAAGGACTGGCCGCGCGACCTCAAGGGCAATAACGACCTGCTCATCCTGACGCAGCCGGACGCCATCGAAGGCATCCACCGCCAGTATTTCGAGGCCGGCGCCGACATCGTCGAGACCAACACCTTCTCGTCCACCACGATCGCCCAGGCCGATTACGGCATGGAGGAACTCGCCTACGAACTGAACCGCGAGGGCGCCCGGGTCGCCAGGCGGGCGGCCGATGCGGTCGCTGCCGCGACGGGGCGGCCGCGCTTCGTCGCCGGCGCCATCGGGCCGACCAACCGTACCGCCTCGATCTCGCCCGACGTCAACAATCCCGGCTTTCGCGCGGTTACCTTCGACGAGCTTCGCGGCGCCTATGCCGACGCGACGCGCGGGCTGGTCGATGGCGGGGCCGACATCATCCTGATCGAGACCATCTTCGACACGCTGAACGCCAAGGCGGCGGTCGCCGCCGTCGAGGACGTGTTCGAGGAAAAGGGCGTGCAACTGCCGGTGATGATTTCCGGCACGATCACCGACCTGTCCGGCCGCACGCTTTCGGGCCAGACGCCGACCGCCTTCTGGTATTCGCTGCGCCATGCGCGGCCGTTTTCGATCGGCCTTAATTGCGCGCTCGGCGCCCGCGAGATGCGCGCCCATATCGACGAGATTGCGCGCGTCGCCGATACGCTGGTCTGCGCCTATCCGAATGCCGGCCTGCCGAACGAGTTCGGCGAATATGACGAGAGCCCGGCCGCCATGGCCGTGCTGGTCGGCGAATTCGCGCAATCCGGCCTGGTCAACGTCGTCGGCGGCTGCTGCGGCACGACGCCGGACCACATCCACGCGATCGCCGAAGCGGTCAAGGGGCTCGCGCCGCGCGTCCTGCCCACCGTCTCTCCCAAATTGCGCCTTTCCGGCCTCGAACCGTTTGAACTCGCCTCATGACCTCTTCGACCGCCGTCTTCGTCAATATCGGTGAACGCACCAACGTCACCGGCTCGGCCAAGTTTCGAAAGCTGATCACCGCCGGCGACTATTCGGCGGCGCTCGACGTCGCGCGCGAACAGGTCGCCAACGGGGCGCAGATCCTCGACGTCAACATGGACGAGGGGCTGCTCGATTCCGAAGCGGCGATGGTCACCTTCCTCAACCTACTGGCGGCCGAGCCGGATATCGCCCGCGTGCCGGTGATGATCGACTCGTCGAAATGGTCGGTGATCGAGGCGGGCCTGAAATGCGTTCAGGGCAAGCCGATCGTCAATTCCATCTCGATGAAGGAAGGCGAGGACCAGTTCCGCGAGCAGGCGCGCAAGCTCCGCCGCTATGGCGCGGCCGTCGTCGTCATGGCCTTCGACGAGAAGGGCCAGGCCGACACGTTCGAGCGCAAGACCGAGATCTGCGCCCGCGCCTACAGGATCCTCGTCGACGAGATCGGCTATCCGCCGGAAGACATCATCTTCGATCCCAACGTCTTCGCCATCGCGACCGGCATCGAGGAGCACAATAATTACGGCGTCGACTTCATCGAGGCGACGCGCTGGATCCGCCAGAACCTGCCGCATGCGCATATTTCGGGCGGAATCTCGAACCTGTCGTTCTCGTTCCGCGGCAATGAGAGTGTTCGCGCGGCGATGCACTCGGTGTTCCTCTACTATGCGATCGCCGCCGGCATGGACATGGGCATCGTCAATGCCGGCGCTCTGCCGGTCTATGACGACATCGATCCGGAACTGCGCGGCCTCTGCGAGGACGTGATCCTCAACCGCCGGGCCGATGGCACGGAGCGGCTGCTGGAGATTGCCGAGCGCTTCAAGGGCGGGGCGAGCTCCAAGAAGGAAGCCGATCTCACCTGGCGCGAATGGCCGGTCGAGAAGCGGCTGGAGCATGCGCTGGTCTCGGGCCTGACCGATTTCATCGAGATCGACACCGAGGAGGCGCGCGCCAAGGCGAGCCGGCCGCTCGACGTCATCGAAGGCCCGCTGATGGCCGGCATGAACGTCGTCGGCGACCTGTTCGGCGCGGGCAAGATGTTCCTGCCGCAGGTGGTGAAATCCGCCCGCGTGATGAAGCAGGCCGTCGCCTATCTGATGCCGTTCATGGAGGAGGAGAAGCGCCGCCTCGGCACGACGGGTTCGTCCTCGGCGGGCAAGATCCTGCTCGCGACGGTGAAGGGCGACGTGCACGACATCGGCAAGAACATTGTCGGCGTCGTGCTCCAGTGCAACAATTTCGAGGTGATCGACCTCGGCGTGATGGTGCCGGCAGCAAAAATCCTCGCCACCGCCAAGGCCGAGAATGTCGACATCATCGGCCTCTCGGGCCTGATCACGCCGTCGCTGGACGAGATGTGCCATGTGGCGGCCGAGATGGAGCGCGAGGACTTTCACGTGCCCCTGCTGATCGGCGGCGCCACGACCTCGAAAGTGCATACCGCCGTCAAGATCCATCCGAACTACGCGAAGGGCCAGGCCGTTTACGTGCTCGACGCCAGCCGCGCCGTCGGTGTCGCGTCGAGCCTGCTCGGCCGCGACAAGGCGAGCTATGTCGCCGACGTGCAGGCCGACTATGTGAAGATTGCCGACGCGCATGCCCGCGCGCAGGAAAACAAGCGCCGCATCACGCTGGCGGCCGCCCGCGACGACGGGCTGAAGCTCGACTGGACGAACTACAAGCCGGTCAAGCCGAGCTTCCTCGGCACCAAGGTGTTCAAGGACTATCCGATCGCCGAACTCGTCCCCTATATCGATTGGACGCCGTTCTTCTCGACCTGGGAGATCAAGGGCACATATCCGCTGCTGTTCGAGGACGAGAAGGTCGGCGCTGTCGCTCGCTCGCTGTTCAACGACGCGCAGGCCATGCTGAAGCAGATGGTCGAGGAGAAGTGGGTTTCGGCCAATGCGGTGATCGGCTTCTGGCCGGCCAATTCGGTCGGCGACGACATCGCGCTCTATGCCGACGACGCGCGCGACAAGGACCTCGCCACCTTCTTCACGCTGCGCCAGCAGATCGCCCGCTCGACCGACAAGCGCCGCCATGTCGCGCTGTCGGATTTCGTTGCGCCGAAGGAGACGGGGATCGGCGACTATGTCGGCGGCTTTGCCGTCACGACCGGCATTGGCGAGGAGGTCATGGCGGAGCGCTTCAACCGCTCCAACGATGATTACTCGAAGATCCTCAGCCAGGCGCTGACCGACCGTCTGGCGGAAGCCTTTGCCGAGCGGATGCACCAGCGCGTGCGGCGGGAATTCTGGGGCTATGCTAGCGACGAGACGCTGACCAACGAGGAACTGATCCGCGAGAGCTATGCCGGCATTCGCCCGGCGCCCGGTTATCCGGCCCAGCCCGACCATACCGAGAAGCGGACGCTGTTCGATCTGCTCGACGCGGAAAAGCAGGCCGGCATCCTGCTGACCGAGAGCTTTGCCATGTGGCCCGGCTCGTCCGTCTCGGGCCTCTATATCGGCCACCCCGAAAGCTATTATTTCGGCGTCGGCCGGATCGAGGCCGATCAGGTCGCCGATTACGCCGCCCGCAAGGGCTGGGAACTGCGCGAGGCCGAGCGCTGGTTGGCGCCGGTGTTGAACTATGATCCGATCCGGGTCGAAGCGGCCGAATAGGCCCATCCGGCTGCATGCCGTCAACAGGGGCGGCATGCAACTCCGGTTGCGCGAACGCGCGCTGGCAACTGATCCTTGAATCCGCTAGGGACAGCCCTTGTCGTCCCCGGCTGTCCGTCCCGGAAGCAATCCCATGTCGGCCACATTCACCGCCACCGGCTTTCGCCGCGGCTTCCTCGAAGGCCTTGCGCTTTTCCCCGGCATGGTCGCCTTCGGCGTCGTGTTCGGCGTGCTGGCCGGTCAGGTCGGGATCTCGATCCTGGGCGCAGCCTCGATGAGCGTCTTCGTCTATGCCGGCACGGCGCAGCTTCTGGCGCTGCATGCCTGGGGCGCGCCCGACCTGCTGGTCGCCGTGGTCGTGGCGGTCATTGCCATGAATTCCCGCTATGTCCTGTTCGGGGCCGCGATGCAGCCCTGGATGCGCGGGCTGTCGCCCTGGATCGCCTATCCGTCGATGTTCCTGATGGTCGATGCCAATTGGGCGGCCGCGATGCAGGAACGCGATGCGGGACGGCGGGACGTCGCCGTGTTCGCCGGCCTTGGGCTGGGCTGCATGGTCGGCTGGGTCGCCGGCACGATCGCCGGAACCGGCTTTGGCCAGCTTCTGGGCGATACCCGCCGGCTCGGGCTCGACTTCTTCCTGCCTGCGTTCTTCTTGTCTCTCGCCTGTGGCTTCTGGAAGGGCAGGGGCGACGTGTTGCCGTTTGTCGTGGGCGGCCTGGTGGCGATCGTCTGCGACCGCTTCGTCGGCGGTTCCTGGCATGTGCTGGCCGGCGGCCTTGCGGGCAGCCTGGCCGCGGCCTTCGCGCCCCGTTCCGATGGGAGCCCCGGTCCCGATTCGAAGCCGGGGGGCGAATAGCATGTCGCTCGATCCGAATACCACCGCCGGCTTCGCGATCATCGTCACGGCGATGGCGGTCTCCGCCTATCTGACGCGGATCGCTGGCTTCTTCCTGATGCGCTTCGTGGTGGTGACGCCACGGGTGGAGGCCTGGCTACGGGCCTTGCCGCTGGCCATCATGGGCTCCATCCTCGGCCCGATCGCCATGCATGGCGGCCCGGCTGAATATGCGGCCTTCGCGGCCACCGCCGCCGTCTATTTCTGGCGGCGCAGCGACATTCTCGCGGCCTTCGCGGGCATGGGAGTGGTCGCGGCGAGCCGGTGGGTGTTTGGGATTTAGGAAGGGGGAGGCCGATCGCTGGCAAAGCCACACCAAACCCTCTCCCGCGAGCGGTAGAGGGGCGGTTCCAGCCCGGTCTCAGACGTCTCCAAATCCGAAAGGACCCTCGCCCGTTTGCGGGAGAGGGACTTGCTTGCCATTTGACAATACAACCCAACCTGCCAAGCAATGGCTCGGTTGTTGTCGTTCGGGAACGCTGTCGAGGATACAAATACCTTGGAAAGCGCCTAGATCGCTCCCAATACGATTGCCGCGACGAACAGAAAAGCAGCGCTCACGGCGAGCAGATGGAACGGTTTTGCGAGGCTCATGGACATCTCCCGGGTCTCTCTTACACGCCCAACTTCGAGCTTAAGTATTAACTCGATCGTCCTTTCGGGCAAGGCCCCAATTGGCGGGTTTCGCCGCTAAGTCGGCGCAATCCTGCCATGAATGGGCTAAGCCGTGGAATAATCTCCCAAATCCCTCGGTGGAAAAACGTGCCGGCAGTGGCTTTGTTCCGCTGCATTCCCGCCTCAATCGTCAACGGGATTTCACTCCCCGCCCCGGGGAACGAAATCGACGCAACAGATGCCGGCTTCCCCGGTAACCTTCCGGAAACCGAGCCTCTCAATCGTTTCTTATGGTTTCGCTGCGACCGTCCCGGCATGAAAACAGGGCCGGAAAACCAGCATGGATGATCGTCGGACGGAGGCTGCCCACCAGACCGCGCCGGCGCGGCGGGCCGAGCTGCTTGCCTCCATCACCGATCTGTTCGGCAGCGCCGGCGCGGCGGTGTCGCCGCCGACGGCAGCACTGTTTTCCGAGATCATCCTCGGCGTGTTCGACGAACTGCGGCCCGACGAGAGGACCTTTCTGGTCGAGCGGATTGCGGATCTGCCGAATGCACCGGCCGAGATGCTGCGCTTCCTCGCCTCGCGCGAGATCGAGGTGGCTGAACCGGTGCTGCGCCGGTCCTTCGCGTTCGAGGAGGCCGATCTCGCCGCGCTCGCCGCCACCCTGCCGCAGGACCGCCTCTGCGCCATCGCCATGCGCGCCCAGGTTCCGGAAGTCGTCTCCGACGCCCTGCTCGATCGATGCGATCGCGCCATCCTGCGGACGCTGGCGCAGAATCCGGGAGCGCGATTCTCGCAGCGCGGGCTGGCCATCCTGGTCCAGGAGGCGACGCAAAAGCTGGCGCAGCGCCACGCCGCGGCCCGGGAGAACCAGGAAGAACGTGGCCAGATGCTGGATATCCGCTGCGCGCCGCCGGTTCCGCGCTCTCGCCGTTCGTTCGACCCGTCCTCCCAGCGCGGCGTCGTCATCGCCTTTCCGGCGCGGCCGCACCGACGTTCCGATCCCGGGCATTCCGAGGACGGGGGCGCGGCTCCCAGTGCGGTCGCCGATGTGATTGCCACCGTCGCTTCGGGAGACCGGATGATGGAAGTCGCGGGCTTGCTCGCCGAGTCCGCCAGACTGCCGGTCGAGCTGGTGCGGCGAATGATCGCCAAGCCCGACACCATGCCGCTCGCCGTCCTTTGCAAGGCTGCCGGCGTCAGCGACGAGACGTTCGCGGCCATCGCCGCGATTCGAGGGCGCCGCCATGGCCATTCGGCCGAGGCGATCGAGACGCTGGTCCGCGCCTATCAGACGCTTGGCCAGGACGATGCCGCCCACACGCTGCGTTTCCTGCGGGCGCGCCAGGCCTCGGACGAAACGACCGCCATGCCGGTACAGCAGAATCCCGCCCTCTGACGCCATCGGGGTTCCCGTCCCGGGTGAGCGCTGATAGCGTCGGCCGGCCAACGGCCATACGGGACCGCGAAACGATGGATCGCTTCGAAACCGCCCGCGACGCAGCCTACAAGCTTCGCCCGGATCAGCCGCTCTACTGCTTCCGCCCGAGCGTGCTTCGCGCCGATGCGCTGGCGTTCAAATCCGCCTTTCCCGGCCGCATGGCCTATGCCGTCAAGACGAATGGGGAGCCGCTGGTGCTGCGGACGCTGGCGGATGCCGGGGTCGACTGCTTCGATGTCGCGTCGCCGGCCGAATTCGCGGCCGCCCGCGCCGTCGCGCCCGATGCCG
>Ga0182738_1003204_pt1 | contig 18896 bp, 12 predicted proteins | sample eDN5th30CBELigMG_FD_128876 | JGI IMG/M metagenome (GOLD analysis project Ga0182738, IMG submission 128876) | Enriched Miracle-Growth compost microbial communities from Emeryville, California, USA - eDNA 5th pass 30_C BE-Lig MG (version 2)... ... | reverse complement strand
ATTTCTCAAGCAATATCAGAGAATCAGGGTTCATTCACCTTAGAAAGAAATGAAGGTTCCTATCTCTTCTCAAGTCATCATGAGAAATCCATCAAGAAAACTTAAGTTTCTCATCAAGGAAATGTCCTTGCCCAAACCTCCACTTCTCTCCAAAAAGAGATAGGCAATTTCTATTTTTAACTAATTTTATGAACAAACAAATGATTCAGCGAAGAACTTTATTTCAATCATATTGACAGACGTCACCTCATCCCTGATTAGAAAACTAAATTTATCCCGGGCTTGCCAGTTCTCGATATTTTAACAATCATTTTCTTCTAGATGGTTCAAATTTTTAAACCGAAAGCTTTCTTTTTGAAAAAAGACTGGATAACATGAAGACCTAAAATTTCTTTTGGATACTTAATTCGAACCAAGCAATGCCTTCAAAGGAATGTTGGGGTCGACAAGCCCAAAACCCTCAAGACAGCAAAACAATTTATTTGAACCACCAAGCGTGACGCAATTAAAAAGCTTTTCTCAAATAAAAGAACTCATTTAATTAAAATATGAAAGTAATTACCGGTCTTGATTTGATCTCCAGAGGCTTGCCCTTCTTGCTAGATTTGTGAACTAACCCCGTCAGGAGAGTTTGGGAACTTTTCATTCTTCTCACACCTTGAGTTTTTTCTCAATGTGAAGCTCCCAATCTATTTCAAAACCAGAGAAGGCTTGTTTGTAAATTATTCTTCGAGTGGCTCATTAACTTCTCCTTGATTTTTTTAAAAGTCCGGAGGACAGGAATACGAGAGTTATCCTTTGTTTCCTTACCCATTCAAAGTTTTCTTTCAGATTTCACAAAATGCAAGCATCTATTCGTTCTGGCAACAAAATTCTGGGTTCTTTTTTCTAAGCTTCAAATCTACAATGAGTGAATTTTAAAACTGTCTTGATTATAAAGCAAATTAAATTGGATCCTTTAAATTTAATTCATTAAAATAAAATTTGTGGAAATTAAACATTTAACAAAAGCAAATTTGAACATTCCGGTTTAATACGTGTTCTATAGAAATCGAATTTAACCACTCTTTTTATCATGAATTCAAACTTATGAGTTGAAGTATTGACATTTTGTGACAAATAATAAACGAAATATTTCCCGACTTTATCAAATGAAAAAATCCTCAATTCTCTTCCTGACAGCATCCATCCTTGCCATTTACAGCTTCTATGCAACATTTTCTGGGTTTTTCTTCACTGGAGGGACCAATCTCCCAGACACAAGCCAGACTAGCCTCCTGGATCCCAAGCAATCTGAATGGTTCCAACGCAAAGGAAAAATTGTTATGTTATTAATTGATTCATTAAGATTTGATTATCTTTTGGAAAGCAGAGATGACAAGCAGCTTCCACAAAACAAATTCAAGCAATTTGCTCGGGCCTATTCAAAATCTCCAGAGAACTTTGTACTTATGAGAGCTCGTGCTGACGCCCCAACCATGACTGTGAATAGAATTCCATGTATTGCAGCAGGGAATATCCCTCCAAAATCTGCTCTGCTCCAAGCTTTACAGGCCTCTACGCTTGATCAGGACAGTGTTCCCAAGCAACTGAAGCTTCAGGGATATAAAAGTTATTTTGCAGGCGATCCACTTTGGACTGAATTTTTCCCTCAAGAATTCACTGAAGTTCTTGCCGCGAAAGGGTTCAACCTCAAAGATTCCAGCGTTGATAAAAAATCGATACAGTTTCTCAAATCAAAAATTAGTGATAACAATTTTGATTTCTTCCTTGCCCATCTCCTCTCAATTGATCACATGGCCCATGCTTACGGGCTCTCTGATCTCAGAGTCGCTGAACAAATTCAAGCCAATGACCAGCTCATCATGGATATTATAGATACAATTGATGATAAAACCACTTTGATCATTCTCGGTGACCATGGATCTAGGTTTTCTGGGGTTCATGGAGGCGGTTCTGAGGATGAAACAAATACTGCTATTGTAGCTTATAATAAAAAAGGGTTCCAAAAATACCATCAAAAGGGTCTTTCCCACGTCATGAGATCAATTAATGAAACCACTCACTCAGTAAAGCAACAAGATATAGCTCCCACTGTTTCAATGCTCTTGGGACTCCCGATTCCTTTCAGCAATATGGGTCAAATAATTTCTGATTTTTACCCCACTGCTGATTACCCAAATCAAAAGGAAGAGTGTAAGAACGCTGCTTTTGAAACTCAAATGCTCCATGATAATTACCTCAATACCCTGCAAATCTTTAATTACTTCGAAAGAGTCCAAGATAAAAGTCATCTTTTTGCAAAAGATCAAATAGAAGAAATCACCAAGTTGGCTGCAGAAATTAAAAGTCATTACGACAAAATCACTGAGATGGTCAAAATATCACAGCAATGTGAACCTGCTTTCCATGAAAATGCTCTAAGTGGAACTCTGAAAGCTCAACAACTCTCTGAAAAAGTTTATAAGCTCATTAGAGGTGCTGGGGCCTTCGACATGAATCTTATTTATGAAAGCTATGGACTGCAGGCTCTAGTTCTGTTCTCATATATCTTGATCATTCAATATCTGTACAGATCTGGACACAGCGAAAAAACCTTGAGCCTGCTTCAAGGTCTTCTGAAGAATTTCAAAAAAATTGCTCTTAGCCTCGGTGTGCTCCTGACAGTGGGGATAATAGTGTGGTATTATCAAAGGAAGATCCTTCAATGCTTTACAACCGTGATGATCTTTTTAGCCTTTTGGTTCTGTGGTTGGATTTCATCAACCTTTGTCCAGAAACAGATTGAGTTCCCTAAACAGATGATTCAACCTGACAACGAAGCAGTAGAAGTGAATAAAGATTCAATCACAATACAAGCAGCACTAGAAAAAGTTCATGAAAGTTCCCAATCTGAAAAGATTAATGTCCAAGCCTCTTCCTCCTCGTCTTCATGCAAAGGTCCCAGAGAAGATGAACGTCTTGTGATGATTCCAACTGAAATTCACAGCCAGCCAATCCTCCAAACTCCCAAATTCTTTGCTTTTCAAGCTCCCTTCATGACCGCAACCGCAATAGCGATCATTATTTATTGTCTTATCTGCGTTCACCTCGGGACATTCAAGAGAAGTACTTATCAGTTTGTTGATCCTGCTTCACCAGTTTTGGTTCTATTATCGCTTGCTTACAGATTCCACAGACGTTTCCCTCATAAATACAACCCCATTCTCCCTCTAATCATCACTATTTGCTTGCTCTTATTTTTCAAAAATGTCACCTTTTCTTCTGAAAGAACTAGAATCTGCTTTGGCTTGGCGCTTATTTTGGATTTTGTATGGAGTGATATTTATTTCATCGTCAAAAAGTACAATGCTCATAAAGCTTGGGGTGGTGCTTTCCTCATCAGCTTTGCTTTGTTAGCCCTCTATCATATCACAGAAGACAAGGATAATTATTGGTTCCAAGTAATTTTACCACGTATTATCTTCATTTCCCTTTTCGGAATTGCTGCTTTTACTTTTATTTTATTCAAAAATACTCCCAAGAAAAAAAGCCTTCAGCTTTGTCTCATTTTACCCCTCGTGCTTTTACAAAAATCAGCTGAAGTGATTTCCTTTGCAATTGTCTTTATGGTGATGAAATTATGCAACCAAATTTTCAAAAATGCCAAGCCTCTAAATTGCCTTTATCCTTTGAGCATAGCTTTCTTAAGCCAGTTTGGGCTCCATATATTGAAACATACTGATTTCAGTATCCCAACAAATTTCGAACAAGGTTTTATTGGCTTGGAAAATTTCAATATGATCCTCACACCTTTGATGCTCGTTGTGAATATTATGACGAGCTATATTTTGGGATTAATCTCATTGTCAAATTATGGGAATCAGTCAGTAAAGGTTGTTGAGGGCCATAGAATGTTGCCTAGAGAGCATTTGCAAGTGATTAAAAAGAGAAATATTATTTTCTTTGTTCTCATGTTCAGCATTATATATTGTGGAGCAGCTGCAAAGTGTTATTTCTGGAGATACTTTTTCTTGGAAGAGGCTCAAGAAAAATTGGTGATGGATTTTGCGATATACTTTTTAGTTAGTCTTGGTGGTTTTTTTATATTTTAATGGAGATATTCAGTTCATATATATTTTCTATTCTCTAAATTTTTTCTCAATAACTTGGTCTGCCGAATTTTTATTTTAAAGTATTTTGAATAAGGTGTATCACTTTTCTTATGAGAATCAAACTTTTTGAAAATTCATAAAAATTTTTCTCAGAAAAAAATTCGCCTCTTTGAAATTCAAGTGAAAATTATTGTTGACAAAATTCTTCTTATATTGAAAAAAAATTCACTTTTTCAGTCAATTGAAAAAGCCAAGTTACAAGTCTCTCCAATAAAAACCAAGTATTTTCTGAATAAAAAACTCTCAAAAATAAAATTTTTAATGATAACACATCAACGGATAGACAAAGCGAGTATTAAATGTCAACACATCCTGAAGATCAGTATTATCTTCAGATAAAATTGATTTTGGAGAAGCGCCTCAAAGAAAAACTGAGTGAAATTTCAAAACCAAGGCTGCAAGATTTTTTAACATTTAAATTGAGTCAAACTTCGGGAAATATTTTAACGTTTAACGATCTTTTCAAAATAAAAATATTTTCACTTGTAGAACAAATTTGAATTTCAGGTTTTGATAATTTCGAAAAAAATTCAAGTTCTCTTGGAAAATCGAAAATAACTAAAAAATTGAAATGATCTTCACCTTTTTTCAACCAAAAACAGACTTGTCTCTTTTTCACTGTGAAAGTTGACATTTGGCCTTCAAAAAATCTCTTGAAAAATTACAAGTGATATTTTTTCCAAATCCCTTAGTTTCACAGGCAAATAGAATTTCCAGCTTTCTGAATAACGATAAATCATGCTTGACAGAGATTTCCATGAATCAGTGAGCTTACGTCATCCTCAAACTCTTCAAAAATCTTTTATAATTTGTCATTCTAAAGAGCTTCGCTCAACATTTAAAAATGAATTGAGACAGAATCTCCAGTTTCTTTTGGTTCTGACTGAGGCAAAGAAAAGATAAACAGTTCTAGAGAGAGCTAAATTAACTAATTTAAAGTAGCTTTCTGTGATTCTAACAGAAAAGTAAATTTATTTGAGAGTTGGGCAACAGACTTTTCTAGAAAATCATCAATAAAATCTCAGTGCGACTAATCTTGACCTCTTTCAGATTTCGCCTTAGGACTTCAAAATGACAAAAAGAGAGTTTGCTTAAATATCCAAGACCCTAGAACCCAAGAAAAATTTTTCTCCGTTCAAAATCGCGAAGAACAAAATCAATTGTGCATACAGTAAAAGCAAGTTTTCGGCAAATTTCGGGATCGGGGAGGGAGCAAGGAGGTCAATACAGTTAAGTAAAGGAGAAATTTTTCATTACCCTTGTCTGAATTTAGGCAAAAAACTTGCTTCAAAGCCCAAATTTTCTGCTTTTACAAGATTTTATGTAGAATAATTCCTTTGTTACATGAGACATAATTCTCTTGAATTCCTTGAAAATTCTCATTTTAGAGTCTCCTTTGCAAACCCTTCCCACGAAACTCTTCTCGATAGACGCTTCTCCCACGTTGTTTGAATTATATATCTTTCAGTTTTCTACCAAATTTTGTTTGATATTAAAAACCAAGATGTTGACCTCTTAACCCTTCATAATCAGTCAAAATCTGCTTTTAGAGTTCAGCCAAGATAATGATGGTTCATCCGAATAAAAACCTTGAGAAAGTGAGTCGATATATTTGAAGGGTACATTATAATAATCATGATTATTACAAAAATCGAACAAATAAATTTTCTCCTGAATTATTTAAGCTTTTCTCGCTAGAAATAGTCTCTTTTGATAGCGTCTTCCCATCTTGCATAATCAATTTGATCAAAACTTGAGATAGGAAATGAAAAAGACTGAAAACCTTGAAGAGCTTTGATTTTAGGAATTTTTCTTCAATTTTGCAGTTCCGACCAAACAATCCAACTCTAAGGAGGCAGAGAACTTGGTCTACTGGGCCATAATTGCCTACTTCAAGTCCGGTAAGAATGCACCAGTGATAAAAATTTCTAACTTAAAATCCAACTTTTTATTCTTGTCCAATTTCCCTGAGCTTTTCAAAACACATTGAAATTCACTTGACCCCACACAATGATTTTTCTCTCTCATTGAAAAGTTTTCTGAGAACTTTCTTCTTAAGCTTCAAAATCATTTTCAACTCAAACAAGAAGAAGTTAATTTTAAGGTATCCAAACGCTGAGATAATAGCTTTTCTATAAGTCAACCTGAGCAAAGCAGGTGCTTAATTTTTTCTTCAAATCTCCGCTTTCCCTGCGAAGTTGAAGAGTTCTTTATTCATCTCAAAAGGATCTACATTTCTTCAGATGGCACAAAACTTCTTCGAAAAGCCATTTTAAATTGTTATTTAACTGAAGTGTCCTAATCCTTCGATGATAAATTTTATTCAAGTGTGAAGGGATTTGAATTTATGAATTATTTATCTTTGGTTAATAAATGCCCAAAATAAATTTTTAGTGAACTCAGCATGAAATAAGGGACAAATCATTCAGAATCTCTCTTTCATCGAGAGAAAAGCTTAAACAAAAGAGCTGCTAGCCAACTTTAAACAACATAGATGAAGCAGAGTTTCTTTAAAATTCGCTCGAAAATCTTGGTTTTCAAAATCTCTTAAAGAAATTTCAAATATTTCCTATTAGCCAAGAAAAAATCTGATATTTTTTAAATCCAATAAAGAACTTTTAAAGAAAATTTTATTTACTAAATTCGGAAATTGACAAATTTAGTAGTCATCCATCCTTGGACCAATATCCCTTGAAGAAAAATGACTCTTTCTATTGAACTGGAAAGAATAATTTCCTTCGAGCGAGTTTCGATTGGATGTAAGCCTTTTCATGTTATTCCACCATTTTTTCTTCTCAAAAGGTCAATTGATAAGTTATTCGGTGTTTAATACGAGCAACGGTGTTAAAATTAAACGTTTCAAGCAACAGCTTTCAAAATAAAGGTGAGAAATGAGCGATAGCTCACAATCAAAAGATAAAATCTGATGAATTAATTTACGATTCATTAATTCGTGACTTCAAACTTAAATTAAATATTTTTGATCAACAAAAATTATCTTTTCTGAATTTCTATTCTACGAGTTTCACACCTCAGAAACTTCTTTTCGACAAAAGAAGGCAGATCACACTCAGTTTGGCATCCAGAATAAGAGGGTTTGTCCTCATTTAGCCTTGTGTTTATCTCGATTCAATTTATTGATAGCTTATCGAGGGAAAAAAGTCTTTAGCGTTTTAATGGAGAGCTATATTGCATTTTTCACATAGACTTGAAGATAAATCAAGCATCTGAAACATAAATCCCTATTCCGCTTCTTTCTCTATAACCCCAAGGATGGAGGATTGAAATGTATTTCTATATTTCTCACTCGAATTTCGAAAAAGAGAGCTTGGAGAAATTAAAATTTTCATTTGTTTCATGAAGGCTAAATTTAACACAAATTGAACCCTATGAACGTGTGAATTTAAAATTAGAAAATTAAAATCGAATGTTCAGCTGTTGGAGAAAAGAGCCACAGTTTGTTTAAAATTAGCAGTTAGCACAATTTGTGAGCCTATATTTGAAGGTGGTGGTGAATAAATTTTATCGTTTTCTCTCGCCTTCAAAATTAAAAAAGTCATAATCAAAAAATTGCGTTGCGGGTTAATCCGACGAACGAGCGAGTATAAATTATTGCAATGATCTCACATCGTTATATTAATTAAATTAACTCTCACACTCAAGACAATCAATGAAAGGTTCAACAGTCTTGCTCCTTGTGGCCTCCATCTTTGCTGTGATCAGCTTCTATGCAACCTTCTACGGATTCTTTGTCGCTGGGGGTGTCAGATTCTCTGATGCAAGCCAAACAAACTTGCTTGAAAAGGATCAAAGCCAGTGGTTCCCCCGCAAAGGAAAAGTCCTTATGATTTTATTTGATTCTTTGAGATTTGATTATTTAATGGAAAACGGGGACATAGCTGGAAATAAACAATTCCCACAAAACAAATTCAGACAATTTGAACAAGCTTACCAACAAAATCCTGACAAATTTGTTCTCATGAGAGCTCGCGCCGACGCCCCCACCATGACTGTCAACAGAATTCCCTGTATTGCTACAGGAAATATCCCTCCAAAATCTGCTCTTCTTCAATCTCTGGGAGCCTCTGCTGCTGTTGAAGACAGTTTTCCCAAACAAATGAGACTCCAGAGATATAAAAGTTATTACGCTGGTGATCCCCTCTGGCCTCAAGTTTTCCCAAATGAATTCACTGAAGCCCATCCTGCTCCAGGCTATAATTTGAAAGACAACACTGTTGATAAAATCCCACTAGCTTTCTTAAAAACTAAACTCAAAGAAAACGACTTTGATTTCCTTTTTGTGCATTTAATTGCGATGGATCATATGGCTCATGCTTATGGACTATCCGATCTCAGAGTCGCTGAACAAATTAAAATCAATGACCAGCTCATAATCGACCTTATGAACACCATTGATGATGATACTACCTTGCTTATCATTGGTGATCACGGATCTCAATTCTCTGGTGTTCACGGAGGCGGAACAGAAGATGAAATCAACACTGCTATCGTTGCTTATCACAAAAAAGGCTTCCAAAAGTACCAACAAAAGGACCTTTCTCAAATTATGAGATCAATTAATGAGACCACCCTTTCAGTAAAGCAACAAGATATAGCTCCCACTATTTCAATGCTTTTGGGATTACCTATTCCTTTCAGCAATATGGGCCAAATTATTTCTGATGTTTATCCCGCTGTTGGTTATTCTTATGAGGAAAAAAAGTGTAAAGGTGCTGCTTTTGAAGCCCAGATGCTTCATGATAATTACCTCAATACCCTGCAAATCTTAAATTACCTTGAAAAAGTTCAGCTTCAAACTCATCTTTTTGAAAAAGTAAATATCGATGAAATCGAGAGCTTAGCTGCAGAAATTAAAACTCATTATAACAAGATCATTGAGATGGTCAAATCATCACAACAATGTGAGCCTGCTTTCCACGAGAACACTGTGGCTGGAACTCTGAAAGCTCAACAATTCTCTGAAAAAGTCTATAAACTTGTCCGCGGTGCTGGTACTTACGACGTCCCTCTCATTGAAGAAAGCTATGTCTTGCTTGTCTTGGTTCTCGTCTCATACGTCTTTATTATCCAATATTTATACAAATTTGGACATAGCGAGAAGAAGATTTCATTAAATCCTAAAGGTTTAGTCAAACACGCTCAAAAGATCAGTCTCGGTTTGATTGGGCTTGCCGTCGTGGGAATATTAGCTTCTTTCTATCATGGTGGAAAGCCTGTTCAAGCCTTCACAACCACAATGATTTGTTCAGCAGTATGGTTCTGTGGTTTCATTGTACTATCACTTTTGAATGATCAACAACACCTTGCCAAAATTCCTGATGATCCTGAAGCTAGCGAGGGCACTCCTATTCCATTTGAAGCAGTCAAAAATACCAGCGAAAAATCATATGTTGAGACTTCTTATAATGAAAAAATCGAAATGGAAAGTCAGGTCCGTCAAAGAGACGATCAACAGCTTGTTAGGCATGCTGCTACTCAGCCAGTGCTGATAAAAAATACTTTATTCCTGTTACAAGCTCCTTTAATCTCACTAGCGGCTGTTCTCACAATCGTCATTTGCGTGATCTGTGTTCACCTTGGAAAATTCAAGCGTGCCAGCTATGACATTATTGACCCTGCTGCACCATTTTTAGTGCTTTTGGCTCTTGCTTACAGAAACTTTAGAAGATTCCCTGGTGAGTTGAAAAAGATTGCCCTTTCAGCCACTATTGTCGGCGTGCTCCTGTTCTTGAGCAATGCACAAGATATCACTTCCGAAAGAGTTAGAATCTGTGTCGGTCTTGCACTTATCTTGGACTTTGTATTGAGTGATATCTCTTCTCTTGTCTATAAATATGGTGTTGGTAAAGCTTGGGGTGCTGCTTTCCTTGCTTGCTTTGCTTTGTTGACAGCTTATCATATCATTGATAACGGAGATAACTATTGGGTCCAAATAATTTTACCCCGTTCTTTCTGGGCTGTACTTTCAGGAATCATTGTTGCCACATTTGTTGTCTTCAAAAATTCCTCAGAAACCAAGAAAAAACTCCTTCAACTTTGCCTCTTTTTGTATCTAGTCCTCTTGCAAGATTCTGGTGAAGTGATTTCCTTTGCTATTGTTGGCATAATGATGAAGATCTGCAACCAAGTTTCCAGAAGTGCTAGACCTCTCAATTATATCTATCCCCTGGCTATTGCTGTCCTTTGCCAGTTTGGCCTTCATATCTTGAAACATAATGATGTTTCTCTTCCCACAAATTTCGATGCAGGCTTTATTGGCTTAAATGATATTAACTGGGTCCTTTCACCTTTGAATATCCTTTTGAATCTTATAACAAGTTATGTCCTAGGATTGTTGGCTCTTTCGAATTACAAGAATAGCCAAGGTGAAAGTAAAATGCCTCAAGAGCATCTTCAAGTTATTAAAAAGAGGAATATTATCTTGTATATTTTCATGTTCAGCATCATCTATTTTGGTGCTGCTGTGAAATGCTATCTTTGGAGATACTTCTTCTTGGGTGATGCTCAAGAAAAGTTGATTATGGATTTCGCTATCTATCTTGTGATTTCCATTGCTAGTTTGTCCATATTTTAAAATAACTGTTTGTTTTCACTTTGTTGAGTTTCATTGATTGATTAAGTGTATTCTTCCTCTTCCTCTCAATAAATTTAGATGTGAAAGAAACTTTTTTTAATTTCTGACCTTTCAAAAATTCACTCTCTCTTTAAATAAAATAAAATTTTGATAGAAAAAACTTTTTGTCAAAATAAAACAAGGAAAAATATCAAAAGTCTCTTTTTTTTTCATGGAAAGAATCCGTGTTTCAAAAAATTTTCAATCTTCCAAGTTTGGGATTTTCACTGGTTTTTATTGATTTCTCTCTCCAAAAAAAAAAAATCATCATTTTCTCAAAAAAATTTTGCAAATCATTAATTTTCCAGATAGATTTTTTTCCCTTTCTCGGTTTTTTTTTTGAACTTTGAAACGATTTTCCGAAAGTGAGTAATTTTTCTGATCTTTTCTCTGAAGTAAATCTCCCATATCAAAAATTATCTCATCTTCACAAAGTGGAATTCTTGCCCCCTCCAGACCCTGCGTGATAACTTAAAGCTGCTTTCTCTTATTCAAACACAGAAATTCGAATTCCTCGAAATAAAATTTGTCTTCCTTTCCTTTTCCCTTTCCCTTCTCCTTCAAGAAATTATTTGAAAGAAAATGATGCAAAAGGAAATAAACCAAGAGGCTCTCTCTGACTGCTAAACAGTTTTTTCATAAGCAAATGACATTATTTTTTTATAAGTCCTTTTCTTTTAATTTTTGGATCATTAAAACTGAATAAATTGGAAATAGAACTGGGCAAACCTAAAAATATCATCCTATGAATCATCTCCTCTCTTCAAAAACTTTGCTTTTATCTGAAATCAGTCTAATAAATATTTCAACTCCCTTCTCTCAACCGAATATTTTCTCTTCCCCGGAATTGTCAAAAGGATTCCACAATACATAAGGATGAATCACAAAGATCATTTTAAAGTTCACAAGACCTTTTTTTAATTTTTCACTCCATCAACCAGATCTTGCATTAAATGAGGAAAGTTATCCACCTTTGCGATATTATTTGAGCAGATAAAAACTGTTTGGAATTCGAAAAATCTAAATTAATTTCATCAGCATTGACGTTAATAAAATCGAAAGCACTTTCAAAAAATTAAAAGCACTTTGGATGATCAAGTTCAACCAGATTGATCCCTGACACAGATCACCCTGAGACGAGCCTTCGATTTAGGGTTTGTCGAGTTGTTCTCAAACAATTTAAATAGGGATATTTTTATTCACCGTTGAGGGAATGTCTTAAAAGATAAATTCGATTTTCAAGGATAAAAATAGCAGTATTAATTAATTTATTTCCGGGCTGCGAGCTTGGGAGCAATCTTTACTATTTCTTTCTCAAAATAACCGAAAATCATCCCACACATTCCAATGATAACTTTTCAGAGTTCCTCTATTGAATAAAAAACTTCGCAGTTTCCTACGAGATTTTATTTCACTGTTGTCAGTACAGTAATTTGATGATTAAACTTAACTTTCAGTTATTTATTTTTATGATATAAGGCCTTTATTCGATTAAAAAAAATACACACATAAATTAAGGGCTCGTTTTTCAAGCAGATACAACAAATTATTTTTTAAAATCTGGGTTGGCCAATCTACTAATCAATCTCCCTTCCAACAATGTATACGTCTAAAGCACTTTATATAGCTGCTGCTCTTCTTGCCTTTATCAGCATCTACAGCACCTTCTCTGGCTACTACTTGACCACTGTCAAGTTCTCAGACAGTAGCAGTGAAAACTTACAAGACAGCAAGAAGTCCCAATGGTTTGCTCCTAAAGGAAAAGTCGTCATGCTTTTGGTTGACTCTCTTCGCTTTGACTACTTTGTTGATGATGAAACCATCATCGATCCCAAGCTTAAAGCCAACAAGTTCAACAAATTTAATCAACTTAAGGTCAATTCTCCTAACAATACTCTTGTCATCAGAGCCAAATCTGAAGCTCCTACCCTCACTATTGAGAGACTTCCTTGTCTTGTGACAGGAAACATCCCTCCCAAGGCCAATATGCTCCTCGCTTTTGGTGCTCTTCCTTTATCAGAAGATAGTATTCTTCGTCAGCTTAAACAATCTGGCAGGAAAATCTATTTCTCTGGTGATCCTCTTTGGACTGAAATGTTCCCTAATGACTTCACTGAAGCCAACAATATTCGTAGCTTTGATCTGAAAGATCAGGATGTTGACAATGTCACCGCTGAATTCATCCATAAAAAACTTGATGAAAACAACTTTGATCTCATTCTTGGTCACATGTTGGGAGTTGATCACATGGGCCATTCTTATGGTGTCGCTGATCCCAGAGTTGCCAAGATCTTGAATAGAATCGATAACTTCATCATGGAAATTATCGAAAAAATGGATGATGAAACCACACTCATCGTCTTAGGCGACCATGGTATGACAAATGAAGGAGAACATGGCCACGGAAGCCCTAAAGAACTGGATACAGCCATAGCAGCATATAATAAAAAGGGATTCCAGAAATTCCAACAAACTGGTGCTGGCTCTCTTATGAAATCTATCAAAGAAACAATGACCCCCGTAAAGCAAGTGGATATTGCCGCAACTCTCTCCATGTTACTAGGAGTCCCAGTCCCCTTCAGTAACATGGGCCAGATCATTGATGATCTCTACCCAGTTATGAAAACCACAGCAGGAGCTTGTCCTGAGGCTAATTTCTTGATCCAAATGGTAAAGGACAATTATTTAAACAGCCTTCAAATTGTCAACTACTTTGACAAATACCAACATAAAACCCATCTTTTTGAAAAACATGATGTCAAAGCCATAAAATCCATGCATAAAGAGATTCGAGATCTCCATACCACTGTTATGGACATGGTTTCCGCCTCCAAACAATGCGATCCGACCTTTGCAAATATTGCAATCGATGCGGTCGCTAAATCCCAAAACTTTTCTGATAAGGTTTATACCATTGTTAAAGACACCAGCTCTTATGATCTTCCCCTGATCTATCAAGGCACTGGTATTCTTTTACTCGCCGCAATCAGTTATATTCTCACTATCCAATATCTCTATAGACACGGAACTAACGAAATTGACCTCAAATTTGGTGACAAAGAATGGCTTATTTCTGCTCTCAAAAAATCCAAAATCTACCTTGCAACCCTTTTGATCGTCTATTGTGCCACCTATTACTTTAAAAATAGAATGATCCATTCCGTTGCAACCTCCACGTTATACTCTGGTTTCTGGTTATGCGGGGCCATTATCACCATCAGCTTTGGATCAAATAAAGGTGAAAAAACTTCTGAACAAGAACAAAGAAATAGGGGAATATCTCTTCAATCTGTTGCGAAAAATGCTTCCGAAGATACCAGCAACAGCAACAGCGATCCTGATAAAATTGATGTTCATGATACATCAAGAGATCAAGGCTATTCTCAAGATGAAGTTTTAATTCATGAAAGGGATGGAGAAACCTTTAGTTCATCAGGTTTCTTTGTCTTCAAGACTCCTCTCTACACCACAATTGCCATTTTCGCTGTTGTAACCATGATGATCTGTGTCCATACCACCAAATTCCAATCATGGGACTACCACTATATTCAGCCTTCTGCTCCATATATCGTCGTCTTCTTATTGGGACTCCGCCTTGGAAAGACTTTCCTTAGACAATTAAACCTTGCTTTCCCTCTTGGTATCATCATCAGTGGGTCTCTCCTTTTATTAGATGTCACTTTATCTACCAAGGGAATTAGAATTGTCCTCGGCCTCTTGATGGTTTTGGACTTTGTCATTCACGAAGTCTCTTATATTGTTCAACATTTAAAGACAAAGAAGGCTTGGGGTATCGCACAATTCGCTTGTTTTGCAGTTTTAGTCATATATCAACTTATTCCAGACCGTGAAAGCTACTGGGTCGAAATCTTTTTACCTCGTGTGGTTTGGGCTATTCTTTTGGGCATTGTTATCTTGAGATATGCCTTCAAGATTGAAGGATCAGCTGTTGAAAGAAATTTCCAGCTCTGTTTGGTTCAATTTTTGCTCTTGTTACAAGCTCCAAATAATGTCTTTGAATTTGGATATTTATTGACGATTATGAGGATCACAGCTTTCTTGTTCACAAAAGCCAAAGTGTCCAATTATTTGTTCTCTCTTGTTATTGCTATTTGGAGCCACTTTGGACTCTTTATGTTTGGCCATAATGATCGTTGGATCCCTTCAAAGTTCACTGCTGGATTTATTGGACTTGAAAAGTTCAATATCGTTGTTTCTCCCTTATTTGTATTGCTGAGTATCCTCAGTAGCTACGTCTTGGGAGTGCTGATCATTAGTTATTATAATAATGGAATTGCTGCTTCAACACATCATCATCAGCCAGAATCTTCCGATTTAGAAAAACAAAAAGAAGGAGCTATAAATGAAATATCAAAGAGAATTGCTGTCATCATTCAAAAAAGAAATGTTTTCCCATTTGTTTTGATCTTCAATATTGTCTTTTTGGGAGCTATTATCAAGGCCTATGTCAATCTCCATTTCTACTTCAACGAATCCATTGAAAAATTCATGATTGATGCCACCATCTATTCCTTCACAATGTCATGCGCTTACTTCTTATTATAAATTATTTAATAATATGAAAAGAATATGAAACTGAAGCCAAGAGTTTATTTCTTTTTTATACCTTTTGTTTGTTTGTCTCCTGTTATATTATTTTTTGAATAAAGTTTGTCCTTCTTTATTCTCAAAAAATTCAGTTCTGCTGAAACCTCAAAATCTCCTTTCCCAAAAGAAAAAATCAATACGTTGGGTAAATTAATTATTCTATCTTTTTTCGTTATTTCAGAAATATTTCTAGAACTCATGTGACTCTTTTCTATCAGTAAAATATACATAAGAGTTCACTAATATCAATTTAACCTTTCCATCATTTTCCCTCCAATGGCTTTATCTGCTCGTAAAAGCTCCATTTCCTCCTCTTCGTCCAGTTCTTCCAACTCCTCTTCTTCAAGAATAAATCCAGATCTCTTTCATGCTTGGACTGAAAAAAGCATGTACCAATCCACTTACAACCAATTCCATGATATGGTACTCAGATTGGCTTTCTTAACCAATCATCCTAATAACCCGTTTAGAAACATCCTGAGCCAAAGGTAAGTGTGATCCCTGGTTATGCAGGATATATTCCAAAAGAAAAAGCTGAAGGAAAATATGCCAAAACTATGCCTTCACTTGCGAAAGAATGCTTTGGCGACCCTGAACTTGGCAAAGATAAGTTTCATCTCAGCACGACTGGGTAAATGCAGATTAAGTGACTCTCTCTTAGTTTTTTAAAAGATTAATGAAGAAGCCTGAAGTCTTTCGAGACGAAACGATTGCTGCTAGCACTCATAAATTTGGAGCTGAAACCATGCAAAAACCTCATCCTGCTATCAACGTAAACAATAACTCTTTAGGGGTTTCCTCAAAATTTTAACTCTAGGCAAAAGAATGGAAGACGCAATATGATGATAGTTATAAAGATCCAGAGACAATAACACCACCAACTTATAGACCTGATGTTACTCAAGAAACCAACAAGAATCCAATAACGAAACAAAGTGGATATGCTACGAATTATTATACTTGTGATGGAAAGAATACAATGATTGAAAATTATAATCGAGCTGAAGATGTGTTGAGAAGAAACCTGACGGAATATCGTATCAGATATGACTTTGAACCGCCTTTCCATCCTAATCCTGTCATCTTTCATTTAAGAAAACTCAATCAATTTAGAAATCCCCTCAATATTAACTAAATAGGAATTATTTATATAATTATAAAAGGTATATTATTTCATTCAGTAAAACCTTTTCTTCTCCTTCTGAAATTTAAACCATTTCCAACAGACAAAAAAGAAAGTTAACATTCAAAGAACATTTTTTACACAAACAATAAGTATACTACGAGAATTATTCAGTATTGAAAAAGTCAATCCAATCTCTCTTTCCCATAATAGGTTTTGTCACCACTTCCAAATTATTCTGAACATGCAGATTTGTCTTTTGCCCTACCAATGTTGCTATTGAAGAATATTAAATACACATAACCCATCTCTTAGATCTTACTTAACAAGGCTTCTGCAGGAATAGATCTTGCAAATTGTAAATGTTTGGCGCCCGTGCTTGACATTTTAAAGACATCTTTTGGAGGCTCCACCAATGCAAGTTGACCTTGAGCCAAAGGTGATGAAGTTATCACGTTGACTCTCGTTCTTCTTGCGATTTGGAAGAGATTCTCATTGAGCACTTTATCACCTTCTTTCCATTCTTGCCATTTTTGGGCAAAAGCTTCAGGCATAATTAAGCTGACAGGTAACTGTACGTATTTGAAATTATGCTCTTTTCCTCCGACTTTTTCGGCGATTTCTGCGACTTCTTGCAAGCGCATGTAAATATTCTCTTCTTCGGGCTTAGCGCGGAAACACATCCATGTTGCTAGCCCATATGCTCCAATTTTGCCTTTCTGAACTTTCTCTTCACAAAATTCAAATGCTTTCTATGAAAATTATTCTCGATATCTTTAGATGATTACGGTTAATCTATCTCTGAATTTTTCGGCTCCGATCAAAGGAAGTTGAGTTTCCACCGTGTTGTGTAAATAATAGAGATCCAATTTCTCAACTCCAATATTTGATAAACTTCTTTCTAACTGATCTTCAAGATAATTTGGATGTAAACAATGACATGCTGCCACAATGTCCTCTTCAGTCATCTTTTGGGTAAAAATTAACATCTATCGAGAACTCAATATTTCAGAAATACCTTTCCTTCTTCAATCAATGAATTTGTCAACATTTGTCCTGACACTCCTCTATCTGCATCTTCCTTTGAGAAAAATAAATATCCAAAATCCAAATCATCAGAAGGTTTACTGAGATATATCCGACTTTTGAACAAATAAAAAGCTCCTCACGACTATATCCTTTTTCTAGGAGGTATCTGAGAACTGCTCCGACAACTCTTTCGGATTTTTGATAACGATAATTAATTGCAGTGTCAATTACATTCACTCCTCCACTTTGGATTGACTCGATCAGCCCATTGAACATCTACGAACAATGTTATTCTCTTTTCAAAATCATCAACACAACCTTTAAATCGTCAATTTCATCAGGTGCTCCAACATAAGAACCATAACCAATCGTTGAAAGAGAAAGATCATCACGATAAGGTTTGCGGAAATTCTCTTTAGGAACTAATCAAAAAAGTTATTCTTCAATCGATTCAAGAAATAAAACCATTAGGATTTCTGGAAGCGTAGTGTTTTGTTCCAGCTGAAGTGGCTTGTCCTGGAATTCTGGGTTTATATTCAGAAGAGTATAATCGCTTTAATTCCTCTCTACGGAGAGTTTCGAAGGGTTCAGGTTCTGAGGGTGTGGATGTTTCTTGAGGATGTTGAGGAGGAGAGCAGGAATCCTTTGAGCAGTTGTGGTTGTTACGATGCTGTTGGCACGATAATGAAAGGAAAAGATTTTTCTGAGGAAATTTAGTGAGAAATTTGGTCAACATTGAAATAAGATTAGGGTAAAAAACTATTCAGATTTAATTTTATAAATTTAAGCTGATCTTTTCGAGTTTCTTGAGAATATAGGGAAGAGAAAGAATTTTCTTGCTTCAAAAAGAAATTCGATCATCATGGAACATTCGAATGAAATCCAAGTCGAGAGAGATCATGAAATTTCAAAAGAGTTAGGATTGATTGGCATTTAAAAAAATTGACCTCTCAAGGTTTAAATTTACAATTTGCATTTTGCAGACTTCATAACTCCGTAATAAAATTCAAATTTTTCTACTTTATAGCTTTTTATTTTATCATCTATTTTCCCCTCTTTGATTCAATATCATCGATGTCCCTTTTAATAATTCTCTGATGATCTTTAGTTAGAATATTCTCCTTTGAAAAAGATTTGCCTATATTCACCTGACGAAAAAATTTGAAAATGATGAAAAGAGATGTATTTAGAGAGTCAGCAAGTTCGAGGTTCAATCCAAACAATTACGTACAAAGATCTGTTCATTTACTCGTTCACAAAAATTTCATATACGCACTCATCTATTTCATCACAATCAAAATTCAAATTTAGATTATCGGTTAACTGAATTGAGACTAAACTTAACCCT
>Ga0182738_1003202_pt1 | contig 18904 bp, 13 predicted proteins | sample eDN5th30CBELigMG_FD_128876 | JGI IMG/M metagenome (GOLD analysis project Ga0182738, IMG submission 128876) | Enriched Miracle-Growth compost microbial communities from Emeryville, California, USA - eDNA 5th pass 30_C BE-Lig MG (version 2)... ... | reverse complement strand
TATGAATTATTTTGGTGCCTTCAACTTTCGAAGGGTCAAAAAGAAAGGGAAGTTTGAGTATTAGCCATTTTTTATAAAGATAAAAAAAGGCATTATAAAATCAACGTTGAATTGAAATTATTATTATCCTTATTTCATGTTTTTATTTTTTTTAATTTTTTTGTTCAATAATTTTCTTTTCTTTCCTCTGATTTGACAACATGAAACCTAAATGAGAAAATCTTCTCTTTTGAATGTAAACTTCGAACATCATAATCAACATGAGAAAGAAAAAAAATCTTTTTACATCTTTGCAAAGACTCTTCAGAGGGTGTTTTGGAGAGAGAGAAGGGAAAACTCTTAATTGTTCTTGAGAGTTTGAAACAAAGAAATTCAGAGTTTTTCATAGTTTTTTCTTTTGTAAAGTAGGAGCCAAGTTTTGAATCATTAATAAAGCCTCTTTTTATCACATTTTTATTCAAAAAAGAAAAAGGTTCAAATGTTTTCCTTCAAAGCTCTACTGAGAGAAAATAGTCGTGGCAAAGATGAATAAGAGAAGAAGATGAAGAATTTAAATATTTCAAGTCCCTTTATCCGTTTCTGAAAAAGTTAAACAAACTCTCTTTTAAAGGAGTTGCATAAAATGCTTTAACTGTCAAATTCAGATCGATTCTTATCAGTTTAAAACCGTATTAATTTCTCTTCAAGCCAAAACTCCCAGTTCTTTCTTAAAATTAGGAGGAAACATCAACTTTCCCATATCCAGAAAAGTGAATACTATTTCAAAAGCCTTGATGTTAAAAGTCTCAAGCCTCTCTATTTTGTGTAAGAAAACAAAAAGACTAAGTCTTATTTCTTCTCTCAATCATGACAAACATGACAAACAGCCTCAGGAAGTCAAACAGTACCATTTAGCAACCAGATTTTAGTTTTGAATAATCTCAAATTACAATCGTATCACTGCTTATTTTAGCTTTAATTGTTAGAGTTGTAAAAATTGGATCAATTAATCCTTTCAATCAGTCTTTTTCACCGAATTAATCAAAAACATAACGAAAATTAAACTGCAACAAGGCCTTATTAATTATAATTATTTAATTAAACAACTCTCAAAGCCAAAACATGGTTCATCATCATCGCCGTCGTATTATCATCCTCACTCCTTCCTCAACCCCTCAATCTCTCGTCTTCCCTTATGACAGAGTGAATAAGAAATTCTCCACAACCAGTTACATACCCCTTCAAACCCAAGATCGTCTTTCTATTCAAGAAGTTGAGCAATTTCTTGAACAAGCCAGTATCCCAATTAATGAATGGTACGAGCAATATGGATGGGTCACGAATGGATCATGCAAATTCATATGCCTATTGCTCTTCTGCTTCTTTATCTTCCCTTTATACTTCTTCTTTATCTGCTGGCTGATTTGTTATCAACAGAAATCCGCTAAAAAACTCCAAGAAGCCGCTGAAAAATCAAAGCTTTTTATTAGAGATAATAACCAACAATTTATTGAAAGAGGCCTTATGTGGAACGTCCCTGTTCACTACCCACAATGGATTGAGCTCTGGACTACCGTCGGTGGCCCTCAACCTCAAGCAGGCTTCCCAATGATGCCTCAAGGCCAGCCAGGTTATGATGGATTCTCCAGACCAGGAATTCCAACCCAGACTCTGCCTCAACAAAATTATCAAAATCAACCTCAGCAAGGTTATTATACTCAGGTGCCACAGAATCAGTATAATCCAAATGTATATGGTCCTAATGCCTAAAGAGGAAGGGTTTGTATAGTTTATGCTTTTTTGTCTGCATAAGAAATAAAAAGTGACCTTTACTGTGATAAGATGGTGAAAGAGATGATTTATTTATTTATTGGGTTTTTATGAAACTTCTTTTGAAAAGATTTTCAATTAATAAATAAATAAGTATCTTGAAGCGAGCAAAATTTCTTATCTCTCTTTATGTTTAAGTTATATTTCTCTTTGGAATCCCTTCAAAAATTTTTTAAAGAGTTTTTTAGAATTTTTGGAGAGGTGGTCCCCTCTTGGGGTGCTTATATATGTTTAGTTTTCTCTCTCAAAGCTCAGAAAACTTTCTGATTTCTTCCTTCTTTTTGTAAATTGAACATTTTTCTCTCCTTCCTCTTTGAAATTGCCAGTCAAGTTTTGGATAAATGGCTCCTTAAGCATGAATAGAATAAGCAGATAAAAGATAAGTTTGTAAGATATTTCAAACTACCATGTTTTTAGGAAAAGAAAATGACGAGCAGAGATTTAAGAAATGAAGATATCATTCGAAAACTTTTTTCTTCGAATTGAAAAAGACTTGGAAAGAAAACAAAGAGATTCAATGGAGCCAATCTTCCTTGAAATTGTCGAAGAAAGATATTTAGATCCAACTCTTTCGCATAGAGATGATGAAATATCAGAGAAACACGAAAAGAATCCGATTATTTCTAAAAGAATAAAGGTCAGAAATCAAAGTGTTGCGTTTTGATGTGTTCTCTTGAAGTGATTAAGAGTATTAGCTGTAAGAAAAATAAGGCTTTTGGGAGCCAAGGGTGAGCCACTCAGGACTTTATAGGATCTTAATTTTATTCAATTGAAAAACTAATTGGGGAAGTCTGAGAAATAAACTTTTTATTTCTTGAGCAAAATTTTTTTCAAAGCACTTCGACTCATGAAAACTTGAATAAGAGAGAAAAATGGCAATTTTTCGCAGCAAATCCAAAATTTTTGCCCTTATGCCGTCCATCTCGGATATGCCATGGCCCAAAAAAATGTAAAGTTTTTGTACAGAAAATTGTTTTCAATTGGAGGAGTTTTTACAAAGGAGAAGTTTCTGTCCAAATCATTCACAATGGGTAACACCAGAAAAATCTTCGATTCAAGAGATTAAAATATCAAGTTTTTCGGACGATATTTTCTTTGTCTTTTCATTGGGGTAAACGTCAATTCAAATCAGGGTTTTTTTGCGATTTTAAATGTCAAAAGATCAATTCAACAAAAATTTCTGTGGTGATTTTTTTGTTTTGTTTTGATTGGTTCAGTCTTGTAATTTGGCAATTAGCTTGATGATTGATGATTGATGATATTCATTCGGTCATACGCTGTATTTGAGGGGGACAATGCAGCTCCGACCCAAGATCAACGATAAACCATAAAAATTGTTGAGATAAAATTCGAAGGATTAATTTCAATCAATAAAAACTTTTGGTCAAAAGGAGTTTGATTGGCCGTTTTTCTTGAAGTAGGACAAACATTGTGATGGAAGATCGGAGGGTTATTTCCATATTATTTGCAAAGGAAACAATTCTAGCAGAGGCTAGCTAGAGTTTGAGATCGATCATCTCCATCGAAATAGGGACGGGCTGTCATTGTCGCGATCTTTAATTAAATTGAGTTTTACTCTTTTATTTGCATTTTAGTTAATTATTTTTGGATATTTCATGAGACAAAGGATAGAAATGAGAAGCCCCCGTCAGGTTGAGAGATTTAATCACAGGATAATTATTTGGCGAGGTGAGGCTCAACCTCTCTCTCAAGGACGAAAAGAAAGCAGAAAAAGAAAAACGTAAAGAAAGCCTAATCTCAATAAAACTGTCTCTAGGGCGTAGCTTTTCTTAATCCAAAATTTTGGTGTCACAACGCTCTAAAACTATCACATACGAAAAAATAATTTCGAAAATTTTCTGAAAGGCAAATCTCACCTGACAAAATGTTTCGTATTGAGCAAATATTTCTATGCGGTTTCGTTGTCTTAAAGAGGGGGAAAGGTATAAAATGTTCTCAAACTTGCGAATCTTTTCTTTAAATAATATCCTTCTCTGGAGAAATATTAAATAGATCTAAAAATAGATAACCCTAATCAGAACTTAATTTAATGATTAACAAGACCTTAAAAACTCTTTTCGCATGAACTGCTTGATATGAGAACATCTCTAGCTCACTATGAGTTTCTTTCACGTTTTCAGAGAAACTGAATTTCTTTTCTGAAGTCTTTTTGAAACCATCCATTAACGTTGGGGAACGACAAGTGAGAAAATATCTCAAGGTGTGAAATGAAGATTTTGCCTTGAAATTTTATTGGATTTTAATTGAGAGATCTGAGTTTATCCTTAACGGCATTAATTCATCGAAAAAGTTAATTTTAGGTTATTTTGGTGCTTATTTTTCAATGCTTTGTGAATTTTTTTCGCACAGAAAAGTTTTAGAGTTTTTCGGAGACGAAACAAATTGGGCCAAGGCGACTTCTTTCGCTTCTCGGTCTTGGTAAATTGAAGAAATAAGAGAGCTAAAATGAAATTAATTCAATGAGAAAGTTTTGTTGGTTGATCCTAGCTTTTTAATTGAAGCGTTTAAAAAAAACTCTTAAAAACACCAAAAAACTTCAAACCTTGTTTAACGACAAAGAATTCTGATTGGCTGCTTTTCCTGAAGTAGGACAAGCATTTTTATGTCAGATTTGGCTCTGATTTCAATATTATTTACAAAGGAAACAATTCGAGCTCCGATGAGGAGAGCAGCTAGAGCTTGAGATTGATCTTCAACATCGAAGCAAGGATGGACTGTCGATGTTGTATTGTTTTTAATTAACTTTAATTTCACTCTTTTGATTTGCCTGTCGATTAACTCTCTTGTTCTCTTTGTATCACGAATTAGACAAAGAATAAAGTTAAAAGCCCTTCATGACGCTGAGCGACTTCACCATCAAGATAATTATTTGGTGAGCTCTTTTGGAGTCACAGGATTTTCTTTGGAATTTTTTACTTTTGGAAGAATTTTTTCTCATTCTGAGGCTCAATCTCTCTAAAAATGGAAACAAATCTTTCTTCATAAGAGAAAAAGAAAGCCTCAGTAAGGCTGAACGGTGGAGTGGCTTTTTTTGAATCGAAAATAGTGGTCTCACAACGCTCTAAAACTTCCATATTTCCTCCCAAATAAACAGAAATTCTTCTATTACATGACTGAAAATTTGTCTTCAAACCTTCATCTTTGGAGAATGTTGTTTGGAAAGCCAGACCCTCTGACCAAAACTCGCCAGAGCCTTTGAGTCGTGTGAAAGGATGAATATACAGAAGCATCAACTTGAAACGAAAGATTAGATTCGATAATTTTCTGAGAGACATATCTCATCCCAAATTCCTTTTGGCAGGCGATTTGTATTTGAAGTACTCCAAAAAAATCTCTCTTCTAATTATGATCGAGCGAATGTGAAAGAGGAAAACCATATGAAAATTTATCAAATTTGTGAGTTTTTTTTCTTTCAATAATATCATACTTTGAAGAAAAACTAACTAGATCTACAAACGGAAGATCTAAATCACAGAAATTCAACCCAAATCATAAGAAAGGTCCAAATATTGAAAGGGAATTGAACGATAAAAAATAAATTAAAATAACTTGGCTTCACATGAACCGCTTCAGGTCTCATTTATGATATATCGCAGCGACTTTATAATTTTCGTTTTGCCAAATGAATGATAAGCTGAATTTCTTTTCTGTAACCTTTTCAACACCTTTCATCACAATTGAAGAAGAGCAAATAAGGAAATAGACTGGAGAGGCGAAGGTTTTACATTCCTATTTTGCCTTCAAATTTTATTGGGATTTAATTGAGAGATTGGAATTTGTCTTTAACAGCATTAATTCATCGAAAAAATGTAATTTTCGTTTGTTTTGGTGAGCTTTTTTTTGGCATAGGAAAATCTTGAACTTTCAGAGGGTTTTTCTTTTTTGAAGAAACAGATTCAGCCGAGATGACTTCAGTCTTTTGTTCTTTGACTTCGAATTCTTAAGAAATTAAGGAAGTAAGAAAGATAATGTGAAATCAATTACGTGAGAACTTTTTGTTGGTTAATCCTAGCTTTTTAGTTGACAATTAAATTTTTATTCAGAAGCGTTTAAAAAAAAACTCCTAAAAACATCAAAAAAACTTCAAACCTTGTTCAAAGAAAACTTTATTTTTATTGGCTGTTTTTCTGTGATATCCAGACGATAATAATTTTCTCGAGTCTTGCCTTTTCCTTTCAAAATGATTTGCAGAAATAAGACCTGTGAGAATAAGTCTTTTGGTCAAGGGTTTCGAAAGCTCTGATTAAATATCGGTATGTTGATGAAAAGGGGACAATGTTTCCTCGCTTTGGTTGTTCTTCTTTTAAATTTTATTTCATGTTGTCTTTTTAATTAGTATGAAGTTGGTTCGTTTTCTTTTCTGAAACATCCTTTCTGTACCCACCAATAGAGCACCCTTCCTCCTAATCGCGATTCATTTGAATTCTCCGTGAGACTAAAAGAAGATGCACATGCACCTAATTATTTCGAATTTTTAAGCAACGATTGACCCCTTCAATCGTAAATAATTAAAATAGTCATCGAAGAAATTAATTCAAAATGAAACATGAGACTTTCTATTTCTCTTGACAAAGAATAAGAAAACACTACCTTACTTTCCAATAAAAGACCAAAAGAACTCTTTCCCAAAATAGTGAGGAATACTTTATGATTCAGATTGGAAGGATTAAAGGGCCTGGCTGGAACAACTAAAAGTTAAAAATTAAATTTGCCTCTGATAAAAATCCAGAGCTTGAAATTTGATAAAAATAGTAATGACAAACTTTCCTCAATCACTCTTTTTTTTTAAAAATTGAATCTTTGTATGATTAAAATTTGAAAGAAAACCTCTGGCGATTGGTCCGAGAAAGATATTTAAAGCAGAAAAATCTGGAATACTTTATTCATAATCTTAAAAAAAAAATTCTCTTGACCTTTCATGAAGATGAACTCGATCTCATTTACTCTTTTGCTTGCTTTCTTGAATCTGAGTATTTTATGAGTCACTTTTCTTTTCCTGACTCATCTTTAGGCACAATTTGTTCTGCTATCTGTCCGATAGGGCAGTACACATCATCAACAGATGGATCATGCCAACGTAGCTTTCTGATCCTTGTCTCATTGTTTAACTTCATTAGTTTGTACTGGTACAAATTGTGGCAGATGCGACCCAGCGAATCCAACGACATGTACGGCTTGTGGAGACGGTTTTCGCTTAGATAACAGCGCATGCGAGGCATGCACTAATAAATACTGTAGTAAATGTCCCCTCGGCTCCAATCAGTGTCAGGGATGTTTCCCAGGCTCTCGATGGGGTGGTTCGGACTGCATCGGTTGTACTACAAGTGGTTGTGGTCTCTGTGATGACAGTGATGTGTGTGTTGCATGCCTTGCGAATTATTACTTTGATTCTTCCAATGCTGCTTGTTTTGAGTGTCCTGACAAAACATTTTCTTCTGTTTTCAATAACCTCGATTCATGCAAAGGTAAATTTTTCGCCCCGAGTTCATGATTAATTCGTGAGATTGTGACCAGAGCGGAACTGGCGTGTGTAGAAGATGCACAAGTGTCAATGCAGGATCATGCACCGAGTGTATGTCTGGTAGTTACCTCTCTGATGGAACCTGCGTCGCTTGTGACGAGGGATGTAATGTGTGCAGTGGTACAGGTGCCTGTACAGAATGTGCCTCACAATACCAACTTTCGAGCGGTACATGTGTGATCCCATGTAATGTTGCCAATTGTAAAACTTGCGATTCCAGCAGTTCGACAACATGCGCCACTTGCTCAGATGAATACTTCCTTTTGAATGGCAATTGCGAAATTATCACAACCGATTCAGATATTGCACTTGACTCAACAATCAGATATGATATGGCTATGACTGACTATGATACAGCAGGAGGTGATACATATTTTATTGAGCAAACAGCTACTCAATTGGAAGTTGATGAGAGTCTCATCACTATTACCAGCGTTATAGAAGGCTCCGTTATCATTGTTTTCAAGATCAAGAGCAGTGGAACCGGGAATAAACAAGATGAGCTTAAAGCTTTAAAAGCTAAATTGGATACAGCTGTTTCCTCTGGCGCTATGAAAGTCTTTGGAGGTGCTGGCATTCTTAACTATGAGTCTGGCTTTGTGATTGTTAGTAAATTTTGATTTATTTTATTCATTGTTTAATATCTCAAAAGCTGTAACTGAATCGTCATCAGATGATGATGATGATAACAAAGCTAATGTTGGAGCAATTTTGGGAGGTGTCTTGGGAGGAACTGCTTTGTTAATTGTTATCTTTCTTATCGCTTACAAGAAAGGATGGCTCGCTAGCTTGAACTCGTAATTTATTCCTTGTTAGTTATTTGGTTAATAGTTTATTAGAGCCAAAAGTCCTAAGAAATATGATTTAGCTAAGAGTAACCCCACAAGTCCTGATGCTAAAGAAACGAAAACTGAACGTGAAGTTTAAAGTGCCACTCTTTTGAGAGCTTAGATTCATATTTTTTTTTTGAAAAGATCAGATCCTGAATTCATAATGATATTGAAATGTTTGGAGAATAGTTTTCAAGCAACCTGGATTCTGAATATAATTTATTTATCAAATGTTTATTACCTCAAAAATAGCACCCAATGAAACATTTTCTTTAGTTTTATTTCATTTTACTGGAAACCTAAATTTAGAGAGAATGTGGAATTCTGAAAATAAACGGTGCTAGATCAATTTTGTCAAGATAAGGAGGGAAAGGCTTCACCATACTGAGATACAAATAAATGAATGATCAACTGATAATTAGTGATATTTTGTGAATTCTATGGCTTGTGAAGGATCGTTATTTAAAAAAGGAAAGTTTTTGAACCAAAAAAAGCCATGAGAAGTCTTAGCTATTTTTGAAGAGCAGGTTCGCGGATTGCTTTAAAGTTTTTTTAAAGGGTCTTTTCCAATGACCAATTCAATCAGATGTTCAAGTGAGATTTAATAAATTGAAAACTATTCTTTGTTGTACTGGCTTGTATCATTAAGCAAATCACACTTTTCTCAAACTTTGGGTTTTTAGACGAAAGGATTGTGTGATTGTTTGAATATGAGGATTATTAATACCTTTTCTTTGAGTTCAAAGAAACCCTCAAGACTTCCAATAGTTCTTCAATAAAAACGCAGTGAAATATTTCCGAAAGCAAATTTTTAATCATGGTTGAGGTGTTTTCAGAGCCAAGAAGGATTTCCCAAAAAAGAAATAGAAAAAGACCTTAAACTATGAGAGTGTGAGAGCATTGAACTCAAAAACCAAAATTTCTGGCCAAAAGCCCTCTAGCGGTCTTTGAATCTCTCCCTCAACTGAAGGAAATATATTCAAGGGTTCGGCCTTTTTTTCGAGGGAATAAATTTCAGCTTTATGGAAGGATGATGCGTCAAGTGTAAAAATTAAATTCATGGGGGAATAACCCTTCATCTTCATATTTACTATTGGCTTTGAGATAAAAATTCTTTTTGAGTTTTGCAGAAATGATAAGAAGCCCTGAAAATAATGGAAATTTTTGTTTTTTGCACATTTGATAAACGATTGAAATTCAGACCACAAAATCAATCTTTTTTTGGTTTAAGAATCAAGCGTTTAAGAGCGAATACTAAAAAGGGAAATTCGAATATTGGAATAAAGCTATGAAATTAAAATCAAATTTAGGATCAAGGTTAACATAGAAGAATAACAAAAATAAAATAAGCAACAATCAATGATATTTCAGCTCAAATATCTTTGTGCATAACTTCTTCTACTTTTAAGAGAAGATAGAATTTTTGTTTATTCCATGAGTAGTGGAAGCGGAAATCAAAACAAAGTGAACATTAATGATAAATAGAGATACTTCTTCTTGAATTTAACATAAGGAGCAGAGGCTCATATGGATGGTTCCGTTCACTTTGAAAGAAAGTTTAATTCATGAAAAATTCGAACTAAAACTCCGTCTGCTTATGAATCGTCTTCAGAAAAGCGTCACTTATTTTATTTCACACTTTTGGCAAGCTTTTTGTCAAAATAAAAAGCTTACTCAGGAGAGCCTCTTCTAACTAACACTCAATGCTTTGAAAATTGAAAGCAGGTTTCACTGATAGTTCACAGAGTTTGAAACGTCTTTCCTCTTTAAATTCAAAATATCTACGAATCCAGGACCAGACAAACCTCGGATTCAATAAATTTAAATATTGAGCTCTAATGATGAGACTTTCTGGTTTTAATAAACAGTAAACGCTAAATTAAAATCAGAGTTCGAAATTTTTTATGTCAAAAGATAAATTAAACAAATTCTGTGGATTTCTTTTTGGAAAATCCTAAATTTTTGTCCTGAGGCCGTCTGTCCTGGACATGCCCTTGGAGATTCCGTCCAGGACATCTCCTGGTCCTAAAAAAAATGCAAAGGTTTTGAACAGAAAATTGTTTGCAATTGGAGGGGTTTTTACAAAGAAAAATCTTTTGTCCAAGCACTGTCCTCGAATAGAGTTTCCAAGGACACGTTTAGGACGGACAGTCTAAGGACACGCCAGAGTAGTCACCTTTCTTTTTGTCTTTTAACTTTCCAGGTTGACCTTAACCCTAGATGAAGCTGAGCTGTTCACAAGGTCTTTCATCGGCTGATGGAGCTTTCAAATCCAGGATTAAAAGTGAGCCAGGGATATCCTGGAAATAGAAATTGAGGAATTAATTTCAATCAACAAAAAATTCAAGTGTTGTCAAAAAATAAACTGATTTTGATTAGCCATTTTGCTTTAAATAGTACAAGAATTTTTATGAAGTTTTTTTCCTTTGTATTTCCACATTGTGTACAAAGGAATCAACACTAAACGTTATGAAGAAGCTGGTGGGGTCTTGAAGTCAATTCAATGCATTTAGGCAGAAGTGAATCTTCTCATTAAATTTAATTTCTTCCTTTTGATTTGCTGCTAATCAACTCTTTTGTTCTATTTGGATCATTAATTCAGCCCCTCAGAAGGCTGAACGATTTAACTATAAAGATAAGGGTTTGTCGAGTCCTTTCGAAGCCACAAGATTTTTCTTGGGAGATCTCTTACAATGGTCTAAATCCAACTGAAAAATGAAGACTTGTTTTCTTCATAGAAGAAAAAGAAATGTTGTTATCATGAGAACATAGCTTTTCTTTAATCGAAAATTTTGGACCACAAGGGTTTTAAGCTATCACATTTTTCATAAACAAACGAAAATTCGATTTTTATCTCACTGAAGTGAACCCCAGAAAACCAGGCTTCTCTGTGAAAAAACCTGTCCTACATTTACACTGTGCAAATATTTCTTTATTTGAGAATGACTTTTTGTTTAATGTGAGTTAGGATGGCAGAAGGTCAAATACTTCATAATTTAGGTCCGAATATCCAAACAAGATTTAGCGATGAGCAAGAAATTAAACTGCAACAGATATCGTAACATCATAATTCGACATGATTTTTTAAAAAGTTTCTTTATCTTTTCTTCATGAAGTCCAAAATTCTCGTTTCTCGAAATAAATAAGAAAACACTTTTGTTTTCGTCCCACTTTTTTCATACCTTCATCAGGGTTTACGTCGCAGGGATCAAGATATATCATGAAGATTTTACCTTACAATTGTTCTTCTCAACTTAGCTTCAATCCAGAAGATTACTTGATCTTTCAAATTGAATTTAAGTTTGGTTGAGAAAAATTTTTTCGATGCATTGTGAATTTTTTTGAGCCAGGAAAGTCAAAGATTTCAGAGGTTTTTCTGAGAAGAGACAATTTCGGAGCGAGAGTATCAGCAAGAACTTTTGAAGGCGAAGAAAAAAGGTGACACATGGACTTGATTTTCGAAAAGTGTTTCTTCGAATCAGAGATGATTATTAAATTTACCAACGAGGAAAAAACCTAAACGCCAAATAAAAATAAGATCCATTAGTTAATGAAAAAAAACTCAAACTATTGTTTTTCTTCAAAGTATCAAGATGACTTCAATCTTTTGTTTCTTTTGTCCTAAAGCCTCTCAGTCTTGATAAATTGAAGAAATGATGAAGTTGAAATGAAATCAATCATGATTGAGTTTTTACTCAAAATCAAATATTAATCCGAATCATAATGAAAAGGAGCGTTTCAAATTAAAATCAACAAAAATTTCAAGCTTGTCGAAAAATAAACTCATTATGATTGGGTGCTTTTTTCGAATATCCTCATCTTCTTTATTTTGCCCGTCGTTTCAAAATGATTTCAGAAATGCAATCTACTAGTCTTGATTTTGGCTGTTTAGAAGGCTCTGCTTGAAGATTGGAGTTGTGATGAAATGGAGACAACATTTTCAAGGTTCAATTGTTCCTCATTTTCGATTGTGTTTTTAATAGTCTTGAGTTAATTCGTTATATTTTCTGGAGCATTCACCACCACAACTCTTCCTATCTTAATGGAAAGTCCTTTCTCATAAGCATGATTCAAGGTCGTGCTTTCCTTTCCAATTCAGGCACAAAAAGAATTCTTCATCAAAATAAAGAGGACGAGAAGATTTGATACTCGAAAGCGTCTGACTGAAACAACGAAAAAATTCAAATCTCAGTTTGCTTCTTATAAAATTCAGAGATTGAGATTCGATAAAAATAGTAATCAGACTAAATCATTAAATCCTTTTCAATGGTTATTCTCTGATGAAAAAATTTAGGGAAAATCTTAGTGATTGGTTCGTTAAGGATATTTAAAGTCGGAAAATCTCAAATATTTTATAATCTAAAAAACATAATATCCATTACCTTCATGAAGATCAACTCAGTCTCATTGATTCTTTTGTTTGCTTTATTGAACTTGGGTACATGATGAGCCACTTTTCTTTTCTTGACTCCTCTTTAGGCACGGTTTATTGCGACACAACCTGTCTACAAGGACAATACTATTCATCGACCTACAGAGTCTGTCAATGTAGCTTTCTGACCCTTGTTTAATTGTCTAATCTCTTCATTAGATTGTGCTCAGCAAGAGCAATGAATCGGATCCAACTTACTGTACTTCTTGCCCGATTGGGTTTCTCTTCAGTAACGGCTATTGCGCTGAGTGCAGATATGTGGCCAATTGCGCTAATTGCGATGGAAATATCTTTGGTTGTAATTCATGCAAAACAGGTTATTATTTCACTGGCTCTGAGTGTATCGCTTGTGCAAGTGGCTGCAGTGTCTGTCTTTCGGGGTCTTTCACAGGCTGCCTTGCTAACTACTATTTTGATTCTTCCAACGCTTGCGTTCAGTGTCCCTACAAAACCTACACTGCAAATGCCAACTCCCTCACTGCTTGTCTAGGTAAATCTTTCTTCTCTGATTGCTGATCGATTCGTTAGATTGCGACCAGAGCGGTACTGGTGTGTGTAAAACATGCTCTGATGGGAACGCTGGATCATGTACTGCATGTGATAAGGGTTCTCTGATTGCTGGAGCCTGTGTCATTTGTGAGGATGAGGCACCTGTGAGGACAAGGGTTGTTCTGCCTGCAGCGGATCAGGCACTGGTGTTTGCACAACTTGTGACGATGGCTATTTTTTGGACGGTGGAGTCTGTAAAGCTTGCTCCGATGAACTCTGCGCTATTTGTTCTGGAGCTGGAACTGGAACTGGCGCATGCACAACATGTCAAGCAAGTTCTTACTTGACCAAAGGCTCTTGTACCGCTTGTGCTGTTGGTGATTACGCTCCTGAAGGCTCAACTGCCTCTTCTGCTTGTCAAGAGTGCGCTGATAGCAATTGTAACTCATGCAGCGGAACTGGTTCAGGTACCTGTACAGAATGCGCTTCGCCCTATCAGCTTTCCAGTGGAAAGTGTGTTGCAGCATGTAGCGTTACTAATTGTATGACTTGCGATAGTACTAGTTTGAAAACATGCGTCACTTGCAATGATGGATACTTCCTTTCTTCTGGCAGTTGTCAAGTGATCACAACCAGCTCCGAACTAGCAATTGAATCAACACTCAGATACTTCAAATGGAGGAGATTCCTTCTTTATTGAGCAAACAGCTACTCAATTGGAAGTTGATGAGAGTCAAGTTACAGTCACCAGTGTTAAGGAAGGTTCTGTTATTATTACTTTCAAAATCGCAAGCGGTGGAAGCAAAGCTGCCGACATTCAAGCAATAAAAGCTAAGTTGGATGCAGCTGTTTCCTCCGGTGCTATGACTGTCTATCCTGGAGCAGTCATTCTTGACTATGAATCTGGCTTCGTCACAGTCGGTAAATTTTTTTTTATTTTATCCATTGTTTCATATCTCAAAAGCTGTAACTGGATCATCATCGTCAGATGATGATGCTAACAAAGCTAATGTTGGAGCAATTTTGGGAGGAGTCTTGGGAGGAATTGCTTTGTTAATTGTTATCATCCTTATCGCATACTGGATTGCATCAAAAAAAGGATGGCTTGCTCGCGTTAATAAGTAAACTATTCATTGATTATCTTTCAGTAAATGGATATTTCTTAGAGATAAAAACGCTAAGAGCGCTAGCGCTGCGAAGTATGATTTGGCAAAGAGTAATCCTACAAGTCCTGATGCAAACTCTGCTAACGGCGCTAAAACTGAACCCTAAGCTTGGCTTTATGATGTGTTTTCAAGAGTCAGATTGAAAGATTTATGGCTATTGAAATGTCAGTTTTATTTTTCTCTCGAATTTTATGCAAGAGAATTGTTTTGCAAGTTACATAATTCAAAAAACTAATGATTGTAGTTATTATATAAAATCTCACAATTATAAGCTTTATAATTTATTTTGTGTGGTACTGAAATTCATTAAAAAAATTTCTCAAAACCTCTCTCTGAATAGAAAAAAATATCAATTAAGAAAAGATTGGAGAATCACATTTTGCCAAATTTCATCAAAAAGATAAAACTTCGGGAAGTAGAATTGGAAGAAGTTTCAGCCATTCTGGAGAAAGCTTGAACCTTCTTTACTTTTTTTTTAATATTCTCTCAGCTTGAAAGATTTAATTTATGGAAGAGCTTAAAAAGATCACTCAACCTTCTGGATAAATTTCTCAAAATACTCTTTCAAAAAATTTTATATAGAATGTTACAAAAAATAAATAATATATTTATGCAAAATGCACAGATATTTAAGCCTTTGCACTATACATATTGGCGTGATACTGATTCTGTGGAACACTAGAATAATAACCTGGCTGAGTTGGAACAATCTTATTTCCATAACCTCCAGAAGGAGATTGAGGCATCATTGTCATTCCGATTCCTGGTTGTACAAATCCATCATATTGCTGTTGATTGAACCCTGACAGTCTCCGTAGCTCGATCCATTGTGGAAAATGTTTAGGAGCGTTCCACATGAGTCCTGCGTTTCTAAATACAGGATTCTTTTCAATCATGATTGCTCTTGCTCTCTCTGCAACGCTCTTCATTTCATATCGAGCTTTTCCTTGAGCAGCATGAAGCCAGCAAATAAAAACAAACATCAAAGGCAGTAATAGCATGCAGATGATGTAAATACACCAAAAGCCTGGGGACCCTTCAAAGATAGTTTTATGTTTTTCATACCACTCTTTGACTGGAGCAGCAACTTCTGTAAGAATTTGCTCAATCTCATATTCACTAATTCGGTTTTGGGTCTGGAATGATGTATAACTGTTTGTTTGAAATTTCCTTGTGCGTTGATCAAAAGGAAAGACAATGCAGTCAGGACTTGATGAAGGAGTTAGGATGAGTCTTTGGTGATCATGGTGATAGTAATGATTGTAAGCCATGATTTTAAAATTTTAATTAAATGATTATAATAAGGCCTGTTGTGGTTTTATGAGAGCTTTGATCAGGACTAATTTCGAGTCTTTCTAAATTAATGAGGAATTGTTTGGAGAAAAGTCGCACATAAAGTTGACAGCTTAGTGAAACTTGAGCTAATCAAGTTGTTTTTGACGAATTTGATTGGGCAAACATGAAAGTCTGGATTTGGATGTCGAGGGAAAGTGTATAGTTTTTATGTTAATTTTTTATACAGTCAAAAAGCCTTTTCTTTAACTATTGCGGTTCAATAAGTTGGGAGAAAAGGTAATGTGTTTCCCAAGGATTGCAATATCCTGGGCTGCAACTTTCTGATGTCCTTTGATGAATTTGTGAGGATTTGGGGTAATTAATAGACATCACTTTGGTCACTTTGGGAGAGAGAGAAAAAAAAAGTGGGAAAATTAATCAAAGATAATAATTGAAACCTTGAATCTTATGTTTAATTTTTTTAAAAAGCAAGATTTTCTCTCAATAAAGAGATCTTTCATTCCTGAATGAATCTGAGTTTGAATGTAAATCAAATCTTCAGGATTTTGTTGGTTTGAGGTCTTGAATTAACTCAATGAGAATCAGTGGTTTTGAAGTTCTGCAAAATGTCCGGATGCGTCCTGTTTTGTCAAAAAGAAAAGAATGTCCAGTTTTTTTCAAGATCTGCTGGACCCAAAATTTTTTCTAGATAATTTCTAGTCGATTTTTCACTAAATATAAATTTTTAAAACTTGCAATCTATTTTTTCTCAGAGAATTTATTTGCTATCAGTTCTCGATGTATGGGAAAGCCTTGAGGAACTCCTTCACAAAGCTCAAATTATCATCTGATTCAGAGACTAAAAGTTTTACTTCATCCACTTTCTCCACCCACAAAACAACCGTCGAAGAAAGTCAAAATCATTGATTTTCAGAGAAAGGGGAAAGAAATTTTTATTTTGGCGATTTGAGGTTTGAAGGAGAAGAAAAGAAGATAAAACTTGATAAGAGGAGTTGATAATTTAGATCTAATATTTTTATTGAGAGGAATTTTCTCCTCCATTTCATAAGCAAAGAATACGCCCAATATAAAAATTGTTGAGATTTGGTTCAAACATTAGCGCTAAAAGTATTTCCATCATATTGCTTTTGCTGCATGCTTGAATTTGCCAAATACCCTTGCTGATCAGAAATCCCCACATTTTGAACATTTTGATAGTTTTGTTGAGGCATCAATATTGTCTGGATACCTTGTTGATGAGGTTCTGGTTGGCCAAATCCCATCTGGGAAGGTCCTTCAAGAGTGGTCCATAACTCAATCCATTGAGGAAAATGAGCAGGGACAGTCCACAAAAGCCCTCTCCCAACAAACTGTTGGCTGTTATCTCGAATGAAAAGCTTTGCTTTTTCAGTGACTTCTTTAAGTTTTGCGTTGGCTTGAGTTTGAGCAGCATGCATCCAGCACATCAAGAAAAACAGAAAAAGGCATGATGAGCGCACAGATAATAAGCAAGCAAATCATCTTTCCTGACGGCTCTTGTAAGAATCCAAATTCCTCATACCATTCTTGGATTGGAGCATTAACTTGGTCAAGGAACTGTTCAATCTCTTCAAGAGAAGCTCTGTTTTGGATTTGAAGTGGCATGTAACTGCTTGTGGAAAACCTCTTGGCTCGGACATTGTAGGGAAAGACGATGGAATGGGGAGTTGAAGAGGGTGTTATGGCGCTATAAATGACTCTGTTATTATGGTGGTGGTAACTGTGATGGACCATTTCTTCAGAAATGTTTAAAAGGGATTTGATTTGAAAAGATAATTAAATGATTATAAAAGAGAAAGTTCTTTCATAGTTTATAGGGGGTTTTATTGTGTTTTAAGGAGTCCTTTTGAGAGTTTAAATTTTTACAATAAAAATTTCGAAAACTTCATTTAACCATAATTCTCAAAAGAGTATTCATCCGCATCATAAAATAATTGAAAATTTAATAATTTTGAAGAGGAGGCCGAACTCTGGTTTTTTTCAACTTCTGACGAAAACTCAGACTTGATGAAAAATAGAAGTGGAAACTAAGAGTCTGAGCACTTGATTATGAGAGTTTTGGTGCCATATTTCCTGCTTTTCCTTGGAAAAAGTAAATTTCGATTGTGGTTTCTTGGGGCTCTCTTTTTAAATTGGCTTTTTTGTCTCATTAAAAAGTCAGAGCTAATCCAAGATTTGATGAAAGTAAAGATTGAATTTAAGAAATCATCAGGAAAAAGCAGAAAAGAACTGACTTCTGATAAAATTCTTTTGAAGATTGAAGAGAATTTTGAAGTAACTTGAGGACAATTTCTTTCCTCCTTTTGTGAAATTGGTTTTTTCTTGAATTCAATTTTCAAGATTAATTTCATTTAAAAATATTATTCAAGAAAACAATTTAACCCTGCAGGTTAAATTTGAAGAAAGCTGGTGTGATTCCAGGGGTGGAAAAAACTTCAAATTTGTCTGGGATCCCAGATTTGAGGGAAAATTTTCCAGAAACACTCATATCGAATATTTTATGATTCCCCATATAAATTCTGAGGGAATTTTTTTTTTGAATTTCAATTCTTGAGAAAACAGTTCCAACAAAAAATTCTTCTTTCCCTTCCTTTCTTTTACCAGCACGAAAGCTTTTATGAGGATTTTTTAAATGAGATGAATCTCGATATCTCCAAATTCTATCTAGCTTGATCTGAAATAGACATTTATTGATAAAAGACCGAAATGTCAAATATTTTTTTGATTCTAAACTCATAACAATGTTGAAACAGTCGAAGGAGTTCTCAATTTTAAAGGGCTTCCTGAATCTTTTTCTCGATTTTTTCCACCCCTGAATGATTCATCATTTTCCATTATTTTTCTTCAATCTTTTCTTTTCAGATTAAGAATCTAAAGCAGGGTTTTAGTTGGCCAACAAGAAAAAAATGCCAGAACCGCCCTATCAGGGTTCTGGGCATCTTTCTCCAAAAAAAGGGCTACCAAATTGACATTTTTATTGATTATTGAACTGCCTCAATATTCAAGATTTTTTTTTTTAATTTCGAAATTTACAAACATTTTATATAAAAAAAATATTATTCATCATTGGAAAATTTGCGAAAAACTCCTTTCAACATCAGAATTATGAGGATTTCGATGAAAGAACAATTTTTTTTTAACCTATCTTGGCGATAGCATATCAAATAAATTGATATAAATTATGAAAATATGTATCTCGAAGACAGTTTATTTGAACTTAGTGGGAATATGGGTAATACAGGCAAGTGAATTCCTATGCATTAAGTCGATTATATACATTAAATAGTTAATTTATGGACAAAGTAAATTCTTTGGGGTTGTT
>Ga0182738_1003201_pt1 | contig 18905 bp, 13 predicted proteins | sample eDN5th30CBELigMG_FD_128876 | JGI IMG/M metagenome (GOLD analysis project Ga0182738, IMG submission 128876) | Enriched Miracle-Growth compost microbial communities from Emeryville, California, USA - eDNA 5th pass 30_C BE-Lig MG (version 2)... ... | reverse complement strand
CTCCAGCGGACGGCTGGTGGTTCCTGGCGCCGCCCGGGCCGCCACTAGAAAGGGCCGCCCGGAGGCGGCCCTTTCGGAGCAACAGATGTGGCGGGAGCTTCGTAACTACTTGCCCTGCCAGTTCGGCTTGCGCTTGCCGAGGAAGGCGGAGATGCCCTCCTTGCCGTCTTCAGAGAAGAAGACGGTGGCGAAGCCCTGCTTCTCGGCGTCGATGCCGGCGTCCGGGTCGCCGCCGCGGAAGCTGGCCTTCTTGACCTGCTCAACGGCTAGCGGCGCCTGGCCGGCCAGGCGCTTGGCCCAGTTGACGGCCACGTCGAACAGTTCCTGATCGGGAACGAGTTCGTTGACGAGGCCCGCTTCCAGCGCCTCGATAGAGGAGATCGGGTCACCGACGGTGTTCATCTCCAAGGCCTTGCTCCAGCCGACGAGGCGGGGCAGGCGCTGGGTGCCGCCGAAGCCGGGGATGATGCCCAGCTTGATCTCGGGCTGGCCGAAGACTGCCGATTCTGCGGCGATGCGGAAATCGCAGGCCATGGCCAGTTCGCAGCCGCCGCCGAAGGCGAGCGAGTTGACCGCGGCGATCGTCGCGACGCGACCCTCGCCGAAGCCCTTGAGCAGCTCGTGGCCGTTGTTGATCAGCTCGGCTCCGCCTTCGGTGTCCATCTGGGTGAACGCCTTGATGTCAGCGCCGGCCGAGAAGACGATCGGCATGGTCGAGGCGATCACCATCGCGCCGATCTCGGGGTTGGCGTTGACCTTCTCCCAGACGGCGCCTAGGTCCTGGATGACCTGCGGCGAGATCGCGTTCATCGGCGGGTTGGCCAGCCAGGCGATCGCGACGTCACCGCGCGTCTCCAGCTTGACCTTCTCGGGCTGGTCGCCCTCGTCGGGCTGCGGGTAGGGGTAGAAGCCCTGGCCGGCGTTGAAGCCGAGACGGCCCTGAGCTACGAGGCGCTTGAGGGTGACGGGGACGGGGAAACGCTCGTCGCCGTACTTCTCGTTCAGTTTCTCGATTCGCTCGAGCGAGACGTCGAGGCCCTCGATGTCGGCCTTCCAGAAGGGCGGGAAGAGGCCGCGACGGGGGTCGAGACCGGCGCCGGCCATCATTCCGACGTCGATGTCACGGACCGAGCAGACGCCCTCTTCGAGGATCAGGCAGGCCTCGACCAGCGCCTTGCCGAGGAAGAGGTCAGCCAGCTCTTGGGCATCCGCGTCGGCTTCGCCAGGGATATTCGGCTCGCCATCCTTGTAGAGGCCCTCGCCGCCGGTCTTGGCGCCGAGTTTGCCGTCCGCGACCAGCTGCTTCATGCCCTGGTGGACGTAGAAGCGCTCACCATAGGAGTTATTGAGGTGGTCGGCAACGTGGTAGACGGTGTCGAGGCCGAGCAGGTCGACCAGGATGAACGGGCCCATCGGGGCGACGTTCGCGGCGCCGACGCCTTCGTCGATCTTCTTGATCGAGAGGCCGCGCTCTTCCTGGGCGCGCCAGATCTCGCCGACCGCGGAGTTGAGGATGCGGTTGACCACGAAGCCGGGGACCTCACCGCAGGTGATCGGCTGCTTGCCGATGGCCTGGGCAAAATTGGACGAGGTCTGGGCGGTCTCGGAAGAAGTGTCGTCGCCGATGATCACCTCGACCAGGGGCATGACCGAGGCCGGGTAGAAGAAGTGGAAACCGACGACCTTGTCGGGACGGAGGGTCGCTTCCCCGATCTCGGAGATCGAGAGCGCCGAGGTGTTGGAGGAGAGGATCGCGTGGCCGGGAGTGACGGCGTCGAGCTCGGCGAAGACCGCCTGCTTGATCTCCATCTTCTCCGGCACGGCCTCGATCACGAAGTCGACATCACTGAACTCGTCGTAGGTGACGGTGCCGGTGACGTTTGCCAGGACCTCGGCCAGACGGGCGTCGGCCTGCTCCTGGGTGATCTTTTCCTTCTTGACCTTGCCGCCGAGCTGGCCAGCGGTGACATTTTTTACTTCTTCGATCGCGGCGTCGACGAACTTTTGATCGACGTCCTTGATCACGACCGGGATGTCAGAAGCGGCGATCGCCTGGGCGATCTGACCGCCCATGGTGCCGCCGCCGACGACGGCTGCCTTGTGTACGAACATGAGGTTTCTTGATCCTCCGGGGCGTGGTGAGTTGAGAGCTTGCGGGCATCTGGCCCGAGGTGTCGCGAGAAGTTGACTCGCGAGTCAATAAGGCTATCTGGCTTGTGGCCGGGATGTACGGTGGATGCCGTCCCTGCTACCGTGTGTGGCGGTTGCTGCTCCATCGCTTGAGCGCAATCGAGGTTCAGTTCCTTCCTGTTTTCGCGCGGATCACCGGCGTCTTGGGGTTACCGGATCTCCCCTCACACCCACATCACAGGAAGTAGAACAGCATGTCCAAGCAGTCTTTTGCCGATCTCGGCGTGTCCAACGCCGTGGTCAATTCCCTCCGCGACCGCGGAATCGAAGCTCCCTTTCCCATCCAGCGTCAGGTCATCGAGGACATCCTCGACGGCGACGACGTGCTCGTCCAGTCCCCGACCGGCTCCGGCAAGACCCTTGCCTTCGGAGTGCCACTGGTCGACCTGGTCCAGGCCGAGGACCGGCGCCCGTCCGCCCTCATCCTCGCCCCGACCCGCGAGCTTGCCAGCCAGATCGTCGACGAGATGGAAGCGATCTGTCACGCCCGCGCCCTGAAGATCGCCGCCGTCTACGGCGGGGTCGGCCTGCAGCAGCAGGCCAAGCGGGCGGCAAAGGCCCACATCATCGTCGCTTGCCCCGGCCGGCTCGAAGATCAACTCCAGCGCGGCGCGTTCGACCTGAAGAACGTCCGTTACCTGGTGCTCGACGAGGCCGACCGCATGCTCGACATGGGTTTCAAACCGGCCGTCGACCGGATCGTCAAGCAGGTCGACCCGAGCCGCCAGACGCTGTTTTTCTCGGCCACTCTCGAAGGCGCCGCCGGCAAGCTGGCTGCCGCCTACACGATCGATCCGAAGACGCATGTGAACAAGCCGTCGATCGAGAACAAAGGCAAGATCGAGCACCGCTTCGTCCACGTTTCTCACGAGGCGAAGGTCGAGACCCTGGTCAGTGAGCTCGAGAGCCCCAACCGCGGGCGCACTCTGGTCTTCGTGCGGACCAAGCATGGAGCCGACCGGCTGGTCAAGAAGCTGAGCAAGCGCAGCAAGCAGGTTCGCGCGGTCGCGATGCACGGCAACAAGTCCCAAAACCAGCGTCAGCGCGCCCTTGCCGATTTCGAGGACGGCCGGGTCGACACCCTGGTCGCGACCGACGTCGCCGCTCGCGGCATCGACGTGGCCGAGGTGACCCACGTGATCAATTTCGACATGCCCGAAGACCAGGACACCTTCGTCCACCGGGTCGGCCGGACCGGCCGGGCGGGCGCCGATGGGGTCGGGGTCAGCTTCTTCATGTCCGATCAGGCGAAGGAGATGGGCAAGATTGCCCACTCGCTCGGTCTGCATCAGGAGTTCGAAGCGAGCGGCACCCGCTTTCACGCGGAAAGCCACACGAGGCAGCGTAAGCCCGGGGGGCGCAATCCGCAGAACCGGGCCGGTGGCGACAAGCGCCAGGGAAGTCGCGGCGGCAAGCCGAAACGGAATCGTTCAAACAGCTCGAACCGCAACCGGAAGAACGGTCGCCAGCGAAGCTTGTAACAAATCCTGCGAGACCGTGCAAACCCTGCTACGGTCCCGCTATTGGGTCGGGGGGAGTAAACCCCGGCAAAGACGTGTGTAGCGCTCGCAGTCGTTGCTTTACCGGCATCCTCCGCGTTTCGCAGCACCGATGTTGGAGGACTAAATGCCTACTGGCACAGTCAAGTGGTTCAGTGACGAAAAGGGCTTCGGCTTTATCACGCCGGACGACGGTTCGAAGGACGTTTTCGTCCATCACACCGCCATCCAGTCTGATGGTTTTCGCACCCTCGCCGAGGGCGCGAAGGTGAGCTACGAAGCAGAGGACGGGCCCAAGGGCCCGGCCGCCGCTTCGGTCGAGGCCATCTGAGCCCGAATCACCACGGGGCGAAAGCCCCACCGAAGTAACGCGAGCGCGCCCGCCATCCGGCGGGCGCTCCGCTTTAAAGGGTTTCGCCCGTGAGGGCGGGTCGGACCCCGCCCGACCTCTGATTAAAGGGAAAACCGAATCCATCTGGAAGATGGATGGTTAGAGAAGTCAGAGGGTGAAATGAACACGCGCTTCCACGTCCCGACCAAGGTATTTGCCAGCCGCCGCAGCCGCGCTCGGCAGACTGGTGCCGACGCTGGAGGAAGAACCCTCCCGACTCCGGCCAGCCTCAGCGGCATCGATCCGCTCCTGATCGACCCGGTATTGGGCGACAGCCCCGGCCGCTCCTGCTCCTATCTGGTCCGAGGCGATCGGACCGTGCTGATCGATCCCGGTTCAGCCAACGCCGCACCTCGCGTCCTCGAAGCGCTGAAGACCCAGCGGATCAACGTCGACCTGGTGCTGCTGACCCACATCCACGCCGATGCCGCCGCCGGCGTCGGCGTGATCGCCGAACATTTCCCGCAGGCTAGGATCGCGGCCCCCGCAGGAGCGACCAAGCGCCTCGCCGACCCCTCCGCCCTGGTCACCGACATGAAAAAGGTTTACGGCGAGAGGGCGGAGAAGATCTACGGCCTGCCCGATCGGATCGACACGGCCAGGATCACCCCGGTCGCCGACGGCGACCAGCTCAACCTGGGTGATCGGACGGTCGAGGTGATCGCCACCCCCGGTCACACCGCGGCCCACATGTCCTACTTCGACACCTCGACCGCCGCCCTCTTCTGTGGCGACGCCCTGGGCGTCCAGCTGCCGGGGAGCCGCGTGGTCCGGCCCTCCACCCCACCCTGGGATTTTTCCCTGGAGGATTCGCTCGCTTCGATCGACAAGCTTTCGGAGGTCGGTGCGGAAACGGTTTACCTCGCTCATTTCGGCGCGGCCCGGCCGGGTCCCGACGAGATATTCCAGCGAGCCTCCGATTCCCTCGAACGCTGGCACCGTTCCTTCCTCAAGAAGCGCGAGCAGACCGACAGCGAGGAAGATCTTTCCCGCCAGTTCAACGCCTGCGTCGAGGCCAGTCTCGAACCGATCGCCCCGTCCGTCCGGCGTGACCTGGAAGCGGTCAGCCCCACCCAGCTCAACCTGGCCGGTCTCACCGCCGAACAGGCCCGCCTCGGCGGCCGCCTCAACGACCGTCTATCCGACGCGGCCTAGGTCTCAGCTCGCCGCCGGCCTTCGCCGAGAGCCGGTTCTGGCAGGCTAGGTGCGTGACCGCGACAGACGACATGGACCGACGCTCGATCGGGGTGCTGGCCTCCGGGCACGCGCTGGTCGACGTCTGCCAGGGCGCGGTGCCGGCGATGCTGCCGTTCCTGATCGCCCGTCGCGGCTACAGCTATTCCGAGGCCACGGCACTGATTCTGGTCATGACCTTCTCCTCCTCACTCCTGCAGCCCCTGTTCGGCCTGATCACCGACCGCCGCTCGATCTCCTGGCTCTTACCAGGAGGGATCCTGGTCGGCGGCCTGGGGATCGCCACGGTCGGCGCGGTCTCTTCCTTCCCGCTCACCCTGGCCGCCGTGGCCATCGCTGGTCTGGGGGTCGGCGCCTACCACCCCGAAGGCGCCCGCAACGCAAACTACGTGGCCGGAACCAGACGACGGGCCACGGCGATGAGCCTTTACGCGGTCGGTGGCAACGCCGGCTTCGCGCTCGGGCCAGTGATCGTCACAGCCCTGGTGCTGCCGCTGGGCCTCGGCGGACTGGTCTGGTTCGCGCTGCCGATGACTGCCGGCGCTCTGCTGCTGGCCCGGGAGCTGCCCCGGATCGACGGGCTGCGCCTCCAGACGATCGCCGCCGCTGCGGGTAGCGGCAAGCAGGGTCGCGATCGCTGGCTGCCCTTCAGCGGAGTGGCGGCGGTGGCGGGATTTCGCTCGGCCACCTACTTCGGCCTGCAGGCTTTCGTCCCCGTATTCCTGATCACTCACATGGGAACCACCGACGCGGTCGGCAATGCCGCCCTGACCGCGCTCCTGGTGGCCGGCGCGATCGGCACCTTGGTCGGCGGGCGGGTGGCGGACCGGGTCGGAACGCGGCCGGTCCTGATCGTTTCCCTGGGGGTGGTCGTGCCGTTGATCCTGGCTCTGCTCGAGGTCAGTGAGGCGGTCGCTTTCCCGCTGCTCGCCGCGATCGGTTTTTTCCTGGTCGGCACCTTCTCGATCTCGGTCGTGCTCGGCCAGGAGTACCTGCCAAACCGGATCGGGGTCGCCTCCGGGGTCACCCTGGGTGCCGCGATCGGGTTCGGCGGCCTGGTCGCCTGGCTACTCGGCCTACTGGCCGACCGGAGCAGCCTGACCACGGTGATGATCGTGATCGCCGTCTTGCCGCTCCCCGGATTCCTGATCAGCCTGGCCCTGCCGGGGGACAATGAAGCCGTCCAACCGATCGAAGAACCCGCCTGAATTGGCCTCCGAGCAGTACAACCTCACCGAGCTGTCGCTGGATCGCCTGCGTCAGCGCCGCTCCGCCAAGTGGACCGCCTGGCCACCCGACGTGCTGCCGGCTTTCGTGGCCGAGATGGACTTCCCGCTGGCCCGGCCGGTCAAGGATGCGCTGGCCCGTGCGATCGAACTCGACGACACCGGCTATGCCAACCCCGACGGGTCGGGGCTGGCCGCCGCCTTCACCGGCTTCGCCCGGCGGCGGTTCAACTGGCAAGTCGACCCCGGTCAGATCAAGGCGACCACCGATGTGGTCGGCGGGCTGCGGGCGCTACTCGACCTGGTCGCCGCCCCCCGTGAGGGGGTAGTCATCAACCCTCCGGTCTACTTCCCGTTCTTCTCGATCATCCCCGAAGCCGGCCGTGAACTGGTCGAGGTCCCCCTGCGCGAAGAAGGCCGGCTCGACCTCGAGGCGATCGGCCGGGCGTTCGAGCAAGGCGCCCGGGCGATGATCCTCTGCAGCCCGCACAACCCGGTCGGCACGGTTCCCTCCCGGGCGGAGCTTGAACGGCTGGCCGAACTTGCGGTGGCCCATGACGCCTGGGTCCTGGCCGATGAGATCCATGCTCCGCTCACCCTGCCCGGAGCGACCCATGTGCCCTTTCTCGAGGTTTCGGACGCGGCCCGCGAATGCGGCATCTGCGTTACCTCCGCCTCGAAGACGTTCAACATCGCGGGCCTGGTCTGCGCGGTAGTCGTGACCGGCGGCGAGCGCGCCGCCGAGTTGGTCTCGAAGCTTCCGGCCGGGGCCACCCACCCCGGGCATCTGGGTGTGATCGCCTCGCAAGCCGCCTTCGAGGCCGGCGACGAGTGGCTCGATCAGGTCGTCTCCCAACTCGATCTCAACCGTCAACTGCTGGCTGACCTCCTCAACCGGTATCTGCCCACCGCGCGTTACCGGGCGCCGGAGGCCGGGTATCTCGCCTGGATCGATGCGACCGATCTCGGCCTTGGCCCCGACCCGGCCACCGAGATTTTCGATCGAGCGCGGGTCGCCGTCTCGAGCGGCCCTGGATTCGGTCAGGGCGGCGCCGGGCATTTCCGGCTCAATATCGGTACCTCGCCCAATTTGATCGAAGCTGCCGTAAGGTCAATCGCGGAGATCACATGAGGCCAAATCGACGCCAGAACCGAGAGAACGCCCTGCCTTCGCTGGAGGCGCTTCTGGATGAGCTGAAACGGTGCCGTTCGGTCAACGAGGCGGCCGGCGTCACGGCACGGGCTGCGGTCGAGCAGTTCGGTGCGATCGCGGCGGTGGTAAGCGATGACCAAGGGCCCGTCGCGGCCCGCCCCACCAAGCTCGACCCCCTGCTCCTAGCGGAGTTGACCTCGATCCCGGGTGGAGTCGCGGTAGGGGCTTCTGACAGCGCCTTGAAAGGCATGACTGTCGCCTGTTTCGCCCATCCGGAGCTTGACGGGATCCGGCTCGCGGCCGCCTGGGCAGCCGAGAGTTCGGCCCGGGTGGCTGAGCTGGAGGAAGCCACCGAATCATTGGCGGTCTGGCTCCGCCAGTATTCCGATCCCGCCAACGAGACCAGTCGCTCCTTCACCGGGCCCGGTCCGGCCGCCACGCAGTACGACATGAACCGCGAGCAGATGGACGCCCAAGGGTTCGAGCACCTGATCGACACTGTGCCGGCCATCCTTTACACGGCCGAGATGGGTGAGTCGGGCCGCTGGCATTACGTAAGCCCGCAGATCGAGAAGATCCTCGGCTACACGCCGGAGGAATGGACGTCGGACACCGAACTCTGGTACCGCTCGATCCACCCGGACGACCGTGACCACGCGATCGCTTTCGAGGACCAGCGGTTGATCGGGCTCGACCTCCATCCCCCGGCCGAGTACCGGCTCAGAGCTCGCGACGGCCGCTACGTCTGGATCTACGAGCGGGCCCGGCTGGTCCGCAACGAAGACGGAGTTCCCCTCTGGCATGGAGTGATGCAGGACATCTCCGCCCTCAAGGCGGCCGAAGCGTCGATCGAGCTGAAAGCCGAGCAGCAGGTGCTGGTGGCGCGGCTCGGCGAGATGGCGATCCGGGGCGAGGACCCGGATTCGCTGCTCAGGTACGCGGTCGAATGGATCGGCCAGTTCGATGACGTGATCGAAGCGTCGATCTGGGAGCAGGAGGATTACAAGCGCCTCCACCTCTGGCATCGGTCGGCCGATCTCGGCTGGTCGAGTGTGCTGCCCTACGATCCGGAGCAGTACCCGGACAGCCACCTGGCTCAGGGAGACGTGGTCTTGATCCCGTCCTGGCCGGACGACCCCCGGCTCGGGCGATTCGCGCCGTTTCTCCCGGAACCGGTGTGCAGTTCGATGATCGCCCCGATCATGGGGGCGGTCGACCAGTTCGGGATCATCATCGTGCATTCCGACCGGATCAGCGCCTTCAGTGAGCAGGACGGGAACTTTCTCCGGGCTGCGGCGAACGTGCTCGGCAACTCGATCGAGCGCAGCCGCACCGACCGCTCGCTGCAGCATCGGATCAACCATGACCCACTGACCGATCTACCCAACCGCCAACTCTTCACCCGGCGCCTCGCGGAAGCGATCGACCGGGCGGGCTCGCGGGACGGGATCGTCGGTCTGCTCTTCCTCGACATCGACCACTTCAAGCTGATCAACGACGGGATCGGCCACCACGCAGGTGATGAGCTGCTGCGTGAGATCGCGCCCAGGCTTTCCGCCACCGTCCGTCGAGGGGACACGGTCGCCCGGTTCGGCGGTGACGAGTTCGGCATCGTGCTCGCCTCGATCAAGTCGGTCGAGGAGGCGCAGCAGGTCGCCTCCCGCATGCTCGAAAACATCTCCAAGCCGATCCCGGTGGCCGGCACCGAGCGGTTCGTCACCGCCAGCATCGGGGTCGCCACTTACCAGCCCGGCCGCGGAGAGGCAAAGTCGGCCGACGACCTGATCCGGGATGCCGACGCTGCCATGTACCTGGCCAAGGAGTCCGGCCGGGCCAGGGTCGAGTCCTTCGGCCAGCCGATCCGCGACCGAGTTCTGCGGCGGCTCGACGTCGAGCGGCAGCTCCACAACGCGATCGAGAACGGCGAACTAGAGGCGGTCTACCAGCCGCTGATCAGCCTCCGGACCGGGAAGCTGCGGGCCTTCGAAGCGCTGACCCGCTGGCACCATCCCGAACAGGGGCTGATCGAGCCCGATCTCTTCATCCCGATCGCCGAGGAAAGTGACCTGATCAGCCGGATCGACAGTTGGATCATGGCCGAGGCGGTCAGCCAGGCCGGGGTGTGGAACCAGGGCCTGGCCGGTGACGACTTGATCACCGTTTCGGTCAACGCGTCCTCGCGCCAGATCCACAAACCGGACCTGGCGACCGTGGTGGCAGAACTGCTGGCGGCCAACGACCTGCGCCCGGAGAACCTCGCGATCGAGATCACCGAGAACGTTCTGCTGGCCGGCAACGCGGTGATCGACGACGTGCTGCGGGAGATCCACGATCTCGGGGTGAGACTGGCCCTCGACGACTTCGGCACCGGCTACTCCTCACTCAGCTACCTGAGCGAGTTTCCCCTCGATGCGATCAAGATCGACCGGGCCTTCATCGAAGGGCTCGGACGAGGCGATCCCAGCAACTCGGCGATCGCCGACGCGATCACCCAGATCGGCCGTGCGCTTTCGCTGCTGGTCGTGGCCGAGGCGGTCGCGACGGAGGCGCAACTCCAGATGGTGCGGGACCTTGGCTGCACCATGGCCCAGGGCTTCCTGATCGCCCCACCGCTCAGCGTCGCCGAAGCGACCGACTTCGTGCGGGGCTCGGGACTACCCGACTTGATCCACTGAGACCTCTTCCCGGGCGAACGCCGGCCTGGCCAGAGGCAGCTCCGGCGAAGGACGGTACAGCGACACGCGCTCGCTCTGGTGCTCCGGGATCACGGCGAGGATCTGGTTGACACCGATGTCCCCACGCTCAAAAGCGAGGTAGCTGGCCGTCATGTAGAGCCGCCAGACCCGCTCCCGTTCAGGCCCGACCTCGGCGATCGCGGCCTCCTGGTTGTCGGCCAGGTTTTGGACCCAGCGGCGAAGGGTCAGGGCGTAGTGCTCCCGCAGGTTCTCGACGTCGCGGAGTTCCTGGCCCGAGCGTTCGAGCCCGGCGATCACCCGGGCAGCCCGGTGCAGCAGCCCGTCGGGGAAGACGTAATGGGTGATGAAAGTGTTGGGTGATTCCTCGTCGCTGTGCTGGCGGCAGATCCCGTGGTGGAGGGCGAGGCCGCCGGGTCGTCCCAGCTTCGCGGTCGCCTCGAAGTAATGGTCGATGTCGGAGCCGGTGTGCTCGAACATGCCGATCGAACAGAGCTTGTCGTAGGGCCCGTCGCTGACCTCGCGGTAGTCCTGGATCCTGATCTCGATCTTGTCGCTCAGGCCGGCCTCGGCCACGCGTTCCCGGGCCCGCTCGGCCTGGGCGACCGAGAGCGTGACCCCGACCACATCGACGCCGTAGTTGGCCGCCGCGTGGATCGCCATCGAACCCCAGCCGCAGCCGATGTCGAGCAGCCGCTCGCCGGGTTCGAGCCGGAGCTTCTGGCAGACCACGTCGAGCTTCCGGGTCTGGGCCTCCTCGAGACTGTCGTCCGGTGAGTTGAAGTACGCGCAGGAATAGACCATGGTCGGCCCGAGGATCAGCCGGTAGAAATCGTTCGAGACGTCGTAATGGTGCTGGATCACCTCCGAATCACGCCGCAGCGAGTGCAAACGGCCCTTCGGTTTCGCCTCGATCTCAGGTGGCTTCGGCGGCGGGATCTTGATCGCGCCGAGGGTCGCGGCCAGCTTGACCGCTTCAAGCTTGTCCTGGAGGGTGAAATCGAATCCGTAAAGGCTCGCTCCGGAAGCCATCACCCTTTCGATGCTGCCCTCGAGGATCAGATCCCCGGCGACGAAGGCGCGAGCTATCCCCAACTGATCGGGCCGGCTCGCGGCGTAGCTGAGCGCCCGTTTGCTGCGAAGCACGATCACGTCGGGGCAGGAACCCTCCTCCCCCGGCCCGATCTCGCTGCCGTCCCAGAACCGGAGCGCAGCGGGCAACGGACCACCCAGCCTTGCTTCGACCCGGGACCAGAGGGGAACGAAACGATCGGCGACACCACCTGTGCTGTACATGCCCTCAGAAATTACTCCTGGCGGACTCCCAGCTCAACCCCTTGCCGCAAAGTCGACCGGCCGGTCGCCGGATTCACCTCGCTGCAAAGAAAACGGCCGCCCGGGGGCGGCCGTTCTCAAACAGCTTCCGAGACGGGGTTCAGATGGTCTCGACGGAAGCGGCTGCGGGCCCCTTCGGACCCTCTTCGGACTCGTAGCTCACCTTGGCGCCCTCGGCCAGGGTGCGAAACCCGTCGGCCTGGATGGCGGAGTGGTGGACGAAGACATCCTTGGAGCCATCATCAGGCGTGATGAATCCGAAGCCCTTCTCGTCACTGAACCACTTGACTGTCCCAGTCGGCATAACTTCCTCCAACATCATGATGCGGTGCCGGTTCTCTCCTCCCGGCCTGACGCGGGGCAAACTACCACTCGGAGCCCATTTTTGGGCAGCCGGGCCGCTCAGGGGCCGTAAACCTCGGCTTTGATCATGGTCACCGAACGGATCACCGAGTCGAGAAAAGGCTCGATTTCGGGCAGCAGTTCGCGGTAAGCCTGCTCGCCCGACGGGGTTATCGCGTAGAAGCGTCGGGTCCGTTTATCGGGATGCTCCCAACTGCCCTCGATCAGGCCCTTGCCCTCGAGATCGCGCAGCAGGGGGTACATCGTGTTCGGGTTGACCGAGATCACTCCCTGGGTCAGCGTCTCGATCGCATCGATCAACTGGTTGCCGTAGGAAGGCTCCCCTCTGATCAGATGGAAGATCAGCAACGGCAGCAGATCCCGCCGGCGCATCTCGCCACCGAAGACGTCCTGGGCCTTGCCAGACTTGCGGCGGCGCGCCGGCTTGGGCAGGCTGGCGGCCTCGGTCGCCTCGGCGACCGCGTCTCCAAGCGGTTTGGACGGCTCGGGCATCAGCTGCGAGTCTAAAGGCCGGTCCTCCCTTTACTCTGCTCAGGTGGAGTCAGGCACGGGACAACTTTTCGAGAGCGAGGCCAGTTTCAATGGCGCGGTCGAGGTCGTTCACGTGATCTGGGCGGCAGAGGACGACGGCTTCGCGGTGGTCGAGGTTCGTGACGACTCCGGCGAGGAGTTCATCGCCACGGGCACGATCGGCCACCTGAAACCGGGCGAGCGGGCCAAGCTGGCCGGCCAGTGGAGCGAACACCAGAAGTACGGGCCGCAGGTCCAGGTCTTCTCCGCACTGCCGATGGACCCGTCCGACCGGGCCGGGCAGGTCGCTTACCTGAGTTCGCTTCGGCACATCGGGCCGGTTCGGGCCGAAGCGCTCTGCGAACTTCACGGCGCCGAAGTGTTGGAGAAGATCGCGGCCGATCCAGAGTCGATCATCGGCAGCCTCCCCGGCCTGGGAGCCAAACAGAGGGAAGCGGCCCTTGAGAGCTGGTATGAGACCAGGGCGGTCCGTGACCTCCACGTCGAGCTAGCCCCTCACGGTCTGGCCCACTTGGCCGGCAAGATCCACGCCCGCTTCGGCGACCAGGCGATGCGGACGATCCGGGAGGATCCCTACTCGCTGACCGAGATCGACGGGGTCGGCTTTGCCCGCGCGGATACGATCGCGATCGCGGCCGGTTTTCCGCCCGAGTCGGACCGCCGCGCCCAGGCCGCCAGCTGGTACCTGCTGGGCGAGGCGGAACGACGCGGCCACACCCATATCCCCCTGAACGAGCTCGTGTCCCAGGCGACCCGGCTGCTGGACTACCGGCCCGAGCCGGAGGTGCTGACCTCGGCGCCCGGGGTGATAGCGGAAGGTGAGCGGATCTACCGTCAGTCCACCCTCGACCGCGAGTGCTGGTTGGCCTCCGATTTGAAGGAACGCGCCGCCGCGGATCCTCTGCTCGACCATTCGCCCGAGCAGAGCAGTGACGAGAAACTCACGGCGGAGCAGTGGCAGGCGGTGCTCGGCGCCTTTGGTTCCCGCATCTCGGTGGTGACCGGCGGACCCGGCGTCGGCAAGACGGTCTGCACCAAGGAGATTGTCCGTGAGGCCAGGCAGGCGGGCGTCCGGGTCGGCCTCTGTGCCCCGACCGGGCGAGCCGCCCGCCGGCTCACCGAGGCAACCGGAGCCGAGGCGATGACCATCCACCGCCTGCTCGAGTGGCGACCCGGCTCAGAGCCGACCTACAAGCCCGGTCATCCACTGCCGGTCGGCCTGCTGATCGTCGACGAAGCATCGATGATCAACCTGCACATGGCCGATGTCCTTCTCAACGGGCTCGGACACGACACTCACGTCGTGTTCGTCGGCGACGCGGACCAGCTGCCTCCGGTCGGGGCCGGCAAGCCTTTCGCCGACTTGATCGAGTCCGGCATCGTGCCGGCCACCCGGCTAACCCACATCTTCCGCCAGGCCGCCCGTTCGATGATCACCACGGCAGCTCACGAGGTGAACCAAGGCCGGCCGCCTCACCTCTCGCCCGGTCCCGACCAGGTGCAGGATTTTCATTTCGTCGAGCGAGTGACCCCGGAAAGGGTTCGAAATGCGGTGATCGAGATGGTCGGCGAAAGGGTCGGTGCCGGACTCGGGCTCGATCCGATCCGGGACGCTCAGGTGCTGGCCCCGATCTATCGGGGCGAGGCCGGTATCGACGCACTCAACCGCGAACTCCAGCAGGTGCTGAATCCCGAAGGCAAGAAGGCGGTCAGTGACCGGTTCCGGATCGGCGACCGGCTGATCCAGACCCGGAACGCCTATGAGTTCGGCTTGATGAACGGCACCATCTGCTTTCTGGTCGACGACGATCCCGATGAGGAGATGGCCGTCCTCGAAACCGACGACGGCCAGTCGGTCGAGCTCCCCTATTCGGAGACCGGCGACCTCAAACTCGCCTACGCGATCTCGGTCCACAAGTCCCAGGGTTGCGAGATCCCGGTAGTGATCTTCGTCTGCCACCGCTCCCACTCCGGCATGCTTTCGCGCCCCCTGATCTACACCGCGATCACCCGTGCCCGCGAAATGTGTGTGCTGGTCGGCGATCGACCTTCGCTCGAGGTGGGGGTCCGCCGCGACGAGGCCGGCCGGCGCTACTCCTCCCTCGCCGCCCGCCTGGCCGGGACCCTTTAGCTACTCGGCTAGCATGCGCACCATGCCAATCCGGTTCTTGGGGAGAAGTGGTCGGTCCAATACCGCGTGGAAGCTGTTTGCTTCAGCCCTCGCACTGATCTGTGCAGTCTTGGTCGGTGCCGCGCCGGCATCGGCGCAGAAACTGGTCACGATCGATACCTCGAGCGCGTTTGTAGATCCTTCGAACCAGCATCTGGCCGGTCCGCGGACCGAGAACATGGGCCCCCATCCCGGCAGGCTGATGGCCAACGTGCTGTTGCCGGACGGGTACACGCCGAAGAAGCGTTACCCGCTGCTGCTGCTCTTCCACGGATCCGGTGAGAGATTCGACTCCTGGGCCGATCCGCTGCTCGGCGACATCAAGAACACGGCGAAGGGCTTGAACGCTGTCATCGTGATGCCGGAGGGAGCCCAGGGCTTCTACACAGATTGGTGGAATGAGGGAGAGCGCAAGGACCCGGCCTGGGAGGACTACATCCGCGAGGCGCTGCTGCCTTTGGTTCAGCGCAAGTTCAGTATCCGGCCGGAGCGCCGCTACCACGCCGTAGCCGGGTTCTCGATGGGCGGTTTCGGCACCTGGCTCACCGCTTCGCAGCTGCCCGGATTTTTCGGCACCGCGGTGCCCCTTTCGGCGTTCGCCTCGATCCGGAACCCGCTTTCGGTGGCGGCCTTCGCCACTGCCGCCGGCGGCACTCCCTACACCACGATCTACGGGCCTTCGACCGGGTTCTACGCGGAGGGTCACGACCCGGTCGCACTTGGCCCCAATTACCGCTACACCAACCTCGACGTCTACACGGGTGACGGCGAGCCAGACACCGCGATTCGCCCCCAGAACGCTGACCCGGGTGACCAGCTCAGCCTCGGCTTGGAAAGCGTGCTCAAGACCCAGAATGACGATGCCGTCGATGCGGCCAAGGCAGCCGGCAACCCGAACGTGGATTACACGATCCACAGGGGAAGCCACGACTGGGAGTTCTGGCGCCCGGACCTCAAGGCGGCGATCGCGAAGGGACTTTTCCGGCCCGCGACCGCGCAGCCGACCAGCTGGACCTATCGGACCGCCGCCACCGAGGGCCAGGCCTGGGACATCGCCTTCAAGTTCAGCCCCGCCCCGACCGAGGTGACGACATTCGAGCGTAGCGGCCGCCGGCTTAAAGTCACGGGCGAGGGTCACCTGAACATCTTCGACGGCAACGGCTGCCGCTACGCGGGCGATCTTCCCTTCACCCGAACCCTGCCGGCGAAGCCCTGCCGTGGCCTCAAGTTGAAGGTCGCCGGCAGGAAGCTGCGCAGGGGTAAGCGGGCGAAGGTCACCGTGACCGTCAAGGGCATGAACTCGGCTGGGATCGCGGAACCGGTCGATTCGGTCAAGATCACGATCGGCGGCAAAAGGGCTTTGACCGCTTACAACGGCAAGGCGACGCTGAAGGTGAAGCCGAAGAGAGCCGGCAAGCTGGCCGTCAAGGCAAGCAAGAAGGGCTACCGTGCGGCGAGCCGGAGGATGAACGTCCGGAAGTAGCGTGCCGCCCGCGCGGCGGCGGTTTCAGCCCGACCGTTTCCGTCCATTCACCTTCCTCTTTCGGCTGATCGTCGAGCCGGGTGAAGCCTTGGAGTTTCTCCTTTGCGCGGTAATGGTCAGCGATCCGTCGCCTGGTGACGGTCCGGCCAAGATACCGCCCGAGTCGGCTACAGTCAGCTCATCTTCGGAAGCGCGAGTAACGCAGTCTGGCCCGAATCGGACCCGAGCGAGTCCGACCGTGGCTCGTATGCCGATGCGGAACCCGCTCCGTTCTGGCTCTCCGGCCCCCGGCCGGATCTCCACCCGCCTCTCGAAGGCGACACCGAAGCCGACCTGGTCGTGGTCGGCGGCGGACTGACCGGGCTCTGGGCGGCGGTCCGCGCGAAGGAACGCGACCCCGGTCGTGATGTCGTCCTCATAGAACGGGAAACCCTCGCCATCGGGGCCAGTGGCCGCAACGGGGGTTTCATGTCCTCCTCCCTGGTCCACGGGCTGGGCAACGGCATCGCCCGCTTTCCGGACGAGGTGCCATTGCTGGAGAAGCTCGGTATGGAGAATCTCGAGGCGATCGGCCAGACGATCGCGGAGCAGGCGATCGAGTGTGACCTGCGACGGCCCGGTGCGATCGAGGTCGCTGTGACCGACGCCCAGGTCGAGGAACTGGCCGGGGGCGTCGAGGAACTGGCCGAGTTCGGCCATGAAGCCGTCCTGCTCGACGGTGAGATGATGCGGGCCGAGGTCAACTCTCCGATCTACCGTGGCGGGCTCTGGCAGAAGACGGGCGAGTGGACGGTCGACCCGGTGCGCCTCTGCGACGGTCTCGCCGCCTACGCGACCCGGCTCGGGGTGAGGATCCACGAGTCGACCCCGATGGAGGACTTCGAGAAGTCGGGGGGCAGGGTCAGGGTCCGGACCTCCCCCGGTACCGTCACGGCGAACCGGGTGCTGCTTGCCACCGCGGCCTTCAAGGTCCCGGTCCCCGCGATCCGCCGCCGAGTGATCCCGGTCTATGACTACGTCCTGGTGACCGAGCCCCTGACCCGCGCCCAGTGGGACTCGCTCGGCTGGCAAAACCACCAGGGAATGTCGGACAGCTCGAACCAGTTCCACTACTACCGGCCGATCGACGGGGGACCGGAGGCAGCCACCGATTCAACCCCCGGCGGCCGGCTGCTCTGGGGCGGCTACGACGCGATCTACAACTTCGGCGGCCGGGTCGAGGATGCCGCCTACCAGCGGGACGAGAGCTTCGCCGGGCTCGCGCAGCGCTTCTTCACCGCTTTCCCGCAGCTGGAAGGGATCTCTTTCTCCCATCGCTGGGGCGGGGCGATCGACACCTGCTCCCGCTTCTTCGCCTTTTACGGCACCACCCTTGAGGGACGGGTCGGCTGGGCGGTCGGGCACACCGGCCTCGGAGTCGGAGCCAGCCGTTTCTCGGCCAACCTGGCCCTGGACATCCTCGACGGGGTCGAGAACGAGGTGACCAGCCTCCGGTATACGACGGCGAAGCCGGTTCCCTTCCCGCCGGAACCGGTCCGCTACGGCGTGGTCCAGTTCACCCGGAACCGCCTCGCCGCGGCCGACCGCAAAGACGGCCGCCGCGGCCTCTGGCTCCGCACCCTCGATCGGCTCGGCCTCGGCTTCGACTCCTGATCAATCGAACTGAAGTCGGAAAAGTTGGCAATAATTGCCAACTTTTCCGACTTCGTCCCTACTCGTAGGAGACGGCCTCGAGCACGTCGAGCTTGGCGGCCTTGCGAGCCGGATAGATCGCGGCGATCACGCCGGCCAGCGCGGTCAGGATCAGGATCACGATCAGGGTCCCGATCGGATAGCTCAGCTCGAATCCGTCTCCGCTCAGCGGGATGCCGATCAGGAAGGCGAAGATCACACCGACGATCAGGCCGGAGATCGCCCCGATCACCGCGGTGATCACCGCCTCGTAGCGGACCATCCGTTTGACCTGGCGCCGGGACATACCGACCGCCCGCAGCATGCCGAGCTCACGGGTCCGTTCGTAGATCGAGAGGATCAGGGTGACCACGATGCCGACCAGCGAGACCACCACGGCCAGGGCCAGCAGCACGTAGATCATCGCCAGCAGCCCGTTGATCTGCGACTTCTGCTGGTCTTTCAGCTCGCCCTGGTTGAGCACGTCGACCGTCGGGAAGCCCTTGGCCTTCAAGGTGTCCTCGATCAGGGTCTGTGTCTTGTCGAGGTCGGCGCTCGGATCGAGCTTGACCAGGCCGACCGCATCCGACTTCTGGTCGAAATCGCGGGCCATCGAATTCTGGCTGATGATCCCCTCGCCTGCCAGCGAGATGCTGTCGGTCTTCATGATCGCGGTGACATCGAACTTGAAGTCCTGGCCCTTCTGGGAGGTGAGCGTCACGGTATCGCCGACACTTACTCCGAGATCGTCAGCCAGCTTGTTTCCGATCACCAATTGGCCGTCCTTGAGCCCGGTCAGGTCGGAGTCGGAGCCATCTTTCCAATCGACCGTGTAGACCTTGACGATATCGGCCGGATCGACCGATGAGATCGCCGCGGTCTGACCATCGACCTCGGCCGAGACGAAGCGAACCCCTGAGGCGGCCTCGACCCCGTCCACGTTCTGTACCACCGGGACCGCGTCCGCCGGGAAGGGCAGGATCCCGCCGGTGCCCTGCAGGGTGAT
>Ga0182738_1003200_pt1 | contig 18912 bp, 14 predicted proteins | sample eDN5th30CBELigMG_FD_128876 | JGI IMG/M metagenome (GOLD analysis project Ga0182738, IMG submission 128876) | Enriched Miracle-Growth compost microbial communities from Emeryville, California, USA - eDNA 5th pass 30_C BE-Lig MG (version 2)... ... | reverse complement strand
TGCTGGAGCCCTTGATCATGCAGATCACCGGCGGGCTGCCGCAGAAGGAGTTCGACGCGGTGTCGGCATGGGCGATGGCGAACCGCGATCTCATCGATCTGGTCTGGGACGGCCGGGCCAGCACCTTCGAGGAGGTTACCTCCCGAGTCCGCAAGGTCGCGGCCCTCGGCTGGCGGAATAGCTGAGGCGGTTGTCCGGGGCAGGAGCACGGGCGCGGGCAGGGCGGCCCACCCGCCCGAGGTCGCTCCCCGCCCCATTGGTCTCAGGGCTGAGGGAGAGCATCGCGGAAGCGTCGCGCCGATCAGGCGGCGGCCGGCTTTGTCTGCGGCATGTAAGCGATACCCTCTTGCGCGACGAGACTTTCGCCCGCCGCGCATAGTCGAATCCTAGGCCCCTGCCGGAGCCGCGGATATCCAGCCTGGCATCCGCTCTACGATTGGCGAGAACTCCGTTGTCCGCCGCGAGGCCAACGGGCCGCGGTCTGCAAGAAGAATGCGTGCCGCATTCTCCTTGGGTGCGGGCCATGAGCAACAAGCCCTGCATCGTCTTCGACACTGACGGGTGCGCCTGGCTGGCAAGGCAGCACCCGGTCGGGACGGTTTGCGATCAAGATGAGGTCATGCCCCCTTCGCACAATTCATTTCGATGTGTAAACATAATGTCGGGCTGGATGTGCCCGAACGTGACAGGGGAGTCTTCGGGCTGCCGACACGAGACCTCCGGCATTCAGGACCGGTGGTCTGGTCTCCGCGCCGGGCTTCTCAGCGTCGGCCCTTTGCGACGGCAGGTTCGGATTGGCGCCTTGGGAGGATAGACGCGCATGCCACAGCAGCCCATCGAATCCCTAGCCGAAGCGGTGACGCAGGATGTGGCCGCGGCTCCCCGGCCGAGCGATCTTGCAAGTCTCCTCGCGCCGGTCACGCCACCCGCGAGGCCTCTGGTCGAACCGCTCGCCGCATTTCAGGAACATCTCACCCTAGGGCCACTGCCCGGGCCCCGGATCGACCTGGGCCCGCTGCTCGCACGCCTGCGCCAGGTTTCCCATCGCCAGTGGCACCAGGATTTCGACGCAAGCCAGGGAAGGCCCCCGCAGGGCGGAAGGGGGACCTGCTGGGCATTCGCCGGGTGCGGCGCACTGGAGGCCGCCTATGCCCGGGCGGGCCAGCGGGTCACCCTCTCGCCGCACTACCTGTTCCATGTCTCCAAGGCGCACGAGAACCATTTGAGCGGGCCTGGCATCCACTCGCTCGTCGGCTTCCAGGGAAGCTCCGACGTCGTGCACCACCTGTCCTACTGGGCAATTCCGGCCGCGAACCTGGCGCCCTACATCGATCAGGGACCCTTGCAGAACTTGGCCAATGCCATCCCCCGGACCGGCATGGCGCTGAACGGTGGTGGAGGCGGCAACAGGGAGCAGGCGGACTGGTTCGAGTTCGACCTCCGGAACGTGCCGCTGGCCGCGCGCTGGTTCGCGCAGTATCGCGTGAAGTCGTACGGCACGGTGAAGAACGACGACATCGACGGGCTGAAGGGTGCCATCGAGGCCGGCTACGACGTCGTGGTCAACGTGAACGACAAGATCAACAACGGCGGCCATGTCCTGTTGCTGATCGGCTTCGACGACCGGGCCGGGAGGTTCGAGATCAAGAACTCCCAGTCCGCGCCCGGCTTCGGAACGATGGCCTATTCGGGCGACGCGCAGTTCGACCTCACCGCGGGCACCGCCTATTTCGTCAAGGAGGTGCAGCCCGTCGCGGTGCAGCGCGCGGCGATGTGGATGGGCCGCTGGGAGATCGACCATGATGGCTGGCTCGGCCGCCTCGTGATCCGCCGCTTCATCGACATCCGCGGGAACGGGTCGTTGCCGGGCGCGGGCAGCCGCATCAGCCTCGGGACCTGGTACGCCGAGGACGGCCGTACCTCCGACGTGCTCGGGCATCTCGTCGATGGCGGGCGCGGCCTTCATTGCGACATCCTCGGTCAGCGCTTCGAACTCTATCTGCACGGCAGCGATCCCTGGCGTGCGGCCGGGCGGACCTGGTGGAACAACACCCCCTTCGGCGTCGTGCTGACCCGCGGCGCGACCCTCGGCGCAGGGGCGAAGGGCGACTTCCTCCGGGCCAAGACGATCGGCACCTGGGACACCGTGCATGATGGATGGCGCGGCCAGATGCGGATCGGCGCGGACCCGGGTTACGTGCAGGCCGCGGATTCGGTGGTCCGCCACGCCTGGATCGATCCCGGCGCGACGGCCCACAAGGTGGATGCGCATGTCGACTTCGGCGGCGACAACCGCGACCAGCCCTTCCAGCTCCTGGTGCACACGCGCGAGGCTGGCCTGCTCGGCGGGACGACGTCCTGGGGCGGGCAGGACTGGCCGGTCGAAGGCCGCCTCGCCAGCAACCTCTACGCCGTCGCCGACGACGGCACGCTGCGCTGGTACCGCCACATCGGCCGCCCGCGCCTCACCGCGGCCTGGGACGAGATCAAGCCGGTTGGCTCCGGCTGGAATGGCTTCCGGGCGGTGTTCGGGGGAGGGGACGGCGTGATCTACGCCATCCGCCCTGACGGCGCGCTCCTCTGGTACACCCATGATGGCCGCAACCAGGGCACCGCCGACTGGCGTGGGCCGCTCCCGGTTGGCAACGGCTGGGGCCAGTTCCAGCGAGTGCTCGGGGCCGATGGCGGCGTGGTCTACGCGGTCGCGAACGACGGACGCCTGCTATGGTACCGCCATCTCGGCCGCCGCGATGGATCGCCGCGTTGGGAGGGGCCGGTCGAGGTCGGAAGCGGCTGGGGCGGGTTCGTCGCGATGGCCACAGGACCGGACGGCGCAATCTACGCGAGCCAGCGCAATGGCGACCTGCTGTGGTACCGGCACGACGGTGCAGACCAGGGTTACCCGATCTGGGCCGGGCCTGTCCGCGTCGGGACGGGATGGCAGCCCTACGACTCCATCTGGTCGGCGGGGAATGGCTACCTCTACGGCCGCAACGCCGCAGGCGAGCTGTACCTCTGGCGCCATCACGGCTTCCGCTCCGGCGCCCAGAACTGGTCGCAGGGCGTGAAGGTTGGCACCGGGTGGAGGAGCGGCATACGCGAGGTGGTTGTCACCTAGCGGGCCGCCTCCATACCGAAGCCAGCCGGCCGCTCCGTCGCATCCGCCGTGACTCGGCTGATGCGCTCAACGGCCCATGACGGCCGAAGTGGCGTCACGCCGGCCACCCCGCATGTACCGGCGCTCGGGATGATAGTGCCGCCCGACCCGCCACCAGCGGAGGGCCATGTCGAGGGCGGCGCGGATCGGCGCGAACGCGTCCGCACGGGCCTGGACCGGGCGAGGCGCCGCATGCTGGCTGCAGTTCCGTGCTGCCTGGGACATCATGCTCACCTCCGTGTCGGGCTGTGCGCCCGCAGTCGCCTCGCTGCTTCTGTAGGGCACCACCGGGTGGGTCGGATGTGCTCCAGCGCACGCGGCGAACCGGTGCGGAGGGCGCCACTGAGGGTGCCGCCTGCCCGGTGCTCCCCGATCACCTCACCAGCCTCCGTGGTGGCCGTAGGGATGCTGTGCCTGGCGCCACGCCTGTCGCTCCGCGCGCTCCCGCTCGATGCGCCGCGCCTCGCGCCGTGCAGCCGCGGCAATCCGGGCCTGTTCGTGCGCCCGGCGGTGCTCCCGCGCGTGGCCGTCGTACCGCACCGGATGCACCGCTGCGGGGGCATGCGTCACGATGCGCGCCTGCGCGGCCTCGGCCGGCATGGCCGCCGCGCTCCCCAGGGCAGCGGCCAAGACCATCATCGCGATCCGTCGCATCCACGACCTCCCGTGCCTGTTCGTCATGCACTGATGCAACGGGGGGCAGGTGACAGCGCCGGGGCCGGACGATGGCGGAGGCGTGGCAGCGGGTTACGGAGTGCAACGCCCGTTGCGGCGAACGAACACCAAGCACCACCGGCGCCCTGCGGGCGCTGATCGGGCCTGCCCCGGCCGGAACTCGCATGCTGGAGATGATGCCTGATAGGAGGACCCGCCCGGTCCGGAGCTTGGTGGCCCCTTGCGTGTTCACGATTCCCCGCTGGGGCATGATGTCCGGCGCACCGGGCGGCAGGCATCACAGCGTCCAGGCTCGGCCGATATCGGCCAAGCCGTTTCGCTCCCGCCGTGTAGCGACCGGTTCACGCGAGCGCCGCCTTCGGCATCCGGGCGCCGGGTCAGCGTGCCTGCGGTGACGTGCAGGCTGGATCGCCCTGACGCTGCGCCCGGAAAGCCTGCGGTGTGGCGGCAGCCTATGGAGACACAGGCCTTTCTAGGCGGTGCAGGCCGTTACCACTTGGGCCCTGATGCGGCCGGTGACTGGCCCGGAGCCGTATCGTGCCGTAATCGCCTTGGCCGCGGCCTGGGTCGCCGCGGCCAGGGCCTCCGCACCATGCGTCTCGATCTCGTTGCGCATGGGTGTACCCTGGCAATACCCGATGGCCACCGCGAGCGCGTCGGGCGCCCGGCTCGCGCGGGTGAGGCTTTCGACGCTCGTCACGGCGAAGCCGGCGGCTTGCAGCTGTGCCTCCAGCGCCGCGGTGTCGTGGTGTCCATGCGGCGTACGCGCCAGGAACATCGGCGGATCCTGCGGATACAGTGCCGCGACCGCCTGCACCACGACATCCGCGAACTCGTTCTCCTCGATGCGATCCCAGACGCTGAACAGGAAGCGCCCACCTGGCCTGAGGACGCGCGCGGCCTCGGCGAAGGCCCGCAGCTTGTCCGGGAAGAACATCACCCCGAACTGGCAAACCACCACATCGAACAGGCTGTCGGGAAACGGCAGCATCTGGGCATCCGCCTGCTGCCAGGTGACCCGGTCAGACGGGAGCCGGCTCGCCGCGTGGTCGAGCATCGGCTGGTTGAGATCGGTCGCGACAATGGTGACGCCCCGCGGCAGGGCAGCCACCAGCGCGCGCGTGGCCACGCCGGTTCCGGCCGCGGTTTCGAGCACGCGGCCGTGCCGCAGGTCTGCCAGCCTAGCCGCCAGATCATCTGCATAGGGCGCAAAGATCATCGGCCCCAGATATTGATCGTACAAGGCAGGGATGGAGCCCTGGAAGACCTGGTCAGTTCCCACCTGCATGGCCTCCTTCGCCTCTTGCGCTGCCGCAGCCTGTTCCTTACCGCATCCTACAGGGGCCGTATCCCACAGGGGGTGTGTGCTCGTGGCCCGCATGCCCGAAGTTGCCGCCGCCGGCCCTCGCACCGCAATGACCTTGCCTGTTATCCCTGGGCCTTCGGAGGAACTGCCATGACCCAGTACCCCATTCCCGCCGTCTTCATGCGCGGCGGCACCAGCAAGGCCATCATGTTCCACGCCCGCGACCTCCCGGCTGACCGCGCGGCCTGGGACGCGATCTTCACCGCTGCGATGGGCTCGCCCGACCCCAACGGCCGTCAGCTCAACGGCATGGGTGGTGGCGTCTCCTCATTGTCCAAGGTCTGCATCCTGGCGCCCTCCGCGCGCGAGGACGCCGACATCGACTACACCTTTGGCCAGGTGCTGATCAAAGAGGCACGCGTGGACTACAAGGGCAACTGCGGCAACATGAGCTCCGCCGTCGGGCCTTTCGCCGTGGACGAGGGGCTGGTGCGCGCGGAGGGGGACACCGCCACGGTCCGCATCTACAACACCAACACCCGGAAGATCATCCACGCCACCTTTCCGGTCGCGGACGGCCAGGCCCGCTACGAGGGCGCGCTTGAGATTCCCGGCGTCGGCGGCACCGGGGCGCCGATCCGCCTCGACTTCATCCAGCCCGGCGGCGCCACCACGGGCCGCCTGCTGCCCAGCGGCAAGGTGCGCGACCGGCTGGAGGTGCCGGGCTTCGGCATGGTCGAGGCGTCGCTGGTCGATGCCGCCAATGCGGCGGTGTTCGTCCGCGCCCGCGACGTCGGCCTGACCGGGCGGGAACTGCCCGAGCAGCTGGAGGCCAGTCCCGACATCCTCCGGCTGCTCGACACCGTCCGGGTGCAGGGCTCGGTGCTCATGGGCATCGCGCCCGACCCCGACGCCGCGCGCCGGATCAGCACCGTGCCCTATGTCGGCTTCGTCAGCCCGGCCGCCGATGCGCCGACCTTGTCAGGCGAGACCATCCATGCCGCGGACATGGATTTCGCGGCCCGTGTCATCTCCAACGGCCAGCCGCACCGCGCGCTGCCGCTCACCGTCTCGCTCTGCACCGCGGTTGCGGCGCGCATCACGGGCAGCATCGTGGCGGAGGCGCTCCCGCCCGGCCTGGCCGCCTCCGGCCCGCTGCGCCTCGGCATGCCCTCCGGCGTCCTCACCGTGGGCGCCGAAGTGCTGGAGGGGAGGGACGGGTGGGTGGCCCAGGCCGGCTCCTTCTACCGCACCGCGCGTCGCCTGTTCGATGGGCGGGTGTGGGTGCCCCAGGCTGCGGGCTGATCCTGAGCCTGCCCGCCGCAGGCGAGGGCTGCACGTCGCGGCGGCCGGTCACCCGGTGGTGAAAACCTAGAGCGAGCTCACCTCGTCCAGGAGGCGCCGCACCTCCTCCCGTCCGCTCTCGCCAAGCGGTGCCTGGGGCGGGAGCGGGGCGCCGACCGGGAAGCCCTGGATCTCCAGCGCGCCCTTGATGCAGGCCGCCAGCGAGTGCTTCGCGAAAGCCTGGTTCACCGCCCAGAGCTTCCGCTGCAGGACCATCGCGGCGTCCCATTCACCCGCACGGCAGAGATCGTAGAGCTTCACGCTCTGCCGGGGCACGATGCAGCCGGGACCCGCCATCCAGCCGACGCCGCCAATCATCATGACGCAGGCGGGAATATGCGCCGAGGCCGCGAACACGCCCATGCGGCCTTCCGTCTCGTTGAGGATGGAGAGCAGGCGGCCGGTATTGGTCGAGGCATCCTTGATGTAGCGGATATTGGGCACCGCCGAGAGGCGGCGGATCACCGGGAGCGACAGGTCGGAGCGCTGGAACTGCGGGTTGGTGTAGAGCACCACCGGCCCGTTCGTCGCTTCGGCCACCGCCCGGAAATAGTCCTCCACGCCCTGTTCGGCGATCGGGAAATAGGCCTCCAGGATCGCCAGGACGCCGTCGGCGCCACGGGCCATGACCTCGCGCGCCAGCATGGCGCCCTCGCGGGTCGTGGTGGCCGCCACGCCGGCGATCACCGGCACGCGCCCGCGTGCCGCCTGCACCACGACCTCGACGATCTCCAGCCGCTGGGCCGTGTTCAGGTAGGCGAACTCCCCCGTGCTGCCGAGCGGCGTGAGGCCGTGCACGCCGGCCTCGATCAGGTGCTCGACCAGCCGGGCGAGCACCTCGCGCATCACGCGCCCGTCCGCGTCGATGGGCGAGACGAGATAGGGATAGACCCCGTGCAGTCCGGCCGGTTCCGGCATGATGGCTCTCCTCGTTCAGCGGCGATGGCGGGAAGGGGCAGGCGGCCCCGGCGTCAGCCGATCTCCTCGCCGGCGCGCAGCCTGGCATAGGCGCGGCGGGATTGCTCCCCGTCGAACTCGCCGCAGATCTTCGCCGTCACCACGGTGGCGATGCTGTTGCCGATGACGTTGGTGGTGGCAACGGCGATCGACATGAAGCGGTAGACGCCGAACAGGATGGCCAAGCCCTCCACCGGCAGCACGCCGGTGGCCGTCACGGTCGCCGCGAAGACGACGAAACTGCCGCCCGAGACTGTCGCCGCGCCCTTGGAGGTCAGCAGCATGATGCCGAGGATGCCGAGCTGCTGGCCGAGGTCCAGCGGCACGCCATAGGCATTGGCCAGGAAGATCACGCCCATGGACATGTAGATGGAGGTGCCGTCCAGGTTGAAGGCATAGCCTGTCGGCAGCACCAGGCCGGCCGTCTGCCGCGAGACGCCGTAGAGCGGCAACTTCTCCAGCAGCCGGGGCAGCACGCTCTCCGAGGAGGCGGTGCCGAGGACGATGTAGATCTCCTCGCGGATGAAGCGGAGGAAGCGGAACAGGTTCAGCCGGAACAGGGCGCAGACGGTGCCGAGCACGACCAGGATGAAGGCGATGACGGCGGCGTAGAAGGTCAGCACCAGATGGATCAGCGAGAGCAGGACGCTGGTTCCGCTCGCGCCGACCGCGAAGGCCACGGCGCCGAAGGTTCCGATCGGCGCCAGCATCATGATGATGTGGATGAACTCGAACAGCACGTCCGAGATCCGGTTCAGGCCACGCTCCACCGGCGCGCGCTTGTCGGCCTTCAGCCGCAGCAAGGCCGCCCCGAAGATGATGGCGATCACCAGCACCTGCAACAGCTCGCCGCGCGCGAAGGCGCCGATGAAGTTGTCAGGGAAGACGTTCAGGATGAAGGAAAGGGCCGAATGCGGCTCACCGCCCGTGGGCACGGGCGGGTGGGCGCCCGGCGCGGCGGTGGCGGCAGCCATGCCCTTGCCGACGCCGAGCAGGTTCCCGGCGAGCAGGCCGAAGGCGAGGGCCAGGGTGGAAACGACCTCGAAGTAGAGCATCGCCACCAGGCCGACCTTGCCGATCCGCTTGAAGTCGCCGGCCGAGACGATGCCGGCGGCGACGCAGAGGAAGACCAGCGGCGCGACGGCCGTCTTGATCAGCCGGAGGAAGATGTCGCCGAGGATCTTGAGCTGCACGGCAACGGAGGGGAACAGGAAGCCGACCGCCACCCCCAGGACCATCGCCAGGATGATCTGAAAGCCCAGGCCGCTCCAGAGCGGCTTGCGGGCGCGGGTGGCCATGGGAGGTGCGGTGCTCACGCTGGACATTGCTCGCTCCAGGGATTGAGGGCGCGTTTCTCCTGCGCGAGGTTCGGTCTCGCGGGGCGCCTTGGGCTTCGGGGGAAAGCGGCGGCGCGAAGGGCGCGCCCCGCCTGCGGAAACTAGGAGGTCTGCCGCCGCGAGGCGGCGACGGCGCGGTCCACCATCCGCGGCGCCATGCCGAGATAGTTGCCCGGGTCGGTCAGGCGGTCGATGGCGGCGCGGTCCAGGTGGCGGGTGACCTCGGGATGGCGCGCCAGCGCCTCGGCCAGCGTGCCGCCCTGCTCGTTCACCGCGCGGCAGACGTCGTAGACGATGTCATGCGCCTCGTCGCGGCCGGTATGGGGCGCGAGTCCCATCATCACCGCCTCGGCGACGATCAGGCCCTTGCTGACGGCGAGGTTCTGCCGCATCCGCGCCTCGTCCACGATCAGGCCGCCCAGGGCGAACTTCGCCTGGTGCAGCGCGCTGGCCGCGAGCAGGAAGCTCTCGGGAATGGCCATCCACTCGGCATGCCAGGGTCCGGTGGCGCGCTCGAAATCCTGGATCATCGCGTCCATCATCAGCCCCGCCTGCTGGCGCACGCCCTTGGCGGCGGCGAGCATCAGCTCGGAGGAGATGGGATTGCGCTTCTGCGGCATGGTCGAGGAGGCACCGCGGCCCTTCACGAAGGGCTCGTAGACCTCGGCGAACTCGGTCGAGGCCATCAGCATGATGTCGCAGGCGATCTTGCCCAGCGAGCCGGTGATCAGGCCGAGGAGGTTCACCGCCTCCGCGAAGCCGTCTCGCGCGACATGCCAGGTGGTGACCGGCACGCCGAGGCCCAGCTCCTCGCAGAGCGCCTGCTGCACCTCCAGCCCCTTGTCGCCGAGGGAGGCCAGCGTGCCCGCCGCACCGGCGAACTCGCCGACCAGCACGCGGGGCTTGAGCTGCTGCAGGCGCTCGGCATGGCGGTCGAACATCGCCAGCCAGATCGCCGCCTTGTAGCCGAAGGTGACCGGCAGGGCCTGCTGCAGATGCGTGCGCCCGGCCATCGGCGTGTCGCGGTACTTGGTCGCCAGCTCGGCCAGGATGCGGCGGAGGGCGGCGATGTCTTCCTCGACGATCTGCAGCCCGGCGCGGAGCCGCAGCACGTCGGCGGTGTCCATGATGTCCTGGGTGGTGGCCCCCCAGTGGACATAGCGGCCGGCCGCGCCGCACTGCTTCACCAGCTGGTGCACCAGGGGCAGGATGGGATAGCCGACATTGTCGGTTTCCTGCCGCAACAGCTCGAAATCCAATGCTTCGATGTCGCAACGCGCGGCGATCTGCTCGGCCGCCTCGGCCGGGATGACGCCGCAGCGCGCCTCGGCCCGCGCCAGGGCGATCTCCACCTCGATGTAGCGCGCGATCAGGGCGCGGTCCGAAAAGACCTCCCGCATGCGCGGGGTGCCGAAGGCGTCGCGGAACAGGGCGGAGTCGAATACGGTGGCGGCGGGGGCGGGGCTTGCCGGGGGCACGGAGCGTCTCCTCGTGAGTTGCCGATCTGAGTCTTGGATCTTATATATGTTCGAACAAAACGGCTGTTAAATATGTCCGAACAAACCGTCAAGGAAAAACCGGCCAGCGGCACCCAGCATGCCGCGCTCACGCGCGCGCTGATGGAGGGGATCTCCTCGGGCCGCTTCCCGGTCGGCTCCCTCCTGCCGACCGAGTTCGAGCTCTGCGACCTCTACGGCGCCAGCCGCTACGCGGTTCGGGTCGCCATCAACGAGCTCGTCGAGCTGGGGCTTGTCTCCCGCCGCAGGCGGGCCGGCACGCGGGTCGAGGCGCGCACGGCGCCGCGGAACTACCGGCAGCAGCTCGCCTCGCTCGACGATCTGGTGCAGTTCGGCACGTCCCATGTCCGCGTGGTGCAGGACACCGGCGAGGCGCTGCTGGACCGCGCCCTGGCGGAGGCGCTCGGCGCCACGGCGGGGACGCGCTGGCTGCGCATCTCCAGCCTGCGCCTCGACGGGGGAGCGAAGGCCATCCCGGTCGGCTGGACCGACGTCTATCTCGACCCGGCCTATCCCGACATCGTCGAGCTGGTGCGTGCTTCCCCGGACACCCTGATCGTTTCCCTTGTCGAGGGGCGGCATGGGCGGCATGTCGCCGAGATCCGGCAGGACATCACCGCTGCGACCGTGCCGGAGCGGGTGGCGGCGCCGCTGCGGGTCGAGCCGGGCTCACCGGCCCTGCGCATCGTCCGGCGCTACCTCGACCACGCGGGCCTTGCCTTCGTGATCTCGGACACCATCCATCCCGCGGGCCGCTTCACGGCGTCGAGCCGCCTGCTGCGAAGCCGGGAATAGGCCGCTTCGCGACAGGAGGCTTCCGTGACGCGCTGGCTTGCCTTGCCGGGTCCGGCAGGGCCAGGATACGGTGCAAAGGATCGGGATGGGTGCCGTGGACGAGCTTCGCTTCCTGACGGCCTTGCACCGGCCTGGCAGCCTGGTGGATGTCGGCGCGCATGACGGCCTCCTGACCCTGCCGCTGAGCCGCCTTCCCGACGCCCATGTCCTGGCTTTCGAGCCGCTCCCCGCGGCTTTCGCCCGGCTCTCCGCCGCTTGTGCAGGGCTGGATTCCATCAGGCCGATCCCGCAGGCGCTGGGCGATGCGCCGGGCCATCTGGCGCTCTCCGTGCCAGTGGTGGAGGGCGTCCGGCAGGAACAATGGGCTTCCCTGGTCAAGACCTTCGCGGACTTCGGCCAGCATGTCGGCGCCGAGCAGGTCCAGGTTCCCGTCGTCACGCTGGACAGCTTCGGCCTGCGCGACCTGACGGCGATGAAGATCGATGCGGAAGGCGCGGAGTACGAGGTCCTGCGGGGTGCGCGCGACACCCTGCGGCGCTGCCGCCCGGTCCTGACGCTGGAACTGGAGGAACGGCACAGGGAGGGCTCAACTTGGGCCGTGCCCGCCTTCCTGGATGCGCTGGACTACATCACCTGTTTCGCCCTGGAGGGGCGGTGGTGGCCGGCTGCGGCCCTGGATCGCGCGACTATGCAGCAGGCCAGCCGGGATCCCTCCGACTATGCGGCCTCCGACCCTTACGTCTTCAATTTCTTCGCCTGGCCGCGGGAGCAGGATGCCGAAGTCCAGCACTGTCTGCCGGAGATCCAGGCCAGGGCCTGACGGCCTGGGCAGCGAGCTGAGCATCCGAAGGTATCTTGGTACGGTCGCTGTACTGGCATGCTCCCTCCGGTTGCGGGTCTGTGGCCAGGCTCTCGGCTACCAACGATGCGGACATCACATCGCTTCAGGGGAAGCCTATCCAACTGGCGGGAGCTGTGCGCCACTTCCCCAGGGCTGAAAGGCATTGAGGCTGCGGCATTCCATCCCCGTCATTGAGAAGCATCTCTAATAGGATCATGTGGGTTTCATGCTCTGAGCCCGGCGGCCTGCATCCCGTCCTCTTGGGCAGAAAGGGCCGGAATGCTGCAGGGCGGCCCGGGTTGCCGCAGTCTGGAGCGACAAGGAGAGAGAAGATGGATATTGCGCGCGCAGGGGCGCAGCCTTCCGTTAAGGGGCCGGCCGACTACTTCACCGGTACCGTCCGCATCGATCCTCTGTTCAGCCCGCCTGACCCGGCTCGCGCGGCTGGCGCCCTGGTCACTTTCGAGCCCGGTGCCCGCACCGCCTGGCACACGCATCCGCTCGGCCAGACCCTGGTGGTGACGGCGGGCTGCGGCTGGGTGCAGCGCGAGGGTGGCCCGATCGAGGAGATCCGGCCGGGCGATGTGGTCTGGTTTCCGCCAGGCGAGAGGCATTGGCACGGCGCTACGCCGGTCACGGCCATGAGCCACATTGCCATCCAGGAGAAGCTGAACGGCTCTCCGGTGGACTGGATGGAACATGTGACTGACGAGCAGTACCGGCGCTGAGGCTAAGGGCGATGCAGGCCACTTACCCTGCTGCCGTTCCTTGAGACGGTCACGCGCGTGGACATCTCGGTCCTCTCGCTCATCCTCCTGGCCCTGGGCGTCACCGGGCTTGTCGGCACCTATCTCGTCGGCTGGTTCCTGAAGGCAAGCCCGTACGGCGCGATCTGGTCGCCATCCCGTGGGGGATGGCGGCAATCGCCATGGCGCTGGTCGCTCTGGGGCAACCGCCTGTGGCGACCACGGCATTGCTGGCGGGGTGAGGACTGATCGGCACGCCGGCGCCGGCCGGGTAGGGAACCTGGCTGAGCCGGACGCTGCCGGAGGACGCCGAGGCGGGCGGTAGGCTGATGGTGGCCACCATCCAGTTGGCCATCACCGCGGGAGCGTCAGTCGGCGGGCTGTTGTTCGGCACAAGCGGCGACACGAGCACCTTCGGCGTGAGTGCGGCGAGGTGTCGGCCTCCGCCCTGCTCACGGCCCTGAGTTGGTGCATCAGGTCGGCGACGAGCGCCTTGCGGCCTCTTCGCCCGGGAGATCCGGTCTGCACCGCCAGCGGGGGGCAACGAGGAAGGGGTGTCAGTCGTTCACGCGCTGGTCAAAGGCGTGGTGAGCGGACCGCGCAGCGTGAACGGCCCCAGGGCCGGACTGTCCGTTTCTGGCGAAACAAGAGGACAAAGGATCGGAGATTCAGATGCGAACCCCTGACTTCGCGGCGACACGGCGCGACCTGGTGATCGGCGCGGCGGCTTCCGCCGCGACAGCGGCGGTGCCCTGCGTCGCGAACGCGCAGGCTCCCGCAACCGTAGCCTCCTCCACAGCTTCAGGAGCGTTTGCCATGTCCAAAGTCTCCTTTAGCGTGAATGGCGAAGCTCATGCCCTAGAGCTCGACACGCGGACAACCCTGCTCGACGTCCTGCGCGAGCACTTGCATCTCACCGGTACCAAGAAGGGTTGCGACCACGGGCAATGCGGCGCCTGCACCGTCATGGTGGATGGCCGCCGCATCAATGCGTGCCTGTCGCTGGCCGTCATGCATGAGGGCGACACCATCACGACCATCGAGGGCCTGGGTTCGCCGGAGAATCTGCACGCGATGCAGGCCGCCTTCGTCAAGCATGACGGCTACCAGTGCGGCTATTGTACACCGGGGCAGATCTGCTCCTCCGTGGCGGTGCTGGAGGAGATCAAGGCGGGCATCCCGAGCCACGTCACGGCGGACCTGACCGCGGCACCGCAGGTCACGCCGGAGGAAATCCGCGAGCGCATGAGCGGCAATATCTGCCGCTGCGGCGCCTATTCCAACATTCTGGAAGCGATCACCGAAGTCGCGGAGAGGCAGGCATGAGGCCCTTCACCTACGAACGCGCGGCCTCGCCTGCCGAGGCCGCGGCGGCGGTGGCGCGCCTTCCGGGCGCCACGTTCATCGCGGGCGGCACCAACCTGCTCGATCTGATGAAGCTGCAGATCGAGGCGCCCTCGCACCTTGTTGACGTCAACGGCCTGGCGCTCGACAGGATCGAGCCGACGCCGGAGGGCGGGCTGCGCATCGGCGCCCTGGTGCGCAACACCGACCTGGCGGCGGACGCGCGCGTCCGGCGCGACTATGGGGTGCTTTCCCGCGCGTTGCTGGCGGGTGCCTCGGGGCAACTGCGCAACAAGGCGACGACCGCGGGCAACCTGCTCCAGCGGACGCGCTGCCCCTATTTCTACGACACGAACCAGCCCTGCAACAAACGCCAGCCCGGCTCGGGTTGCGCGGCCATCGGTGGCTTCAGCCGCCAGTTGGCGGTGGTGGGCCACAGCGAGGCCTGCATCGCCACAAACCCCTCCGACATGGCGGTCGCCATGCGCACACTGGATGCAGTGGTGGAAACGGTGAAGGCCGACGGCACCACTCGCGAGATTCCCATCGCCGAGTTCCACCGCCTGCCCGGTGACACCCCGCACATCGAGACGGCCCTGGAAAAGGGCGAGCTCATCACGGCGGTGGTGCTGCCCCCGCCCATCGGCGGCCGGCACTTCTACCGCAAGGTGCGCGACCGGGCCTCCTATGCCTTCGCGCTGGTCTCGGTCGCGGCCGTGGTGCAGCGGGACGGCACGGCGCGGGTGGCGTTGGGCGGTGTCGCCCACAAGCCCTGGCGCGTCGAGGCAGTGGAAGCCGAAGTTCCGCGCGGCGCCAAGGCCGCGATGGCGGCCATCCTGGCGGATGCGCGCCCGGCCCACGAGAACGCGTTCAAGGTGACCCTGGCCGAGCGCACGCTGGGCGCCGTGCTGGCAGAAGCGAGGGGCTGAGCCATGAAGTTCGACACGCCCGCCACCACCAACCCGATCGACCAACTGAAGGTCGTCGGCCAGCCCCTGAACCGGATTGATGGGCCGCTGAAGACGACGGGGCAGGCGCCCTACGCCTACGAGCAGCATGCGGCCGTCCGCAACGCCGCCTATGGCTATGTGATCGGCGCCGCCATCGCCAAGGGCCGCATCACCGGCATGGACCTGGGCGCGGCCAGGGCCGCGCCCGGCGTCCTCGCCATTGTCACGGCGGAGAATGCCGGCGAACTCGGCAAGGGTGACATGAACACCGCCCGGCTGCTGGGTGGCCCGGAGGTGGACCACTACCACCAGGCCATCGGCGTGGTGGTGGCCGAGACCTTCGAGCAGGCCCGCGACGCGGCCCAGATGGTCCGGGTGGACTACGCCCCCGCCGAGGGTGCCTACGACCTGATCACCGCCCGGGATGCCGCTGAAGAGGTGGACCAGTCGGCGACAGCGGTTGGCGACTTCGAGGGCGCCTTCACTGCGGCCCCGGTGCAACTGGATGCCGCCTATACCACCCCCGACCAGAGCCACGCGATGATGGAGCCGCACGCCTCCATCGCCGCCTGGGACGACGACCAGCTGGTGGTCTGGACCTCCAACCAGATGATTGCCTGGACCACGGGCGACCTGGCGAAGACGCTCAACATGCCGAAGGAGAAGGTGCGCCTGATCTCGCCCTTCATCGGCGGCGGCTTCGGCGGCAAGCTTTTCCTGCGGTCGGACACGGTGATGGCCGCCCTTGGCGCCCGCGCGGCGAAGCGTCCGGTCAAGGTGGCGCTGCAGCGGCCGCTGATGATGAACAACACCACGCATCGGCCCGCCACCATCCAGCGCATCCGCATCGGTGCCACGCCGGATGGCAAGATCACCGCCATCGCGCATGAAAGCTGGTCGGGCGACCTGCCCGGCGGCGGCCCCGAGACGGCGGTGGACCAGACGCGGCTGCTCTATGCCGGGGCGAACCGGCTGACGCAGCTTCGCCTCGCCGTGCTCGACCTGCCGGAGGCCAATGCCATGCGCGCGCCGGGCGAGGCGCCCGGTCTGATGGCGCTGGAGATCGCCATGGACGAGATGGCGGAAAAGCTGGGCATGGACCCGGTAGAGTTCCGCATCCTCAACGACACGCAGGTGGACCCCAACGATCCGGACCGCCCCTTCTCCCAGCGCCAGTTGGTGACGTGCCTGCAGCTGGGCGCGGAACGCTTCGGCTGGAGCCAGCGGAACGCCGCGCCTGGCCGGTCGCGGGCGGGGCGTTGGCTCACCGGCATTGGCGTGGCCTCGGCCTTCCGCAACAACCTCGTCATGAAGTCCGGTGCGCGTGTGCGGCTCGACAGCCGTGGTGAGGTCACGGTCGAGACCGACATGACCGACATCGGCACGGGCAGCTACACCATCATCGCCCAGACGGCGGCCGAGATGATGGGCGTGACCATGGACAAGGTGACCGTCCGGCTCGGCGATTCCTCCTTCCCGATCTCGGCTGGGTCAGGCGGACAATGGGGCGCCAACAGTTCCACCGCGGGCGTCTACGCCGCCTGCGTGAAGCTGCGCGAGGCGGTCGCCCAGAAGCTGGGCTTCAACTCCGCCGATGCGGTGTTCGCCGGAGGCGAGGTGCGCTCGGGCAACCGGAGCGTGACGCTGGCCCAGGCGGCGGGTGCGGACGGCATCGTGGTGGAGGACATCCTGGAGTACGGCGACCTCAGCAAGCGCTACCAGCAGTCCACTTTCGGCGCGCATTTCGTCGAGGTCGGCGTCGATGCCGCGACGGGCGAGACGCGCATCCGCCGCATGCTGGCGGTCTGCGCGGCCGGTCGCATCCTGAACCCGAAGACGGCCCGGAGCCAGGTCATCGGCGCCATGACCATGGGCGTGGGCGCCGCGCTGATGGAGGAGTTGGCGGTGGACAAGCGCCGTGGCTTCTTCGTCAACCATGACCTCGCGGGCTACGAGGTGCCGGTGCACGCAGACATCCCGCATCAGGAGGTCATCTTCCTGGACGAGGCCGATCCGATCTCCTCGCCCATGAAGGCCAAGGGCGTCGGCGAGCTCGGCCTCTGCGGCGTCGGCGCGGCCATCGCCAACGCGGTTTACAACGCCACCGGCGTGCGGGTGCGGGACTATCCCATCACGCTCGACAAGCACCTTGACCGGCTGCCGGAGCTGGCTTGACGGGTGAAAGACCGGAAGGTGCCACGGGGGGGCACCTTCCTTCCGAGGTCTGGATTCGGTAGGGCACTGCTCTGAGCCTCTTGCCGGGCGGCAGAAGCCTTCCTCCCCGCGAGCACCGCGGAGGTAGGCGGCGCCTCAAGGGAATGCCTGTTCCCGGCCTGACAGGGAGCGGCAGAGCGGCGCCATGCCAGGCCCGCCTGCCGTGTCGGGGGGCTTCCGGTGCATTTGCCCCATCCGCACGCCTCGACATTCCCGCCTGCGGCATTCCCGGGCGGGGCCTGAGCGGCGCTAGGCACTTCAGCTGATGGCGTGCACGAAATGCCGCGTGCCCTCCGCTTGACGCGCAGGAAGGGCGGCCGGCATGCCGCCGCCTTGTGACTGGGCCCGCCCAACAGCGCAACCCGGCTGGGGCTGAGGTCGAATACCATACCCCCCTAAGGTATATATGGGCCCATGACCCATACCGTTCGCGAGAGGCAGAAGCTGCTGGCCCGGGTGCGGCGCATCCGCGGGCAGGTGGAGGCGATCGAGCGTGCGCTGGAGAGCGAGGCGGGCTGTGACCGCGTGATGCAACTCATCGCCGCCGTGCGTGGCGCCACCGCCGGGCTGATGGCCGAGGTGGTTGAGGACCACGTACGGCATCACCTAGTGGACCCGGAGAAGCATCCCGGCGCGCTGGACGAGGCTGCGGCCGGGCAGTTGCTCGACGTCGTGCGCACCTACCTGAAGTGAGACCTCTCCGATGACTTCCTTCGCCGATCTCATCCAGCAGGGCGCCGCCCATGCCTGGTTGTTCATTCCCTCGGCCATCCTGCTCGGCGCGCTGCACGGCCTGGAGCCGGGCCACTCCAAGACCATGATGGCGGCCTTCATCGTCGCCATCCACGGGAGCGTGTCGCAGGCGGTCCTGCTTGGCCTCTCGGCGGCGCTGTCCCACACGCTCGTCGTCTGGGTGGTCGCCCTCATAGGGCTGCATTACGCCAACAGCTTCGACGTCGAGACCACGGAGCCTTACTTCCAGCTTGCCTCGGCCATCATCGTGATCGGCGTTGCGGTCTGGATGCTGTGGCGCACCTGGCGCGACCAGCATCCCGACCACGACCATCATCCCGACCACGACCATCATCACGGCCATGACCACCATCACGGCGATGAGGTCCGGCGCATCGACACCGGCCACGGCGTGATGGCGCTGGAGGTGTTCGAGGACGGCGTGCCACCCCGCTGGCGCCTGCACTTCGAAAGCGGCCATGGCTGGCGGGCCAGCGAGGTGACGGTGGAGACCCTCCGCCCGGACGGTGCCCGGCAGGCCTTCGCCTTCGCTGACCGCGGCGGCTATCTGGAATCGATCGAGGAGATCCCGGAGCCGCACGCCTTTGACGCGCGGGTGCGCCTCGCCCATGGTGGACACGCCCACGAGTACGACGTCGCGTTCAGCGAGCACGACCATGGCCATGACCACAGCCATGAAGGGCTCGACGTCTCGTCCCCCGGCTTCCAGGACGCGCATGAGCGGGCACACGCCAATGACATCCGGCGCCGCTTCGCCAACCGGCAGGTGACCACCTGGCAGGTCGTGCTGTTCGGCCTGACCGGTGGCCTCATCCCCTGTCCGGCGGCCATCACCGTCCTGCTGCTCTGCCTGCAGCTTCAGCAATTCAGCCTCGGCACCACCCTGGTGCTCGGCTTCTCGGTCGGCCTCGCCGTGGTGATGGTCGCGGTCGGTGTGGCGGCGGCCATCGGCATGCGCCATGCGGAGCGCCGCTGG
>Ga0182738_1003199_pt1 | contig 18916 bp, 14 predicted proteins | sample eDN5th30CBELigMG_FD_128876 | JGI IMG/M metagenome (GOLD analysis project Ga0182738, IMG submission 128876) | Enriched Miracle-Growth compost microbial communities from Emeryville, California, USA - eDNA 5th pass 30_C BE-Lig MG (version 2)... ... | reverse complement strand
GTGACTTCGCGCCGGTGCGCGTTTTCTGATAGTTGGGCGGCGGACGTCCGGCTGTCAAATGGACGCGCGGGTTGCATCGGGAGAGACACGCATTGGTCCGGACCCTCGGCTTCGGCTACGAGCCGCGCGCACCCTTCGCCGTCGACCCCGCTGCGAGCCGCGGCCGGCGCTATCCCGAGGCGGAGAGCCCCACGCGCACCGGCTTTCAGCGCGATCGCGACCGCATCATCCACTCCACCGCCTTCCGCCGCCTCAAGCACAAGACCCAGGTCTTCGTGTTCCACGAGGGCGACCATTTCCGCACCCGCCTCACGCACTCGATCGAGGTGTCGCAGATCGCCCGCTCGATCGCCCGCGCGCTGCGGCTCGACGAGGACCTCGCCGAGGCGCTGGCGTTGGCGCACGATCTCGGCCACACCCCGTTCGGCCACACCGGCGAGACCGCGCTCGACGCCTGCCTTTCGGAATGGGGCGGGTTCGACCACAACGCCCAGACGCTGAGGATCGTCACGCGGCTCGAGCGCCACTACGCCGCGTTCGACGGGCTCAATCTCACCTGGGAGACGCTCGAAGGCCTCGTCAAGCACAACGGGCCGCTGACCGACCGCGAGGGCAACCCGCTGCCGCGCTGGGCGGAATCCGGCCTGCCTCTTGCCGTGCGCGCCTATGAGGCCCATGCCGGCCTGATGCTTTGGTCCTATCCCAGCCTCGAAGCCCAGGCCGCGGCAATCGCCGACGACATCGCCTACAACGCGCACGATATCGACGACGGCTTGCGCGCGGGGATGTTCGACCTCGCCGATCTCGACGGCCTGGCGCTCGCGAGCGACTTCCTCGCCGTCATCGAGCGGCGCTATCCCGGGCTCGAGCGGGCGCGCGTGATCCACGAGCTGACGCGGCGGATGATCACGGCGATGGTCGAGGACGTCATCGTCACCGCGGCCGAACGCATCGAGGCGCTGGCGCCGGCTTCGGCGGACGCGGTGCGCGCGGCCGGGCGCCTCGTGATCGGCTTCTCCCCGGCGATGGCGGCAGCCGACCAGGCCATCAAGGACTTCCTGTTCGCCGGCCTTTACCGTCATTCCCGGATGGTGCGGGTGCGCGCCGATGCCGAGCAGGTGCTGCGCGATCTCTTCGGCCGCTACCTCGCCGACCCGGCCGCGCTGCCGGAGGAATGGCGCGCCGTGGAGGCCCCGCTCGAACGCGCCCAACTGGCGCGGAAGATCGGCGACTACATCGCCGGAATGACCGATCGTTTCGCGCTGGCCGAACACCGCCGGCTGTTTGACGCCACCCCGGAATTGCGATAGTCGCCCCGGGCTCCGCCCCTACACGTCCGACAGGTTTTTCGGCCCTCGCGGCCCAGCCGAGGCGATGGATTCGCGCATGAACATCTTCGTGCTCTTCACCGAACGCGTGAAGGCCGTCGTCGACAGCCTCGGCCTCGGCGCCGCGGCGGAGGACCTCGCCCGCATCGTCGTGGAGCCGCCGCGCGATCCCGCGCACGGCGACCTCGCCACCAATGCCGCGATGGTGCTGGCGAAACCCCTCGGCATGCGCCCGCGCGACATCGCCGAGCGCATCGCCGGCGCGATGCGGGAGCAGCCCGACGTCGCCTCGGTCGAGGTCGCCGGCCCCGGGTTCATCAATCTCCGGCTCGACAATTCGGTCTGGTCCGCACTCGTGGAGCGGGTGCTGCGGCGCGGCATGGATTACGGCCGCTCCGAGCTCGGCCGCGGCATCAAGTCGAACGTGGAATACGTCTCGGCGAACCCGACCGGGCCGATGCATGTCGGCCACTGCCGCGGCGCGGTGTTCGGCGACGCGCTCGCCAATCTCCTCGCCTTCGCCGGCTACGACGTCACGCGCGAGTACTACATCAATGACGCGGGCGGGCAGATCGACGTGCTCGCCCGGTCCGCCTTCCTGCGCTACCGCGAGGCGCTGGGCGAGGATGTCGGCGCCATTCCCGAGGGCCTCTATCCCGGCGACTACCTGAAGCCGGTCGGCGCGGCGCTCGCGGCCAAGCACGGCACGGCGCTGCGCGAACTGCCGGAGGCCGAGTGGCTGCCGATCGTTCGCGACTTCGCGATCGAAGCCATGATGGACATGATCCGCGACGACCTCGCCGCGCTCGGCATCCGCCACGACGTGTTCTTCTCCGAGCGCCTGCTGCACGTCCACGGCGCGGCGAGCGAGATCGCGCGCATGATCGAGGACCTGCGGAACCGCGACCTCGTCTACGAGGGACGGCTGCCCCCGCCCAAAGGCGGCGGCGAGGAATGGGAAGACCGCGAGCAGCTGCTGTTCCGCGCCACCGCCTTCGGCGACGATTCGGATCGGGCCCTCGTCAAGTCGGACGGCAGTTATACCTATTTTGCCGCGGATACCGCGTATTTCCGCTCCAAGTTCATGCGCGGCTTCGACGAGATGGTCTACGTTCTGGGCGCCGATCACGGCGGCTACGTGAAGCGGCTGGAGGCCATCGGCCGCGCCGTTTCCGCAGGAAAGGCGCAGGTGGTCGTGCGCCTTTGCCAGCTCGTTCGTCTGTTGCGCGCCGGCGAGCCGGTGAAGATGTCGAAGCGCGCCGGCACTTTCGTGACCTTGCGCGACGTCGTCGACGAGGTAGGACGCGATGCGGTCCGGTTCATGATGCTGTTCCGCAAGAACGACGCGCCGCTCGATTTCGACTTCGCGCTCGTGACCGAGCAGTCCAAGGACAATCCGGTGTTCTACGTCCAGTACGCGCACGCGCGGACGGCATCGGTGATGCGGCAGGCGGCGGAGCAGGTGCCGGACATCGATCTCGACGATTCCGCACTCGCCGAGGCCGCGCTCGAGCTGCTGAAAGACCCCGGCGAACTGATGCTGATTCGGCGCGTGGCGGAATTTCCGCGCGTGGTGGACGCGGCGGCGGCGAGCCACGAACCTCACAGAATCGCCTTTTTCCTCCATGATCTTGCTAGCGAGTTCCACGCCCACTGGAACCGCGGCAAGGAAAATCCCGGCTTACGGTTTGTTAACGCTGAGGATCGAGACTCTACCCGGGCTCGTCTCGCGCTCGTTCGCGCAATCTCGCTGGTACTCGCGTCGGGTCTCGATATACTCGGCGTCAGCGCGCCTCGGGAGATGCGCTGAACGGCAGTATTTCCCAAGACGAGGGCCAGGCGCGGGCAGTGGACGGGCCGGTGCAACCTCGAAACTGAGCGGCGACGGCGATGCAGCCCAAGAGACGCCCAATGCAGAGTTACGATCCGGGGCGGACGGATCAGACGACCCCGGACTACGACAATGATCCGCTCGTCGAGCTCGCGCGGATCATCGGGGACGACGATTTCGAGGACATCTCCCAGCCCCAGGCGCCCTCGCGCGGCCCCGCCGCGCAGGTCGGCCAGTCCGGCTACGGCAGGCTGCGGCCGACGCTGCGCCCGGTTCCCCAGCCCGCCGAGGAGCCGGAAGACGCGTTCGCGGACGTGGGCTGGCCGGCGATCGTCGGCGGCGCCGGCGACTCGCAGGCCGACGCGCCGCTGGACGACGGGCTCGGCTGGCCCGACGACGATTATTACGGTGCGCTGACGCCCGACGCGGCGGCCGAACCGCCGCCGCTGACGGCCGACCGCTACGAGCCGCTCGATCGCGGCCGCTCGCGGGGTCTTGCGACGCTGATCGGGGTGGTGGGCGTGGTCCTGCTCGGCGGCGTCGGCTACGCCGCCTATGACTGGCTCGGAACGCCCACTGCGTCCGAGCCGACGGTGATCGCCGCGCCCGACGGACCGATCCGCGTCGCGGCGGCCGAGGAGGCCCAGCCCATCGGCGTGATCGCGCCGGACGTGACGCTCGGCGGCGTGGTGGAAGAGCCCAAGGACGACGAACGCCTCGTCCCCCGCGCCGAGGACATCGTCGCCGCCCTGCCTGCCACCGGCGGCATCGCGCCGACCGCGCCGAACAACGGCTCGCGCTTCGTTTCAACCTACGTCGTCCGGCCCGACGGCACGATGGTGCCGACGCCGACGAGCGGCGGCGCCGATCCGGTCGCCTCGATTCTCGGCGGGGAGACCCAAGCGGCCGCGACGGCCGAGGTGCCGCCCGCGACCACGACCGCGGCGGCGGACACCCCGGCGCCGCTCGGCACGGACGGGGCACCGGCGATTCTCTCGGCCACCGATATCGCGCCGGCCGCGACGCCGGTCACCACCACGACCGTGACCCCGCCGCCCGCCGCGGCGGAGCCCCCGCCCGCAACCGAGACGACGCCCGCCGCCACGGCGGAGGCGACAGCTCCGGCCGCCGAAGCCGTGCCCGCGGCAACCCCGGGCGAACTCGTCGCCACGGCCAATCCGCCGCCGGGCTTCTACGCCCAGTTGTCCTCGCAAGGCAGCGAGGCTGCCGCCCGTTCGTCCTGGGCCGCGCTGATCGAGCAGTTCCCGAGCATCCTCAACGGCCAGCAGCCGGTGATCCAGACCGCCGCGGTCAACGGCAACACCGTGTTCCGCGTGCGCGTCGGACCGTTCGAGAGCTCGCGCGAGGCGAACCAGCTCTGCTCGCGGATCACGGGAGCCGGCGGCGCCTGCTACGTTCCGGCGGGCTGAGGCTCGACCGCCGACCTCCGAAAACGCCCGCGGTCATGTCCCGCGGGCGTTTTCGTTCTCGCAGCGATCCCGGCGGTTCCGCATTTTCGGCCTTGCATCACGGTGACGCACCGCCACCCGCGAAGCGATCCGGTCTACCCCCTGAAGCGACAGGGCTTTGCGGCGATGCGGTGGGGTGTCCTGCCTAGTGTCCGCCACATCCCCGCCCTATGTGGTTGAGGCGAGCCGAAGGCGGCTCGATTTGCGGCGTCCCGACCTTTCTGCGATAGTGCCGGGCGAATGCCCAGCACCGCGACGGTTGGGAGAAATCAATGGTGGTCGAAGCAATGTTCGGTTCTTTCAGCATCTGGCACTGGCTCATCGTTCTCGCCGTCGTGCTGCTCCTGTTCGGCCGCGGCAAGATTCCGGAGCTGATGGGCGACATGGCCAAGGGCGTGCGGAACTTCAAGAAAGGCCTCGCCGACAACGACGAGGAGACGCCCGCCACCGCTCAGCCTGCCCGCGCCATCGACAACCGCCCCGCCGACCCGGTCCTGGCCACCGAGACGGCGCGCGACCCGAATACCCGGGTCTGAGCCGCGGCGCGCTTTCCGGCGCGTCGGCGAGAGCCAAGGATGCGGGCGCCCATCGCGCCCTGCAGGCGGTGATGTATGTTCAATATCGGGTGGTCCGAGTTTCTGGTCATCGGACTGGTGATGCTGATCGTGGTCGGCCCCAAGGAGCTGCCCACGATGCTGCGGCAGATCGGCCGTTGGACCGGCCAGATGCGCCGCATGGCCCATGGCTTCCAGTCGCAGTTCAACGCGGCGCTGCGCGAGGCCGAGACGGAGATCGACCTCAAGGAAGCCCGCAAGGCCATCACGAGCGGGCTCGGCTCCCTTGATTCGGATCTCCGCAAGCCCTTGAGCGCGGCCGTCGGTACCGGCGGCACCATCGAGCGGGCCGTCGGCACGCGGGCGGCATCGGCGCCGAAGGCCGGGACCCGCACCCTGCGCGAGATCGACTCCGCCGACGCCGCCGTGGCAGGCGGGACCGCCGGCTCGGTTTCCGACGTCGTCCCCGAAGGGGTCGGCGCCGAGCCGCCCGTGCGGCAGTCGGCCGTGGCGGAACCGCGCGTCGGCGAGCCCGCGCGCGCCATGGGTCCGAATCTACCGGCCGATTCGGCGGCAGAGCCGGGCGAGGGCGGCGCGCCCGCGAGCCTCGTTCCCGCAGCTCCGGGCGTCCCCGCGCCCGCCGCGGCAGCTCCCGTCGAGGCGCCGCTCGCGTTCGATCAGACCGTGCCGCGCGAGCCGGTGAAGGACAGCGTTCCCGAATGACAGCGCCGCGGGCACGCGCCCCGCGCACGGAGAGCTTACGTGGCGTTCAAGAAGACCATCCGGACGACCGATGACGATGTCGAGTCCTCGAAGGCGCCGCTGATCGAGCACCTCGTCGAGCTCAGGAAGCGTCTGCTCTGGTCCGTCGTCGCCTTCGCCATCTGCTTCGTCGGCTGTTTCTTCTTCGCCAACGATATATTCAACGTCCTCGTGGGTCCGTTCGAGCGCGCGAATTCCACCGAGCTGTCGTTGTCCGACGTTCCCACGGACAGCCCCTTCGGTGAGCTCGACGTCTCGGCCGTCGGAACCGCGCCGGACGATGTCGGCCTGTTCGCGGTGTCGCTGACGGCGGAGCAGCTGGAGGACCTGCAGGCGCGCTGCCGCGTCGTGGGGAACGCCGAAAACGCCAGCCGCTATGCCGCCGACGCCACGACGCTCTGCCGCAATCTTGCTGTCAGCGGCCACGCCGGCACTGCCGGGCAGAACACGACGCTGATCTACACCGCGCCGCAGGAGTTCTTCTTCACGCAGGTGAAGGTAGCGATGTTCGGGGCGCTGTTCATCGCGTTCCCGGTGATCGCGAACCAGATCTATCTCTTCGTCGCTCCGGGTCTTTACCGGCGCGAGCGCCAGGCCTTCGTCCCGTTCTTGATCGCGACGCCGATCCTGTTCTTCATCGGCGCGCTGTTCGTCTATTACATCGTCATGCCAATGGCGATGCGCTTCTTCGTCGGCATGCAGCAGACCGGAACGGCCGCGCAACCGACAATCGAGATGCTGCCACGGGTCAGCGAGTATCTCGGCCTGATCATGATGTTGATCTTCGCCTTCGGGCTGACGTTCCAGCTGCCGGTGATCCTGACGCTGCTGGGGCGGGCCGGCATGGTGACTTCGGCGGGGCTGAAAGCGAAGCGGCGCTGGGCCATCGTCGCGGCCTTCGTGTCTGCGGCGGTGCTGACGCCGCCCGACCCGATCAGCCAGATCAGCCTTGCGATCCCGACCCTGCTTCTCTACGAAATCTCGGTTCTGGCCGTCCGGTTCGTCGAGCGACGGCGGGTCGAGGAAGCCGCCCCGACGCCCGCGTCCGGCACGGCCTAGTCTCGCTCGCCGCGAAGCATCGTCACCCCGGCGTGCGACCTGGGGACCGGCATGCTCGACATCAAATGGATTCGCGACAACCCGCAGGCGCTGGTCGAGGCGCTGGCGCGCCGCGGCACGACGCCTGATACGGCCGAGGCGACCGTTCGCGATCTCGTCGCCTCGGACGACGCCCGCCGCGAGCACATCGCTGCGCTCCAGGTTGCGCAGGAGCGCCGCAACGCCGCCTCCAAGGAGATCGGCCGCGCCAAGGCCGAGAAGGACGAGCCCCGCGCTGCGGCGCTGATCGCCGAGATCGCCGAGCTCAAGGGCTTCATCCAGGCGGGCGAGGAGCGGGAGCGCGAGCTTGACAGGGCGCTGGAGCAAGCACTGGCGGTCGTGCCGAACGTGCCTGCGGACGACGTGCCGGTCGGCCCTGACGAAAGCGCCAATGTCGAGCGCTCGCGCCACGGCGCGCCCGTGCCGTCCGGCCACTCGCGCGAGCATTTCCAGCTCGGCGAGGCGCTCGGCCTGATGGATTTCGAGGCCGCGGCGAAGCTCTCCGGCTCGCGTTTCGTGGTGCTGAAAGGCCAACTCGCGCGGCTCGAGCGCGCGCTCGGCCAGTTCATGCTGGACCTGCACACGACCGAGCACGGCTACACCGAAGTGAACCCGCCGCTGCTGGTGCGCGACGAAGTGATGTTCGGGACGGGGCAACTGCCGAAATTCGGCGAGGACCTGTTCCGGACGACCGACGGGCGGTGGCTCATCCCCACCTCCGAAGTTCCCCTCACCAACCTTGTCCGCGACTCCATCCTCGATGAGAAAGACCTGCCCCTTCGCTTCACCGCGCTGACGCCATGCTTCCGCTCCGAAGCCGGTTCGGCGGGGCGCGACGTGCGGGGGATGCTGCGCCAGCATCAGTTCATGAAGGTGGAGCTGGTCTCGATCACCACGCCCGAGATCTCGGACGCGGAGCAGCAGCGCATGCTCGGCTGCGCCGAGGAGGTGCTGCGCCGGCTCGAGCTGCCTTATCGCGTGGTGCTGCTCTCGACCGGCGACATGGGCTTCTCGGCCCGGCGCACCTTCGACATCGAGGTCTGGCTGCCCGGCCAGAACGCCTATCGCGAGATTTCGAGCTGCTCGACCTGCGGCGATTTCCAGGCGCGGCGGATGAACGCACGCTTCCGGCCAGGCGAGGGCAAGGGCACGCGTTTCGTCCACACCCTCAACGGCTCCGGAGTGGCGGTCGGCCGGGCCCTCATCGCCGTCATGGAGAACTATCAGAATCCGGACGGCAGCATCACGGTACCCGACGCGCTGCGACCCTATATGGGCGGCATCGGCCGGATCGGCTGATCCGGAGGGCGGGCGGTTGCGGATCCTGATCACGAACGACGACGGCGTCGCCGCGCCCGGCCTCGAATGCCTGCGGCGAATCGCCGAGGCGGTCGGCGACGAGGTCTGGCTCTGCGCCCCCGAGACCGACCAGAGCGGCCTCGCGCACTCTTTGACGCTGAACGATCCGCTCCGCGTGCGCGCGCTCGGCGAGCGGCGCTTCGCCGTCCGCGGCACCCCGACCGACTGCGTCATCATGGCCGTGCGGCAGCTGATGCCCGAGCCGCCGGATCTCGTGCTCTCAGGCGTCAATGGCGGCCAGAACGTCTCCGACGACGTGACCTATTCCGGCACCGTGGCCGGCGCCATCGAGGGCACGCTGCTCGGCATCCCCTCGATCGCGCTGAGTCAGGCCTTCGACTGGAACAGGACGGCCGACGTGCCGTTCGAGACGGCGGAAGCGCATGGGCCCGGCCTCGTCCGCAGCCTTGTGGAGGCGGGGATCAAGCCCGGCACGTTCGTCAACGTGAATTTCCCGGACTGCAGCCCGGAGGAAGTGCGGGGCATCGAGGTGACGCAACAGGGCGGGCGCAGCCACGGACTTCACATCGACGCCCGGATCGATGCGCGGCAGCGGCCCTATTACTGGCTGACCTACGGGCGGGCCGCGCTGGAGCCCGTGCCGGGCACGGACATGCACGCGCTGGCGGCGCGGCGCATCTCGGTGACGCCGTTGCGCATCGACCTGACCAGCACCGAGGATCTCGTGCGGCTCGCCGGCGCGGTCGGCCGGTAACGGCAGAGGGGAGGCGCATGGAAGCGGGGAGCACGGATGCCGACCGGGTCGATCTCGTCCGGCTGGTGATGAAGCTGCGGGCGCAGGGCCTGCCGGCGCGCGTGCTCGCCGCCATCGAAACCGTTCCCCGGGCGCTGTTCCTCTCAAAGCTCTACCAGGCGGAGGCCTATGCCGACCGGGCGTTGCCGATCGAGTGCGGGCAGACGATGACGGCGCCCTCGGTCGTCGCGACCGCCGTCGCCGCGCTTGAGGTCGCGTCCGACCACAAGGTGCTCGAGGTGGGCTGCGGCTCCGGTTACGAGGCGGCGCTGCTGGCGACGCTCGCGGCCCGCGTGATCACGCTGGAGCGCTATCGCACGCTCGTCGACCTAGCCGAGAGTCGATTCGCGACGCTGCGGATCGGCAATGTCTCGGCGCTGCATGGCGACGGCGTGGAGGGTTTTCCGCGCCACGCGCCCTATGACCGGATCATGGTCACCGCCGGGGTCGACGAGGTTCCGCAACCGCTGCTCGATCAGCTCGCCGACGGGGGCCTGCTGGTTGCGCCGCTCGGGCGGATGCCGCATCAGCGGCTGGTGCGGATGGAGAAGGTCGGCAAGGCCTTCGCCTCCGCCGATCTGGGGCCGGCGCGATTCACGCCCCTCGTTCCCGGTGTGGCGGCGCGGCTGTGATCCGACACGAAAGCGCCGGATTGCCGTGACACTGACGCCGGAACCCGCGAGTCGCGGCCGCGCCGACCTCGGCCGGGGCCGCGATTAAGAGTTTGGCAAGGTTACCCATCTCTAATCGCTCCATTCCGCCGCTTCCCTTGGGCCAAGGACCGATGCGCAGACGAGTCCACCTCCTCCGCTCGCGCCACCTCTCCCAGATCGCCGTTCTCGCCGTCATCGCCGCGACCGGCACGGCGTGCAGCGACGGCATCGGCCGCTTCGGCACGCCGAACCAGCGGGACATCATCGAGGGCAACGCCGCCGCCGCGCCGTCCCCGGCGGCGCCCGCCGCCGCCACGCCCGCGCCGAGCGCGCCCGTGACCGGCACGCAACTGCCGCCGATCGGCACCGCCACGACCGGTACGGCGACGACGGCGCCTGCAGCCGCGCAGAGCGGAGCCGGGCGCACTATCACCGTCCAGCCCGGCGAGACGCTCTATTCGCTGTCCGGCCGCTATGCGGTGCCGGTCGACTGGATCACCACGGCGAACGGAATCACCGACCCCTCCAGCATCACCGCGGGCCGGCAGCTCTTCATTCCGTCGAGCGCCCCGAGCGGTCCGGTGAACGCCGGCACGACCACGACCGCCGCGCCGCCCGTCACGGGCACGCTGGTCGCAGCGCCGCAAGGCACGGTGGCGGCGCCCGGCACCAATGCGGCGGGCACCGCGGGAGCGGCACCCGGGCCGCAGAATCTCGGTACGCTCCCGACCACGCCGACAGGCCAGACGACGGCGGCGCCGCAGGCCACCACGCCGGCTCCCGCCGGCGGGCAGACCTACACCGTGGCAGCGGGGGACAATCTCGGCGGCATCGCGCGGCGCTACGGCGTCAGCGCCGCCGAGCTCGCGGCGGCGAACGGCATGACCGTGACGGACACGATCCGTATCGGCCAGACGCTCCGCATCCCCGCTCCGGGCGCCACGACGACCACGGCGCAGGCCACTCCGCCCGCGACCCCGACGCCGCAGGCGCAGACCACCCAGACGCCGCCGGCGACGACCACGCCGGCTCCGCAGACGACCACGCCTCCGGCCGCCGCGACGCCTCCCGCCACGCCGCCGGCCCAGCAGACCACGACGCCCGCTGCCGCGACGACCCCGGCCGCCCCGAGCACCGCCGGCTCGCTGCGCTGGCCGGTGCAGGGTCGGATCATCGCCAACTTTAACGGGCAGGCGAATCCGGGCATCAATATCTCGGTCCCGGTGGGCACGCCGGTGCTCGCGGCCGAGAGCGGGACGGTGGAGTATGCCGGCAACGAGATCGCCGGCTATGGCAATCTCGTGCTGATCCGGCATCCGAACGGCCTCGTCACCGCTTATGCCCACATGCGCGACATCGCGGTACGTCAGGGCGATGCGGTGACCCGCGGCCAGACGATCGGCACCGCCGGGATGACCGGGTCGGTGACCGCACCCCAGCTCCATTTCGAGGTGCGCGACGCCAATCGCGGCAATGTCGCCGTCGATCCGGTGCCGTATCTGGGATAGCGGCCAGACCGGCCGGCGCTCGCGCGCCGTTCATCCGGTCGCCGGCAGGGCAGGGCGCCGGCTGAACGGGGACGATCCGCCGCCTGCTCAGGCCGCGTTGCGGCGTTCGATCTCGATGCGCTTGCTGCGCGAGTTGCCGTGGCCCGGCGTGTCCTTCGTGAACAGGTTCGCAAGCGCCATCTCGACAAGGTCGAGCCGCAGCTTCGGGGACACGCCCTCGAACTTGCAGGCGGCCTTCACCTGGTCGATGATGAATTTCGGCTGGTAACCGGCGAGCGGGAAGTCGTTCTCCTCGCGCAGCACGTGGATGATGTAATCGACGATGTCGTCCGGCGCATCGATGTCGTTCGCTGCCGCCACGGCCCGAAAGATCCGGCGATAATCCTCGCGCGTCGGCCCCCGCACCTCCATCTTGTACGGGATGCGGCGCAGGAAGGCCGGATCCATCAGGTCGCTTGGTGCCAGATTGGTCGAGAAGATCACCAACTCGTCGAACGGGATCTGAAAGCTCTTGCCGGTGTGCAGCTTCAGATACTCCACGCGGCTTTCGAGCGGCACAATCCAGCGATTGAGCAGCCCCTCCGGGCTGACGAGCTGGCGGCCGAAGTCGTCGATCGTGAAGATGCCGCCGAGCGCCTTCACGTGCAGCGGGGCTTCGTAGAACTTCGCCAAAGGGTTGAAGCTGAGGTCGAGCATTTCGAGCGTGAGCTCGCCGCCCGTGACGATGAAGGGCCGCCGGCACGGCACCCAGCGCTGGTCGAAGTCGTCACGCCGCAAGCCACCACGCCGCGCCGCATCCGTCTTGCCGACGCTCTTGTGGATGCTGGGGTCGTAGACCTTGATGATCTGACCTTCGACCTCGAAGCAGTAGGGGATATAGATCGCTTCGCTGAAGATGCGCCCGATCCTCTCCGCCACCGACGTCTTGCCGTTGCCCGGCGGCCCGTAGAGCAGGATCGAGCGGCCGGAATTGATGGCCGGGCCGATCTGTCGGACGAAGTTGTCCGACACGATCATGTTCGCGAAGATCGCCTCGATCGCGTCGCGGTCCACGCGCTCATTGGTGATGCGCTGGCGATGGATGCGGTCGGTATAGGCGGCGAGGGACACCGGCGCAGGCCCGACATAGGCGTTCTGCGCCAGCGCATCGAGCGCCCATTGCTTGCCGCGCTCAGTGAGGGTGTAGCGCAGTTCCGACAGCGCCGAGGTGCCCAGTGCGCCGAGAATGTCGAGCAGCTTGCGGTCCTTGGCCTCGCCGATGAGCTGCTCGATGGTCCGCGGCGGCAGCTTCATGGCGTCGCCGATCTTGGACGGCGTCTCGGCATTGCCGGAATACATGACCTTCAACATGAGGTTGAGGAGGTCGGCCTGCTTGATCCCGGTGTCCGCGACCGAGCGGGGCGCCGTCGGCGCGCTCTGCATCACGAGCTGCAAGTCGGCGGCGGTGATCTTGCCCAGCGCGATGAGATTGTCGCCGAGCAGCCCGCCCAGCGCCTTCTGGCGCTCCAGCGCGGCCGTGATGTCGGCCGCCGTCACCAGGCCATGGGCGACGAGAACATCACCGAGGAACAATTCCCAACCTCCGCCGAACCCCTGAGTCGAGCCTTGCCGCCTTTCAGGTCCCGCCGCGGGAGCGGGGCCGATCCCCTCTCGCATCGCAAGCGGGGGAAATGCCGCGAGGAAGGCCGGAGTTGCCGTTGTCCCGCCGCCGGCCTTACGGGCGGGTTAAGCGCCCTGTCGGGTCCGCCGACAGGGTGAACGGGAGGCAACCAAGTTCGGTCGGGGTGTCCGGGCCTCTAAGGCTGCTGGGAGCTGCAGACGTTTTGCGCGCTGCGGTCTGGACTTGGGTGGGGAGCTTTGCTACCTACCCCCGTCGGCGGGCGCGTAGCTCAGTTGGTAGAGCAGCTGACTCTTAATCAGCGGGTCACAGGTTCGATCCCTGTCGCGCCCACCACTTTTCCGCCATTTCTGGGGCGGTGTGTCACGCAATCAGCGAGTTATGTGCTCGAAAGTGTGTCACCGCCCCGCGCTGGGATTGCCGATCGAAGGGCCCTCTAGGCCGGCGTGCGAGTGGCTCTGGACAATGCCTCGGGTACTGTGACTCGCGGGGCGGCGGTGCTCGCTTCCCCCAGGTTCCACAGGGAAGCGTTTGGCAATTAAGGCCTATTAACCATCGCGGGTCCCCGTACCGTGCCCATCCCTCGGCACCGCAGGCGATCGGTCCATCTCCCCTTTCAGTCGAAAATAGCACACCTGACACACCGCGGCCGGGTGTGTCAGAAAGTGTGTCACGAACCTCGTCCGCGACCGGACATTTCCGACTGTTTCTGGCCCGATGCGGCCGGCGACCGGAGCTTGCGCTGCAAAGGGAGTTGGGGTGCTACGGTAACCCTGTGTCCGGCTGTAGCCACCGTGGAAAGGTGCCTCTCGCCGCCGCCGTTCGCGACCCAGCCCGAGGGGGCGAGCCGTCCTGAAGGCGAGGGACGTTCGTGGCAAAGTGCGGCCGACGGGTCGGGGGCGTTGATTTTTTGGGACTCGCCCGGGGGCGGTGAGGAGGCTCGACTGGCTGCCGGTCTCGTCGACGACGGCGAGGATCTGGTGATCAGCCGCCACGAAGACAGTCAAAAGCGTAATCTACGCCCCTTTTGCCTCCCGCCGCGCGCTGCTGGACTGGGCCTGCTGCAGTCGATCGGATCCAGAGAGTGGGTGAGTGGGGCCGCCGCGCCTTCCGAACTAGTTGCACGTCCTGTTGAACCGATTCAAAACGTGTGTAACCACGCTGGGGACGGGTATCTCGTGTGACCGGAGGATTTCGACCAGCGGCTTCATCTGCCCGATGACCTGCCGCAGCGCGAAGAAATCGTCATCCTCGTAGTGCAAATCGAGCTCGCTCGCGAGCTCGGCCAGTACATGGGACCAGAGTTCGCGTTCACTCTTCCTCATAATCATTGTCACGTCCATTGGGGTTGAGTAGCCAATCCGGGCGGCCGAAGCCGCCCGCGCTGTGAATCTCGACAACGCACACGGATACCGTCGAGATTCGTCCGGCGGTGGATTTTTTTTGCTGCTCGGGTGTTGCACACGGAGCATGCCGCTCCGGCCGCGGTCAGCTTCCTCCAGGAAGCTGACCGCGCTGCTTGACGGTCCTGAAGTTACTCCAGCCTCAAATCCGGCTGGCGACGGGGTCCTCGCAATTGATCACGTCAAGGTTCCGCGAGAGCCAGGTCGTGGGGCCGGAGAACGCATAGTGTCGCGGATTGATGCAATCGAAGGCGCCACAAGTGTTCTTGATTCTCACTGCACTCGGCAGGCGCGTCACTCCGTGAAGGTGAGCCAAGGTGGCGCGGGCAGGATTCCCGAACAATCCGAGATGCGGGCGAACAAGGTTTCCGTTCGGCCGAAGCGCACCCCTCCAGGTTATGCACTCGGGATACCCTGAGTCGATCAGGTTGACCACTTCAGGGTCAGACAGGCCAGCGACTCGCTCCATTGCCGTCCGTTTGCGCCTAGTCACGTGCATCCTCCGTCAATTTATTACATAACATCGTTAGATGTGCCTGTGCTTCTAAAGGTGTTCTACACCGGGTTATCGATTGATCCATGATCCACCTTGTGAAAGTCTATTATGTAAAGTTTGACCTGTGCCGAGGTCCCTAGCAAAGTGTGGAAGCCCCATCGGCAAGGTGAGCCATCGCTCGACCCGGCCTTAGAATCATCGGAGCGGCCTAGCTGAGGAGGGCGCCTATCCGGGATCGATTTTGGATTTGCTTCCGCGCGCGCAAACAGTGAGGTCCTGCAACCGGCCCCGGGCATGGTTGCCGCCGGGGCCGGGGCCGGTTAGACACGTGCAAGGCACGACGCGTGGGCTCGACCTCCCAAGGTGGGGACGATTTTCTCAGCAGCGGCACACACCTGGCGTGCCTGTGGTGTCACACAGGCTGCAAGCAAGATTTCAGGTTTCGGAGTGCTATCAGTCCGAGCCCAGCCGACATGAAGCCGGCTGGGCGCGGGGGGCAGAGTACTTAGGCGAACACGGCGAGTTCGCTCGCGCGTGGTGCTTGAACAAGACTGATGCCCTGATAAGCGCAGCCGCCCGCCGCACCGGCCCGAGGGATCTGTCGGAAGCCGAATTCTAGCTCGAGCGCCTTCATGGCTTCGTGGAACCGAACTTGGCCGAGGCGGTGTTGTCCCCACGACCGGCTGAACTCACAGAACTCAGTAAACAGGGTGAATCCGTCGATTTCGGCCGCCGGCTCGTTCCTATCCGCATCATCGCTCATCGCGAGGCGCAGCGAGTTCCGAAGAAAATAGTCGACCGGGTTGTTTAAAGAGGCCAGCTTTTCCGCCATCAAAGTGTGTGAATATGGAAGCGTATAACCGCGGTTCTTCAGCAGCCGGGGCATACCCTCCATCACCCACGCTGCGATCGGCTCCCGCTCCTGAGAGAGGATGATCTGATCGATGTCCCGGATGATCTGATCATTCGGGATCGTCCGAGGGAACTCGAGGAACAGCCACCGCCGATTGAAGCCTGCCGAGGTGTCCTTCGTCTTCGGGATGTGGTTAGAAAGGAACCACTGCGCCGCCGTAGGGTGGAACGTGAAGATCGGCTGATTCTTGAACTGTCCGGAGATCTCCGATCCCTCCACGACCTGCTTGAAAATGTCGCCCTGGATCGCCTTAGTCTCGCTGATCTCGCCGGCGACGTTCATCAGTTTGCCCGCCATCTGGGCCGGCATGAACTTGTCGCCCCAGTCAGTCGGCGGGACCGCCGAGAACACGTCACGCGGCATCAGGCCCTTCATGATCTCCATGATTCGGCTCTTGCCGGACTGGGCCACGCCGATCAGACAGATCGCCCGCTGGTACCGGGGAGCGAGACCCATCAGGGTCGCCGCCATGAACTCCTGCAACGCCTCCATCTTCTCGGCGAAATCGGCGTCACCGCCCCAGCAGTCGTTCAGTAGCTGCATGAACAGCGGGCAGTGCGTCTCACCGGGCAGGTAGCGGTAGGGAAGCACGTAGGTGGCACCGTACTGCCGGTCGTGGGGCTTGAGCTCGAGGCTCTCGCTGAGGAACCCGTTCGCGAAGTTGATGCCGGTCACCGCGGCGGAGATCAGGTCCCCAGTGCAGAGTTCCTTCATCGTGTTGACGATGCCCCTGACGTCGGAGAACTTCCGGGCCGCCGGCAGGTGGCCATAATCGTCCGAAATTGTCTTATGGAAGACGTTGGTGCCGACCGGCTCCCAGGCCGCGCCCTTCCACTGCCAGAACCGGCCGAGAGAGAACCGCAGTTCGCCAAAGCGCTCGATGTCCTTGATCACCGCGCGGGCGATCTCGTTGTGGTTCTCGCCCACAAGCTCGCCCCGACGAAGCTCCCGAAGGCGCTTGCGAAGCGTGGCGAGGGTGTAGAGGCCCTTCGACTGGTTGACGATGAACTTGAGGATACGCTCCTGGCCGAGTTCGGACAGGTCGGGGTTCCGGGCGATGCGGTCGAGCGCGACGTCGATCGCGTTGGTCCAGCCCTCGGTCTGCGGCTCCAGCCACCGCGTGAACTCCGCGGCGAGGTGGTTGCAGACCCGCTCGACGCCCCAACGCTCGTTCACGTCCTCGACGGCGAGGCCCATCTTCTCCTTGTCCTCGTCCGTCAGACCGGCATCCCAGCCGTCGGGTAGGGTGAGGCGCCGATCGCCGAAGACGTCCCGCTTCAGGAACTCGACTACCTTCAGCCGCGCCTTGTCCGGATCGAGAGCGTCACCGGCGACCTGCTCGGTGTAGTTCTCGACCCAGTGGCCCATCTCGCCCAGCGCCTCGAGCAGACCCCGCTCGCCCCGTGTAACGGCTCGGGCGAGGATGCCGGCATGGCTCACCATCGCGTTGTCGCGGGCGCCTGCCGGGATGAACGAGGACACCTGGATGTTGCCGGACGACTGGACGTCGATCCCGGCGTCCCGGAACGCCTCGCGCAGGACGATCTCGACGTCCTTCGGCAGCTCCGGCAGCACCGAGATCACGTCGAGCAGCGGGACGTTCGACAGGTAGGGTCGCTGGGTGTCCGGGTGGATGGACGGGGGCAGGGCGACCTGACGACCGCGCGACAGGCACTCCACGAGCGGCTTCCGGTCCGGCCCCAGGATCTGGAACGTTCGCTGCTCCTTGTAGCGGTAGGCGAAGGCAGCGCCCTTCTTGCCGCGGCGCTCCCAGGGCGACTTCGGCAGCACCTGGTCGAGCACGGCGCGGACCTGCGGGTCCTCGGAGTCGAGGTCGATGATCACGATGCCCGAGCTCGGGCCGAGCACGAGGCCGATATTGTTGTCCGGATAGGCTGCAAGCCACTCGGCCTGCTCGTCACCCGTCGGCATACGGTGTGAAAACTCCTGCCAGCGCGTGATCGCCGGCCGCTTCTGGCCCCCCATCAGCGGAATGGCCGACAGGCCCTTGGCCCAGTAGGCGGGTGCGGTGTCGTTGAACGGTTGGGAAGGCAATCTAAATATCTCCAGCGTCATGCCCGATGTCCAGGCACCAGGTCCGCCGAATATGTTGAGGAAGCCAGCGTTGCGCAACGAACGAAGTGCGAATAACCGGGGGTTATTGCCTGATGTTGTCATCCCCGAATTGTCGGACACGCTCATTCGTATTGTCGTGAGGCGAGGTTCGTCGTGATCACGATCGACGTTGTCTCGGAGAGCTTGCTGATGAGGTGGAAGAGCAATTGGCCGCCGGACTGGCTGAAGGGCAGATAGCCGAGCTCGTGGATGACGACGAGGTCGTGGCACTGCAGGGCTTCGGCGAGCCGGCCGCCGCGGCCGGCCGCCTTCTCCTGCTCGAGCTGGTTGACGAGGTCGACGAGGTTGAAGAAGCGGCCCCGCGCCCGCTCCCGGATCACCGCCGAGGCGATGCCGATCGCCAAGTGCGTCTTGCCGGTGCCGGTGCCGCCGATCAGGATGACGTTGCGCCTGGCGTCGAGGAAGGCGCCGGTGGCGAGTCCGCGCACGAGGCCCTCGTCGACGGGCGTATCCGCGCGAGAGCCAGGAGATGGTGTTCGACGCCCACGACCGGGCGTTCGCCTTCTTCAAGGGCGCCTGCACGCGCGGCATCTACGACAACATGAAGACCGCGGTGGAGGCGATCTTCGTCGGCAAGAAGCGCGCTTACAATCGCCGCTTCCTGCAGATGTGCGGGCACTATCTGGTGGAGCCGGTCGCCTGCACCCCGGCATCTGGTTGGGAGAAGGGGCAGGTCGAGAACCAGGTCGGCAATATCCGCGAGCGCCCGTTCACGCCGCGGCTGCGGTTCTCTGGCTACGAGGAGCTGAACGCCTGGCTGCTGGACCAGTGCATCGCCAGCGCCAAGGTCCTGCGCCATCCTGAGCTGCGCGATCGCACCGTCTGGGAGGTGTTTGAGGCGGAGCGGCCGAGCCTGGTACCCTATGCCGGCCGGTTCGACGGGTTCCACGCCGTACCGGCGTCGGTCTCCAAGACCTGCCTCGTCCGCTTCGACAACAACAAGTACTCGGTGGCGGCGAGTGCCGTTGGGCGACCGGTCGAGATCCGGGCCTATGCCGACCGGATCGAGCTGCGCCAGGACGGTCGGATCGTCG
>Ga0182738_1003198_pt1 | contig 18917 bp, 17 predicted proteins | sample eDN5th30CBELigMG_FD_128876 | JGI IMG/M metagenome (GOLD analysis project Ga0182738, IMG submission 128876) | Enriched Miracle-Growth compost microbial communities from Emeryville, California, USA - eDNA 5th pass 30_C BE-Lig MG (version 2)... ... | reverse complement strand
GGGGGATGACGTGGCGCGAGTGGTAGATCGACATGTAGCCTGGGAGCACTCCAAAGTTTTGCGTGTCAAGAGCGTCGCTGGCGCAAGGCAGGCCTGCGAGCAAGGCTATCGTGTGGGCGGTCCCGCTCCCATTGGCTACATGCGCGTCGTCTATCGCAATGGGCAAGTGCAGCTGCATCCAGATGGTTCTCTTCTCGTACTTGGGAAAGGGGATCGCAAACCGAACAGCCGTGAGTACAAGGTTAAGTTGCACATTAACGAGGCTGAAGCGTCCACAGTTCGAGAGGTGTTCTCACTCTATGCCACTGGGGAAGGACTCGGGGCCGTTGCTCGAATTCTTAATGATCGAAAAATGTTCCATCGCGACCGACCATGGACAAAGGCTTCTCTTCGAGATGTGTTAATCTCACCTACTTATCGTGGACATCTTGTGTACCATAAGCACCGGCGAAAGACCGGAAAGGGACAGCACGACTCAACCGACTGGACCATCTGCGAAAATGCACACGAACCTTTGTGTACGCCAGAACAGGCTGCGTACATTGATGCGCGCTTGGGTACGCCTGGTAGAAAACTCACCCGCAGGAGAAGCGATCGCTACCTTCTAAATGGTAAAATGATGCGCTGTAAGCGCTGCAACTCCCACTTGGTGGGATGGACCAGGGGAAGTGGATGCCGAGCTGTGTACATCTGTGTCGGGTACAAAAATAAGCTGACCGATTGCGGGATCTACTGCCCGGTGGATGCCGAGCGTTTAGAGACAGCGGTTGTGGCTGGCCTTGCTTCTCTGCTTACCAGTGATGAACTCCTTGCCGATATAGAGGACCTTATCAGCGTGCGAGACCGTGCCGCCGAAGCCTTGTCCCGCGAACTTAAAGGAACAAACCGAAAGATTGAGAATGTAGTCGACGCGATTGCTCGCCTTGGCGCAGACGTCGAACTTGAGACTAAGCTCCTTAACCTGCGAGCGGAGAAAATGCGTACCCAAACGGAGCTCGAAAAGATTAGAGCGTCTGCAAATGAACCCCGGGCCATTATAGAAGAGTATCGGCATTGCCACGGCGGTTTAATTGGTAGCGACCGAGATCTCCAACGGCAGTTAGTAAAAGAGCTGCTCGCAGGTCCGATCTTGCTCGACCCTGACGCCCGGGAGATCCAGGCTCATGTAGGGATTTTGGTGGGTACACCCACCGATGCCGGAGAGTGTACCCTGAATGGTACCCGGTACGGGATTCGAAGGGATCGAACGTATTTCCGCCATCGCCCGATAATACAAGGGATGACACGGTATAACAGGCGTTGAGAGATTTCCTTAGAGTCCAGTTAGACCCCGCTAAAACCCGTTAAAAACCGCGGAACGTGGAGCCGAGTTGGAGCCGAAGTTGGAGCCGGAGCCGCATCAGGGACATTCCCAGGTGCGGCATTTTTCATGGAGCGAAGTTAGATTCCTTTGCAGATTACAGCAATTCATTTCAAAAAAAAATGAATGGTCAAAAATTAGCTTTTTTGTTGGAAACTGTGGCAGCTAAATTGTGCAGCATCAATGGTTTGCGAATATCTTTGGCCGTAGGCGCTAAAATTTGTTGGAATTTTCCAACTGACAAATTGTATGCAAGCGCCCAATTTTGACCCATCACGCATGGTAATGCCTCCAAACGAAATGAAATTGGAGGCACAACATGAGCAATCAACGGCCTTGGATTCCCCTCGCTGAAGCGATTGAGCTGGGCGGTTTCTCGTCAATGTCAGCGCTACAATCATTCCTGCATCGCTGGAATCTGAAGCACCCGGAACAGCCTATACGCAGAAGGTGGGGCAAGGTACTGAGGCAGGACTTTGAGGCAGCGCTGGAGCTGGATTCCCAGGCTTACACTCCGCAGCATGCAGGAGCTGCTAGTCAGTGAGAAGCGTATGCCAAAAAGAAACGGCCCTTCGGGCGGTCAACCCTCGGGGCCTCAAATACTGCAACGGTCAGATTGGGATACAGGTGGCTGCCTTAGCTATTCCAATCACCTCCTTGAAGGCCCCGAGGGGAGGTTTGCGCTCCCCTCGGATTTCAATTCGCCCTATATGTTCGCGCATGCGCGCGGTGTATCACGCCATCATTCACCTGTTTTTGGCCTGGGTATCGACAAGGCAAAATTTCATCTCAAAGGCCTTTGGCATATCCGGGAATCCGCTACTCACATCCTCGATGGGGAGGAAATTTCTGTGAGTGGTTTAAGAGCAGATGGATTTCGAAAGCTCAGGAAAGACTCCCCGGCCTTATGGGTTCGTGAGCATTATGCCCGGTCATTTCCTCGGTGGTCGCATGATGCGAGTGGGATAATGATTTCGGGCAACAGCAGGCCGAGGTATGCGGAGTTCTCAGTGAGCCGGATGCTTAATGGCCTTAACCTGTTTCCGGTTTCAGAAGATGAACTGAAATGCTTTCCAGAAATAATCCGGAAGCAGGTCATCCCAATCATTTCAGGTGTCGTGAATGAGGCTGAGCTGGGCGAGCTGACAAGCCTTGAGGTGTTCGTTAACCTGCCTGTTAGCGGTCGGATTCTGGATGAGCTGGAAGGCCGGGAGAATAGCTGCTTCCGCAGTCACAACGAGCATGTAGCTGACTACGGCCATTATCGCAGAGGCTCGCAGAAGACTTTTGTTTTTTATGTGAAGTCTGCCGAGCTGTTTCACTGCCAAGGCTATCCGGCTGTGGAGCTGAGGCGGCGAGGTTGGGGCAAGGTTCTTCGAGGGGAGCTTCGGCTCCGTGGCATTGCTCAGGTTCGCCGGATATTGCAGCCTGGGTCGCCAGCTACCGTTGAGGGGATCAGCTTAGAGGCTGTGTACGCCCTGCTAAGGCGTCATGTGTTAGCGTACAGACTGCCGGAGCTATCTGCCTATTTCCCTGAATCATACCATCAATTTCAATCACAAGACTGGAGCAGAAAATCATGTTAAGTTCAATCGTTTCAAACAAAGAAACTAAGTTCGTCGAATCGGATTCCGATGAATTTGAAATTGTAGTACCGCTGCCTCAGCTCTCGCAGTGGCGAGCGACATTCCCGGAGCGACCAACCATCAGCCGCGCTGAGCTTCGGCTGTGTGGCATCAAATATCCCTCTCTCCATTGCACGTCTCGCCATCTGAAACCGCTATCACCTTCAGCACCTGAGCGATACGGCCTGACCGCTGCCGAGGCACTACAGGCAGCGCTGCCGGAACAGAAGGATGCAGCTCGCTGGTTTGAAAACCTGTTCAAGTTCATCGGCGATGAGACTTTCGCTGAGGATGTTCGGCGGCAGTGTGCAGCCAGCGATGAAGAATATGTCCGGGAGGCGTTCTCGCTGTTCCTGCCGGAAGTAAAGCCTGCAGCGCTGTCACCGATCATTCAGGCAGCATTCCCGGCACAACCTCATTTCGGCAGGAACAGCATTGTAGCAAAGCTGGCCGAGAAACTCCTGCTCAATGCGGACGTGAAGCAGTTAACGGGTAAAGGCGCATGGTCGGCATTCCCGCAGATCATTTCCCTACTGCTGCTGACCGATGCAAGAGGCCTCCCCAGGTACGGCAGTGAGCTGGCCTGCAAGCTATTCGACATCATCAGCGCCAATAAGCCACGTCGCAGCCGTGAACTGTTTACCGCCATTGAACGCTACCGCAGATTAAACCCGGCTGATTGGGCTGCCGAGGTTCAGGCTGCCGACCGCACCTACTACTCGCTGTTCATCGAGTAGCCATTCCACTAAACCACAACGAGAGGAGAATCACATGCTACAACCAGTAAACCGGATCGCGATGTTTCGCACAGGAGACTATGGCGAAAAAGGCAAGTTCAGCATCGAGGATCTCGACGCAATGACAGCCAGCTATGATGTGAACTACCTGCAGGCTCCGGTCACCGTAGATCATCAACAAACCGGGCCAGCGCTCGGATGGATAACCAGAGTCTACCGGGAGGGTGATCTGCTCATGGGCGATTGGGATTTGCACCCGGACACCGTGACAGCGATCAAGGAAGGCCGCTACACCCGCAGAAGCATCGAGTTCTACCGCAAGCACACAATGCCTGACGGTCGCATCGTCCCCTACGTGAAAGCCTGCAGCATTCTGGGAGCTGCCACCCCACATGCCAAAGGAATGCCGCCAATTCAGTTCAGCGAATCCGCAGGCCAATCAATCGCCATCGATTTCAGCGACACCACCCCATTCACAGGAACAGAAACCATGCACGACCACCTCACAGAAACCGCAGCTCATCGCCTCGCGGAAACCCTTGTAGCAAAGGGCTACTACCCAACATTCCATCAGGCCTATGAGTACGCAAAAACACAGAAGCTACCATCACCCAGGAATGACACCTACCCCAAACCAACGGCAGAGCTGTCGAAGAAGATAGCAGACCGGGGAGACGAGCTGCTGGAGCAAGACCCAAACCTCCAGCCACTCGAAGCGTACATGCAGGCAGAGCGGGAACTGCTCCACACATGAACACCAAGGATGAATTAGCGGTGCTGCATGCAATCCACTCGCTTAGGAAAATCAGTAGCGATAGCCGCCTGCCTCTCGACGTAACCCTGTACGCAATCCTAGCCGCCGAGATGACAGCCAAGCTCGCCAGAATCACCGCTGAGCAGATAGCAGAGACAGAACCCAAACCTTGCAGATAGTTCTCCTGACTGCAAGACTGCATCGCCGAGCCTCCGGCCTCGAACATCCTTCCGATTCAAGGCCGGAGGACTTTCCCCACAAACACCTCTGCTCCGCTGCCGTGAAACCACCCTCCCACAACCCGCCACATCTACACCACATGCAAATCACCGCCCGATAATCCAGCACCCGAGAAGGAATCCCCGCAAATGACATCCTCAACCACACCCCCAAAAAATGCACATGGCCATGAAGCCGGAAGCCGGAGAACTGAGTCCCTGCGATTGAATCAGCGCAAGATCATCAGCCGCATGATCACCCTCGGCCACACACAAGCTGAGGTAGCCGAGCACCTCGGCATAAGCGAGTCCACAGTCAGCCGCGAGGTTGCCCGGTTGAAGAATTCATTCAAGCAACAGGTGCGAGGAAACATAGGCGAGCTGCAGATGCAGGAGCTGGCGAAGCTCGACGAGGTGGAAACCTCTGCATGGGTCGCACATCAGCGCTCAGGCAGCATGGATTCCCTGAACACAATCCTTCGCGCCATTAAGACTCGCGCCAGCCTGCTCGGTTTGGATAACCCGGACATTCGCTTTGTTGTGGAGCGGTCACTGAAAATGCAATCGGTGATCATCAACGTGGTGAGTGAGGAGATTACAAGCCCGACACAACTCGGCCGGATCATTGAACGGCTGAGGGAGGCAGCGGAGGAATTCGATTGCGGCCTTGATTACCAGCGAGCCACGGCAACGAAAATTGACGAACTAAGTTCGCCGCCAGACCTGCCAAACCCGCCTGCAGGCAACGAGAAAACGCAGGTTCCAGCTCGCCGATTTGCGGTCAGGAGAAAAGCCAAATAACCTGAACTAAACTCCGAGAGAGGCAGGTGGCTTTCTATCAAGGTTCCTTAACAGTAACCGAAAAACAACGGTCATAGGTTCAACGGTCATGGTCAAAGAGGGTAAGGCGTTCATTGCCTACTATCGCGTATCAACGCAGAAGCAGGGTCGCTCCGGCTTAGGGCTGGAGGCGCAAAAGACAGCGGTCGAGGCCTTCGTCAATGAACGAGGCGGGGAAATCGTCAAAGAGTTCACCGAGGTAGAATCCGGGACAACAGTTCGCAAACGGCCACAGCTTGAGCAGGCCCTCGCGGCAGCTCGCAGACATCGTGCAGTTCTGGTTGTGGGAAAGCTCGACCGGCTCAGCCGCAAGGTTCTCGACCTGCTCCGCCTGCTGGAGGAGAGCCGGGTTCCCATTCGCTTTGCAGATTGCCCGGATGCTGACGAGACGATGATCACCATTCTGGCCGCCATAGCTCAGCGTGAGGCAAAGCTCATCAGCGAGCGGACAAAGGCAGCTTTGGCGATGGCAAAAAGGCGAGGCGTCAAGCTCGGCTCCGACCGGCCTGGGTTCTGGACTGAGGAGCGAGACGAGAAGCGGAAGGCAGCTCTGGCAGAGGGTAGAGTCACCGCTGAAGCTACCCGGCGAGCAAATGCTGCTCAGTTCCATGCGGATGTGGCTCCGCTAATTGTCAGCCTACGTAGCGAGCAGGGAATGACCCTGAAAGAAATCAGCGACTACCTCGCCGCCGAAAAGATTCCAGCTCGCCGGGGTGGTGCATGGTCAGTCAGTCAGATTCATAGCGTACTCAAAGCACAGGCGGTGAGCTGACATGAACGCAATACAGCGAACGCGTCCTCCACCGCCATTGAGCGAGTTCTCAGGCAATTAATTTCCGAATCCGACCTGAGATAACCCCTCACCCCTGAAACGGCTTATACGCCGTCCACCAATTCAGCATATAGGTAACGACAAGGAGAAGGCAATGAAGGCAGCACAGAGCAAGTTCGAGGTAGCCGAGTACCGCGATGGGTTCGGCAGATATTATCTCATAGTCCCTGCAGGCCAAGCTACCTGCATCGACATGGACACAAACCCAGGTGAGCGCATCAGAACAAAGGCTGAGGCTCGCAAGGTATTGCGCCAGCGGGAGCAGGCAGCATGAGCAGGATAAGAGAGCGAGCAAGGCGGCAGCTCATCCGCTACAGCGCCGGGACAAACGTAGAGCAGTTCATTCGTGGGCTGCATGAGCATGCGGTAGGCAGTGACATCGACAGGGTGGAGCGGCTGGAGGAGCAAGCCCAGCGCATCATGGCCGGCCTGCCTGAGAACTCAGTCACCAGTACAGGAGGCATGCGGATTGATCCTCATGCGCTGTACCCACGGCAGGCGCTGCTGGCAATGGGAATGCCACGTCGCCTAGTGAACTCGCTGGCATCGAGCCGGGTACAGCGAGGGCAGTATATGGGCAGCGCTGTCATTGCAGCGCTGGAGAGCAGGACAAAGGCAATCAAGCACCCGGTAGACTTCAAGGCAGGGAGGCAGCACAATGGCCGCAGGTAAGCAGTTGTCGAAGGAGAAGTTCGGGTACGTCACGCTGACCGGCCATGAGCCGAGGGTGAAGGGCGATGGCAAGCGCAACGACTACTATGTTCGCTGGCGGGATCCTGTGACGCGTAAGGATGTGAAGCGATTGCTCGCGGTCGCCAACAAAGATGAGGCCAGAAGCGAAGCACGCCGGATCAACAATGAGCTGACGACAGAGCGAGCCAAGCTGCACGTGATGCCGGTAGCGACAATCAACCACCTCGCCAACGCACGCACACTGCGGGAGGCCATAGACGAAGCAATCGAGGCGAGGAACAGCCGCAAGCCTATGTCCCCAGGCCACTTGTACAACCTGCAGCGCTATCGGGAGAAGTTCCTCGATTTCCTGCAGGACAGGCACCCGAAGCTCGAATACTGGAAAGACCTACGCCGCACACCCCATGTGAGCCAGTTTGTCGAGATGATGAAGGCCAACGGCATGAAGCCGGTCAGCATTCGGCATTGTCTGGAGGTGGTTTCCCTGACGGCCAATTACTTCGCCGATGAACATGAGGAATTCGGGTACAGGCCATTGCGTGTGCTTAGGATAGCTCCCGAGCTGGAGGAGCCGACAAAGGCTTACATGAGCGTGGAACAACTGGAGCAGGCAATAGCAATCAGCCGGGAGATGGGTTCCTCGGCTGCTGAGCTGGCCTTCCTGCTCGGCGGGTGGTGTGGGTTGAATCTGCGGGAAATTGCCCGGCTGACAACCAGTGACTTTGACTTCCTACGTGGCCTGCTGGTCATCCAGAAATCCAAGAACAAGTACCGCCGCAGGACAATCCCGCTGCCGCAGTTCGTTCTCGATGCGGTACAGGCTCACGTGAAAGCTCAGAAGGTGGTGGACGTGGCCGGGAGCTTATTTATCCGGGACAACGGCCAGCCGCCCGACAACCGCTACCTGGCTCGCCCGATGGATGTAGTGCTGCACAGGATGGGAATCCGCTATGAGTCAGCCGAGGCAGCGAAGGCCGCCAAGGCGGTGAAGATGCCAGAGGATGCCAAACCGCCCGAGACAATCATTGTGCCGAAGGACGTCCGCAAGACGTTCATCAACATTGCCATTAGCGCAGGCTGTGAGCGGGAGACCCTCCGGCGCTATGTTGGCCATGTTCCCTCGGACGTGATGAGCGCCCACTATGAAGGCTTCACGCTGGACAGGTTCCGGGCTGAGATTGTGGAGAAGGTGGAGGCCTTGCGGGAATCCAGCCGCTCAAAAGTTGGAGCCGAGTTGGAGCCGGAGAAGTCTGGAAACTTAGTTACCGCCTGATATATCGGGCGATGCGCGGTGTGGGAAGTGGTACCCGGTACGGGATTCGAACCCGTGATCTTCGCCGTGAGAGGGCGATGTCCTGAACCGCTAGACGAACCGGGCCCTGGGTGAGTTGGAGTTTGTTATTACAGTGGGTGCTGTTGGGGTATTCTAACTGGTATACCACTGATTTTGGCGTGGGTTCGTCGATGAGCTAAAATGGGGGCTAAGTATAAGGTGACGGTCGCATTCCGTGCGATGTCCTGCGTGGGGAATTCAACGAGACTGAATGGGGTGAGTAGAGGGATTCGAACCCTCGACCTCCAGAGCCACAATCTGGCGTTCTAACCAGCTGAACTATACCCACCGTTCGTGACGCGCTGACCGGGCTGATTTGCCAGTTCCGGTTTGCCGGATACTGCGTGAAACTGCGCAGAAGTCCGGCTGCGTCTCGCCCATTTACCGGGTCTGGTGGTGTCCTATTCGTGGCGGTGTGCTTTGCCATTATTTTCCCGAATCTGATCGATCAGGCGGCTCATCAAATGGCTCGCTCACAGGCTCACCCCTGGCGCATGCGTGCCGCAATTTATAGTGGGCTAGTCAGGCGGCTGCGCGGATCAGCTTTGGCGTGATTTTGGCGTGGTGATGGACATAGGAGTGGTCGCGGCTTTGACGGGATATTGCCGCCCGGGCTGCAGCCTTCTCAATTTCGGGAAAGGAGCGGAGTTATGAGATTTATCCCATCTACGGTTCATGGAGTCATGGACTATCTTTTTGGTGCGGTGTTGGTTATTGCGCCATGGTTCATGGGGTATGGTTATGGCGGTTCAGTTGTCTGGGTGGCGGTGCTGACCGGTGCCTGGACAATCCTTTACAGCCTATACACCCGGTATGAGCTCGGGCTCTCCAAAAAAATTACGTACCGTGTGCATCTGTGGTTTGATGGTCTTACTGGATTGTTCCTGATTGCGGCACCCTGGTTCTTTGGGTTTCATGCTATCACTTATATTCCGTACGTTGCCGTGGGGGTATTTGAGATCTGTGTAACGTTGCTAAGCCATCCCTATCCGCAGACGGTTGCCTATAATGCAGTCCGCCAGGAGAGAGATGACTATGTGGCTGTTTACAAGCATGCATAACCCGGAAGCAGTCGGCGTCAGGCTTCGCCTCTAAGCCATCGCAGGATTTTTTCCGTTGGTGTTTTCTGCCTGGGATTAATGATCACCCATCCCGCGTCTGCCGGTGGATCCAGGTGCTGATGAAATTTTTCAAATTTCTCCACCTGGTGGCCGGCAAATGCGGGGTCATCCGGGTGCCATGTGGATAAATGTACCTGGTAAGGGTTGTCATGAATTGGCTCGATTGGGCATTCGCCCAGCGGAACCCAAATCAGGATGCGCTCACGCACCCGCCTGGTCAAGACCCGCAAGACTTCATCCGCATCGGCGCGTGGTAAATGTTCCAGCACATCGATCATCAGCGCTATATCCACATCAGGCATGGCCGGTGAGGTTATGTAGTCCATGATGTCCACTTCATGAAATTCAACTTCACTGGCAGCGAATGGCATTTGCTTTAGCTGTGCCATGTACGGCTGAAATTTTTCAATGTGAATCAGCCGACGGCACGGCAGGAAATGTAATTGCTCGCTGATGGGGCTGCCGCAAATGCCAGCGCCGAGGTTGAGAACAGTCATGGAGCGCAACGGAAGATCTTTTATGCGGCCCAGCAGGTCCAGCGGGTGACCTTCCGGAATCAGGCGTTGCGGAGCTTTGGTATTTTTCTTTGGCATTGTTCTTGGTATTGCGAGGCAGTCACATCTATTGAGCAATCATAATCATGAAAGTTGCACACCAAATTTTTCCGATAGGTAACAGCCGGCCTTGAGCATTGTCCCTCCGCCCAGCGATAAGCAGCGCACGTCCCGAATGATGACTCTGCTCGGCCTGATAGCCGTCTGCGCGATTCTCTATTTTGCGCGCGAAGTTTTGATTCCCATTGCCCTGGCCACACTGCTGTCATTCCTGCTGTCCCCGTTGGTTTTATGGCTGGAGCGGCACGGAATCAAACGGGCGATAGCCGTCATTGCCACCGTTGTCCTTTTAATTGGGTTCGTGAGCGGCCTGGGTTATTTGCTGGCTGGCCAGTTTGTTGAATTCGTCGATAATCTTCCCAATTACCGAACCAATATCGTACAGAAAATCCATGCTGTAAAACCGGATAAGGGGAGTGTATTCAAGCGCGCAGAAGCGGCCTTCAATGATATTTCGAAAGAGGTGGAAACGGAGACAACCTCCACTGCCACCGGCACAACTGCGACGACAATTCAAGCTGACACGGTGACCGCGACTCTTAAATCCAGCACGACGGGGGAATCCTCTGGCGCTACCTCTGCGGATGGTGAACACCAGCCTGCTGAACCTGAGGCCCGTGGTTCGGATGTCGCATCTGTCGCAGAGCTGGCCCAGCGGAATCGTGATGATCTTCTTAACTCCACAGGAACGCGCCTCCTTGCGCGCATGGGTGGTGCAGATCAGCAAAACCTGCAGGCAGCCGTCCCCGTAAGAGTGCTGGAAGGTCCGCCCACGCCTTTCCAGACGTTCATGAACATGATCAGTCCATTGCTGGCCATCATCGGCAATGCAGGCCTTGTTATACTTATCCTGATTTTCTTCCTGCTGGAGAGAGAAGACCTGCGCGACAGAGTCTTGCGACTGGCCGGGCAAAATCAGGTGCGGGTCACTACGGAAGCCCTGGAAGAAGCTGCAGCAAGAGTCAGCCGCTACCTGCTAATGCAGCTCATTGTGAATGTCACCTATGGTATTCCAGTTGCCATCGGGCTCTGGTTTATTGGTGTGCCTAACGCCCTGCTGTGGGGTGCCATGGCGACGATACTGCGGTTCATTCCTTATGTGGGTCCGTGGATTGCCGCTTCGATGCCCGTGGCGCTGAGCCTGGCGGTGTTTAACAACTGGACGATGCCGCTTCTGACCATCAGTCTTTTCATCGTGCTCGAGCTGCTGAGTAACAATCTCATGGAACCAATTCTCTATGGGCATAGCACGGGCCTCTCTCCGGTTGCTATCATTGTGTCGGCCGTCTTCTGGACGTGGATCTGGGGTCCGGTCGGTCTCGTGCTGGCGACTCCGATCACCGTCTGCCTGGTTGTGCTGGGCGGCTATATCCCGCAACTTGGATTTTTGCGAGTCATGCTCGGAGATGAGCAGGTGCTGGATGATGATGCCCGCATTTACAACCGACTGTTGAGCGGCGCTACCGATGAGGCGGTGGATATTGCGGAAGAATACCTTGAGAAAAACGGCATGCCGGATCTTTATGATAAGGTACTGGTGCTGGCTCTTCAACGGGCGGAAACCGACCGCCACGATGAATTGCTGACTCAGGAGCGGTATGACAAGTTTCTTAACGGCATGAATGACCTGCTGGAATCTGTGAAAGATAAACAGGCACAGCTTGTTGCCCAAAAAGCGGCTGCAGAATCGGAAGCTGCCGCCGATAAGAAAACTGAAGATTCGAGTGATCTCCAGGACACGGGGAGCAGCGCTGAAAGTCATCAGATAAAACCGGGTCTTCCCAGCAAGCGGATCATCTGCATTCCTGTCAGTGATCCTGCTGATGAAACAGCAGCAGACATGCTTGCCCAGCTGGTCGCTGGCCGCGACTGTTCCATCAAAGTTCTGCGAGCGGGTACGCTGGCCAGCGAGGTGGTGGGTGCAGTTAGAGATTTCGAGGCCGATGTTATTCTGCTGTCATCGGTCCCACCATTTGCTGTGGCGCATGCACGTTACTTGGCAAAGCGGCTGGCTATAGAATTCCCGGAACAAAAACTGATCGCGGGTTTTTGGGTGGGTGATAGCCAGGTGGACAGAGCAGACCGACGTTTGCGCCAGGTGGGAGTGGACCAGATCTATACGAAGCTCAGCGAAGCCGCCCGCTTTCTCTGATCGCATGGCGAAGCCTACTCAAAATCATCCATGTCTTTATCGGGTTCCGGCTCCAGATGGGGGAGTCCCTCCGGCGAAAGCTTGAAGAGTGCGGAATCGAGCGCCTCCTTCAGGTCAGACGCTTTCTGAAATCGATCTGCCGGGTTTTTCTCCAGGCACTTCATTACAAGTTCATTGACGTAGAATGGAACCTGCGGATTCTGTTCCACCGGCGGGCTGGGTGCCATATTGACCTGCTGATAGGCGATGTCGCCGGAAATGAATGGGGGCATGCCCACGAGCCATTCATACAGGATAATTCCCGCACTGTAAAGATCAGCCCGCCCATCCAGGCGCGTGCCCTGCACCTGCTCTGGCGACATATAGCGAGGCGTTCCGATTACGGCACCCGTCGGCGTAAACGTTGCCTCTTCAATATGCACGATCCCGAAATCGGTAATTTTCGCCACATGGGTCGTGCTTATCAGGATGTTATCCGGTTTAATGTCGCGATGAATGATGCCTTTGCTGTGGGTCATGGAAAGAGCATCGCATATCTGCGACATATAAAACAGCGCCTCTTTCACCCGCTCGATATACAGCTGCCCCGGCTTGGTGAAATACTCTTCAAACATCTCCCGCAGGTTTTGCCCGTCAACGTATTCCATGCTGATAAAGCTGCAGTGGGTCTGCTGATTGATGTTGTAATCGAAGATGTTGACTATGTTCCGGTGGTTGAGGGTTGCAGCGATGCGAGCTTCCCGGAAAAATCGTTCAATGGCCTTGCTGGAATTTGCCAGGCCCTCCCGGAGAATTTTCATGGCGACGGCGCGATTGAGCTTCTGATCGAAGACTTTGTGGACGACACCCATTCCGCCGCTGCCGATCTTTTCCATATATTTGTAGCGGCCCACAGCAACATCACCAATCAGTTCCCGCATCTTTGGATCACTGACAATCTTATCGCTCTCGCGATTGAGCTGAGCGTGGATGATCTGCAGCCGATCGCGAACGTCACGGTAGTTTTCTTCAACCTGCGCAATGCTGTTGAGAAGGTTCAGCGCCTCCGGCAGTCGGTTTCGCTCCATCATAATCAAGTGGAGCTCGTAGAGGTTTTCCAGGTCGATATCTGACGAAGGGATTGTCTGGAATGCATCGACCGCCAGCGTAAAATTATGCTGTTTCATGTAGGCGACAGCCAGGCGGCGCGTTGCCTCCACGTTAGTCTCGGGAAACTGAGCAGCGTGTTTATATTCTGCGATTGCGTTTTCGTAGCGATCTTCATCCAGATAGAGGTCGCCGCTGCGAAGCCTCAGCTCCGGAAGACTCGGATTGCGCTCGAGAATGCTGTCATAGATCCGGCGCAGGCTTTCGCGGCTTTCCCGGTCATCAGGTCGGCGCTCCAGCGACATCTGGTAGAACTGCATTGCCCGATAATAATCAGACTTCTCCAGGAAATGCCGACCGATGATATGAAATTCCTGCAGATGATCCTGGGTGAGCAGCGGCAGCAACTCCGTAATCTTGCCAAGCAAAAGCACGTCATCTTTATAGCCCATTTGCAAAACGCGCGCATAACTGACCAGGGCTTTGTCGAATCGCCGGTTATTGTAATTTAGCTCCGCAACAGCCAGCTCCGTGTGGATTTCCATTTCCTTTTCGCGGAGCGCGCGCGCTTCCCTGATCACCAGGTCATTATCATTGATGAATTTGAGAAGAAAACCTGCCGTATCCAGCTCGCCGATTTTCTCCAGCTCACCGGCAATGCGGTTAAGCAGGGCCTTGTTCTCCTCATCCACCGGGATCTGAGACAGATAATCAAATGCCCGGCGGTAATCTTCCAGCTCAATGAGGATTTCAGCAACCCGTTTAACCAGCGTAAAGTTCTGGTTGATCGGAAACTGAATCCTGGAAAATTCCCCCAATGCAGCCGGCTTGTCGCCAGCAAGCAGATGCAACTCCACGATTTCCATGCGGAGTTTGTTGGCGGCATTTTTGTTGGATTCCAGTTCAGCAGCCCGGCCCAGCAATCGCACCAGGGAATTTACCACGTCCTGATCATAAAAGCCATGCTCAACCACATTTCGGTAGACGTGTAATGCCTGGTCGTCCAGGCCGAGGTGCTCATACAGGCGCGCGAAATAGGCCCGTTCCGTTGGCGGAAAGCTATGCTGGCGCGATGCCAGCTCGTAGCTGCGGATAATCGGCCTGAGGTCATGCAGGCCAAACTTTACAGCAGCCTCGTAGGCTCCGATGGCCGCCATCACGTTGCCCTTGATCATGTTAAGATCCCCGAGAGCAAAAAAGAGATCTGCAGAACGAGGGTACTTGTTCAGATAGCTCTGCAACACCGGGATAATGTCGGTAACGGCATCCTGGTCAATAGCTTCAAAATCCGGGTAATCAATCGTGAGTCGGCGCAGTTGTCGCAGAAAAACCGACAGGTGCAAACCTTCTCGAAACGCCGTATGATTAGGAGAAGCCATCAGTGCCTTTTCAAACGTCGGACGCGCGCGGCCATTAAACATGCCGTTTTCCAGGTAGGTTTCAGCCAGTTGTAACAGGAGATCGATATCCAGCGGATTTTCCGCGAATTCATCTTCCAGGCGTTCGAGTGTGACGGGGGTAATTTCCATTACGATATATAACTATGACCCTGTTAATAGTTCACTGGCAAGCCCGTAGTTGCAGAAATCGCGCCTAACGCGCACTCTCTACCGCCTGCGAGGCTTCGCAGATGGAACGCGAAAAAAACTCTGGCAGCAACCGATCAGCCGTCCGAATGATCTTTCCATCTGCATTTGTAAAGACGTGCGACGTTTCGGCAGTCGACAGCAATCTGCCTGTCGTTGCGTTGCTTATCGCATAAGTGAATGTCACCGAAGCACGAGTAAGCCTTTGCATCGTTGTTTCGACGGCAATAAGGTCATCATACTGGGCGGGGTACAGGTATTTGAGGGAGCAGGATGTAACCGGTAGAAAAACACCGTAATCGTCTTCCCATTGGCAGTAACTGCGCCCGAGAGACCGCAGTAATTCAGTGCGGCCGTATTCTAACCAGACCAGGTATTCTCCATAATAGACATGGCCCATTCTGTCCGTCTCACTATACCGGACCCTCAATGGGCTGGCCAAATGGGTGTATGGGAGTTTGCTTGATGGTTGGACTTGATGATGAGTTCCCAAAATCAGCCTTTCTACGATTTAAGTCGCAATTCGCTATTGACCGCGCCTGAAAAATCAATTCAGTTTACGAGCGCAAGTTATACAAAATCCCGTTTGACTGGAAAATTTTGTGTTTCTCGCAGAAAGCCGCAGGTTGCCGAGGCCTGCTGTTTTATCTTGATTCAACCATTCAAATGAATGAGCGGAGTGTCATGCCGAACACAGCTCGCTGGAGCCTAGTAAAACATCTGATAAATACCGGCTTTGCAGCCGCCCTGGGCCTGCAGATGATCACCGGAACAGTTCTGCTTGCGCCAGGAGTTGCGCATGCGGAAGTCACTGTCGAGACTCACGACGTGCTGGAGTTTACCTATCAGCAGGTGGGTGCCACTGAGGAAGAAGCAATACGCCAGGCCTGTATCCGTGGGGTCCATGCCACCATCGGGCGTGTCCTGTTCAGTGACTACAGTCTCCAGGCCGAAGACCTGCTGACGCCTTACATCGCGAAAAACTGGCAAAAGTTTGTTGCGTCATACTATGTGCTGGAACGGCGCGTTGACCGTGGCGGCTTTGGCGTCCTGATCCGCGTGCAGACTTATCCGGAAGTGGTCCATCGCGACTTGCGCGAAAAGAAATTTCTCTATAAGCCAGAGCCAAATCCGCGCTACGCCGTATTTATTTCTGAAGCTGTAAACGGCATGCCCACGCCCATCAGCAATGCAAGACTGGCGAGCCTGAACACTCTCTCGGAGGATGGACTGAAGGTTCAAAATGCCGTTGTCCCAGTTCCGGGATATCGTGTGGACCTTGAAGACCAGGCCGGAGCTGCTGCCGCAAGGGCTGCAGCCATACAGGCCGGGGCTGAACGCCTGTTGCTCGGAAGCGCTGACACGCACCGTGTCGGTGATGAAGAGGTTCTGCTGGACAAACTTGTAACCTATGAGACCAACATAAAACTCATGCTTATCCGGGTGAACGACGGTCGTGTTCTTGGCCAGGTTGATCGCGCTGTGCGTTATAGCGGTAAAACGGAAGATGAAGCCGCCGCGGGAGTTACGCAAAAGGCCGTCGGCGATGCAACCCGAGAGCTGATCCATAATGCTACGGGCGTGCGGGACCGGGAGGTTCTGGACAAAACCGCTTTCAGCGTGATGTTTACCGATCTCACGCAGGACGAGGTTCAAACCGTTTCAAAATATCTGACCACGACGCTTAACTACGGAACCAAGGTCTTTTTGAAAAGCTGGCATGGCAATGTGGCCGTGATGAACATCGATACCGAACGCCAGTACGCAGCTCTTGAGCGGGCAATTATTGATTTTAAACAGTTTGATCTCCGTATTACTGACCGGCAGGGGCATCGGATAACTGTCGACGTCCAACACTGACCGAAGCTGAAACGTCCGTTGCCGATGGCGCGTCAGGGCGCGGAAGCACCACCCATCGGTGGCGGGGCGCTCGTTTCCGCGTTCCGCTGAAGAGCAAGGTCGCGACGCTTTGCGAGAATGATCTTCGACCGCAGTTCCCGCACTTTAGTTGCCAAGCCTTTATTAGTGACACCGGCCTGGATTCTGTTTAGGTGTAGCAGCGCCTGGTCGTAATCGCGCCGGGTTGCCATGCGCTCTGCCTCCTGGAATTCAGCTTCGGCCTGATTACTTGCAGCCCTTGAGCCGTTCCACGTTTGGAATTTTGCAAGCTGCACCAAATCACGCGCTCGCTGGGCAAACGGTGCCGGGGGAGAGGAGGCAAGAAATTCGTTCGTCTCCCGCTGCAACTGATCGTAGTCGCTGGAATCAAAGAGCTCCCGCAGACGCGATACGGATTTTTCTGCAATTTGACTACTTGTCAGTTGCAGCTGAAGCGCCACGTTTTCAGTAAACCGCGGGTCATCTTTCAGCAGTAAAAATTGTTCTCGCGCCTCTTCAGGCAGGTTCATGGATCGAGCCCACGCGCCCAGCTTGTAGGTTTCCAGCGGCTCATTGGGCGCAAGCTGCCGTCGACGATTCAGGAATGTCACCAGATGCTCCGCAATGGCTCCCAAATCCGGATCGGATTCTGAAATCTTGTCTGCGACACGCTGCGCATCCGGTAGACGGTTCTGGTCTCCAAGGCCACGTATGAGCGCACGAACAGCTATTTCCCGCTCATAAGGGTCCACATAAGGGATGATCGTGACGTTCGCAGATTCCAGGGCCGACAGGCGCGCCGTACCTGCAGGGCGACGGATGATTGCCATCAGGACACGTCTGGCAAGTGGTCCGAAGAGATCGGCGCGATGCAGGAACATTTCGGGCCGAAAAAGCGCCGAAGCCTGAAGCAGGTCACCCTGGCGGTACGCGCCGTCAATTTGTGTCCAGGCGGCCAGCCAATCTCTGGAATTGTTCGTTGGTTCTCCAGGAACACGCGAAGCAAGATAGGATGCCGCGGCCACGATGTCGCCACGATTTCGAGCCAGCCCGAAATCGACCAGCCTGTTTACCAGCAAAGTAATCGTGGACGCGGGCCAGAGAAATGGCTGATCGGCTTTATCGCCGCTGGATTTCAGGTACGACAGCGCGTTGTCTGCATCCACGTTTGCTGCTGATAACGCACTTAACAGCAGCGGCAAGTCAGGGTTTTTGCATTCATCCCAATCAATTTCGCCAGCCAGAGCAGTCAGAGTCTGGCTCGTACACGTTACTGCCCCTGCACAATCCGCCAGGCTCTGGAGTAGTGTTGCGTCCAGGGACCCAGAAGGTAAATGGGATTTTAAGTTCGTGCTTTGGTACAATGCCAGCGCGCTGTCCAGTTCGCCTCTCTCGAGCAAAGCGGCGACATCTCGCAGGCGGTTGTTTACTGCAGAAACCCGTTCAATGCGAGCAATTCGGTCTCTGCGAAATGTCACGCGCCCATTGGCAGTCTCAACAGTCACGGAATCCGCCATTTCGGCAACAATTGTCCCCTCAACGAACCGGCTATCCTTCAACAGAACGGTGTCTGCGTGGGCAATTTCGGCCAGGCCAAGCATGCCAGCGGCCATGCAAATGCCGTATGTGATGCGGATACAGTCCATAGCTTGGCCTTACAGCCAGAGGATGAGGTTTGTTGCACCCACTCCCTGCTCACAAGAGGGGAGCGGAACCGGTAGAGTTACCGACCACCTCGAATGACATAATAGAGCAGGTCCGGGAAGAAGGAAAACACGACCACTGCCGCAGCACCGGCAACTAGTAAGGCTGTCTGAAATGTGGATTCTGCGGGCATTTTCCCCCTGGGATTCATTTCCGGAGCAACCATATACAAGTGAACGAGGATCCGCATGTAATAGAACAAACCAATGGCACTTCCAATGAGCCCGAGGATTGCCAGCTTCACAAATCCAGCCTGAAAGGCTGCAGAGAAGAGATAAATCTTGCCCCAGAATCCAACACTGAGGGGGAGCCCCGCCAGGCTGACGACAAAAATCAGAAGACACGCAGAAACAATTGGTCGGGTGCGGCCCAGGCCGTGCAGGT
>Ga0182738_1003197_pt1 | contig 18919 bp, 17 predicted proteins | sample eDN5th30CBELigMG_FD_128876 | JGI IMG/M metagenome (GOLD analysis project Ga0182738, IMG submission 128876) | Enriched Miracle-Growth compost microbial communities from Emeryville, California, USA - eDNA 5th pass 30_C BE-Lig MG (version 2)... ... | reverse complement strand
TTTTAAATTAATCAAGGGCTTGGAATTAAAACCTTTTAGAAAATTTCCAGAATTCTAAAAGATCTGATCAAAGCAAATAAATTTCATTTTTATCTCTACTTTCGATTTTCAAATGATTGGACTCTTCTCTTCATCAATCCATATTTTAGCATCAATTTCCAATCATCTTTATAATACAATTTTAAACAGCCATCTCAAATAATATCTTTCCTCACTCTTCTTTTCTCTCTTCTAATGAAACATTTCCTTTCTCTCCTCTTACTCTCTACTCTTCTCATTCTCAACACCGAGGCAAAGACTGCTGAGGAATGGAAGTCCCGCTCAGTTTACCAAATCATCACTGATAGATTCGCAAAGTCAGACGGCGATGCGACTCCATGCAATGATCTCTACAGATACTGCGGGGGTACTTTTAAAGGCATCTTAAACAGCCTTGACTACATTCAAGGTATGGGATTCGATGCTATTTGGATCTCTCCTGTTGTCGAAAACACTGACGGTGGCTACCACGGGTATTGGGCCAAGAATCTCTACAAAATCAATGAAAACTTTGGTACTGCTGAAGAGCTCAAAGAACTCATCAGAACTTGCCACAGCAGAGATATCTGGGTCATGATTGATATTGTCGCTAACCATATGGGCTACACTGATAATGGAGACTACTCTTCTATTATCCCCTTCAATGATATCAAATACTACAACCCATATAGACATTGTGACGAAATCGACTTCAACCACCAGCCTGATGTCGAAACCTGCTGGTTGAATGGTCTTCCTGATCTTGACCAAAGCAATCCTGAAGTCAAAAGCCTCCTTATTGAATGGGCCAAAGACTTTGTCAGAACCTACGATATCGATGCTCTCAGAATTGATACTGTCCCTCACGTTGCCAAGAGCTTCTGGGCTGAATTCACCAAAGAAGTAGGCGTTTACACCATTGGCGAAGTTCTCAACTTCAATCTCCCCTACCTTGCTTCTTACCAAGGAGCTGTTGACGGTGTTCTTAACTACGCTTTATACTCAACTTTGAGATACGCTTTCCAAGCTGGTGGCACTATGGACAGCATCCAACATTATTATGATGGTGCTCTTTCAACTTGGGCTGATATCTCTATTTTGGGTAACTTTGTCAACAACCACGATAACCCAAGATTCCTCGCCCACAGTGGTAATGTTGCTGCCTTCAAAGCTGCGATCGCTTTCACTCTCTCTTCTGTTGGTATCCCCATGGTTTACTACGGAGACGAACAAGCTTATGGTGGTGGCCAAGACCCTCTCAACAGAGAACCTCTTTGGACCAATATGAATTCTGATTCTGATATCTATCACTTCTTGAAGACTATCAACGAATTCAGAAAGGAAACCAAATACTGGGCTATGGATCAAGTTCAAAGATACTCTGATTACAACTTTTACGCTTTCACCAGAGGACAATACTTCTTTGCTTTCACCAACTCTCTTGATTACCAATCTAGATCCATCTCTTATCACAACTACCCCGAAGAGACTGTTTTGTGCAACATCTTGTATCAAGGAGATTGTGTTGAAGTCAAGAATGGTCAATTCCCAGTTGTGTTGTTGAATGGAGAAACTAAAATCTTTGTTCCTATGTTCAATGATCAACAAGCTGACGCTGAAAAGGAAAGCAGATGGGAAGGAATTGCTATGGCTATTGGTAGCAGTGCTCTTGCTGGAGCCAGAAGTATGGGATTCTAAATCAGAAAATTTCTATTGCTCATAAATAAAATGCTTTTCTAATTGTATATAAAACAGTAACATAAAACTTCTTTCTAATCCATTCTACATTTCTTTGTTTATTCTCAAGTTTTCTCCATACTGATTCTATTCCTTTTCTGTAATATATTTCTCACAATGTTTTGATTTGTATAATAAAGTTCTATTGAATAAAGAATCCGTGGCCAGCCCATTGGTTCTTTGTGTTCTCTCAACAATAGAATTTTTCGTATATATTTAGTATTTCAACCAATTTTAGAAAAAAAATTCTTTTTCAAATCATTTTCTCTTTTCTAAATGAAATGAAAAAAAATTTTCCTCAAAGTCAATCCAGTTATTATTTTAACTCCTAAATCGAATGATCTCCTGAAACACAAACTTCAAACTGGATGGCTGTCTGTCCCATAATAATATTAATATATTTCTTCTTGATGGAGAAATATATCCAAAGCATTTGAATTTGGAACAACGTAAAAAAAAAAAATTTCTTTGGTTCTAAATTAATATAAAACATGAAGAATGTCATTTTTTAATTTATCTCAGAAAATCTCGAAAAAGACTTGTTTAATAAAAAAATAATTATGTAAAATTGATCTTTTCTTTTATAGAATTCTTAGAATTATGACTTTTGCAACTTGTTTGCAAATCAAAATATCTATAGTTTTCTCTGATATTTTTCCTTGAAATCTTCATTGCCTCACCTTTACAAAAGTCTCGAGTTTAGTTTGTTCTGAAAGTTTGATAATCAAATAAAGCAATCATTGCTTGCTTACTGACTTCCTTGTTTGCGCTCGCCAAGGTTCCAAAAAGACAAGGGTAAACTCAAGTAACTTTGAGAGAGTGAGAGCAAAAATATCATTAGATGTTGTTAAATGCCAAAGTAAAAATTTACTTTGTCTGTTTGTACAAGTTTCTAATGTAACAACTCTATATACATGTATATTGACAAATTTGTAAGCATTATATTGGTTTTACTTTATGTAAATAAACAAAGTTTGATGGTTTGGGAGCAATAAGAAGAAAAAAAATTGCAAAAATATTTGTGAATAAATAATAATCTCAAACAAAATCTTCCCAGCCCATCTTCAACACGAAGAAAGCAAAATGACACTCTAATAATTCTCATATGAAAAATTCCCAAACTTTCAATAAGTGACATGGAAAAAATTGATTCCAAATGGAGCTTCCAAAACACATATCTATTTCTGAAATTTTCTCTTTCAAAAACAGATTTCGTCAAAAGATGAATAAGGAAAAATAAGGTTTTCCTTGCAAAATTAAAATTTTTACATCTTCCCGTTTTCATCCAAATTAATCGGGTTCGCGAAATTCTATAAACTATTTATACACTCTTACTTCTCGAATATAATCATTATTTTCTAATCCTTGTGTATAATGAAATCTCTTCTTATTCTCTCAATCTTAATCCTTGCAATTGCAGCCAAAACTGCCCAAGAATGGAAAAGTCGTGTTGTTTACCAAATCATTACTGACAGATTTTTCAGAACTGATGGGGATGCGACTCCATGCGCCGACCTTGGAAAATATTGTGGAGGTACCTTTAAGAGCATTTAAAACAACCTCGACTACATCGAAGAACTTGGATTCAATGCCACTTGGATCTCACCTGTTGTTGCAAACACAGAGAACGGCTATCACGGATATTGGGCTCAAGATATCTCCAAGATTAATGAAAAATTTGGGACTGCTGACGAACTCAAAGAACTCATTCAGGCTTGCCATGAAAGAGACATTTGGGTTCTGATTGATGTGATTGCCAACCATATGGGAGATGGAAACAAATCTCAACTTTATCCCTTCAATGATGAAAGTCATTATCACACTTTCAGAGATTGTGCCGAAGTCCCAGACTGGGACGCTCAAGGTTTTGAGAACTGCTGGCTCCATGGACTTCCTGACCTGAACCAAAATAATCCTTTTGTTCGTGAAACTCTCCTTTCTTGGATCAAAGACTTTATTCAAACTTATGACATTGATGGAATTAGACTTGACGCACTTAAACATGTCCCCAAAGATTTCTGGCAAGAATTTAGCAAAGCTGCCGGAGTGTTCACCATTGGAGAAGTTTTTGTCTATGACTTGCCATATCTTGCCAGTTACCAAGGACCAGTGGACTCTCTCTTGAACTTCCCTTTCTATTCCACAATGAGATACACATTCCAAAATGGAGGTTCCATGAACAGTATTGAACAATATTACGGCGGTGCATCTGCTACTTGGAAAGATATGAGTGTTGTTGGCAATTTTGTTAATAATCATGACAATGCCAGATTCCTCTGCAACAATAATAATGTTCCTGGCTTTAAGGCAGCCTTGGCTTTTAGTATTGCCTCTGTTGGTATCCCTTCAGTGTATTATGGTGATGAACAAGGCTACGGTGGCTGCGGTGATCCAGGCAACAGAGAACCTCTCTGGACCAATATTGATCGTAGGCACGAGTTTTACCAGTTCATCAAAACTATCAACCAATTTAGAAAACAAACTGAATTCTTCAAGCACGAACAAATTCAAAGATATGCGGATAATAATTTCTATGCTTTTCCTTGAGGCCAACAATTCTTTGCCTTCACCAACTCTCATGATTTCCAAAAAAGAGCAATCACTTATCACGGCTACCCCGAAGGAACAAAACTTTGCAATGTCTTCCACTCTAAAGATTGCGTTGAGGTTAAAAATGGTGAATTTGAAGTTGTGCTCATCAATGGGGAAGTCAAAATATTTAGCCCTCAAGCTCTCCAAACTGATGAACCTCAACCTGAAAAAGCTTGGAAAAAGATAAAAAATTCTTGGAAAAAGAGCCTTTCAATTAGCAAGTTGAGTTCCTTCACAAGAATCAGCACTTAAAATCAATTCTTTCTTTCTACCTTTGTACAAACATCTTATTTTCTCTTGTAAATATATTCTCTAATTCAATCTTGAAAAATATTTAATACAGACATAAATCCCATGCAATATCTCTCGAAAAAAATTTCATTTTTCTCATTGCTAACAACAATTAAAATAATTGTATTTAACAGAATTTAATCAAGATTTATTTTTTCAGGACTTTCTCAACACATGGACAAACTCAGTTTCTTCAAGAGCCTTTGCCAGTCAACATTCGATCAATGCTTTGTATTTATGAAGGACAATAAAAACCATCAATATACAGCAGTTGAATTAAAGAATAAAGATGATGACGGAGATGGTGAAGATACTGCTGATCATGATGATTGGGGAACCTCTGCAAACATATACAATAAACCCATAAACGAAAAGTCCAATGATATGCCTGTCAGCACAGTGAAAAAGAGTATATTAATCGGAAATTATGATGACGACACTCTCGTCAGAAAGAGAGATGAAATTGTAACAAAATAAAGAATCATTGAGAATAATCGTTCCTTAGAAACCTGCCGACTCATATGATGATGTCTTTGGAGATGTTTCCAAACCAACATTCGACCAAAAAATAAACAAGCCAACAACCAAGTCATCATCACCCAAAAAAGCTGCCAAAAAGGAAGAGCCCAAACAAAACACTGAAAAGTTCAAGTAAATTTATCTCAAAAGTTACACATATATCCTAACACTCCCTTTCTAGAATGGATGATGAAATGAAAATTGAAGACGGTTGGGGTGATCAAGACTATGAAATCAAACTTTAACTTTTCCTCTCAGATCCGACTCAGATCCATCTCGACATCCTGTTATTTGTAAAGAATTTATTTTAACATTGGCTCTACAAATTTTTTAACCATGTTTTCTAAGTATCTCTAAATTTGTCCATGAAATGAAAAAATTCCATTTTCAAATCTTTTTCTTTAAAAAAATTACAATCACTTTCAATATCCAAATAAATAAGTTAATTCATATCATATGATATCGTATCGTATCAACTATGAAGCATTAGGAAGAAGTTTATTAAGTTCTTTTTTGTATTTTTCGAAACAAACAAACATGATGTCTCTTTTGAAGAAGCCAAATAATTTCTCATCTCGAAGAGCCATAATGTCTTTTTTGCAGACACTCATAACTTTCATCATCACATCAAACAAGACTTCATCTCCTTTCAGCAGGAAAACATCAATAATCCTGACACTGAATTCGACAGGAGAATGCTGGCAAGCCAATGTCAAAAAGATATGCGTGAATGCCGAGTGACAAGTCACACCATTCATTTCCATATGTTCAAGCATATCTGGAGCTTCTTCACGCAACATGCTCTCAAATTTAAAGATGTTTTCCATCAGTTTAGGACAAGAGTCCTTGAACGAGTCTCTATACTTGAGCTCCTGCATCAAGTAAACCAAAATCCAGAAAGTATTCTTTTCAGCGCTCTTGGGAATTTGAAGGGTATCTTGGTATTGGTTTGATGGATTGTAGTTTGACATCACCATCAACACGACGCCTACGATTTCATTCATGCCTTGTGTATAACCGAGTTCGGGATCAAAAGCAGCATAGGCTTTCAGGATTCTTGTTAATTTCTCTGCAGTACCATATTCTGGCTTCTTGAAAAAGGGCTCGTTGTTTCGAGTCCTTGGAACATCCTTATCAATATACATATCCCATTTTGAGTTGACCTTGCAAAGTCTCTCGTAAAGGAACTTGGAATTTTGCGATTTCATCTTCTTGATTTTAGCGAGAATTGTCCAAATACTGGCTCTCATCTCATTTGGAATTCCTTGTGTAACGCTATAAACGAGATTCTCCTCAGGGACATCTTCAGCAGTGCCCTTTGCAATCAGTTTCATCCAATCTGTTCTTGTCAATAATTTGCCTTGACCTTCTTGATCAGCATTACAGTAGCTTTCAATCATGACAAAGTCGGTAATCAGTGCGTTAGTATTACTCTTTTGCACTCCATCCCTTTGATCAGAACTGTTTGCTCTTGCGCGTGTTGGGAGCACAAATGTTTCCTCATAAAGCTCAGCCTTGAAACTAGCAAAACGTTGAGCTTGCGATTGGCCCGGTTGTTGAGTGATCATGTTCTTCTTGGGAGGCTGCTTCTTGCCATTAAACCAGTTCTTGAATCGATCCATCCAATTCCTCTTCTCAGCCTGCTTCTTCTTTTTCAATGCCTCTAGTTCAGCCTTCTTTTGGGCTTTCAGCTTGAGAGCAGACGCCTCCACTCGCTTGAAATACACGTCCTTCATTCTTTGATATTTGTTAAACATATTCTCCTCAAGAGTTGGATCTTTCAAGAATTGATAAAGCACTTGATCTTTCATCATATATTGTTTCAACTTTCTGATAACCTTGAGTTTACTGAGCAAAACCCCTCGCAACTCTTTTTGGTGTTGAGTGAGCTTCAGAAGCTCAGGATCCTCATTAATGCACTTCTTTATGTGGTCAGTTAAGAAAACCTGAATATTGTTTGAAATCTCATCCATGAAAAATTGGCCAATAATCTTGGGAATAATGTCTCTCAAACTGAACATCACGCTCTCACAATAGATCTTGCAACTTGCTTTCAGTTCCTGCACTAAATTCTGCAAGATTTCTTCTCGACTCAATATTGTTCCAGTTTCAGACTCCACTTTAGCCAGATTATAAATATTGTGAAACACTTTTTCAGGATCATTGCAATATACGTAATGCAATTGTGCCTCAATAATTGGCTTCAATACTTTCATGGTTTTTGCCTTCTCCTGTGCAAAGTAACCTGCAAGAAACTCATCCAACTTTACTTTTAATTCAGGGAGTCTAGCAAAATGTTTATCGAGCAACGTTGTTGATGCCTTTTGTAAAGCTTCCAGGATTTTCTGGAAAATATCGTAAGCAGGATCTTCCAGGTATTTAAGTCTATCACAAACAAGCAGTTTAAAAGCATTTGCTGAAAGGAAACCTTCCAAACTGATTGAATTATGGTTTTTTATAGTGTTGGCGATTTCTTCGTCCGAATAGGAGACTGCTTCAAACAAACTATTGTAATCCTCGTCCATGTACAAACTGTGCAACAAACTTCGGATAAAAGCTCCGCATGCCAGAGTTGTTTTCTTTGTTCGTCCCTTTTCTATTCCCATATAACAGCCAGAAAGAGCGTCACGGAAATTTAAACAAAAATTACTTGTCATCTTCCACAAAATACGAAACACGTCCGCATTCTCCACATCCAGATCTTCACCCAATTCCTCCAATTCTTCTTCATAAGTCTTGGATTTGGCCTGGAACTCATTAAAAAGGCCTGGTAGAATTGTTCTAAATGTAAAACAGAACACTTTCCTGAGCTTCATTAAAAAGAATTCAATTGGCTCTGTTCTTCTTCTATACACATGAGCAGCAGCACCTGAGCCTTCATCGTTTGCAGAAGAGCTAAAACTTTCATCATCACCCTCAACTAAATTCCTGAAATTTGTATGCAAACTCAACAAGTTGTATCCATGCTTTAAAGGAAAATCTTTTCCATTTATTATTCTCTTGATTTCTCCCTTTTGTGACTCTGTTTCTAAGACATCATATTTTGTAATGACTCCAATTGTTCTCTCCGTTTGTGTGTCATATTCTCTTGCATATTCCAAGGCTCTTGAATCGTTAAAATTATCCGTCGCTGAAAGCACGCAAACGATCAACGTTTTGTCGTCCTTCACCGCTTTTTTCACAATCTTCTTCTTTGTGCTTTCTTCCTCCCAAAATGCATCATCCGTAATTTCAGAATTCAATGGCGCCAAGCCTGGTAAATCAAGCAGGGTCAAATATGGGACAGTCGCGGCAGATATAACGATTGAAACTGATTGTTCATAGTTGGAGGACAAGGTGCTGATGAAATCAAGGAGTCGGGATCTGAATGGTCTAATTTCTTTGAATTGCTCTTGAGTGTTGAGGATTTCAAAAGTATATCCTGATATATTCTCTGCTGTTTTTAAAGTTACTTCCACATAAGACAGCTTATGGCTAAAATTGTCAGGAAATAGCTTGACTCCCAGAATGCTTTGAAGCAATGAAGTTTTGCCTGACCCTGGAGATCCAAGTATCGCTATTTTTGGAAAGTATAAAGGCTTTTTTGTTTGTATCGACTTTAAATCATGAAGAAAGTCTGTAAAATTCTTGAATTCTTCCATTTTCTTTCGCTCTTTGTCAACCCGAGGTTCTAATAGATTTAATTACCAAGACTCAGAAGAGATTTATTTTATCAAGATTTAGTCTTTGGTTTCCCTTTTTAACAATTTGTCGAAAATTAATCAAAAACAATTTCGTTATTCCAAACTTTTCAGTATCTCTCTTTTATTGATTCCTTGTTGTTATGTTTTTTGTAAAGCACCCTGATCTTCAGATCATCTGAGAAAATTTTTTGGGGGAGGATTTTCAATATCCAAAAAATAATTCTGCATTTTGATTAAAACCAGATGAATCAATAATAACAAAAAATCCGAGGAAAAATTTGAATTAACTTTTGGTGACTCTTGGCTAAAATTCTTCAGTATCAACTACAATTTCCTCGATACTCTCTCATCAAGTTAACAACGACAAAATCTTGCAATGGCCGCAGAGAGATCCAAAACTCTTTATTTTCTTTGTAAACTCGCTAATTCGGGGACATAAATCCAAGTCTTATTTCCTCTTACGTCATGCTTAATGAATAATTTTTTCTTAAAAGGATGAAAAGCTTTCTCCAACGCATAAGGCAAGTTTCTTGTCTTCTGTCAATTGGGTCCTAGTTTCTTATTCCCCTAAATATTTGTTTGTTTTAGAGAAAATTTTTTATGCAAAAAAGTTGATTTTTTATCAGATCGATCTTCAAGAAAAAAAAACCTTTTCCGAAATTTTTAAAATAAGAACTCTCGCTATGATATTTAAGAGAGGACTAACTATTGGAAGAGCGCTTTCTTTAATTTTTGTTGATTTTGAGAGAATTAGTTTTCTGTTTTTCTGTTATAAAAAAAATTGTTCATTTTTTTCCCCTCACTTTGAAATCAAACAAAAAATTCTCAAAAAAAGTTTACTTTGGATATTTATATTTCTTTCTTGATTAATCTCAAACAAAAATGACAGAAATCATTATGAACAAGAGTTAAAGGGAGATGATTCAATAAGAAATCATTTTTTGGTGCCTTGATAAAGAATTCTCAAAAATCTTTTTCTGAAAAAAATCATGAGCTCACTTGGTCAAAACTCCCAAGTTAGTTTTCGATTTTCTAACAACAAAGACCAAACAAGGAACATTTGAATTGAATTGAATCGGATCAATTTTCGATTAATAAAAATTAATTCAAGCTGGAAATTTAATATCAAAGATTTCTTTTTTTGATGAGTCAGAACCAACAAGAAAAGGCAAATACCTTCCAATACTATATTAAAAACGATCCAAAAGAAGTAGAAAAGCAATTCAATATTGAAAATGGTGAACTCTTGAGCGATGTTGAGAGAATGGCTGGTCTTGATATCCTTGCAGAATATCAGAAAAAAATGGTCAGCCTCGAGCAATTTATGAAGAAAGAGTATATGGACTTTAGCTCAAAAATTAACAAATGCATGTTGAATAATTGTTACAAAAATATCCATCAACCAAGAAATGAAATTCGAGATTGTGTCCAAGGATGTTCTCAAGGAATTAAAAATGCTGATAAATTTGTCAAAGAAAAAATTGAGATGTTTACAAGCTCATTCGGACAGTGTATAGAAGAAGCTCAAAAACCTAAAAAGAATGTTATGCAAGAAGTCTTTGAGTGCTATGATACAATGTTAAATACCTTTGAAAGTTTAAGAAGAGATATCAAAGAGGAATTTAGTTACTATGAATAGTAATAGTTATCACCTACATTCTTTCACAAATACTTCATTATCTGTATTTTATTTTCACAGGTTTTTGAAACACCACCAAACTTTTTATAAAACAAATATCATTCTCTAAATTTAGTAGAATAGTCCAAAGGGAACAGAAATTATTATTTTATGGCGACAGGAGAATATTTTTTTTCTCAATTTCACCAGAGATAATCTGGATTTCTTCAGAGACCTACTCGTACCTTTTCAACCTTGAGGAGGGAAAAGCACAAATCAACAATGAAAATTGCAATTTTTCTAGAATTGATAAAATTCTTTAGATTTTTCCTAGTTGATCAAGTTTAAAATTTAACTTTATACCGAACTAAATTAAGAATAGATCCCGCTCTCCAAAATAATAGATCCCTTACCTTACCTTGCCTCGCCTTGAATTATCAAGGAATCTTTTTCTGACTGAAAATCATCCTCGATCTCTCTTTCCTGTTTAATTTTAATTTGAGAAAATAACGACATACAGCAATTTAATGGAATGCAAAAAGAAGTTCCTTCGAAACAACAACAAGTCTTCATTTTCTATTTGTTGGAGACAAATTCCACCAGAAAAAAAAAAAAGTTTCACAAATAAATACGGTCTATTCTATTCTTTTGTCTGCTGAAAGATTTATTAAACTGACAGGCAAATTTATTCTTGCATTAAACATACAATTCTCTTAATTTACTTCGGCCTCGATCAGGCGAGAAAAAAATAATACAAATTTAGAACGAATGTCACAAAATAACGTTGAGCATACCCAATATAAACGAGTCAAGCTGCTTGGAGAAGGATCATATGGCAAGGCTTATTTAGTGAAAAACCTCAGCGATGATTCTTTGTGCGTTATTAAACAGCTTGATATCAGTAACATGAGCGATAAAGAAAAAAAGGACACCTACAACGAAGCTAAAGTTTTGAAATCATTAAATCATCCTTGCATTGTGCATTTTCGTGAAGTCTACAAGACTAAACGTGGAAAACTTTGTATTGTTATGGATTATGCTGATGGTAATTAGAACCTCTCTGCGTCTCTAAACTTACCCTTTTATGATAGGAGGAGATCTTGCAGCAAAGATTCGAGCTCAAAATGGAAAACATTTCGCTGAAGCTCAGATCCTTGATTGGTTTACACAAATTTGTCTTGGATTGAAGCATGTACATGATAGAAAAATTCTTCACCGAGATCTCAAATCCCAAAATATCTTCCTCACAAAAACTAATCTGGTCAAACTGGGGGATTTTGGTATTGCCAAAGTTCTGTCAGGAACCCAGGAACTTGCCATGACTGTTATTGGCACTCCATACTATTTATCGCCTGAGCTTATTGATGGTAAACCTTACAATTTCAAGTCAGATATCTGGGCTCTCGGTGTACTTCTCTACGAACTTTGCACCTTGCATCATCCATTTGATGCAAATGGGTTCCCTATGCTTGCTAGAAAAATTGTCAAAGGAAGATATACACCTCTGCCTGCTACATTCTCAAAAGACTTGAGAGACTTGGTGCATAGCTTACTTAGTGTCAATCCTCAAGATAGACCCTCAATAAATGCGATTCTCAAGAAAGACGTTATTCAAAATCGTATCAAAAATTTCCTTGATGAAACAATCAGAGCTGAAGAATTCTCTCATACAATTCTTCATCATAAAGTTATCAAGCTTGATCATGTCCATTTCGAGAAAAAGTCTCATCACTCAAAACAAACCGCTGGTCATCCAAAAATCATTTTTACTGTCACAAAAACCAGAGATCAACAACAACAACAGATTATTATTGAACCTCAAGAAAATCACCGCAATAACAAAACTTCACCTTCTGATTCGCCTATTGTAAGACCTGTTATTCATCATAGAAAGCCAGTTGCTCACCTTCCTTTGGTCTTTGGTAACGTACCCAGTTATGTTCCAGCAAATCAAATTCGGTCCCCTACTGCAAACCCAATTCGATCCCCTGCTGCAAATCCAGGACATGTCCTGAAACCCTCTCCTGCGAGTAAATCAAAGGATCACAAAAGTCCTCGATCTTTATCAAGGATTAATAATCATATATTGCCAGAGATCGAAAATAAATTAAGACCAAATCCTGAGCTCCCTCCTCTTGTCACAAATTCAATTTTAACAACGACTAAGGAATCTCCAAATTTGAATAGCCAAATCTCTCTCAGTTACGTCGGAATCTCTCACAATAGTCCTGACTTACATCTCCCTAATCTCAACAAACAAAGACTCATTCCGCAACCTAAAAGTGCTCAATCTAAAGAAAATCGTGGACATTTTGAAATTAACAAGATCCCAAAAATTCATGCTGAAGACAATACCCCATCTTCAAAAGTTGGTTTGAAAAGAGAAGCTCTCAAGGGATTTGAAAAAATATCCCCCAAGCACATTGAAAAGGGTAAGTCTCACCTTGAATTGCTTCCCAAGAAATTAGACTTTGGTTCTGTCGACATGATCCCAAGTCATCAGGATGGAGATTCCACCAAGCACTCTGATGCTTCAAAAAGAAATGAAAAAGAGCTCAGAGATATCCAAGCTATGGTTTCAGAACTTAATAAAGTCATTGTAACTCAACTTAGTATTTTCTTATACTAACTCTTAATAGATGAATCTTGATCATCAGCATCAAGTGGACATTGTTGATCATTTTGACCTGAAACATGAAATAGAAAAGGATGTAGAAAGGGATGATGATCCTGAAGAACCGCATCATGAAATCGATGAAATTCCACCACCACCAGTTAAACTCCAAAAAGAAAATTCATACATCGTAGATCGTAAAAGTCTTGAAGAACTCAGGGAAAAATTATCTCAGAACTTGAGTGATGACAAATTTTTCAAAGCTTATACTCTTGCTAAGGAAATGGTTGAAAACGACCAAGATATGCACCTCATGGAAGAAGGCGTTGAATATCATATGAAAATGTTCCCCTTCCTAAGTAGGGAAGAAGTTTCAAATTCTCTCTTCGACGTTTTTACTTTTGTCGTCATGGAAGATTGGATTCGAACTAAAAATCTTCAATAAATAAAAAATTCCTGTTCATATTTAGTATAATATCTAGTATATGCATGTTCTGTCTTATATCTAATATAATGTTTATATTTTATTCTCAAGTTATTTTCGCAAAAACTTTTTGAAAGGATAAATTTATTTCCAATTCTTGATTCGTCATCATCATCATCTTTTGTAACAAATTTTACTCATCTCCGTCTGGAATGAAACCAATATTGTTTAAAGTTCAAGAGTTGAGACTCGCCACAACTAATTATATCAAATTAGACTCTTCTTCATCAACGTCTTTCAGATTAGAAAAGCAAATCGAGGCAAAATACGATCGAATAAAGCGCTTTAGACACAAAAGGATCAAGCTTGAAGAAACTAACGCTCAATTACTTGTTCAGCATCTCAAGAACTTCAAGTCTCCGCACTTTCATAAAACTTTGGACATCAATATCACGCTCACATTGGTTTGGAGCAATAGACAACAAATCTTTTTCATTCTATCTCAGGCCATAAGACGCTTTAGCGCATTACGCAAATTGAGCCTAACTATCGACTTTTGCCTCGACTTGAAAATGATCAACTTTTTGCTTTCAAAAATAAAAAGCCAAAAACACCTTGTTCATCTCAAGATTGATCTTTCCAAATTTTATCGCATTTCTCCAACTTTCTTGAAAAACGTGATCAGATTAATCAGGTGTCAAACTAACCTGGAAAATTTGAATTTTGCATTGAGAAAAACCCCGGAACAATCTTTTAATGACAATTTATTCCCTCTATTCCAAGCTTTTCAACGTTTATATAACCTCAAACACTTTACATTTTCCTATTTTGAATCTATTCAGTTTAAAAAGTTCAATCAACTTGACCTGCCTCGAAAAATACTCTCTACCCTCCAAAATATGTCGCCATCACTGACATCACTTTCCCTCATTCTCAAATCAAATTCTTTTTCTCATCCATTCCTCGCAGAGCTCCCGAGAGTCATAACTTCCATAAAAAATTTAACAAGGTTAGATCTGAGCTTGGCTGACACAGAAAATCTTAACGATGCTCATTTCACCTCTTGTTTACTTGAAGAATTTAACAACAAACACTCTCCAAAAATCGTCTCTCTAAATCTCAACAACACATTGAATGGAGCCAGTCCAAAGCAAATCGAAGCACTCTATCTACAGACCTACAAGTTCCTTACCACACATCCCAAGATCCAACAATTGAATATGAAATTTACAGCACCCTCTTTTTTCAATGGAATTAAATTAGGAAATATTCTCGTCTCGCTAAAATCATTGAAAAACCTGACTTTAAGACTCGATAACTCAAATGATTTGATTCTACTCCAAGAAATCGGAAAATTCAATTGGCTTACAACCTTAAATATCATCATTGAATATGAACTTGACACTCAAATTTCAGGTTTGCTAGAATCACTCGGAAATTTGACCGCGCTTCAACGTCTCAAATTAGAAAGCAAGAAGAGCATAAATGAAGTCTATTTCCAAAGACAGGACTTTTGGTCTTTAGTCAATTCTCTCACAAAGCTCAAGCTCTTGAGGCATGTCACACTATGGTTACCTCTCAAACCTGGAAATTCTTTTGAAGTGCAAATCGCTCGCCAGGAGCTTGATTTGATTACAAACTACCTTACACAAGCTGAATGCCTTGAAACCTTTGTTCTCAAAGGAACTTGGAACGCTCTTCAAAGGAATGAACTTATAGCCCTTTATAAGACATTCTTTATTAATTTGCAGAGGGTAAACAACTTTGAGTTTCACATCTCTAGGCTTAATTCTCCCATAATTAATTTCTCAGAAATATTTATGAATTTACAATATAAATACCGGCACCAGCTTATTAAAAGGCAAAAAAGAGACTCTCAGTTCCGATTAACTATCCATGATGATGATCTCTAAAATAGATAAAATAAATCTCTATTGTATTTCTCTAATTCTATAATTATCAACGAACTTACTCAAAAAATCAAATTATGATTATAACCAAATTCCATAGTTATTCGGTACCAATATTCCCTTCCAACCTGTCTTATCAAAATAGCTCCTTCTTGTTATTTATGCTCTGATTCTCCAGCTTTCATTTGCTCTCATTCATCCTGGTCGTACAAATCCTTATTATCCGATCGAATCTTATTATGGAAGTAGAGATAAAGGTAAAAATAACTTGGTCATCTCAAAATTCATCGTAAAAATTCCGCAGAGTACTTCAGTCGAGATGCCATTCTCAATGATCAACCAACCACTTTTCAATGGAGTACAAACTTTGATTATGATGAAGAAAAGTATCCATCAACAATAGAGTTTTTTTGGTTTTCAAGGAAAATAGCGGCCTCTTGTATTTTGCAAGTCGATCTGAACATACTATCCAATACAGAAATCTCACTTCCAGTATAAATCTCTCATATTTTTCAGCTAAATCAACTCTCCTCTAGATGATATCACTATCGTTGCTGGGATTGAAGGAAACTCAGTAATTCTATGAATCTCTGCCTTTGTTCTAACCTCAATCCAACACAGGGTTTTAGAGATGGGAGCCTTGATAACACTTTATTTTCTGCTCCTTCGGCACTCAAAATTTTCAGATATAATTCTACCAAAGCTCAGCTTGAGCGATCAAAGGTTGTCATCATTCTGAAAGACGACTCTGTTAAATGCCAATATGCCAATTATCTCAATTATACAGACTGTGAAGATACCTCCACAGATGATGCATTAATTGATCCTTCTAAAATCAAAGAAATATTCTTCCCTTTCAATGCCTCTGACGTTACTGACGAAGATCTCGCACTTGAACAACTTTCTGGAAAAGTTTCAACATTAAGACGATCTTTCCCTAAACTAGCCTTAGATTATATATGTCACTGATACAGGAAATAATTGTATTAGAAAACTTGATCTCATACAACAAGTGTCAACAACACTTGCAGGGGACTGTGGAACTGAAGGATTCAAAGATGGACCTCTTGGAGTTAACCTCTTCAACAGCCCAGGAAGCCTTGGTGTTGATGATGCAGGAAACGTTTTTGTTCGTGATTCAGACAATGTTTACATGAGAATAATTAATGGAACTGGTATCATCTATTGTTTTCATCTTCTGATTTCCAAAAAAGGATTTGTCCAAACTCTTATTCAAGGAGCATGCAGGGAAGCATATAACCAAGCACCAATCATGGTCCTCACTACAATGAAAGTCCGACTTGTTACCTGCTATAGAAATTGGATAAAGACATCAGGTCTTCCAAGCGAACATATTTTCACAGACTTGACAACACTGGAAAAATGCTTTAGTAATGATGTTTTGTGTGGTGGAAAAAATCGATCCCATCCTGTCTTATACCAAAATTCTACATTCAGAGGAAGCAACCTCAGCACAGATTCCTCCTCAGACCGCCGCCGTCGTCGTCGACTCAATGTAGATTTATAAGAAACCATTATTGTAACTTTTTTGTTCAAATAAAATACATTACAAACCAAAACAAAACAAAATAAAGGAAATTACATCACCAAATTAAATAGTACGAAATAAACAACCAGAGAAAACACCAAAAAAAATTTTTTGATCAATGATATTCTAATGATCTTCTTGAGTTTGAGCAAGAGCCGAAATGCATGCTACTTTCTTCAGAAAGAGCATCTTTGATTGGCGTATTGACAGCAATTACGTCACCAAAACCCCTATTAATGTTAATTTTTTTTAATTTAAGAACAATTATGTTACCAGTTTTCGAATATCGGGTTAATGAGTGGCACTTTCAAATGATTATTATCTTCCTTTTTCTCAGGAACAATCTTCTTGTCAACAACCTGAATCGTATTTTGTTGACTTGCTTTCACAGGAAGATGATCTTTTTGTTTTAGTTTTTCAAACAATTTAATTCCTTCACTGCTGATCTTGTTGACGGGCTGACTTGCTGGTTTAAAGTTTGCTAATTTGGTGTCAGTTGTGAGCTTTGTCTTTTTGAGCTTGTTTTCAAGCTCTTTTGGGAACTCAGTTTCTTTTTCCTTCTTTCTCTTTTTTGATGTAATTTGGGTTGTTTTATTAAATGAAGAGTAAAAGCTTCGATGTCTCATCCTGTCATTCAACTCTCTATTCTTCTCAACCAAGTTTATTGACATGAAATCCTCTGATGTCTTGCTATTTTCTTGCACTGAAAGCTTGGATGCGAGTTTCAGCTTCAACTGACTGTTAAGCAGCTCCACCTGGCTGTAATTTTGACTTGTGCTCTCTTTTCTTGACCAAATATTTCCAAGTTTTGTGTCTTTAAAAGTTGTTGTCATCGCCTGTCTTTCTTGCTTCGTCGTTGGAACACTCTTTAAAGTCTCAAGTTTTGTAAAAGGGATCGCTGATAAATCTTGACTTTTATTTTGTGAAAGAGTTTTCAATTCAGGTAAATTCATATCTTTGGGGGATGGAGCAGTCACATTCGTATCCTTGATTTTTTTGTTCAAATTCACTTTAATTGGCTGTGACTCTCCTTGTTTTGAAACTGGTAAATTTTGGACCTTTTTTGGCTCCTGTTGTTGCTGGGTTTCTTTCTCTTGATTAGACACGACACTACTGCTGTTATTCAACTACATCCATAAAATTTAGAACAAAAATTGTTGGAAATTCTAATACAGTCTTTTGAATCTGAGTTTCAAAAATGTCTGTGATTGATTTCGAAACCTGACAATCTTCCACAATCTTCAAAATAAAATTCAGAAAATCAATATTTGTGATCTCCTTTGTAAAGGCCTATTATTCCAATGAGACTTCTTTTTAAAGGAAAGGGAAGATACCTCTGCGAGTTCATTATAAAATGTATCGGGATTGGATTCATCATCCTCAGAAAACAGTTTCACATTGAAAAGATTTATGAGTTTATCAAGATCTTTGGTCATATGTTTTTCCAATGTTTTTCTTTCTTCTTTTTTCTCTTTAGAGCTCTCAAAATGGAAATATAAGATCGAAAATCGAAACATTATCTGGTATTTATACACACAAATCTATCATTATTTTTTTTAAGCAAAAATCCAAGTCTAGAATTATTACTTTGGACATAAGTTGCAGACATAAATCCTTGAAACTATATCTCTTTTCTTCTTCTTCTTCATTAGATGTCTCAACAGGCTCTCTTCTGTTCAATGATTTTATCTCAATCACAAAATATCGAGTCAAAATGTCGATCACCGTTCCACTACAGTCGACATTTCCATTCTTCTTGATGAAATTCACATTATTATTCAGGTAAGTCTGGATATTTGAGCATCTTTCCACGATATTTTGCCTAAAACTCATTCGGAAAACGATATTAATAACTATTACTCAAACAGCTTTTTAGTTTCTTCGTTCTTTTTCTGATGGAGTAATTCTGCAAATTGATGTTGAAAATATGGCTCAATTGAGAGCCTGAGAAACTCGTTTGCATC
>Ga0182738_1003196_pt1 | contig 18921 bp, 13 predicted proteins | sample eDN5th30CBELigMG_FD_128876 | JGI IMG/M metagenome (GOLD analysis project Ga0182738, IMG submission 128876) | Enriched Miracle-Growth compost microbial communities from Emeryville, California, USA - eDNA 5th pass 30_C BE-Lig MG (version 2)... ... | reverse complement strand
TCGAGATATTTTCCTTGAAAATAAATTATTTTTTCCAGTTGTAAAAGGGCTTAGATTCGATGATCTTCGACATTATTTTAAAAAAAACCCATTCTTTCAACACAAGAATTTTGAGTTGCCTTTAGCAGAAACATCGAATAACTTATTAAGGAAATGGAGTTGTAAAGAAGCGGAGTTTATTTTGAAAAATGCGGAAGCTTTTAAAAGATGAATTCAGGCAGATACTTTAATAATAAAATTACTTTAGATGTTAAAAGAGGCAAGAATCGAATTTTCTGTGGCAGACAAGTTATGATGTCCAGCAAATGTATAAAAGAAAAAAAATCAGTAGATGAAAGTTAATAAACTGGTCGAAACAGCATTTTTCAGTTAAAATTTTTATTGACTTTAATTTTGAATAATCAGTTTAAATTAAAACTCAATTATGACTAAACCTTCATCATAAATCGACTTTCTCCCCATCTCCTTTGATTTTCATAATCCTGACATATTTGGTTCTTCAAAACATATTAGCAGCATACTGTGATATGTTTTTCAAAGGCTTCTTAAAGGTGAATGAACATTTATCTCCAGTGAGTCTTTTTTTATTTTCGATCATGAAAAAGTTCCAAGTATATAATTTATCACCATTTATATCATTATTTCTGTGGAACAGCATTCAGTATCTTGAAAAAGTCTAAATTGTTATCTTAAGACGAACTTACAATAAACGAGATTTTTGGGATTTTTGAAAATAAGTCAGATTTTCTCAAGATGGAGAAGTAAAAATACATTATAATAATTTTTATAGACAATAAGCTGTTGTGAATCATTTAATTATGGAAAATATTTCCAAGATATTATGAAGGAAAGACTCAAAAAATCTCATTATATTATACGAGACTCTTGGAACAATTAAATTCCAGAGCCTAAAATTGAAGTTAGGAATGACTTAGATTCATCATCATCATTAAAAGAACTTTGAATATTTCACTTCAGGCTTTCTGCCGAAGTAACTTTCCAAGTCAACCACAATTAGAGTCATGTTATCTTTTTTTGTCTTGATATTACTTCTGGAGGCTTCAATTAAATAGTCTCCAAGATTCTTTAAGCTCATTGCTGGCTCTTCCTTTTGATATTCTTGAATTTTAAGCAAACATTGTTCTGGGCTCAATCCCTATTGGAAAATTGTTTAGATTTTAGAATTCAAAAATTTGAACTTACATTCCAGAATCCGTCAGAACCTAAGACTAGATATTTATCTTCTCTTTTCATCTCATATACAGACACTTCGGGCTCATTAGACATGTAGGCTTTGAAGTTGATATCTCCGATAGATCTTGATAAGGCTAATTCGCCCTCGAGCCGATTATTAAATAAAGTTCCGCCTCTTTCTTCAACGGCTTTTCTCTCGTTTTCGTTCAAAAAATCGTGTAAATTGTTCAAACTGCTGAAGCTACCTTTTTGAAAAATAACAGCTCTTGAATCTCCCATATTTCCAGTGTAAATCTGCTTATTATGGATGACAGTGCAAAGAGCAGTACTGCCGCCTCTAGGTCTATTGGCTTCTAACTCGCATATCACGTCCTTCTCCACATTATTGAGAGCTATGAGGATGTATGAACAAGAGTTTCAAAAAATTATTATACCAAGGGTGATAGCTGTATTTAGATTCGCAGTGGTCTTGAAATTCTCAGAGATATCTTCATCCAGCTTCTTGGCAAGCATTTCTGCAATCAAATGTGTTGTATGGCCATCATAGACTCCAAAAAAGGAGAAATCACCTTGAAGTGTGGGGCTTTTGGCTTTGTACTAGAATCGCTTTAAACATACGAGATGCACAAAAGGCTTACTCTATCCTGCTGCTCCTTTCCATTTGCTTTTTGAACAACATAATAAGAGCTTCCAGTCTCACTATGATCTTCAGTGAGATCTGGCATTGTGCTGCTTGTAAAGAAAATCTGTTCGTATTTCTTTTGAGTTGTAAAGGAAAATTCACTTTGATCAGTGTTTCGAGGATGATTTTGAATTATGAAGGAAGCTTCAGAGTTTCTGTTGACCACGATCTTTTCTTCTTCGAAGGTCTTTTGACTCACATTCAACTTAAGGCCGGGTCTCGCTCTTTGTTTGAGTGTTCCCACAGTAGGAGTTGAACTTTGCAAAATTGTGGACATTTAATATTTAATTTCTTATACTATATTAGGTAAAACTTCTTTTTTAAATGCGCTGACAAAGAATATTTCAACTGCTAATTTAAGTATAAACAGATTAAAAGGTTACCTCTCATTCTCATTCTACTTTTTTAAGATTTCCTTGGAAACTTATTTATCCATAGATACCTTTCATTAAAAGTTTGTATTCTTCCAAGGAAATCAATATTTCTCAGATAAAGGAGATCGAGAAGTACCGTAAGAATCTCCCTGATCAAGATAGACTACAAACATAAGGATAACTTCATGCAAGTCCCCATAAAACAGAAAAAGAGTGTTTCTGGCGCTACTTATCTTAGCCCTAAAGTAACTGATGGCGGTTTTGAATTGGTGACATTTCTACTTGATTAATAAAAAAGCGCAATTTTTTTTCATTTCTGCAATTAACATGCACAACATTTAAAATCAGAAAAGAAAAAAATATTTATGATCAGCCTTAAACGCACCTTTCTTACGAATAATTCCAAACACACACAGACAATTCCCATTCCCATTCATGCTAGGTCTGAGCTAACAAAAAAAATAGTGACAAATGGCAAACTTTATTTCTTCTCAGGATATCTAATAATAGTAAAAATAAATCAAGTACCAACCTCAGAGAGTTGCCTCGTGATGATTTTATTGGAGGTTTTAAGCAAGGAGGAAAAATTCGTTTTTACGACCAAGTTTAGATTATTAGTTTTCGAAATTATAAAATTTTATTTCGTACGAATTCAGCTTTCATGGGGAATTCAACAGTTTCCAAGTGTAATTATAAAATTGCCAAGCTTGTATAGAACCCTTTTTTAGAAGTGATTCTCAAATACAATCTTTAGGTGATTGGTCTTGGAAATCCAGGCTGGTTCTATAAAAATACACGGCATAATGTGGGAAAAAAATTTATCGAATACATTTTCGAGCATAACCGCCTTCGCACTGAAAGTATAAAAGGTTAATATTCTCAAGCTTGCAGTGAGTAATAGAATTTACAGGTGGAGAAATAGCTTATCTCTCTCAGAAATCTGGAACAGAGTATATTGCATTTTTCAAGACGAGCGGATTTATGAATATCAGTGGAAGTCCCACAAAAAATGCTTTTGAATTTTGTCAAGTAACCTTTCGATGCTTTTGGGATATCCAATCATCGGCAAGTTAGAGAATATAAAAGAAATAATTGTTGTTGTTGATGATCTTGAACAAAGTTTTGGAAAATTCCGAATCAAAAATGGAGGCAGTGCAAAGTTTAGCTTTTTATTTAGGGAAAATTTATCTTATTTATTTTCTTGGTAGAGGTCATAATGGCATCAAATCAATTATCCAAAAATTTGATGGACAAATGGATTTCAAAAGACTACTTATTGGAATCGGTCGACCAGCATCAAAAGAAAGTTGGGAAGTCGCAAGATACGTTACAGGAAATTTTGATCAAGAGTCTTTAGACAAATTAGATAATGAATTGTTTTCAAATATCTTTGATTTCTTAAATCAAAATGAAAATTTAAATCTTTGAGATTATATTTCTTTGCACTTGTTTACCATTTTATTAAAATCTTTTCCAAAGAGGTTTTTATGAATATGAGAACAAAGTCCTGACGACTACTCTTTCTATTAATTAATAATAATAAAGCCCACATTAAATTATCAATCTTGATTGATATTAAACTCCAAAATCGTGAATTCCTCCAAAGATTAAGATGTCAACAACCAATAAAGGATTGCGTGTAAAGACAATGTCAAGTGTTCCGAATTTGGATCTAAATACTTTCAGGAAAAGTAAATCTCATAGCAAACCACTTGTTTCGGAAAACAGTCGACAACATGGTCTACTTGAGCAAATTATCTTTGAAAGGTCTCAAAAGAAATATAATTTGACCCTTCCACCATCAGAAGGACCTTCCTTACTAACACTTTCAGGATTCCGAACTACACGATCAAATAACCTCGTATTATCTCATAAAAAATCAAACCCAAAACCTCTAGAAAGTCTTGCGAAGAGATCTCGATTTGGAAGTGAGGATTTTAATCAGGCTCATAATGAGCAAATTGGAAGCTCAAATAGCCTTGAGAGTCACGCATATTTTACAAAGGCAAGTGCAACCCTGCCAGACGAAGATAATTTCAAACTAAATCCAAGCTACATGACTTTCACCCCTCAAAGCAAAGGTCAGATACCAAGTGCCTTTCAGAAAAAGTCAAGCAGAGAGAATATTATTGATGGCCTGTACACCAGCACTAAAGAAATCAAAGAAGAAATTAATGCTATCATGCTCAAGCAATATGATGAAGAACTCAAAAAACAAATTGAAAACCGGAACATCAAAAATTTCAGTGCAACTCAAAAAGAAAGAATAAAAAATTTGACGTCAATTTTGGAAAAAAAATTGTCAACCAGTCCTAAAGCATCTCCAACCGGCCATGACATCATCAAGCTCGTCCATACAGAATTAAATCGTATTCGCAAAAGCTATGATGAATTCCTCTTAATCCAATCCAAATCCAATCCTCCAAAAATTAAAACACCCACAGCAGACGGATCTTGTAACATATGGAAAGCATTTCAGTTATTGATTCAGCATAGCAGTCTCTATCAGGATTTCATTCCGACGATCAGAGGATCTAAGGAGTTTGAGTTGAGCCAAATATATCAGACCATTTCAACTTTTAAAAAAGATTTCAAATCTCATAAAGATTTTGATCGGCAGGCAATCGAGACATTTCAGCAGATTCAGGACCATATCCGACATCTCAATAAAGTGATTGATGCGACCAAAGAAAAAGTAGAGTCGATGGCCAACCAATATCAAGCATTATTAGAGTCCTATAAAGATTTAGAAGGAAAGAATACGGGAATAACTGGTGAAATTGTTAAGATGATACAAGAGGTCAAAAACAATAAAAGGATTCAGAAACAAGAGGAAGGAGAAAGCCTCCCGCTTTATCAACAAAAATATTTGGAGTATTTGGTGGATGATTTCAGAGATACAAATCAGAAGTTGACTGAAGAGTTGGAGCTTTACAAAGAGAAGCTTGCGCATGAAAAAAGACAAACTGAAGAAGCTGAAAGATTGCGATTAAAGCTGAAGGCAGCAAACTCATGTGACAAGGCTGTCATGACTCATCTCTTGCCAGAAAACACTTCGCCAGTCTTGAATATAAATCTCTCCTCTTACTTGCAAAATCCAATCTTATACAGTTCAGGTATCCCTTTGACAGACAAAATGACCAACTCCATCATCAATCTCCTCTATTCTGATAAAATGGCAGGTGATCTGTGTGATGAGTTTGACAGAAGACCCAGAAAATCTCTCAGATCTTACTTGCCTCAATGGTTTCTGAAAAGATTCGGAATATATAGTTTTAGTGAGACAATTTTGCAGAATTTAATGTACACCCTCAATAGTCGAAATCAACTCAACAAAAAGTTTGATCTCTTTGAAAATCTGCTAGGGATTGAGGAGAGCACCGCAAAGGATGATCATTCAATTGATCCCCAACAAAAAAATATCGTTGTTATTGATAGAAAAAAGATGAAGCTAACTTGTTACAATACTGCTGAAATGAATCATTATTTCTTCCAATTGTTGAATCGAATCAGAAAAATGACTTCTAAAAACCTCAAATCTCCAACACAACCAAATGATTTCCTCTACAAGCCTTTTCTTTGCATTTCTCAGGATGCCAATGATGATGTTGTGGATATAGATTTAGCACTCGAACTTCTGAGCATTGTTGTTAAAGAGCAGAAATTCACATTAGGAGAAGCCAAGAACCTTGAAGCTCAATTCAACACAGTGCAAGAACATGATTTATATATTAGAGTTATGAAGCAGGCAGGCAACTACAGAGAAGAGAAACTCAAAATAGAAGAATCAACCTCACCTCAAAAGGCAGCAATAGACATAAATTTATTCCTCAAACTCGTGCTTGATGCTGTTGTAAATAAACATATCAATACGATTGAAACTTCCTACACTATGATTCGAGCCAACACACCATCCAGAAACGAGGTTGATATCTCTTTTGACGAATACAGCCATGCAATTAATAAAATTATGCCAACTACAACTCAGGCTTGGAGAGAGCAGTCTTATTGTAAATTAATTAACGAAGCAGGTGGAAACAAAATTCCTCTCTCACAACTAATGCCAGATTTTGTTTCTTGCTATTTCCATGAAGATCAAGTGAAAGACACCCACCAACAACAACCCCAATTATTGAAAATTAAAGTAAAAAAAGAGACTAGTGATGAACCTGATTCTTCTTCTTCTTCTTCGGTGAAACGTACAGAGCTCAGAAAACCTTCCCCCAACCTTGAGGATCAAAAGCAAAAGTCAGCAAAGAATCTTGTTGGAAAGTACAAAGAACTTTACTCAGGTTTGAGTCCTGTTATCAGCGACAAAGCTTATGAAGCATACGACGTCTACAGTTCTGTTGTACTCTTACAAGAGACCTATGAACTGCTTCGGAATAGTATTGCAACTCATGAAAAGGGATTTGAAGAATTAAGGATAGCAAATGAGGAGTTCTTGGTCGAGTTCTATGGAATATTTGGAAATATCCACGCAGACTTGGATCCGGAATCATGGATTCCTTATAAAAAGAGAGATCTTGTCTGTTTCATTGAACATCTTTGGACCTTACTTCGAAGTATTGTCATTTGTATCTATCGCTCATATAAATAAATCCATAAGTTTTTTTTTGTCTCGAAAAGTATAACTATTGTATTATGCAAGAATATTATGATACGAAATCGGCGGTTGTTAATCTTTAAGTTATATGGATGATAATTTAACCCTGATTAAATTGACAAGAAACAATCTTTCCTAATTTAGAAGAAAATGATCTTGGAAAAAATTTTCAACACAAGCAAGCTAATGATACTTTTCGCAACGCATATTGGACTGATATCTCTCATCTTTTTTTGATTCGAGAAAATTACCACAATTATCACCATTATTACATGATATTGTAGAATTAATACAATCGTGAGTCAGGGAGGGAGGAATCAACAAAAAAGATTTCATATGATGATGGTGAAGACTTTTTATTCGGTAAATAAACTTGATAAACGAAAAAGGGCGGGCTTTTAAAAAATAAATGATTTATAAACTTTATATGGTTGAATGACGCACTTTCGCGGGTTTTCCAAAGGTGTGTGATTTCTCAAAGCGCGCCAAAAAAATCGTCAAGGGTTTTTCTCTCCACCACTCTTCTCAAAAGCCTCAAACTCCTCTGAGCGTAAAAGTTAGCTTTAAAGAGAGGAAACCTGGAGCGTAGGATCTACACAATAATATCATTAGAGGGTGTTGGCGGTTAATGACAGCAGCGCCATTTATTGCCGCAAAATCAAATCAATTTAATTTTCATGCTTAAAACTCTTCCTTTGAAGTTTTTTATAAAATTACTTTTTAAAATAATGAACGATTTAAAGAAAGGACCCGGCAGACCCAGAAAAGCTCCTCTTACCAGCAGTCAATTTCGCGGGGATAAAGACTATCAAAAGAAAGTAAAAACTGAGGATGAAGTCCTTTACCACCCCCAATATAATGCCAATGACGATGATGAAGATGGCAATTCCGACTACGAACCCTACGATGATGATGGAAAATGGGCCTCTTCTGGCTCGAGTAAACTTTTCTCAACATCCTTTTCTTTGACGCTTTTTTAGAGGAAAAGACAAAAGCCCGCCATGACAACTCTCTGAGCGTGCTGACAAGAAAGTTTCTTCACCTCATTAGAAGCTCCCCCAACTTTACTGTCGATCTCAATGAAGCTGTCAAAGTATTGAACGTCCAAAAAAGAAGAATTTATGACATTACAAACGTCTTAGAAGGTAAAGCATATTTTTTATTTCGAGGTCAATTCGCTTCATGACTAAAGCGAATAAAAAGAATCTGAAACTAAACAAAAAATTTAAAGTTTTATTTATAATTTTTGAACTTTTTCAACCTTAAAAAATTCTAATTCTCTTGTAGGTATTGGATTCATCCAAAAGGTCCTGAAAAACAAAATAAAATGGGTCGGAAGTACTGATAGTATGTCCTCTGATGACGATATGGCTACTCTTGCAGAAGAACTCGAATCTCTTATTCTCGAAGGAAAGGAAATCGAGAAATGGACTACTACTCTTCAAGATATGCTGGCTGACCTTGCTAAAGATGAAACTAATAATCAATTCTCATATGTTAGTTTTGATGATATTAAATCTGTCAACAGTCAAAAAGATAATGACCAACCTTTTCTTGTTGTCAGAGCCCCCAAGGGAACTCTCCTGGAAGTCCCAACTGCTGAACCAGATGGCACTGATGAACACCCACATAAAATGAAACTTACTAGTCAATCCGAAGAAATCTTGATCTATGTCGTCTCAAATGACAATAAAGGCTCCGAAGAGGTGACTAGACCAGTTTTCTAAAACTAACAAATTAATTTATATCCACCCCACCACTTGAGAGACAACCTCCAAATTTTTTTTCCTACCAAGAAATTTAAAGGTTCACCAACTCTTTTTTTTCCCTGAGAAAGGAAGACTAATAAAAAAAAAAGTTAATGCTTTATATCTCTATCGAGTCTTTTGTATATTCTGATATATAAAGTAAATTTATCTTTTCATTCGAGTGAGTCTGTAGTAAACTACCTGCTAAACAAATATTTTTTATTTCCCCCCTCCTATATCTAATCTCTCGCTCTTTTATTTTTGGAAAAGTCCTGGTTTAATTTTTCAGAATTTCAGATATTTAAATGCCTTAAAAGCAACTTCGGTATTCCGAGTTGACAAATTTTCTTCCTCTTCAGACAAAAGCGTTCTCAAGAGAGGAAATAATTTTGGTGGCAAATGAGTTGCTTTGGGGTTTTAATAATCTTTTTCTTAGATTCAATAGATAGATAGCTAGATAATATCTAATAGCAAACAAGCAAGTTTATTTATTTGACTATTGTTTTAATAAAATAATTCATCAACCATGGGACAGCCAAACCCGAAGGAGAGCGCAATTGAAAGCTATTCATTATCGAGCAGTTTTCATGATGATCAAAGCCAGATCAATGAATATATCGAACCTGAACCGAATGGGGGAGCATGCTGCACAATGATTTTTAGACCAAGGACAAGGCCCGAAGTAAATCTTTGGCTATTCTCGGCATTCTTAAGTTTCAAAATAGAACCAAGAGTGGAAGGTGTTCCTGCAAAGGAGACTTGAAGGGATGAAAACCCAAGAGTGGCCAAAATTACTTCTCAAAACCTTAAAATCATCAGATCATACCAAAGCCGATAGAACCTATCAAACTGAGATACTTTTGGTCGATTCAAGGACTAAAAGTAAGGGTTCCAAATGACTATTTTGAGAGTTAACCGATGTGTTAGGGAGTGACATAGAAACAGACAAAAAATTTGGAATTAGAGGAACCGAAATCGAACTGAGAAATCATACACAATCAGGCTTCAGCCCAGAGAAAAGTCTTGTTCTCTCCAAAAAGGAGTCTACGATCTCAGGCTCAGGTTAGCTAGTGAATTAGTTCTTTCTTCTAAAAGTTGAATTAGATGATCTCGGCATATCAACAAAAATCTATGACTTCACTGAAGAAGAAAAGTGGATGACAAATACTTTTGATATCAGAGGAAGAGAGGATCGAGAGGCTGTTATCAATTCAATTGATTATCTCAAAAAAATTCAACATTCAACAAATGATTTGGAGAGCGCAACGACTTCTTCTGAAAAAAAGAATATTGAAAATAGAACTCAAAGCTATCGTCCTAAATATGACAATTTTACTGTCATTCTGGAAAATGGCCCCGATGCTCTCACGAACCATTACAGTAAAGCTTCAATGGATAGTGATAAGCAGAGATTCAAAATGATATTTAGCATCATCGAAAAACACTTGAATATCCAAGATAATATCTTTAGAAGGCTCATCAATCAGTTTGAACTCTATTATGTCAAGACCTATCATGCAGTTGTTGAAGCATACCGATATAGATTTGGATCGGGAAAAAACAATGAAATCAAAAATTCTGTCACTGAAGCCACCACTGATTTGCAGCAATTTATCGGAATCATGTATGAGACTGTTGCACTCTACTACAGACTGGAAAAAGTAAAAAAAAACTCAGATGCAGGTGGCAGAAAAATTTTGAATAGGGATAACGTTATGAATTTCATTGCTTCTATCGTTCTGAGCCAAAAAGTATATGACGTCATTTTTGACCTCTACAGCATTCAAGAATCTGATACTGAAACTTTATACAAAAAGAACCTCAAACTCTGTGCAGGTCTCAGCCCAGAAGATTTTGACATTGCTGATGAGTATTGTCTTAATTATAAGACTGTTGCATTGCTCAAAAAAGAAAATCGCCTCAAAAAGGAGACTTCGAGAAACTCAACGGGAGCTGATATTTCAATGGATAGTTCTGGATTCAAAAGTGATCAAAGTACCACGATGGGAGATAGTAGATTATCTTCGAATTCAGAGGAAAAGGTGCCCTATAAAAAAGCAATTGTCATGTTGAGCGATTTGAAAAACAGACGCAGTCCTATTCATAAACTTAAAAATATTGTGAAAGTCGCTGAGCTCATCAGTAAATCGATTGACTCTTTCTATAAAAGCCATGGGGCTGTTAATCGAAAGAAATTAGACGCTGATCAAACACTTTCATTGTTTATCTACCTCGTAGCAAAAAGCAATATTAGTAACTTGAGTGCTCATTATAAAATCATCGAAAAGTTCACCACAAGTAATGTGCTCAACTCAACAGCTGGCTATTATGCAACAACCTTGGGAGCTTGTGTGGCTTGCATTTGTAGTATGGACTTTAAACGAAATTCTACTGTCCAGGAGGCTGATGAAGATATTAGAAGATTTTTAAGATCAAGTAAAATTGGAAGTATCGCATCAAACTCATCCATCACTTATTCAGGAAAATTACTGGAATAAATCGTGATGATTTGCCTTGTACAAACTCTGCTTCTTGTGTGTTTATAATCTTAAAAAAATAATTTACTTTTCAGTAATCAAAAGAGTTATTCGCAGCTTTCACAGCTATTTTGTGTCAATATTTGTAAAAAATTTATTTTTTATAATTATTCAATAACTCATATCATCATACTAAAATTTAAATTCCTTTCTCATCTTCAACTTCAATACTTTAGGTCTAAAAGGAAATGAGGGTGCATTTCATTGGGTGGATGGAATATGACGGGTTGAATAAACAAAAGGTTTATACAGAAATATAAGTATTAGAGGTATTTTATTACGAAAATAAAATCGAATGAGGGAGATATAATAGGATTATGCGAGATATAATTCAAAAGAAAAGTTTTAGCCTTGATAGATACTTCCTCCTTTTGTTGCTCCAAAGTTGGAAGGAGCTGATCCCTTTTGTAATTGTAAAAGAAGGCTTGGGTTTTTAAGTTTCAAAATTGCGCTAATGTCCTTGAGTCTGCCTTGAAGTACCTGAGCCTTGGCTTTAAGTAAAGAGTATCTAAAACTAATATTCTGTCTGATCACGTCTTCTGGCGAAGCGAGGAAATCAATGGAAAGAAGCTCCAAAAATTTAAATTCCATATTTTGAATAAAGTCAAGCCTAGCCTGTCCATCTCTTTGCATGAAGAAAACTGAAAAGAAGCTTTGGGGAAAAAATCGTGTCAATAATTTAAATAGGATTTGAAAACTTACTTTTGTGGCTCTTTTTGGCAGTTATTGTTCATCTTAAGGAGAAGATTTAAAAATCCAGAAAAGTCAACATTTAACTTTTGTTCATCCTTTAATTTCATAAAGTAAGTTTCATCTATTCTATTCGCATGTAAGTTGATCCTTTCTTTGAATATCTATTTTACATGGAAGTGTAGTGGAAGAACAAATCAGCTTCAGATGTCAATTCAATCTTAATAACATGCGGCTTATTTGGCTCTCCCTAGTTGGATGAGGTGAACATCAAAATATGAGAAATCATTTCTACTTGAATCATAATTCTTGTTCTAATATTTTCGAGAGTTCCAACGTCTTGTTGATCAGCAGTAACATCTTGTAATCTTTTGATGATTTTAATTTGCCATCAGATGGAAAACTATACCTGAGTTCCAGAGGGACTTCTCTATCATAAGCAACTTTGAATCCATCAGCTAAGAAAGATATTTCTTATTTTGAGTCAAAAAGAAAAAGTACCAAGAGCAGGGTCCATTTCTTCAAGAGCAGCCAAGTCAAAAGCGTTGATGGCTGCGGTACTATATTCAGAAGCAGTTCCTTCAAATCTGTCTTTTCCTGGGGTGTTCATTCGAATAGATATGTTGATTCAATAATATTTCTTTGAATTTAATTTCTTATAAAGCTAAAATTTTGATTTGCTTTTAACTGAACATTTCGATACGTTTCTTACAATCGAAAAGAAAAAACAAAAGAACTGAAAAAAAAAAATCTTTCAAAGAATTGACTCTTTGAAAAAAGTTTCATTGATTCGTCAATCTCAAAGAAAGGTTTTGATGAAAGGAAATAATTTTTTTTTAGATGATGGCCATGATGAAATTAGAGAAGAGTTTGTAAAGCTTTACGTATTGATTTGAATATAATGCAGAGCAATCTCTATCTATGGAAATTATTCCTTAATATGTAGAAGCATAGAAGAATTAACCAAACAACTGAAGTTTTACATAAAATCGTCTTCAAGGTTTTGTTGGCTCTCCTACAAAAGACTGTTAGAATATTCTATTTTCCACCTCGGTATCACCTTGTTGCTCTTCATGTTTTGTCTGTTTTCGTATTCTTGATAGTATTTTCTATCTTCTTCTTCTTTCTTGAGTTTCTCCTGTTCTTGCTTTTCCTTTTGCTAATCATCATTAATCATCTCAATCCAAAAATATATTTTGTTACAGAAGCTTTGTAGACAGCGAGTCTTTCCTTCTTGTCAGCTTGAATCTTCTTTTCTCTTTCTTCTTGGAAATTGACGTTGTTTTTTTCAACCTTGGTCTTTAAAATTCTCTTCAAGACATCCTTATCTTTTTCAAGTTCAACATAGTGTCTCTATTTTTATTTATTTTCCTTGACTGAATATTAAATCTATTCTTACTTTTCTTTCATCATGGAAACCAACTGCTCCGATGTCCATATCACCAGATTTATGAAGGTTGAGGTAGGGGGTATAGACGACCTTAACTCTATCTTTCTTCTTGCCTAAAATTTGTTTATGGCTAGAGAATCCGCATTCCAATCATTAGATCACCTTCAATTGAATTTTCCTTAACAAGTTGGCAGCATTCCATAACAAGTTCCTTTGAAAGGTTTTCGATAGTCTCACCAGGCTTCATTCTGAGGTAAACGTGAGCAGATGACAAGTTGTCAACGTGGAACCTTCGTCATTAGATGTCGCCATTGAATAAATTACCAAACATCTTCAGGCCAGCCCCATTTCAATAAATCTTCATTTTCGAACTTATCTCTACCCATGTAAATAACATGACCTGAACAAATTCAAAAATAATTCACAGCAAAACTACCTTCAATAGAGGTGAAATAAAAGACCATTTTCTGTGAGGCAAATATGAACCAAAAACTTAAATTACACTGAAATTATACCGTAGATGGTAAATTAGATTAATCAACAAAATAAAATCATCACACAGAAACATACTCAATTATTTAATTCAACAGATTTCAACATAAAATTCTTAAAGCTCTCTCGAATTATCTTCATTCTAACAAACGGATAAAAGAAACTTTTTCCTTCTCCAGACTTGAGAGAAAATAAGGAAGAGGTGAATTTTAAAAAACTCAACATGTCGTCTTAGATTTATTTCTCTAGATGAACCAAAACGAAATAAATTTCATTCTGAAAGTATTGTTAAAAATTCATTTTAGAGCACGATTCTTTCAAAGGAGAATTTTGAGAATAAAAAGACTTGCATTAGCGCTTCAAATCGATCATATTTTTGGCGAATAATTTGAAAAATATTTCTCAAACAAAAAAATACAGACAAATATTTTTGAAAAGAAAAATCAATCCAAAGATCAATGATCACCATTCAGGACTCGATTTTGTTTCTGTCTCTCAGAAATAAAGCCTTGCCTTGTCTTGGCCCTCAGAAATTTCATTCTGATAAAGACGAGTGAGGATCCATAAATTTTACAGTATATTTATTTTAAGATCAAGAGTAAAAAATTTATCAATTGTTAAAAAATTGGAGAGTCTTCTCTCCTCTCTCCTTCAGTCTTCATCATACGAGTCAAGGTTAATTTTTTCAAAAGGAAATTAGATTCGGCTTCCAAAATTAGTGAAGGTGAATCTAATCCCACTCAACTGAAAAAAAGTGAGTTTTACTCTCATCATTTCTTTCACAACTGAAAAGTTGTCGAGTAATCGAATGCCCTTCATCAAGTTAAAAAAGTGATATCCAGAGTTTAATCGTCAAGGTTAAAGTTGAAGTTAAACCTTTCCAAATACATGATGAATGCGAAATAAAATCAATCAACTTCAATTTTGAATATGCTAATTCAGTGAATGGAGCCAAAACTCCCCTGGGTCAATTCGTTCACTCTTCCAGAAAGACATGGAGCCCTCTCCCCCAATCGGGAGCCAAGTCGTAAAATCCGAGAAAGATTTTTTTAATTAAATCCAAGATGATGACGACATAGATATTGCGTATGATTGAATATCGCTTTTAAACAAGAATTCTAATTAAAATTCGACTAGGTTAAACAATTCTCTTTGTAAAATTACTTTTATAATAATAACTTTAAAACAAACTGTCAAGGGTATCTTATCATACCCAATAATAGCATCTATCTATTATTGAAAGGCTTTCAGTACTCGAGACCAAGTCCCATAGAATTGAACAATAGTCAAGAATTTTCTTCGATAGAGGGTCAAAACATTCATTTACAGATGGCGCCATCTATAAAGTAAAACAGCCCTCGTTTTTCCTTTGAGTTATACCTTTAGACCAATGGAAGAGCCTTGTCTCTCAATGGACTTACTTTTTTTACCACCTACCTTCGACTACGATCAGGATAATTTTATTCTTGAGGATTTTCAAAAGGATAATCTTGAAGCAGAGTTGGCAGCTTCATTTCATGATGCTCAGCCGGAGTTGCTTCAACCTACTTTTACTAACTCCAGAAACGTACTCTCCAATAAAGTATTGCCCCTCAAACATCACAACTTTTCCATCAAAAACCACCTCAAAACATATTACTACAGAAAAAAACACTAAACCCAACAAGCAAGAAACCCGAAGCGAAAAAAACTCTGACTAAACCCTTATGATTCATTTCTTTGCGTCTTGTCCGAAGCTTTATTTCCAGTATTTAATGATGTATGCATATACTTTTAACTCTTTGCAAATTGAATTTTTTAAGGACTTTTTCTTCCTTGTTGGCTTCTCCTCAATGACAAGCAACAGTTCTTTCAACCGCCTTCGACAAGAATATTTTTCTCTCAGGCCTTTGCAACCTTTTCTTTTAAGAATACCTTCTAACCCCTCGAAAACCTGTTTATACTTCGGGGATTTACTTCTGCAAAAAGAATAGTTTGATGAGAAACTTTCAAAAAGCGAACACATCATGCTGCATCATCTGGGTTTTTATAATTAGATTCGATTTTGTATCTGATGTAATTGATACGTAATTACATAATACGTGTATATTTTTTTAATTTTGTAAATTTTTCTTTTAAATAATCCTCTGCATCTTCTTCATCTTGTAAATTGATTGATATTTCAAAATAATAGTGAATTTATTTGACCTTACTTTCTTATGATAAATAACTTTTGAAGTTTTTATATAATAAAAATAAAAATATTTTTCTCAATATTTCCACATTAGTTATCTCATATAACCAGCCCAAACATGGAGGACATCAACGACGACTGCAATAATAGCTCTGACACTTTCATCGATAAGTGCCAAAATTGCATTTTCAGCTGCTTCATTTGATTCATCAAGTTTAAATGATTCCCATAATTTCTCAAGTCCATTTTCATCCAAATGCTATATGGGTAAATGAGATCACTATCAAAATAAAGAAATAAATCTTACGGGAAGCCCTGAGTCCAGCATCAAATGGAAAAGGTTGGTAATCAGTCTGGCATAATTTCTCAAATATTGATAAATCACGACACACTTCTTTCTGAAGCTTTCGTATTGGGGGCTCTTAAAGCCTCCCATACCTTCAACCATCTGCTTACAAAGTTTAAATGGAGGAGGATAAGGTTTAGGATCTCTGCCCAAAATCCAACCAAAATCAATATGGAAGAATTTTCCTTGAAAATATAAAGGTGTATCTCCAAAAAATACCTTACCTTCAGTGTTAATCATGAGATTTTCAAGATGTCTGTCACCGATACCGAGGATGTAAGTAATGACACAATATCCAGCACAAGAATCGATATAGTTTTCGAGGATCCTCTTGAAAGCAATATTAATCAACTCTTTTTTATGATCTGGACTTTGAGCAGCATTCTCATAGGTCAGCTTAGTGATTTCGGGGTTAATGTAATTCTTGTAGAACCATGATTCTGGATTTTCTACGGCTTTCAAAGCAAGGCCTTTGAAGAATAAGTTGAGATCATTGTTGTTTTCTTTCAAAATAGCCTGTAAGTCTTGACTTTGAGGCACGAACTCCAAATATCCATCGTCTTTGCCGCATGCCAGCGCTCTGTATGGAGTTAATCTTAAATCAATGTTGACACCCTTCAGAAGCGAATCTGTCAGGGCAATAATTTGAAGAATCAATTGATCCTGTCTCAAATCATCTCCGTTTTTGAAAATAACTTTATAATTCATTTTGTCTTGTTTGTCGCCATCAACCTTTGAAGCGTTCATAGAAATCAAAAGAGGAGCCATCGCACTCTTGAAGCAAGTACATTCATCAGGATTAAATGAGTTGATGATGCAACTTGGCTCGATGCTCATAGGATGAGCTTTGAAATTCCCATAACTTGGCTCTTTCAAAAGTTTTCGAAGCTCCACCTTCATCTTATCAGCCTTCTTCTGAGGCTTAATTTTGTTATTCAAAAACTTTAATAAATCTCTGAATTGAGCTTGTTGTCTAATGTCTTCAAACACTTGTTCGCCTTCATCAGCGTCAACCAAAGCTTCTTCGAATTTCGCTAAACACATTTGGAAAAATTCTGCCATCACTCCTCTATTTGTCTCCCCTTCAACCTGAGATTACTGGTTTAAGGCCTTTTCAAAAAATAAATACTCTCAAGTGCCAGTAGAATGTAGTTGCAATCTTTGGATCAGTACAGCCTTTCTTTATCAGGAAATTCAATAAAGGACTTGAATCATCAAGTGGTTCATATCTTAAAGCTTGCACAAGTTGTAATAGCATAAAATCTAGCAAATGTTAATCCCCTCACAACCCAAGAAAAATTCTTACTGATTCTTTCATTTGAAACGTTGGCAAGAACTTTAGTAGCATATTCACGAACTTTAATCACCTTATTAATAGGCCTCTTTCTAAATTAAAGGTTATGCTTGTCCCTTCCCCAACTAATTACGTCCGATTGTAAATATCGTTTGCACAGAAGAAGTAAGAGAGCAAGAAGAGGGCGTTTTCATAATCAATGGGTGCCCATTGATCCAAAAGCCTGAGAGCCTCTTTACTCTCTTTGTCAAGTTGCCAGTTGACACATTGCAAGAACTTTGGAAGGGCTTCTTTATTTTCAGAAAGGTAATAACGATATTTCCAAATTAAAAGCTTTTCTTCAGGAGAGAAAGAGCCGAAAGAAGCTTTGATCAGAATCTTGTTAATCAAGTCAATTTCTTCGAGACGTGGTTTTAATTCTCTGGCATCATCATTAAATCTAAGAACTTGCAAGTATTGTTCTTGAATTGGATTGGTCTTTTGGTTGTCTTGATCATAATCTGCAAAGATAATGTTGTTTGAAAATAAATTTGTCTCTAAATAATATTCATTCTTGACTGCTTGTGCGGGAGTTGCTGAGTCTCTCACAATGCGAGATCCCATAATTAAATCAACATCCTCATAGAGAACAGGAACTTCAAATAAAGGAAATTCTATTTCCAAAAATGCAGCTGGAATCTTACGATAAGCATAATACACCTGGTATCAGGGTTAACATCATCATTGAATTTAAAAATCTCAATACTTGATTTCTTAAAGCTTGGAGACATTTATTATTTAGGACATTAGATTCAAATTGCTGGCGCTCAAAGGCTTCCAATCGTGAGTTGTAAAAACCAAGTTCATCCACATTAGGATCGGTGATTAACCCTGTTGATTGGGCATATTAAAAACTTCAGTCTCAACAAAAAATTTACCGGGAGTCATTGAATCGATGCTTGTATCAGGAAGTCTGTCAGGCCAGATCAAGAGGTTCACTTTGCCCTCTCTGAGCTTCAGGTCTTTATCGAATAAACTGATCACAGTGCTTCCAAGAGGGAAACTCTCATCATATTTACTGCTCAGATTCCAGATTTTTATCGCTAGAAAGTGTCATGAAAGGAGAATCGTTTCAAGCTGGTACCAACAATAGCATTATAGCTCAAATGCGAGATTTTAATAGGAATTTCAATATCTTCCTCAATAAAAGTCTATCCAACATTTTTATGCTCATTTCTCTCAGAGATCATTACCTTCTTAATGATTTTTGTGGTCTTTTCTGGAGTAGCAGCTTTTTCATTAATAAAGACTTGTGCGCTAATCATCAGCTGAAGGTTGTTCAAGTCAAAATTGTGTTTCTTTTCCCTATAGAAATATGATGCTCTGACAAAGCTTCCGACTACTTTCCAAGGACAT
>Ga0182738_1003195_pt1 | contig 18924 bp, 15 predicted proteins | sample eDN5th30CBELigMG_FD_128876 | JGI IMG/M metagenome (GOLD analysis project Ga0182738, IMG submission 128876) | Enriched Miracle-Growth compost microbial communities from Emeryville, California, USA - eDNA 5th pass 30_C BE-Lig MG (version 2)... ... | reverse complement strand
CTGAACGAGTTCCCTGTCCTCCACCGATTGGTCTGCTACCCATGCCATTCCCCGCCGTACCTGCTCAGCGTTAACATTCACTCCATTGCACTTAACCTTTGCCAACATGCGCCCATAGTAATCCTTGCTTATCGAACTGAGTTCTGCTTCTACCCAGAAGCATAACTCGTGGAGGGATTGCCTGGAATCAATGGCAAATGGCTGACTTCCTTCCGGGGCGTCTACCCCTGCCAAGCGTACTCTTACCATCTCCTTCCGCCAAGTGTTATTCTGAGATGTACCCCATACTGACATAATCTGCCTGACACTTTTCCTATTGTTTTATGTCAAGATAGACTTTCAATTGCTATTAATTGACAAGTCTTGATAAGAGCTATAAACTCTATCTTGACAATTATGTGAGGAGAGAGGTCGTGGACAGCCAAAGAATCGGATACATTCGCGTAAGTTCACTGGACCAAAACCCGGAGCGACAGCTCGACGGAATTCGCCTCGACAAGGTATTCACCGACAAGGCATCCGCCAAGGATACAAAGAGGCCCCAACTCCAGGCCGCACTCGATCACGTTCGTGCAGGGGACACACTCGTAGTCCATTCGATGGACAGGCTGGCGCGTAATGTCGAGGATATGCTGAGGCTTGTGAGGGAGATGAACCATCGAGGAGTATCGGTGCAATTCGTTAAAGAGAATATGAACTTTACTGCCGGTAATGATGATCCTCGTTCTACGCTGATGTTTACCATGCTGAGTGCCTTCGCACAGTTTGAGCGGTCACTGATCAAGGAGCGGCAGCGGGAAGGGATAGCCCTGGCAAAGGCCAAAGGCGTCTACAAGGGCAGGAAGCCGGCACTGAACACAGAGAGGATTGCTCAGCTAAGAGCACAGGTTGCAGCTGGCGCAAACCGGACAAAGCTGGCGAAGGAGTTTGGGATAAGTCGGGAAACTCTTTATCAATACATCCGATAAGAAGAAAGATCGCGCTAGTTGTGAGGGAGTTTAAAAATAGAACCAAAAACCAAAGATCGAGAGAAGCTGCTTTGACAGCAGAACTCCATTATCTACATTGAAGTAATGGATTACCAAACACTGCCTTGCCGAGAATGCCATGACACTACTCAGCCCTTCCTTCAAAGTTCGCCATCTTATCCTGGTCGCAGCTTTAACTACCGGCCTTGGTTTTGTCAATCCTGCAAACGCCCAGAAAGCCTTCCTTGTTGACCTTAACAGCAGGACGGCAATTGACCTGGGCACTTTGGGCGGGAGCTGGAGCGGTGCCTACGGTATCAACGATGCCGGACAGGTAGTGGGATACTCTCTCACGGCTGATGGTAATTCCCATGCCTTCATCACCGGTCCTGATGGGATGGGAATGAGAGACCTGGGCACTCTGGATGGGAACTGGAGCGGGGCTGCCGACATCAACGATGTCGGGCAGGTGGTGGGAGCCTTTGACCGGGCTGTAGGTGATCCCCAGGCTTGCAAGCTTCCCTGCGATCAAAACCCTGGATAGCTTTGAACTTCAGTGCCGCCACAGGCCTACCCAAGGCACCAGGAGTTGGCAAGCCTTGCCTTCATCGAGCGAGCCGAGAACGTGGTGCTCCTTGGGCCAAGCGGCACTGGCAAAAATCGCCATCGCTTTGGGCTACGCCGCTACGCAGCAGGCATCAAGGTTCGGTTCATCACCGCTGCCGACCTGTTATTGATTCTGACCCGGCCCCCGCACCATCGAGCAGCTGCGCCAGAACCTTAAGGCGCCGTCGCTGACACTCTCAGACGAGACGCTGGCGAGGCTGGACGAGATCTGGCCGGATCCAGGTGGCGAGGCGCCCAAAGCCTATGGATGGCAGGCGCCCGGCTCTTGGCCCGCGAGGGTCCTGACGCAGTGGATACATCCGTGCGGCAGGCAATTTCTGCATAGGGCAAACGATAATTGCACCGCAGGTGAATGATTCGTTGCCGTAATATCGATCCTGCCATTTATCAATCATCGCGTCTTATCCGTCTCACATAGGTCTTCCCTGATGCTCCTGATGCCCATGATGCGAAATAGCGGGATTTGTGGTAAAGTTTTCAGGTAGTTGTGACTGGATAATGGAAGGAAAAAGTAAGGAAGATCATGGCGAAATTTTACGAATCCGATCACACCCGGTTCATGCGGGAACTGTTCGAGAAAAATCCGAAATTGCCTGAGGACCAGAGGGAAGCGCGCGCAATCTGGTGGGACAAAAAGCTGGACCCGGAAGAGCGCCGGCGTTTCAAGGAATCCGCCGTGCCGCAAAAAGCTTACGTCTATTTCGGAAAATAGATATACCGCCTGGCAGTCTTGAGGCTTTTCCGGGCGCTACTGCTCCGTCCGGGAATTCTCCAGTGCGGCGGAGTGGCCGAAAGCGGCTGAAACCTACATCGCTTCAAACACTCCTGCTGCACCCATCCCGGTGCCCACGCACATGGTCACCATGCCATACTTCTGGTGGTGTCGGCGCAAGCCATGCAACAGTGTGGCAACACGAATAGCGCCGGTGGCTCCCAACGGATGGCCGAGCGCAATGGCTCCTCCGAGTGGGTTAACCTTCTCCCGGTCCAATCCCAGATCATTGATGACCGCAAGGCTTTGCGCGGCAAAAGCCTCGTTCAGCTCGATCCAGTCGAGGTCGTCCTGTTTCAGGCCCACCTGCTTCAGTACCTTTGGTATTGCCTTCACCGGACCGATGCCCATGATTTCCGGCGGCACGCCCGCTACCGAATAACCGAGAAAACGTCCCAGCGGCGTCAGGTTGAACCGCTTCAATGCGCCTTCGCTTGCCAGCACCACCGCACCTGCGCCGTCGGACATCTGCGAACTGTTGCCCGCTGTCACCGTACCATGGGCTGCAAACACCGGCTTGAGCCTGGAAAGAACTTCCGGGTTCGTGCCCGGACGCGGGCCTTCATCCGTATCCCGAACGACTGCCACATCGCGTACTTCGTGGGAAGCAAGATCGGGCCGTTTTTCCACTACTGTATAGGGCGCGATTTCCTGTTCGAATTCCCCCGTCTCGATTGCTTTCAGCGCCCTTGTGTGGCTCGTCGTCGCAAATTCGTCCTGCGCTTCACGGCTGATCTGCCACCGCTGCGCGACTTTTTCCCCGGTAATGCCCATGCCATAGGCGATCGCCACGTTTTCATCGCGCAGGAATATGGCCGGGTCCAGAGCCGGCTTGTTGCCTGACATCGGCACCATGCTCATGCTCTCGGTGCCGGCCGCTATGATCACGTCGGCATCCCCCAGCCGGATACGGTCGGCGGCAAGCGCCACGGTCTGCAGTCCCGATGCGCAGAAACGGTTCACTGTCATTCCGGGCACGCTGTTCGGCAATCCCGCCAGAAGAAGCGAAATGCGTGCGACGTTCAATCCCTGCTCCGCCTCCGGCATGGCGCAACCTGCTATCACATCATCGATGGCGGCAGGATCGAGACCTTCACACTGATTGACGGCAGCCTTCAATACATGGGCGAGCATGTTGTCGGGGCGCACGGTCTTGAACATTCCGCGCGGCGCCTTCCCTACCGGTGTGCGGACGGCAGATACAATGTAAGCTTCCCCGGTTTGCTTCGTTGTCATGATGAATTTCCTTTACGCTGATTCACAATAAAAACGGTGATGGCTTTGACCGTCTCCGGTTTCCCTGTCGACTCATTGAAAACTGCTTTCGTTGCCTTTTTCGTTCTTATCTGCGTTTGTTCTTTCTAATCAGCGGTAAGTCGTTAGATTGTCCGGCTTTTCTCAGTTTCTGAGAGGTTTTCCCGTTTTCAAGGTGTGCTCGATACGTGCCTGGGTCTTTTCGGTTGCCAGCAGTTCGATAAACGCATCCCGTTCAAGTTCCAGGAACCATTCTTCATCGACCAGGCTTCCGGGCGTGAGTTCTCCGCCGCACATCACAGAGGCAATCTTGGTGCCGATCAGAAAGTCATGATCCGAGATAAAGTTGCCTTCGTGCATGTTGACCAGCATGCCTTTGATGTTCGCGATGCCGGTGGCGCCGGCAACGGGGATACGGCGCGCTCTCAGCGGAGGACGATAGCCCGCGTCTGCCAGTGACACCGCTAGCGCCCTGGCAACATAAAGCAGTTCAAACCGGTTCATCACGATTTCGTCGGCGCGTCGCAGATACCCGAGCTCTTTGGCTTCCTCCGCACTTTTCGACACTTGCGCTGTTGCCACGCTTTGAAAGTAATTTTTCAGTACGGGAAAAGGATCACCGTCGGTCGCCTTCTGCGCTGCGCGCAGCGCCAGCTCTTTGCAGCCTCCTCCCGCCGGCAGCAATCCCACGCCCGCTTCCACCAGCCCGATATAACTCTCCAGGGTGGCTACCGCACGATCGCAATGCATGATGAATTCGCAACCGCCTCCCAGCGCAAGTCCATCCACTGCCGCAACCGTGGGAATCATCGAATAGCGCAACGCCTGTGAAGTCTGCTGGAATTGCGCAATCATGGCTTCCACTTCCGCCAGCTTTCCTGCCATCAGGGCATCCGCAAGATTGAGCTTGCGCGCGGCTTTGAGCACAGCGGATTGTGCCGTTTTCTTGAATTTCTTCGCCAGTACGTTGAGGGCGGAAGGAGGTTCCTGGTTCTTGAAGCGCTCGGTTGCCTTCTTCAGGTTGGCGCCGACAGAAAAGGGAGGCTCGGTCTGCCAGATTATCAGGGCGTGCCAGTTACGCTCAGCTTCGTCTATCGCCTGTTGAATTCCATCCAGCACATCACTGCCGATAGTGTGCATCTTGCTCTTGAAGCTGAGTATGGCAATGCCGTCATCGCCCTTTTCCGGGCGGCCACCTGCTTCAGCCTTTTCCGGCATACACCACATCCGCACTGCCTGGGTTTCAAATACGGTCTGGCCATACTGCGGCTCTTCGCTCAGCAGCCGATCGGGGAACAGTTGCCGCCGGTATACCGGTAGCGAGGAGCGTGGCCGAAAGCTCTTGCTGGAAGGCGCATAAGAGCCTGGCTTCCTGTGTACGCCCTGTATGTCCGCGTTGACTGCCTGCGCCGGGCTTTGCCCCAATTCGCGCACCCACTCCGGCAGCGAAGCATTGCTCATACTTTTTCCAGCGGCGATATCTTCGCTGATCCATCCGCTGATCTCGCCCCATCCAGCGGCCTGCCAGGTTTCAAATGGACCCTGAGTCCAGCCGAAGCCCCAGCGCATGGCAAAATCGAGGTCACGGGCATTGTCCGCTATTTCCTCGAGATGGACCGCGCAGTAATGAAACAGATCGCGGAACACCGCCCACAGGAACTGGGCTTGTGGATGAGGATTCGCGCGCAGTGCACCGAGTTTGCCGGCAGGACTTTTGTCCTTGAGCAGTTCCGCTATGTCATCGTCCGCCTTGCCCACTGAGGGCACATATTCGTTGCGCGCAATATCCAGTACGTGAATGTCCTTGCCTGTTTTCTGATATACCCCGCGTTTTGCCTTCTGACCTAGGGCGCCTTTGTCTATCAGGGCTTGCAACCAGGGTGGCACTGCATAGTATTCGTGCCAGGGGTCGTCTGGCAGCATTTCGCGCATGGTATTGATCACATGGGCAAGAATATCCAGTCCTACCAGGTCGGCCGTGCGGAAAGTCGCGCTTTTCGGACGGCCAATGAGGGACCCGGTCAGAGCATCCACCACGTCGAATCCAAGTCCAGACTCGCTTGCATGGTGCATGGCGGCAAGCATGGAAAATACCCCGATCCGGTTGGCGATAAAATTGGGCGTATCCTTCGCGCGGATGACCCCCTTGCCCAGGTAAGTAACCAGGAAGGCTTCCAGGTCGTCGAGCATGGCGCTATCGCTGGCTGTACAGGGAATCAATTCCACCAGATGCATGTAGCGCGGCGGATTGAAAAAATGGATACCGCAGAAACGGTGGCGCAGAGTTTCCGGGAACACCTGCGCCAATTGGTTGATGGATAGCCCCGATGTGTTGCTGGCAAAAATTGTGCGTTCCCCCAGATGCGGCGCTATTTTTGCGTACAACCCCGTTTTCAGATCCATGCGTTCCGCAATCGCTTCGATTACAAGATCGCACTCCCCGAGCAGTCCAAGATTCTGGTCGTAGTTTGCAGGCTGTATGAATGTTGCCCTGGCTGGGCTCGAGAGTGGATGGGGGTCCTGCTTTTTAAGATTTTCGATTGCCTTGACGACATTCGCATTGGGATCCTCTCCGGCGGAAAGCTCGAACAGGAGAGTTTCGACATTCGCATTGATCAGATGCGCCGCAATCTGCGCTCCCATGACTCCTGCGCCGAGAACCGCGGCCTTGCGCACGGTAAATTCAGAATCGTTCACTTTTGCCTCCAATACGATATGTCCACCTCACTCCGGAGGAACCACGCGCGGCTTGCGATGCTCATCGACTGCAACATAGGTCAGCACCGCTTCCGTCACCCGATAGCATATTTCCTTGTCGCCCTGCCGTAATCCGCGCTGCGCATACACGACCACATCCACCGTAATGGAGGTTCGCCCAATCCGGACGATATTGGCATAGAAGCTTACGACATCGCCGACGAATACCGGTTGCTTGAACACGAAGGAATTCACGGCCACGGTCACGACGCGACCACGAGCCCGACGTATGGCGGGAAGGCTGCCGGCGATATCCACCTGGGCCATGATCCAGCCACCGAATACGTCACCCGCATAATTCGTATCCGTAGGCATCGGTACCAGCCGCAGCACCGGGTCGGAGCTCTCAGGCAGCGATACCTGAGATTCAGCGTCACTGTCTGTCATTTTTCATGATTCTGCAGGATAGGCCGCCTGCTCACTGCTTCACGTAGAGCCTGTCCACCTCGCTCTTGTAGTGGTTCAGTACATAAGCGCGCCGCAGTTTCAACGTCGGTGTCAACATCTGGTTCTCGATGGTCCACGGCTCGGTCACCACGGCAACGCGATATATTCTGGCATAACCCGGGAATCCTTTGATCTGATACGCGATCCGTTCCAGCAGGATTTCTTCGAATTTTGGATCGCCCGCCAGACGGCGCCAGTCCCGATCGAGATTGTATTCGTCTGCCATGCGTTCCCAATTTCCGGAATTGAGAATTGCCAGCACCGCTAAGTGAGGACGTCCCTCGCCAATCACCATGACCTGTTCAAATAACGGATCGCGCAGAATCGCTGCCTCCATGTTGGCAGGCGGGATTTTTTCTCCGGTGGACATGACGATGATTTCTTTCACCCGACCGGTGATGGTGATATGCCCGGACCCATCGATTTCCGCGATGTCGCCCGAATTGAGCCAGCCGTCCGGGGTCATTACCGCTCGCGTGGCCTCCTCATTGTTCCAGTAACCGAGCATGACGTTGGGTCCGCGAATAAGCAGGGCATTCTGCTCGCCGAGCCTCACCTCCACCCCTGGAATAGGCCGTCCGACACTCGCCGGAGCATTGTCCTCGATGGTATTGCAGCAAACGACCGGGCTGCTTTCCGTCATGCCGTAGCCCTGAAGGATGGGCAGGCCCAGGCCGATAAATACGCGGGAAACATCGCTTGACAATGCAGCACCGCCACTCATCGCTGCGCGCAGCCGCCCCCCCAGTTTGCTCATCACCTTCTTTGCCACCAGTATTTCCAGCAACGGCCACAGCGCATGGGAAAAATGCTTCTCGGCGCGCCCCTGCTGATACTCGAACCGGTTGTACCCGATCTCGACTGCAAGGTCGAACAGCTTGCGGCTCAGCGGAGAACCCTCCGCCAGCCTGGCGCGAATGCCAGCATATACGCGCTCATAGATTCGGGGCACCGAAACGAGGATGGTCGGCCGGATGATCAGCAGGTCCTCCTGCAACTGGGGAATCGAGCGCGCATACGCCACTGTCGAACCCCGCATCATCGGCACATAATAACCGGCAGTCCGCTCAAACGTGTGGGACAACGGCAAAAAGGAGAGCAGCACATCGCTTTCTTCGATCGGTACGACCTGGAGGCAGCTATGCGCATTGGTCAGGATATTATGATGACTGAGCATCACCCCCTTGGGGGACCCTGATGTGCCCGATGTATAAATGATGGTAGCCAGCTGATGCGGGTCACGAGCGAGGACACGGCTTGGCGCGGCTTCTTCCGAAGCTTGATGATCCGGCTCCACAGGAAGCTGATAGAGAGGTTCCACGCCTGGCAACGCTTGCGGCGACTCGGTCGGCCTCTCGCCGGGGAACCACTCTGGCAGCCAGTCATGCAGCGCAAGTACGAGCTCGTTTCCTGCTCTGTGACCCTGCCTGACACTGCCCTGGATAATGATGACGCGCACAAGCCCTGCGATCTGATCCCGCCCTTCGGAGAAAGCGAGCCACTGCCCCAGTTCTTCCAGCAGAAGTATCTTGACGCCTGCATCCTGAAGGATATAGGCCGCATTATCCGGGCGATCAGTGGGATAGAGCGGCACTACCACCAGCCCGAGCCTCAGCGCAGCCTGTTCGAACATTACCCATTCCGGACAGTTTCTTAACATTATCCCCACGCGGTCACCCGGTCTGAGCTTTTCCTTCGATAGCGCAATCACCCAGTGTGCAATGCGCTCATCCATTCGCGACCAGGTAAGGTCACGCCATTTGCCGCTCGAGCGGTCGTAATCCCGATAGGCTACCGCTTCGGGCGTGCGGCGTACCCGTTCGCGGAACAATCCATCGAGAGTTCCCGCAATTTCCACCGAAATGATGCCCGCCATGTCCTGCCTTCCAGATGTTGTAGAGATTTCCGCTTCGCTTGGCGTTGCTGCCGGAGATAACGCCGATCGAACCTGCTGCCGGCTGGCGGAGGCATTGTTCATATATTGCTCATGCGTTGGTTGGCGAAGCAGCCTCGGTTGTCTTGTCCGGCCTGGAGCCGAAGTCAGAAGGAAAATCATCCACCATGATCACGCGGCGGCGCAAGTCTCCCATTTTTTTCAATATCTCCAGTTCCGTAGACGTAATGATTCTTTGTTTGAGGGCAACCTCGATACTCTCTTCTTCCTGCGCGGGAATCTGCCCGCTCTTTATCGCCGTACGCAACTTGGCTTCTGTTGCTTCACAGGATACTGCGCGTTGCAGCGCCTGTTCCAGAATATTCAGCGGCTCGTCTTTGGCTGTGGGTATGTAAATACCGGCAGTGAGGCGATCACGTGCGTCGCCAGGGGCCAGCATCAATTCTGCAATTTGGTGCTCCAGTTCGTCCGAGGGGGGAGAGAACGGCTTGCCCAGCGGAAACACCATGAATCGCAGTACGCGCCGTGTAAATCCGGTAGCGGGAAAATTATCCAGTACCCCATCGAATGCCTGTTGCACGCGATACAACGCATCCTGCATGCACCAATGCAGCAGCGGCAGGTCAGAAGAGGGCCGGCCATCATCGTTAAAGCGTTTCAGCACAGCGGAGCATAAATAGAGAAGGCTTAGAATATCGCCCAGGCGCGCAGACAAACGCTCCCTGCGTTTGAGCGCCCCGCCCAGAACCAGAAGGGAGATATCGGCGAGAAAGGCGAAGGAGGCCGAGCAACGCGTCAGCTGGCTGTAGTAGCTGAGTACTTCCGGATCTGTGTTGAGCGGCGCCTTCGCAAACCTGCCGCTGGTAAGCCCGTGCATGAGCGACCGTAAGCCATTGCCGATGGTAAAGACAAAATGCCTGGCCAGAGCCTTATCGAATTCCACCAACCCCCGCTTCGTGTCGGAATCCCCCGCAGCGCGGATTTCCTTCAGCAGATAGGGATGACAACGTATCGCGCCCTGACCGAAAATGATCAGGTTTCGCGTGAGGATGTTGGCACCTTCCACAGTGATGCTGACGGGAATCTGCTGATAGTTGCGTCCCAGGTGATTGCTGGGTCCCAGGCAGATGCCTTTGCCTCCATGCACATCCATTGCATCGTTGATCACCTCGCGTCCCCGCTCAGTGAGATGGTATTTGACAATGGCAGAGATCACGGCGGGCTTTTCCCCGAGATCCACTGCCCCCGCGGTCATCATTCGCGCCGCATCCATCATGTAGGTATGGCCCCCGATGCGTGCCAGCGCTTCTTCAACACCCTCAAAAAATCCGATAGGCTGCTTGAACTGCACGCGCACTCTGCTGTAAGCGCCCGTTGCGCGTGCGGCCAGCTTGGCTCCCCCGGTGCTCGTGGCAGGCAGGGAGATGGAGCGGCCCACGGCAAGGCAATTCATCAGCATGCGCCAGCCCCGGCCTACTCCTTCGATTCCTCCGATCACATACTCCATGGGTATGAAAACGTCTTTTCCCGAATTGGGCCCGTTCTGAAAGGCGGCATCGAGTGGAAAATGGCGGCGACCGATTTCAACACCCGGCGTGTCAGTGGGAATCAGCGCCAGAGTGATGCCAAGATCCTTCTGGCCACCCAGAAGCCCATCCGGATCATGGAGCTTGAATGCAAGTCCGAGGAGGGTTGCCACCGGGCCGAGCGTGATGTAGCGCTTCTCCCAGGTCACGCGCATGCCCAGCACCTTCTCATTACCCTTGAATGCTCCATAACATATGACGGCAGAATCGGGAATGGCGCTTGCATCCGAACCTGCTTCAGGTCCGGTGAGCGCAAAACAGGGCACCTCCAATCCCTTCGCGAGCCGTGGAAGATAGTAATCCTTCTGCTCTTCCGTGCCATATTGCAGCAGCAGTTCAGCGGGACCCAGCGAATTTGGCACCATTACGGTCACTGCAGCGGTGCCGCTGCGTGAACTGATTTTCATGATCACCTCGGAGTGCGCCAACGCGGAAAAGCCGAGCCCGCCGTACTCCCTGGGAATGATCATGCCAAAAAACCCCTGGTCCTTGATGAACTGCCATACATGGGGCGGCAGATCATGCAGTTCCCGCGTGATCCGCCATTCGTCCAGCATCGCGCACAGCTCTTCCACAGGACCTTCCAGAAAGGCTTTTTCTTCCGCCGCCAGCTTGGGCTTGGGGAATGCCAGCAGCTTGCTCCAGTTCGGCCTGCCGCCGAACAGCTCTGCCTCCCACCATACCGTGCCGGCATCCAGCGCTTCCTGCTCGGTTTGCGAGATTGGGGGCAGAATCTTACGGAAGATTTTCAGCAGGCGGCTGGAAATGAGGATGCGGCGCACCTGCGGTACGAAAATGATGACGCTGGCAACTAAAATCAGCGTCAGAAGCAGAGATGAGATCAAGGTAATTTTCCTTGGTAGGTTTGTGACACCTGTAAAAAGCCGGCTCTATATCTATATACTGGTGGCTTCTCAGCCGTCAGCCGGAGGGGGAGCGCCGCGGACATTCATCTTGTTATCCACTTTCTTCACTCCTTCAACCATCCACGTGAGCATGTTGACACGATCCAGTTGAGCCTGATTATCCGCAAAACCGCTCAGCATTACCGTTCCATTATGCGCTTCCACCCGGACGTCGAGATGCCGGACATCCGGATCCGCCTTCAAGGCGCCCTGTATCGAACTGTTGAGCGTGCTATCATCCACAACCGCCTGAGGTTCCGGCGTCTTCCATGATTCATGCACCTTCTCCTCTTTTCCGCAACTCGCCAGAGAGAGGGCGCCTGCGAAGGCGACGGCTAAAACTATGGGTTTATATCGTTTATATCTATCGATCATTTTATTTTTCCTGGTCAGAATAAAAAATGCCAATCTCGCGCTGATCAAATAATTACCGATTATGAAACCTCTGTAAACTTCAATCCAGTATTGAGGAGGTACGTTTTCACCTGTTCAGGCAGATTTTCTTGCAGGCAGTCGAATTCTCTGATTTCTTTCATGGAACGAAGCCAGGTGAGTTGGCGTTTCGCCAATTGCCGGGTTGCGGCCAACGCCATTTCCCGCATTCGCGATGCGTCGGTCGCGTTTTCCAGATGCATCCATACCTGCCTGTAACCCACACACCGCATCGAAGGGTTTTCGTCGCTCAGATAGAATTTATCACGGATCGCGCGCACCTCATCAATTAATCCATGCTTCAGCATCTGCTCGAAGCGGCCTGCGATGCGCTGGTGGAGTGCCTGACGGTTGCCGGGAACGAGCGCAATCTTGACCACCTCGTAGGGTAGTGAAACATTTTTCGGCTTGCCCAGTGTTTCCGACATGGGTTTGCCGGTGAGATAGAACACTTCCAGGGCGCGCTGTATGCGCTGGCTGTCGGTTGGTTTGATGCGTTCCGCGCTGACGGGGTCAAGCCGGAACAATTCCTGGTGCATCGCAGGCCAACTGCTTTTCCGGGCTTTAGCTTCAATCGCAGCGCGCATGTCGCTGTCCGCGGAAGGAAGTTCCGAAAGTCCCTCAAGGAGCGTCTTGAAATAGAGCATCGTGCCGCCTGCCAGAAGCGGAATATTGCCCCGGTCCGCGATCTGCCGCATCGTGCGCAGCGCCTCAGTGCGGAACCGGGCAGCAGAATAATGCTCATGCGGGTCGATCAGATCGATGAGATGATGAGGCGTGGCCGCCAGCGCTTCTGCGCCTGGTTTCGCGGTGCCGATATTCATGTGGCGATAGACCTGGGCCGAATCCACACTGATGATCTCCACTGGAAGATAACGGGCGATATGCAGCGCGAGTCCGCTTTTCCCGCTTGCCGTCGGTCCCATCAGAAAAATCGCAGACGGATAGTGGGAATAGGTTACTTTCTTTTCATTCCGGATTCTTCTGCCCTGTTCTGTCACGGTAGCCGGGAAGAGTCTATGCCTATGGTAATTGCCTGCGTCGCGGATCAACTTCTGTATTTTCGCCGAATCACTTCGGACGACTCCCGGTTTACGTTGCGAGTGGCCCGGGATTGAAATCTGTTTTATTCTAGGGTTCTAGGGATTAAACGCGATATTCGATTGAATGACAAGCATTGGTTTTTTCGGTTAGAATCCGTTCCTTGACCGGGCCCCCTAAGACCACCGCGAGCCCACAGCGTTTGCCCAAACCAATTCTATTTTATGATTCTTGTACTTAGCCCGGATACCGGACCTGAAAGCCCCGACTACAAGCAGTTATTGGCGTATCTTGCCAATATGCCGGGAATATCCACGCGGGTGCGCACCGAGGTCGGCAGCGAGCAGACGCTCACCGAAGTGTATCTGATCGGGAACACGAAGGCGCTGCTGGTCGAGGATATGCAAAACCTGCCATGTGTGGAGCAGGTTGTCCGGATTTCGGAGGAGTATCGTGTTCTTGGCCGGCACAAGGATGATCGCAGGCCTACCTATTTCGATTATAACGGAGTGCGCTTCGGTCAGGATACCCTGAACGTTTTTGCCGGACTGTGCGCAGTGGATACGCTCGAACACGTCGAACTGATGATGCAGGCGCTGCGGGACAATGGACAAATGTGCACCCGCATGGGAGCCTATAAGCCCCGTACCAGCCCCTACTCGTTTCAGGGCCACGGCAAGGCCTGTCTGCCCTACGTATTCGAACTGGCCGGAAAATACGGCATCAGGGTGATAGCCATGGAAATCACCCATGAATCCCATCTCGAGGAAATCTGTGATGCGCTTTATCGCACAGGCAATGCCACCGGTGTCATGCTGCAGATCGGCACGCGCAACACACAGAATTTCGAGCTGCTGAAAATAGTGGGACGCCAGCAGGATTTTCCGGTGCTGCTCAAGCGTGGCTTTGGTATTACCCTGGATGAGTCCCTCAATGCTGCGGAATATCTGGCATCCGAGGGTAACCGTAAAGTCGTTTTCGGTCTGCGCGGCATGAAAACCAACATGGGAGATCCGCATCGCAATTTCGTCGATTTTGCCCATGTGCCGGTGGTCAAACGACTGACGCGCATGCCGGTCTGTATTGATCCCTCGCATTCTGTCGGAATGAGAGCAGCGTCCCCGGAGGGCGTACTCGACATCATGCATGCAACCGCGCAGGGCGTCATCGCCGGCGCCAATATGATACTGGTGGATTTTCACCCTGCGCCGGGCAAAGCGCTGGTGGATGGACCTCAGGCGCTGTTGATGAGGGAATTGCCGTTTTTCCTGGAAGACGTGGCCATTGCGCGGAAAGCCTACGAGCAGCGTGTTGCCCTTGCCCAGCGTTATCAGGAGGATGCCGAGCTGCCATTCTCCTCCTCGGTACAGAGCGCCTGAATTGCCTGTCTGAATTTCTTTTCGGCTAGACACTCCAGGCACGCTGCGCTGCCGGATGCCTGCCGGACGTCCTCGGCTTCCCCTCTCTCATTCTTTCCAGTCCTTCTCCATAGACATGCCAGGAGGAGGGCAGCGTGACCGTAATACGCCAGGTCCTGATACTGCTGTCCGCGTTGTTTATATCGGCTCTCCTGGATTCCGGAGATGCCGGCGGCGAAATTCGGCCGGCACCCTCCCCGGGTTTTGCCACTCCGGCAACCGGAACTTCCTTGCCGGGTTTTCCGGGGACAATGACGGACGATGACGGTCGCAGTATTCGTATGACTCACGCTGCAATGCGCATCATTTCACTTTCACCCAATATCACTGAACTGATATTTGCTGCCGGAGCCGGGAAAAAGCTGGTTGGAGTCAGCAGGCACAGCAATTATCCGGATGCTGCAAAATCCATTCCCGACATAGGGGACTCATTCAGCCTGGATCTCGAAAGAATTGTCGCGCTACAGCCCGATCTGCTGCTGGCCTGGCGCAGTGGCAATGCCAGAGCCGATATCGAGCGGCTGGAAAGACTTGGCCTGACCGTTTTTGCGACAGAGGCGGTCACGCTGGCTGATGTGCCGCGCCTGCTGCGAACAATCGGCAGACTGGCCGGAACCTCAGGACCGGCGGAACGGACGGCGAAGACCTATGAAGAGGAATTGCAGCAGATCGGGAGCAGCTACAGCAACCGGCCGAAGGTCAGCGTATTCCAGTTGGTCTGGCATCAGCCGCTGATGACGGTAAACAACCAGCACCTCATCAGCGATGTCATCCGCATATGCGGCGGCGCCAACGTGTTTGCGCTGTCATCTTCCCTGACGCCGGTGGTATCCGGGGAAAACCTGCTTGCGGCGGATCCGGATGCCATCATCAGCAGCGTCTTGCTGGAACAGGAAGAAAGCGCGCCGGCTGAAGTCAAGGCTTTCCTGCGACAGTTTTCGCAGCTCAGCGCGGTGAGGAATAACAATGTATTTTTCGTACACCCCGATCTGATCCAACGCCAGACGACACGCGTGTTACAGGGGACTCGCCTGGTTTGCGAACAGCTGGAACGCGTTCGTTTCGGTCGAAAGGTCAGTCCTTGCTTGAGCCTGGATTGCGCCGAATAGCTGGACATAGAGCATCTCAACCGGTAATAAACCGGTATCGTGAGATTGATAATTCGTGGTAATACATTGCAAATATCCCAGAAAAAACTGGGAAGCGAGAATCAAAAGCTAATCCTTGTGCTTCCACTCCCTTGCTTTGCGACGACGGCAGCGAGTGGAGCCGCAAGGGGGTGGGATAAATGTTTTTCAGCAGCGGGCGAAATATGTGGCCTACAAGGCTACGACGTCCTCGATAAAAACAGTGAAGGTATGGTAGCAATAGGCGGGAATCTTCAAGGTGCATTTGGCGGTAAAACTAATGAAAGAACTATGTTGATTGCCTGCAAGGTCAGGTAAAGGAAAACCGATGACAGTACGAGCATTTATTGAATATTGGGGGTGAATTTTCGCTTATTCGAAAATCTAATTGGTTGTGCTGCTTCCCGCTAAATAGATTAGCGGTAATTTGATCGCGGCAATTCAAAAAACGCGAGAGAGTATCCCTATAGCATTTTTACTGATGGACTTCTCTTACAAGTTAGCTGCTAGGCAGAATAAACAATATTCTTATAACAACATGTACTTATGCTCAATTCCGCGCGGTGACGGAACTACTCTCGAACTTGAGATCGAAGTAGGCAAGGCAGTCTTTCTGCTTGGTGCCAATGGCACGGGTAAGTCGAGCCTTATGTACCGCTTCTACAGCATGCATTCTTCAAATGCTCGGCGGATTACTGCACATCGACAAACATGGTTTGAATCCAATGCTATTACGCTTTCTCCGCAGCAAAGGCAACAGACAGGGGATAATACACGGGGACACGATACCAGCCCTCAATCAAGGTGGAAGGACGACTATGCTCGTTACCGTGCCAGTATTGCAATATACGATTTAGTTGATGCAGAAAACGTCCGAGCACGCGAGATTACGAGTGCAGTAGACAGTGAGGACTTTGAGCGTGTGAAGGAGTTGCGAAACAAGAATTCCCCGATCAAAATCATCAATGAGATTCTTGGACTTTCAAATATTCCGATAGCAATCTCTATTCACGAGAGTGCACAAATCTTTGCTAGCAAGAACGGTGGTGCATCTTACAGTATCGCGGAGCTTTCAGACGGAGAGCGAAATGCGATTTTAATCGCAGCGAACGTTCTTACCGCCAAGCCAGGTACGCTCCTGCTTATTGATGAGCCCGAGCGACATCTTCATCGTTCTATCATTTCTCCACTTCTCACGCAGTTATTTGCTAAGCGCCCGGATTGTGCGTTTGTGGTTTCAACACACGAGGTGATGCTGCCTCTTGATGATTCGGATGCACGGACGTTATTGATTCGTGGATGCGCATACAATGATTCATCCGTCACTTCATGGGATTTGGACATCATTGAGTCTGCTTCAAGCATTGATGACGATCTCAAGCAGGACATACTTGGCGCGCGACGAAAAATCCTCTTTGTAGAGGGGGCGGAAAGAAGCCTGGATACGCCACTCTATAGCCTGTTGTTTCCTGGTGTATCGGTCATCGCCAAGGGGAACTGCCGCGAGGTAGAACGGGCAGTCTTCAGCATCAGGGGTGCTAGTGACCTCCACTGGCTCGATGCGTTCGGCCTCGTGGACAATGACCGTCGGTCCATACCAGATATCGATAAATTGAAGCAGGATGGGATTTATGTAACTGAAGCCTATTCAGTAGAGGGAATTTATTATCATCCAGAAGTTCAAAGGAGGGTTGCAGAGCGTCACTCAACCGTAATTGGCGGGGACATCAACAAATGTATCGACGAAGCGGCTGCTGTGGCTATCAACTCCATTTCTTCACAAATCCAGCACCTCACTGAACGAGTGGCCGAACAACGCATTCGCGAAGAGTTCTTTAGGTATATCCCCAACAGAAAACAGATTGCTACCACTGATCAAGTGGCTGTATCCATCGACATTCGTAAGTTTATCGATGATGAACGTAAGCTCCTTCAGAGAACCCTTGATGAGGGTGATCTTGAAGCTATCATTTCACATTATCCGATCCGCGAGACACAGGCATTGAATAAGATAGCGGAAAAACTGGGCTTTCTGAACCGTACCCAATATGAAAAGGCCGTGCGCAAGCTCTTACTGGATGACGCCGATGCGCTAGCATTTGTTAGGTCACTTTTTGGCACCTTGGCAGCGGATATTGCAAGGAGTGGCACCAACACCAAATCTACTGTGACAGAGGCAGCACCGATTACAGTTGTCCAGCCAGGATGATAAGAATTTCTCTTGAGAAAACATATGAATGGTAAAATAAGCGTTTGTGCTTTTGCCAGCCACCAGCCTGCAACCGACCTGCATTGAATGCGTCATGGTTTATAGAATGGCTGTGCATTCGCAGGCATACAGAGGGTCCAGGGGATTAATTTGAGGGCGATATGTCGAATGCTAATCGTACCGCCAGCGGTATTTGTGCTTGAATGAATGAGGGGTGCTTAATGGAAAACGGCGAAATGATCAAGGTATTGCTTGCAAACCCTCGCGGTTTCTGTGCGGGCGTGGACCGGGCAATCGAAATTGTCGAGCGTGCACTGAGCGTGCATGGCGCGCCGATCTACGTGCGCCACGAAGTCGTGCATAACCGTTTCGTGGTGGAGGATCTGGAAAAAAAGGGGGCAGTATTTGTCGAAAACCTCGATGAAGTTCCGGCCGGCAGCATTCTGATCTTCAGCGCTCACGGGGTTTCCCATGCCGTGCGGCGCGAAGCCGAGGCGGGGCAATTCAAGGTATTCGATGCCACGTGTCCGCTCGTGACCAAAGTCCATATTGAAGTGGCAAGGATGCGGGACCAGGGAAGAGAAATCATCATGATCGGCCATGCGGGTCACCCGGAGGTGGAAGGCACCATGGGCCAGGCCGAGGGGGAAGGTCCTTCCATGTACCTGGTGGAAACAGAAGAGGATGTCGAGAAACTGCAGGTGCGGGATCCGGCTCACCTGGCTTATGTGACCCAGACCACCTTATCCGTGGATGATGCCAATCGTGTGATCCAGGCCTTGAAAGGGCGTTTTCCCAAAATCCTCGGTCCAAAAAAGGATGATATCTGCTACGCCACCCAGAACCGGCAGGATGCGGTAAAAACGATGGTCAGGCAATGCGATCTCGTGATCGTGGTGGGCTCGCCCAATAGCTCCAACTCAAACCGCTTGTGTGAAGTCGCGAGAAATGCCGGCGTGGACGCGTACATGCTGGACCGGGCGGAACAATTGCAGGAAGCCTGGCTGAGAGGCAAAATGCGGATCGGTATTACTGCGGGGGCATCGGCGCCGGAAGTGCTTGTACAGGAAGTCATCTCGCGGCTCAGACAAATCGTGTCAGAGCAAGCGGAACGGGAAGTGGTGGTGGAAGAGTTGAGTGGAGTGGTTGAGTCAGTGGTATTTCCATTGCCAAAAAACTGACCCCTCCTTTTCATCCGGCAGTTTTACTCCCTTTGATCGGAAACTCCTTGCTTCCGTCCATCAATGCCCGCTCGGGCTGACGCGGCAACCTCAGCGACATAGCGGGTAGCTGCGGCATTCATTCATCTCCTACGTTCTCACTGAGCTTCGGCATTCATACGCAATGCAGGTTTTTCCAGAGTTTTTACCCGGATTTGCGCGGAAAGCTCCTCCATTCATGGGGGAGATGGATAGCGCGAACGCTGGAAGCATTCATCCAGGTTTATAATTTGAGCCATGCAACGACTCCAGGCCTATAAATTCGAG
>Ga0182738_1003194_pt1 | contig 18925 bp, 7 predicted proteins | sample eDN5th30CBELigMG_FD_128876 | JGI IMG/M metagenome (GOLD analysis project Ga0182738, IMG submission 128876) | Enriched Miracle-Growth compost microbial communities from Emeryville, California, USA - eDNA 5th pass 30_C BE-Lig MG (version 2)... ... | reverse complement strand
GTTTCTTTGAAGGAGTATGGTGACCACTTCCCAAAGCAGAATGAGCACTAAATTGCTCATATTGTGAAGTATTCTCTTCGTTTGGTTGATTAAACATTGTCTTCTTGGGAGTAAATTTCTTCATTTGGTGTTGCATTTGAGAGTACATCGGCTTGTTAAACATCCCTGGTGGGTTAAAACCACCACCCATATGGTTATTTTGCATAAAAGAGGGGTACATTTGCTGATGATGGGGGATCATTTGATCGTAAGAGCTGCTTGAAGTTTCAAAAGCTCGAAGAGGACCGTTATTTCTACTTCTTGATTGATAGAAAGATGAAGGGAAATTATTATGCTGGAATCCTCCTTGTCCGAACAATCCAAAAGGAGCTTCTGGCATCTCTTCGGGGAAATCTTGCTCAAAGGCTTGAGTTCTAGAATACATGCCAGCCTTCAAACTCATTGAAGCTCCTTCTAAACAGACTCTAACCTGCTCGAAAAGCTTGTCCATGCTGGCTGCGTAGAAATTGAGATCAGTTTCAGCAGAATAAGTGCCGGTAAATTCGGGGTCTCTCATGATGGCGCTCTTGAGGTTCTGGGCATCGAAAATAGAGTTCACGAGCTTGGTGGCGACGCTGGGAGACTCGAAATTTGAAGAGACAGAGGTATTGTAATAATGCTCAACTTCATCTCGGACCAGAGTCAATCTGCTCTTCATATTATTATTACCTTGAAGCTTCTGGTCGACATTGTGAATAAAAGCGTCATGAATTTCTTGAAGACTTTGATGAATCATGTCCTGAATCTTGCTAAAAAGAGCCTCAGTCTGCTCAGCAATAAGCTTCTTATGTCTATGATAACTCATATTCTGGTGGTCTACTCTCTTAATGAGTGAGTCAAAGTCCTTAAAGACGTCTTGGATGATGTTGCCGTTGACGAGATCGTCGAATTCTTCGTAAAATTTGAGATGGTTAGTATCATGGCCTTTTCTGCAAACACGGCATAAAAGGCGTTGGTGGCAAGGGCCAGAAAAGAGGCAGAGGCCTCTAACGTGCTCTTGGTGCTCAGGACAGATGAGCTGAATGTTATGGGCAGGATGGGAGTTCTGGAAGCTGTTCATAATAATGTAGATTAAGTTATAAATGAAGTTTTGATGTGAGGAAAAAAATTTTGAGTGAAAGATTTTTTGTGCCAAAATTTAAAAAATTGAAATACGAGGGCTCAATTTATAAATATTATTTCAGAGTGTTTGTGTAATGTGATTCTTTGTAATATAAAGAATTTCCTTGATTTTAATATTAAATTTTCCTGTATGAGAGAAAATCTTTACACCTTGTGGATGCTTTTTTCTTGCATTTTATGAAATGAAGGGAAGAATTTGAAAAGTCTCAATCGTGAGGGAATTACATAAAGTCCGTTTCTGGAGTGAAGTCAAAATTCTTTTAGAAGAGGGTTTTTGATCGATAAAAAAAACTTTCAGATCGTTTTCCAAGATCATTGAAAGGATAAAAATTTGAGGCAAAGTGATCGAAAAATTTTTCCCATTCTTTTTTGCAAGGAAATAACTTTTTCAATAAAGGAAATTTTGATTCTGATTTTCCAAAGGTCGGATTTTTTGGGGCCAGTTTCAACATCTTAAAGATAAAAAAAACAATCAGACCAAAGATTTCCTTTTTTTGAGACCTCATTGGTCAAAAGGCCGAATTTCACGAATTACCTTCAAAAACACTGATTTTTCGATGTTAATTTTCACATTCTAATTTCTGTTCAAAGTAAAAAATATTGGAGGTAGAGATCTGAGATCTTCCAATACATCTACAAGCAATCTCGACCCTAACTGATTTCACACATTTTCCAACTTAACTGTGGAAGAATACTCTTCTTCCATAGAATCTCTGAAGTGAGAAGAATTTCAATCTGACCAGCAATAGAAAATCGCAGGAACTTGTCAATATAAAATCAATTTTACTGTGGATTTGAGAAAGAGACTCTAAAAAGTCGCGAAGCAAGGATCTTAATGAAGGGAGAACCAATATCCGAATGTTTTACCTTCCAGTCTCCAGTGGTGGAAATTTTTTTCCTCATATCTAAAGGTTTGAGATATTGCATTTTCTATTCAATTCATTACGATTAGGAGCTTTCCAAATTACTCAGCTTTGATACACAGTTTTGCATAAAAAAACAGACTAATCAGTTTCTGAAGCATACATATAAAAGAGCAGAAATTAATATGTCTAGTTTTATTTTTCTGCTTTTGCGAACTAACAGTATGCAATGTCTCGTTGATATAAAGTTATTTTTTAAACATATTGACTTGTTTCAAATGAAAGTCAAATTCTATATAAAATTCCTTTGTTCTCATGTACCTCTGAACTCCTAACAGGGGAATTGATGGAATAGTGTAGCTTGAGCTTTTCAGTTTCTCCCAGGAGCCAACTCACCAATCCGATCTAACAATTTTAAGGAAAAGAAAATCAATTTGATAGTCACTTGAATCCTTTGGAAGCCATTCATCAAAGGATTGAGACCATCCTTCATAATGAACAAAGATTGCATCTCCCTGAATCTAAAAATTATTCTTAGAATTTTATCAAAGAGTGGTAACCAACTTTCAGGACACGAGCTAAGTACCAATCTGAAACCTCTCTCAAGTTTATGAGATTATTGACTTGAAATGGATTACCCTTTCTCCCTAGACATAATAAAGTCTGAATAGGTTTGAAAAATTACATCGCTTCAAAATTCTGTTGGCAGACATGTCTACTGAATCTGAGTGTAAAGAACCATGATAAGAATATTGTACTCGAACCCGATTCCCTTCTTTCTGATTCAATTTGAGAAAATTTTCAAATGAGAATTTACTCCAATGATTTAGCGTTCACCCATACTCCACTTGCATCACAGAAATCAACACCTTGTCCAATTTCAAACTCGTTTCGATTCGAGTTTTGGAATATTTCCGAAATAGCTCTTCCAATATTACCTTGCACCCGATTATTCATGCCTTTTTTCCATTAGTTTTTACAAAAAGATTATAATTCAGACCTTGGCCTCCACTTTGAACAGAAAATTGGTTTGGTTTCAACATTTCCAAAAACTCTGTTTTCTTACTCTCCCATAGTTTATATGAATTCGCACACTCAGTTAATGTGCCAAATTTAATTGTCTTCAAATCCCTATATATTGTTAAAAAGTGAGGAAAAAAAGAATCTACTTGAAACGAGAAACAAACTGCTGGTTCTTAGCCTCAATTGGAGTGAATAAATTCTTTATTTTGGAAGAAATATTATCAAGTGTTGTTTGGTACCTTGCTTGAATTGTCTGAATCTTTACTTTCGTCGACTGCTTTGCTTTGGAAATGGCTTCTTGTTTCTCTTTCTCAACAAGTTGTATCTTTTGGTTTGCAATTTCTTCCGCTTGCCGAATCAATTTCTCTTCTTCGGAAACCAAGAAATTGGTCTCAGAATTCAAAGTTCCTCGAGCTTCTTCTCTTAAATTAGCTTCTTCTCTCTCGATCTTTTTCTTTTCTGCTTGATATTCGTGATTAATCTTTTCTCTTAAAGCCTTTTCTTGACTCTTCACCTCCATTACAGACTTTCCGATCTCATCCCTCAAGTTCACATCTGAAATCATTGCTGCTGACCCAATATGCTGGCAATGACAAACACTACACATCAACTTCATGCACGTCTTACAAAATCGATCGATTTCTCTTTTGTGAACTGAGCATTTCTCTTCATTTTTGGCAAATTTTTCTTCATTTTTGATAAAGTCTTCAAGCATCTCAAGAAGAGCATAATTCTTCTGAACTTGACTGTCTTGAAAACCTTTTCGACATGTCGGACATTGATTCCGTAAGGCTTTCAGACATGATGAACAAACTGTATGTCCACAAGGAAGGGAGAGCGGCGTTCTCTTCTCAGGAGCATACGCTTCAAAGCAAATATTACATGCTCCTCCTTTGGAAGGAGATGAAAGGTTGCTGCTCGAGTGAGCTTGGAAACTAAAATTCATAAAAATTATTTTATTGTCATTTCTAAAAAACTGAGTTTAAATATCTTCAGAAGAAATTGTAGACTTGCAAGGTTTTCCAAAATTAATCAGAAAGTTTAATTCCTAAAATAGGGAAAAACTGAGTTTTTAAATTTCAATCAGGAGAATGAGTCTCAAAAAAGGTGGCAACTCGAAAGGAGAGGCTCAAAAATTTTTTTCAACAATTTTCAATTTTTTTTCTTGGTGAGAATTAGAACTGCTAATCATCTAAAGATCAAAGAATCCTGTAATTCAGGCAGTTCTTTGAGGAGCGATTCTTAGAAAATTGATTCTCATGATTTCTCTTTAAATTTATTTGGAAAATTAATTTATTTCTAATTTCACCAAAATAAGCTCGAAAATAATGTACGCGAAAGAAATTTATATATTTTTATTGAAGTTTAAACTCCTCTCTCAGAGGATGGCATAATTAAGTGCGCAAAAAATATCTCATTTGAGAAGATTGAGACAGGCTTTCAAAAAAACCAATCCATGTCTGGAATTTTTCACAATAAAAGTGGCACCCACCAAAAACGTTTTTTGAAAAATTTTCAAAGATCAAGCTCTTTCATCTATTCTGAAACTATTTAAAATGTCAAGTGTTGATTTATGATTTGTGCTAAGAATTTTGGTACAGAGAATTTTCTCATCATCTGATCAATCTTTCCAAAGCAAAATAAATAGGGTAATCTCAAGTAGAATGTGAAAGCAGAGCCTTTTCTCCCCAAAATTCATAAACTCATTTTAGTTCTGAATTCTGGTTTGAGTAGTTTTTAATTAATTTATCTCTTCGTCAAAAGTCAATTTCTTCCTTTTTTATGAAAAGAAAATAATAATTCAGAATTTAATCATAAATAATTACAACCAATCAACATATATTTGAATTTATCGATTCCTCTTGCCCTTCGTTAGGTTGTATTGGTCAGAAATAATAATTTGCAGAAAAATTCAACAAATTTTTCTTGATGAAATTTTTTTCCTTTCACAAATTTCCAGTCAAATATAATTCTCAACAAAAGTTTATATGGCTTTTTTTGTGCAGAAATCCTAAATTAATTTTTTCTCTAATTCAAGCATTTTTCAGGAAGAAATTGTTTTCGAACATGAGATTAACAATCTCGAGATTTTTCTAGGAAAATTACCAAGTCCATGATTGAGCAAATTGCCAAAAGTCAAATTTTCTTGAGATTCTTTCTTCAATGAAATTACCTAAATTCTAAAAAAATCATCCCTTCTTTTCACTTTTCTCTCACTAGAATTTTTCTCAATCTTTCAAAGAGGAAAAGAGTCTCAAAAGCCCTTCTCGACTCCAAGTGAAATAATCGAGACTATTTCTTGACCCAACAATTCAGTTTAAGCGCTTCCTCTTGGAGAGACTCTTCTCTCTGACCTCAAAAACACTTTCTCGGAGTCACTCAATCTAAGGACTCCAATTATTTGTAATCGTCCCAGTCTGACAATATCTCAACAATTGCCTATTTCATCTTTCTTGGGAACCAAAAATAGGTTTCGGAAAAGCGGATTATTTCGTCCCTTTCCTTCACTTTAAAAGGCCAAAAAAAAACACAAAGCTTTTGGTTTGGACTTCCTGAACCATCCATCAAGCTGGTCGATAAAAATCACTTCTCTTGATCTGCTTCTCACTTCATCTTGTACAAAATCTCACTAATGATGAATTTTTCTTTCAAAATTTCTTCTACCAAGGATAGACTCTCAAGGAGTTCAATCATCTGGCGAGAGGACGAAATAAATTGGAGGGTTATCTAATAAACGATCTTGCGCCCTGCATCAGCAAAATTTTCCACAACACAACACACATCAAAGACTAAAATAACTTTTCATAACATAACACAATTAATTTTCTTCTGTTTTTTCTTTTGATCTCAATCAAGCCTAACAGAACCAAGTAAAAAAATCAAAAAGGTAAAATTAGATTTTTCGCTTTAGGTGGTAGTTTAATTAATTACTGAAATTGCTGAACAAATAAAATCTCACAATTTCTCCTTACTCTCTCAACAACTTAATCTTTTGAGAAAAACAGAAATCTGTTTGAAACAAAAAATCCTAGTCTTGTTCTTGATTGTATCCTTTCCCTATTCCAAACCCCTTTTCCCGTAATTTTCAATGGAACCACCAACCGATCAAGAAGCCAACAGCCAACATCTCTCCCTCCATCTTGATGATTTTCCTGACCAAAGCCTTTCCCACAGTCTTTCCCCCAAAATTCCCGATTCCCAAGACACTCTTGATCCTCGACCCACGCAAAATCTTGCTGATGGTCATCCCAATCGATACCCTTCAACAAGTGAGATCTCCAATATTATTCCTTTGAGATCATTGCCATCAACACATTGCATGTTCCATAGTAAAACTTCAACTCAACTCCCAACCTCCCAGCAAAATCTCTATGATAGCGTCGACTTTGAAATTGATCCAAGTAAAGATTCCAGACAAGATTTCCATCATCAAACGAAACCTTCCACATTTAAAAGTCAACATTTTCGAAAGCTCAAAAAAGCAGCCTCACAAGACCTTGACGTTCCTTTCCCAGATTCCTCGCCTTCTGATGGCCAACAATTCGCTCAAAGTCAAAAAATCTTTTTCCCAGATTCACAAGGTCAAAAAGAAGAAGAGGAGAAATTTCAATTTGAACCACAGCAGCAGAAGCCGAAAAAGTCATTGCAACCACAAAAAAGCTGGACGCATCTCTCAGTTGTAGCAAAAGCACTCAACAAGTTTAAAGCTCACCAAAGCCGCCCTACAGTATTAAATCCCAGACAATTCGAATTGTTACATGAGTTGAATCCTGAACAAAGAAAAGGCTCCAAAATCACCACTAAAGGCTTTTATTATGAGAAGTCCCCACACAAGCCTGAAGGCCGTTGCTGGTTCTTCAAAAAAGGGCTTCCTCGTAAAGAAAAAATGGACTTATTAAAACAACAGCTCAAGGAGCCCATCTCACCAAACGGAAACTTTCGATTTATTTGGGACCTTATCGTCATGTTCACCGTTCTCGCTGACATGATAGTGCTTCCTTTACAAATCTCCTTTGGCGTCTTTGACACCTCGAATACGTTCAATTATTTTTGTCTCGCAATTTTCACAATGGATATTTTCTTTAATTTTCACACTGCTTATTTTAAACGCGGAAATCTCATCACAAGCCACTCGAAAATTGCCAAAAGATACCTGAAAACCTGGTTCATTATCGATTTTCTCGCTGCTTTCCCATTCTTTGTCTTTGGCGGAAATATGAATGTAAATAGCGATAATCTTGTTGGTTCACATCAACAAATTCTTACTGCTATTCGTCTTGTCAAAATCTTTCGCCTTTTCCGCCTCTTCAAACTTCGGCCTATCTTGTACAAATTCAGAATCTTTTTCGGTTCGGCAAAAACACAAGGTCCTTATGAGCTTATCCGACTTTTGATTGTGGCCCTTATTTTCGCTCATTGGCTCGCTTGCAGTTGGCATCTGCTTGCTATTTATGAGATTGAATACATCCACTCAGCCACAACTTGGCTCGAGGAAAAAGGTCTACTTGATGCTAACGCTTATACACGATATCTTTATTCGCTATATTGGGCCATTGCCACCATATTGACGGTCGGATATGGAGATATTGTGCCCGCTTCTACAGCAGAATTATGGTTCACGATTGTGGCGATGTTAATTGGCTGCGGAATTTTCGCGTATGTGCTGAGTACAATAGGGAATATTATAAGGGAATATCATCAAGAGAAGGCGAATTTAAGATCTTCGATACATACAATAAATAGATTTATGAATAGAAACCGGATGAGTAAGGGTGTGCAGACGAAAGTTCAGGGGTATATTGAATATTTGTTGGAAGAAGAGAGTCATAAAAAGAAAGATCAGGAAGAATTTTTGGAGATCGTGCCAGAATCAATCAGAAGACAAGTCTTGATAGATTTAAATGGAAGACTGTTGACTCATCATGTGATCTTTAGCTCGAATTTTAACGAAGCATTTTTGCTTGATCTTGCCACTAAACTTAAAGAACGTCTCCTTGGGCCTGAAGAAGAAATATATACCGTTGGCTTTTGCATTGAGAATTATCGTCTTATTTTGAAATAGGAGAATGAACACGAAGACAATTTTTACTTTGTGGTCAAAGGAAAAATTGAATTGTACATTGATCGAACAAAACAGGTCCTCAAAATCATGGGAGTAGCTTGTCCATTTTTATCCTCACTTATTTTCATCTTAGACTGGAGATTACTTTGGAGAAATACCATTCTTTTCAAACTCCCCAAAAACACTTTCGGCAATGAGCTGTTTCTATTCTCACGTTTTCTTCTTAAAAAAGAAAACTTTCCTCAAGCGGCTCCTCAAACATCCTTCTCAAAGAGTAAAGCCTAATTCATTTTCTCTCCCATAACTCATCCCCATAGGAATCGTACTGTTATATCAAAGACCAGATAGATTTATACAAGGATTATTCATCCGTCAAAGTCAGATGCTTTGCATGTGATGATCCACATCATATCATCACAGATTGTTCCCAAGTTTTATACATGCCAGACTATCAAAATATCATTCGTAAAATTAACTACGAAGAGAAAACTTTTATGAGGAATTTTACTCGAAAACCAATCAGACAATTCCATGCTTTAGGACATCAGCCAGAAATCGTCAGTGGCATTGAAAAAATCCAAGAGAATAGCTCCATAAATCTTCCTTTTTCAAAACTATTTCTCCAAAAAAATTCAAGTCTGAATAATACTGCTATAAAAAGACGACGAAGCCGCAGCCGAGACAGCCCCAATAGATCGCCTTCACCTGAAGGTTTAAGGGAAATTCCTAGTAGAATCGAGGAGGATGTTGTAGAGCAGTCAAAAACTGCAGAAATATTGAAATTGGATGAATTGAGTGATGAGTCTAGTTCAGAGAGTGAAGAAGAAAGGGATGAAGAATGGAGAGCACGAAGAAGACAAAGGAAAAAGGACATGATAATATTTGATAGTGTAAAGATATTTACCAAATATTTCCCACATAACAATGTGGATAATATTATCAAACGGCTCAATCGGCTCAATGAAATTCACAAATTTACCCCAAGAAGTGATCCAAAACCCGGCCCAAAGCATCGGAAATCTCTTTTAATGTTCTTGGGTAAAAAGCAGCCCTTGAAAAATCCTTTCCCTTCTTTGGCAAATCTTGATGATGTGATCCCAGAATTGCCTGAATTAAAAACAGGAAGTGATAAACAAGTCAATCTTCGAATTGCTAGCAAATTGGGACCGGGTATAACACATCATTTGAGCCATCATCCTCCGCTGACAGCGAAATTGGAAGGAAATGGAAGAGAAAATTCTGCTGAAGACTCTCCAAAGTCTGCGGCTACTGAGCTTGGTAGAGTTTATTTATCCAAGCCGTAAATTGAAACAAGGTTAGCTTGGTGATTAGTTAACCTCGTAAACCAACATCAAAGAGATGTGGTAATGGAAAATATTGAATTCGTATTTGTTTACATGTAATCTGATTCATTTCGTCTTATATCTAGAATTATCATAAATTTACATTATGTGTAATTTTATTGAAGATTATTAGTTTCTTTACAAAACTACATCTGAGTAAGTTCTTTTGAAAAACATTGTAAATCATCAATATCTAAAATTCTTTGAAAAGTCGCTACTCTTTTTGAGAGTTTTATTTTTTTATTTTTGTATTAAAGCATTCTTCATTCAGTCAATGTCAACTGGGAGGAATCCCCATGGGAATATAAAGGTGATGATTAAAAAACAAAAAAATTGTTGATTTGAGAGCTCTCAAATTTGGAAAAGGCAAAGTGAAAAAACTATCAATTTTTTTTGTAAATGTGGTCAGATGAAACCCAAAATATGAAATTGTAAAATCTTTGTTGTCTTTTTGAAGTATGATTTCATCGAAATTGCTGAAGAATTTTTTTTTCAATTTTTTTTTCTTTTGGCATTGAGAAAAAATTCAAAAATTTTATTAATTCCTTTTTATGTTTTGATTTTTCTTTGAATTGATCAATTAACCAAAAACAATCAATTTTTAATTGAATGCAGCTTTTTTTTTTAAATTTGAATTAATTATTCAAAAATTATTTTTATGAAATACAAAATTCAATTTTTTTTAATTATCAAAATAATTCTAAAATACTCCATTTCATTTTTTTTTTAGCTTTTTAACTTTCTCTAACTCTTTTTCCTCCAACCTTTCGCCCTTCTTTTCCTCTCATATTATCCTCTCTTTCCTGTCACGAAGAGAATGAGGAAACTTAGCGTCTATCCATTCAAACCTTACTTTCATAAATAGCGATATAGTTGAGATATCTCATATCTATCTGCCTGTCAAACAGATTGAGGATATAGACTTCAATATATACTACTTTAGGTTGATGTCATAGAGGCTAGACAAAACAAAGGTTGGTAGTGGATAAAGACTTCAGAATAGTTCAGCTATATATTCTCGGAACTCATTCAAGATTGAAATGATGGTAATGGTTGTGAAATATGGAGGAGCTTTTTGAAATAGTCATATAATAAAAGAAGAGTATATGTGCTTTATCGTGCTTGTTTCTATTTTACTCAACCAAATAGTTATTTTTATATTATTAATCTTTCAAACTTTTTTAATCAAAGTAACACCAAATTTTTATTTAAAAATCTCCTTTCAATGACTCTATTCAAATTTGTTAATCAATTTTCTCTTTAATTTGCAAAGGAAAACAATATAGTTTTATATCTTCCTTATTTCTTTAATCCTTCCCCACCAGCGGCTCCAGAGTCACCATTAAAGGATCGAAAGGTTCATATAAAAATCTTTTGACCATCTTCAACTGATAATCCCTTGGGAACTCAAACTTAAACGTTTTGATAAACAAGCCAATGATAATTCTCGCTTCAATCATTGCAAGATGTTGACCAACGCAATTTCTTGGTCCAGCAGAGAATGGAATAAACGCGTATGGCTCAGCCTTCAAAGCATTCTGCTCATGAGAATTACCCTCAAGCCATCTTTCTGGTCTAAATTCTTTGTGATTCGGGAAGAACTCTTCAGAAGAATAATAAAGATCAGGATGGAAATTTACTATAGTTCCCTTCTTTATATTCATTCCGCAAAGATTATCATCTTTCACAGGAGCCCTAAAGAAATACGCTGTCGTAGGACCTCCCAATCTCAATGTCTCCTTTAAAAAGGCATTCATATACTCCATCTTATTGATCTTTTCTATTGATAAATCTTCCATATTTCCAAATTCTCTGTCAACTTCTTCTTTGACTTTCTCATAAATCTCTTTGTATTTCCACAAGAAATATATCGCAGAATTCACCAAATGTGACGTCGTATCAGTTCCTGCGCCAAACAGCCCCAAAAACTCCCCCACAATCTGGTCATCTGTCAATCTGTCTTGAACATCTCCACTTCTTCTCAAATCCAACAACACTCCCAATAAATTATCCTCCTTTTTATTGCTCTTTTCGGTCTCTTCTATCATCTCAAGACACTTTCTTCTAATCTCCACAATCCCTTTATTCAACTCCTTATGCTTTTTCAATATATTTGCCTTCACCAATCTCGGTCCAAACACAATATAGGGCAACGACAAAGCTTCCATAAACAACATATTCAGCTGTCTATGTACCACAGTGGTCATAGGAACTCCAAAGATCGTCCTTCCGTGGAATCTTTTCCCGAAAAAGAATCTTGCTGTGATCTCTCCTGTGATACCTGCCAACTTCTCTAAGAGGTTCACATCCTTCAATTCTTTCTCTTTTATCAGCTCTTGGAATTTCTCTTGTGTTGTCTCCATGATCATTGGCACGATATTCTTCAAAAATTCATAATTAAATGCGCTTGATATCACTCTTCTTCCTTTCTTCCAGGCGGCTTCCTCTGCAAAGATTGTCGTTCCTCCTGCTAACTCCATAATCAAAGCAAAAGGATAAGGATCCTTTTGATATATTTCATGCCTTTTCCAAGCTTCTTTCACCATCTCCAAGTCCACCAAAGCCAGATATGGCCTTGAAGCAAAGTTCTCAACAATTACACGGGTCTTAGGATGTTTCTCAAGGACCTTTTTGTAGTTGTAGTAAAAGTCTCCTCTTTTAGCTGCGTTACGGTAATTGTCAATATAAGCAAGGAGTTTCCAGTGGAAAATGCGCTTCGCGCCTTGCTTAGTGTAGTATTGGATGCGGAGAAGAGGGAGGATGTAAAATTTGTAGATGAAATAGAGGAGGAAAAAGGTGAGGGATGTGAGGAAGAGGTTTGTAAAAGTGAGGTTTAGCGAGATCATTTTATTTATTTAATTGCGAATCAAATTATTATTTAGAAAGAGATTGATAAAGTGAATTTTTTGGTTTAAAGGTTCAGGGGGAGGGTGAGTTAGTTCTTGAAAGATAATCTCAAAGAAGTTCGAATAAGGAGAAATGAGCTGATTGGTTTATTCATTCTCAAAAATGGCTTTTGATTACTAGATGTAACTATTCATGTACTCTTCTCGAACAAATTATTTTTACTATGTTTTCTTTAGATTTGTAAATTAATTCATCAAACTTGGAAATTTTAATTGAAACCTTTCTTTAATTTGAAATTGTGATTATTTTTTTATTAAAATTGAAAAGATTTCAAGGTACTTATGACATTTGACGAATTAACTTAAAACCATATCTGCTCTGTCAATAGAAGTCACCTTGACCAATTTTCCAAGTGCAATATTAGAGAAACTTCCCTCATAAACAAACTTCATGAGAAGGTCTAATTATCAGAACGACGAGAGAGAGATTTTAATTTAATTCAAAGCAAATAATCACAGGTGAGAAAGAATAGTTAAATGCAATTCTAAATGAAAGTCAAAGAACAAAAACCAAAGATCAATGCTTCCAAACCTCAAAGGTCCTTTATGGTTCTCAGGGTTCTCTGTCCTTTTTAAACTTTCCTACAGAACCTATAAAGACTTGAAGACTGGTAGATGTAAATGCAAAACCGCAGATGTGTTAAATATAGGTCACCACAGATGATTAATAATTAATTTTTTATTTTCTAAATAAAATACATCGCCTTCTTAATGGATAAAAACCAACCTGACGGACACCTCAAGAAAAGTCTCTCTTCGACGAAATGTGAGCTTCATCCTTTACAAAGACCAAAGTATTATTGTTCTGACTCAAAATGTCGAACTCTCTTATGTATTATCTGCATGAAACAGCATCCAAAAGAGCATATCCAAACTCTCACAACAATTGAAGATGTCAAATCACAGGCCTTTGAAATCCTTAAGAATGAGACTTTGAGCCGTTTTGACAGGTATGTAGAGGACATTCTAAAGTCGAGTAGAATGAATGACCTATTCAAAGAAGCCTTGGAGACCTTGATGCAGCAAAATACCACAGTGGACCTTGATGATGAAGATGTGGCTGATATAATAGCAGATACTTTGCAAAGAAAGTATTTTGAGATGAAATTTTCGATGAACGAAAAGATTAAAGAGAACCTCTTCATCGCATCCTCAAGCGCAAATCTCGTTGCTTTTGATTTTAAAATGGACGCAGGTGATAGTGACAGCGAAGAAGATCATGAAGAAACTGCGCAAAGACTTTGCAAGGATCCACCTGGATATTATTGTAAAGAAGATCTGGAGACATTTTATGCTGAATCAAAGGGCCAAGCTATTTCCTGGAGCACTAAAGAACAGACCCTGGCTTGTCAAGACATTGACAATCCAGAGAGAAAGTGGAAAAAATTCAAGATACCTTTGGCTTTCAATTCACTCACAGTGATAAATTCAGAGAGACTCTTCGCTGTGGTTGCATCAGAGAATACACTTCTCATTTATTCAATTGAAGAAGAAGAGGAAAATGGCATGAATAGTCGAATAGAAAATGAGGCCGCAAAAGACTGGAATGAGGAGGAGGAAAAACTCAAAAATTATGCCTCTTTGAAAATTTGCAAAGAGTTTCTTCAAGAAGAAGAGATTCTTTTTGTCTCTTCAGATCATATTAATCGCCTCTTTGTGGTGACAGAGGGAGAAAGGGGTTTAACAGCCACTGTATATGAACTAAAAAGCCAAAATGATGAACTGGAGTTATTGAGACTCATCTCTTTTGAGCCTTTTGACCTTCCCAAAAAAGTCGTTTTTGATCGAGTTAACGGCTTGCTCTTCATTCTTGGTGATGACTTCCTAGAGACCTATAAATACCCCACAGTGCTAATAGCTCCTTTGCAAGCCATATTCAAAATAAAAGCAGGGGCTTTTCATTGGCACCAAGCAACTAAAAGATTACTCCTAGTCGGTTCAAGAAAGCTCTATCAATTTAGCAAAGGAAAGTTCAGGTTGATAAGAGTCATTAGGGGCCCGGCGAAGCCAATAGGGCTCACAAACCAAGGAGTTTTATGCATGACGAAGAAGACTTTAGACTTAGTCTCATATACAAATCCAAACCATAAAAAAGAATTCGTTTTCCCCTCGATGGATTACGAAATGAGTCGTATGCAAGAAGCCTCATTTGGCAGGTTTTTTTGTGAAGGATATGATGGTGAAGTTGATCCTAGATTTGGAAACCTTAAAATAAGTTGCAAAGCAGTTAAGATAGCACTTGAAACCCCTGATTATCTTCTGATTTATGCAAAGGTCATCTACTCCCAAGATGTCTCACAAAAACTCTTCGATGAGTGGCAACAGTATGGAGGAACGATTTATTCTCAGCGCCTTCTCAAGTATAATCTCAGGCAAAAGAAATAGAAAATGTCGAAAGAAAAGAACAGCTGACCACTGCAGACAATTATTGAGGCAATTATTTTATTAATGGCAAATCCATTATTCGATAAAAATTTGTTTTCAATCTCTTCTGTTGTAATTTTTAGATTTTTCAAAAGGAATCATATTGATGTTAAATGTATTCCTATTCTCCAACTAAATGAAAAGATTTTTCTGAAATTGAGATCTTGAGAAAGTTCGAAAAAGGAAGCGGCTTAATTAGGAATAATTTGAAAAGACACAAGAATTTGAGATCTATTTGTTTACATGATTCTTCAGATAAATAAAATTCAACTTGAATTGGAATCTCTAAAGAAAGTCATTTGCTTCATCAATCTCTTTAGAAGGAATTTGGAGACTCAGCGCCTTTTAATTGTGGGCTTTAAGTTTTTTTTTGCATGAAAAATATTTTGATAAATTCTGAAAAAGTAATCAATTTCAATCACTTTGCTGAAGAACTTTGATCTTGAATTCTCATCAAACTGAGTGTAATAGTGTATTTTTTCTGTCCTCTTTTTCTTTGATAGAAGTTAAAACTTGAAAGTGAAGTCAACTTGCAAAAATTAAACTCTTATATTTAACCTTTTTTATTGAAGATTAAACCCCATCTTAAATCTTATAAAATATCTTCTGATAAGTTTTTATTTGGAAAACTTTTTATGTCCGAAAAAAATCATGACCTCCATCTCTGCAATGATTTCAAAGCAGATTGCTGCTGACAAACACCTAACGAAGGATAAATCTTCGAAATGCGAGTTTCATCCTATACAAACTCCAAAATACTATTGTTCTTACCCGACATGCCGAACTTCCCTATGTTTTACCTGCATAAAGATCCATCCCAAAGAACACCTTCCAAAGATAGCAACAATTGCAGACGTCAAGTCGCAAACTCTCGATCTCCTTAAAAGAAACCTTAAGCCGTGTTGAGAAGTTTTTGGATGGGATTCTAGGATCGAGTCGAATGAATAATTTATTCAAAGAAGCCTTTGGTAATCTGATGCAGCAAAACACTACAGTAGGCCTTGACGGTGAAGATGTAGCAGATATACTCGCAGATACCTTGCAAAGAAAGTATTTTAAAGAAGGAGTTGTGATGACTGATAAAATTCCAGATACCTCTGTAAACTTCTCAAGTACAGAACTCATTGCTTTTGATTATAAATTTGATGACGACAATGATGAAAATCATGAGAAAAATGTTCAAAAATTTTGTAAATCTTCATCCGCATATTACTCTCCAGAAAAGCTTGAGTCATTTTATGTTGAATCAAAAGGACAGAATATTTTCTGGTCCGCTCAAGATCAAATCGTGCTCTGTAAAAATGTAATCAATTCAAAGGAGAAGGTGAAAAAATACAAAATACCCTTGCCTCTCCAATCCCTCGCAGTTTTGGAATCTGAAGGAGGACTTTTGCTCGTGACTGCTTCGGAAAACCAATCCACTCTCTATCTAATCGAAGCAGAAGAAGTAGAGGATCATTCTGATGATCAAGAAGAAGATTCAGCTGATTTTTCTGAAGAAAAGGGCTCAGTAATTTCGGAAAGTTCTCCTCTCTCTTTGAAGATTTGTAAGCAGTTTTCTCTCGAAGAAGAAGTTGTTTTCCTCGCATCAGATCATGTCGACCATCTGTTTGCGGTGACAGAGGGAGAAAATGGCTTGACGGCAAGTATATATTCCTTAAAAAGCCAATACAATCAGTTAGAGGTCTCAAAAATCTTTTCATTCGAGCCTTTTAGTCTTCCAGGAAAGGTAGTGTTTGATCGAGTGAACAACTTACTTTTTATTCTCTATGATGAGCTTCTTGAGATTTACAAATATCATGCGATGTTGGCAGTTCCTTTGCAAATCATCTCCAAGATAGAAACAACGGATTTTAGATGGCACCAAAGAACTAAAAAATTGCTGCTTGCCGACTCAGGACAGCTCTACCAGTTTGGCAAAGGAAAATTCAGGCTGATAAGATCTATTAATAACTCAAGCAAGTCTATAGAACTCACAAGCCAAGGAGTGCTCTGTACGAGGAAGGATCCGCCTGGTTTGTTTCTCCTTTCGCAGAAGAATCCAAATCATAAAAAAGAACCAACTTTACCTCCGATTGAGCCTCAAATGAAACATTTGCAAGATGAATCAATGGAAAGATTTTGTCGTCGTGGCGGATATGATACTGAAACTGATCCAAAGATCGGGAAACTCGAGATAACTTGCCTTGCAGCTGAAATATTAGTTGAATATCCTGATTATCTTCTCATTTATACAAATATGCTCTACTATCAATCTGCCAGCCAAAGAATTGAATATAGTAGTTGGGATGATTTTGGAGGAGCAATTTATACTCAGCGTCTTCTCCAATACAATTTCACTCAAAAAGAATATAAAGTATTGGAGGACGATAACAGGAAATCAATTGAATCAGATAGATTTAGACTTATAATCCCTGAATAAAAATAATTTTTTGTAAAGTGTAGTGCGAGCTTTGAGAGCTTCTTTATCTCCAAATAATCTATTTCTGAAAAAGTCAAGTTTGAAACCCGACCAGCTAGAGAAAGCAAACTTTTATTTTCAACTCTTTTTCTAGTGAAAATTCAACTTTCTTAATATCTTCTGATCAATTTCTACTTGGAGAGTTTTTTACGGACAAAAAAATTAATTTGATCTTGAAATTTCTCTTACCAAAAAAAACCACTCTCTTCAATGGATAAAAACCAGACTGCTGCTGTTGCTACTGATTTACACCTCAAGAAATCCACATCATCAAAATGTCAACTTCACCCGACCCAACACCTAAAATACTATTGCTCTGACTCAAACTGTCATATCCTTTTATGTATGCTTTGCATGAAACAGCATCCAAAAGAACATGTCTCAACCATTACCACGCTTGAAGACGTCAAATCACAAGCTTTTGCAACCCTCCGAAAAGAAGCTCTCAGCCGGTTTGATAAAACTTTGGAAGGCATTTTTAAATCGAGCAAAATGAATACATTATTCAAGGAAACTTTAAATACTTTGATGCAGCAGAATACAACAGTTGATCTTGATGAAGAAGATATGGCGGAGATTATCGCAGATAGCTTGCAAAACAAGTATTTTGAGAAAGGGGTCACAGTGACTGAAATGATTCAAGAAAATCTCTCAATAAAATTTTCAAGCTCTCGGCTTCTCTCTTTTTATTATAAACTTGATGCTCCTAAACATACAGACGAACACCATGATGAAAGTGCAAGAAGATTTTGCAAAAATGCAGCGGAATTTTATACAAAGGAAGAACTTGGGTCATCACATGTTCAATCGAGAGGAAGGATTTTCTTTTGGAATTTTAAGGACAAAATTTTGTTTTGTCAACATACAAGTCCAAAGAACAAGTCGAAAAAATACAAGACTCCTTTGCCTTTTAGTTCATTAACAGTTTTAAAAATTGCACATCTTGTTTTCTTTGTTGCTGCATCAGAAGGGAAGCTGATTGTGTATTCTATTGAAGAAGAAAAAGAGGAAGAAGAAAAGAAGTTGGAAAAAACCAAAGAAAAACAGCAAAACTCCGCGAATAAAGATCTTCCATCCTTGAAGATTTGCAAGGAGTTTCCTCATGAAAAGATCCTTTTTCTTGAATCAGATAGTATCAGTCATCTCTTTGTCGTGACCTCGGAACAAACAACCGTCACAGCAAATATCTATCAGTTAAAAAAGCAAAATAACGAGTTTAGGCTCTGCAAACTCGTATCTTTTGAACTGCCTAAAGTTCCAACCAAAGTAAAATTTGACCGAGTCAATCATCTCCTTTTCATTCTTTCTGGCGACACTCTGAAAGTTTACAAACACAACATCAGAAAGGCTCATCAGCTCCTCACACTGATCAATCAAATAAAGGAGTTTTGTTGGCATCATCAAGCAACAAGAAGATTATTACTAGTCGGTCCAGGAAAGCTATACCAGTTTAATAAAGGAAAGTTTTGGCTGATAAGAGTAATTAATGGAGCTCTCAAGCCTGTGGAAATCACAAGCCAAGGAATTGTCTGTATTCAAGAAAACATTGGACTGTACTTATTATCACAGAAAAACCCCAAAAAGCAAAAATCTCTAGATTTGCCTTCAATTAAGCCTGAAATGGATCGGTTACAACAAGAGTCGCTTGAGAGAATTTATGATCGTGGATGTGATGATGAGAG
>Ga0182738_1003193_pt1 | contig 18929 bp, 15 predicted proteins | sample eDN5th30CBELigMG_FD_128876 | JGI IMG/M metagenome (GOLD analysis project Ga0182738, IMG submission 128876) | Enriched Miracle-Growth compost microbial communities from Emeryville, California, USA - eDNA 5th pass 30_C BE-Lig MG (version 2)... ... | reverse complement strand
CCATCATTAGAAATTCAAATACTATCACAATAAATTCAATCAATCATATTTCATTTCTTGAAATTTTTAATCGATGATTGATTGAAATTTGAGGCTTGTAGATATGATTTTCGAGGGACATATTTATGGTTTATGAAGCTGAATAATAATGGTTTATAGTATATGGTTCTCCATTCTTTTTTTCTGGATTTAAAGTAATATTTTCGAGTTTATATGGTAATAACTTTTTCTCCAGAAAGTTTTTATTAGGAACAGAAAGTGTTAATTTTGCGAAGCAATGAGAGAAATTATTCAAATACAGGTTGGCCAAGCTGGGAATAAAGCAGGAATCCAGTTCTGGGAGGACATATCAAGAGAGCATTCGTTGTTTCAGCTCCCTGATAAATCCCAGACAGGAAGAGTTGATGTTTATTTTGAGGAAAGGAATTCAGGAGATTACTATGCCCGAGGTATCATGGCAGATTTAGATTGCCAGTCGATTAATTCAGTAAAAATGAACCCGACAAGCAAACTTTTTCAGGATGATTGCTTTCTTTCTGGAAGCGAAGGAGCTGGACATAATTGGGCAAAAGGACACTTCGGTGAAGGAGAAGTATTGACAGAAAATTTGCTTGATATTGTCAGGAAAAAAACTGAAGACTGTGATTGCCTCCAAGGGTTTCAAGTTGTTCATTCTTTAGGAGGCGGGACTGGATCGGGTATGGGAAGCCTCTTGATATCCAGACTTCAAGAAGAGTTTCCAGATCGCATTTTAAACACATTTTCAATTTTTCCATACGCTGCCATTACAGACTCTGTTGTTGAGCCTTATAATGCAACGCTTTCAATGAAAGACTTGATTGAAAATGTTGATCTCGTCCACAATCTTGAAAATGAGGCCTTGTTTCGAATAGGTTTTCAAACTTACAAGCTTACCGCGCCAACTTTTGACGATGTGGATCGCTTTATGTCGTCTGCAATGTCAGGGCTGACTTGTGGATTCAGGTATTCGGATCAATTCAACTCAGATATGAGAAAATTATCAATGGAATTAGCTCCGATGCCACGAATGCATTTTCTCAGTATCTCATGTGCTTCTTTCAATAAAATGAAAGAAAATCCGAACCAGTTGATTGAGAAACTGCTCTCTCAAGAAAGCAACATGAGCTTATCAGATCTCCACGAAGGGTTTTGCTTTGGAAGCTCTCTCACTTTAAGAGGAAAGTTCGACAATCAGCAAGAAATTCAAGAAGATCTTGGAAAAAAAGCATTTTTAAAGAATCCAAAAATTTCATCATACCTGGATGATAATTGCGATGATTTCTCAGGCGTTCTAAATGCAAACTCAAGCAGCATTCAAATACCACTCCAAGAACTTTCGAAGAGATTTCAAATCTTGCTCTCCAAAAAGGCCTTTCTCTATCACTATCTGGGCGAAGGGATGGAGGAAGGTGAATTTGTCGAAGCTCTTTCACACTTAAATAACCTCATCATGGATTTTCAGGAAGCAAAGAATTCATAAATATTCATTGCGAATTTTATGGATAGAAGATGTTTTGTTTTGCTGTTGTATTTTTTAAAAGAAGATAAAAAGATTCAAAGATGATCAGTTGATTTTTTTGCCTCCAAATGAACGAGTTTTGTTTGAGAAAGGAAAAAGGTTTCAAAATTGATAATTTATCTTCTTTTGAGTAAAGCCAGGAAAATTCCAAATATTTTGACTCTTTAATTCAGAAGTACGCAATTTTCCCTCAGATTTCCAAAAGTCAGAATTTCTCACACTTTTCTGCCAATCTAAAAATTTTTTTATTTTGAAACAAATTCCTCAAAAAAACGCCTCGCATTCAAAATGTTCAGAAAGATACTTTTGATCCGAGTTTTACTGTATTTCTTGTATGGACGATAATCAACCATCTTTTCTGATTATTATTATTCTTCAATCCCAAGCAAATTAAAAAAAAAATTTTCATCAATAACTCATGTTTTGTTTAGATCCCAACAAAATCATTTGGGAAGAGGAACTGGGCAAGGGTTCTTATGGAAGAGTTTTGCCATATAAAAGCAATGATGAAGACAACCAGTGGGTTGTGAAGCAGATCGTGGCTCTCAACAGCAAAAAATTTGTTTCTTGCATAAACGAAATTATCCTTGGCTTCAGTTGCGACCATCCTTCAATCTTGCCAATTAAGGGGTATTTTATCGAAGAAGTGGACACCAAGCCGAAACGATGGGAGATTTACTTAAAACTTCCAAGAATGGTTGGAGATCTTCGAGCTGTGATCAGAGACTATAAACGCAACAACAAAATGATTCCACAAACAGAGATTGTCAAGTCATTCTATTCCCTCGTCCTAGGCATCGAGTACCTTCATAGCAAGAAGATAACGCACAGAGATATAAAGCCAGATAATATTTTGCTGAATCAACAAGGAGAGTTGAAAATTGCAGACATTGGAGCTGGCATGTTTATCGCTGAGGACGACACTTCTGTGTTCTTGAAGGGCGAAGAGGCGTTTGGCACAAGAGGTTACTTGCCTCCTGAAGCCTACCAGCGTCAGAATTTGAAAAAGAAGGATTTATACCGTATTGATGTGTGGAGTTTGGGGGCTGTTATTTTCGAGATGTGCCAGTTAAAAATGATGGACGAGAATCCGTCTCAAACTGCTCTCAATAAAATTTTTGATTCTCTCAAGTTTCATTACAGTGCTAGCCTCGTTGACCTCATTCAAAAAGCGCTGACTATCGAACCGAGCCAAAGAATTTCATTGAGTCAAATTCGTGAAGAATTGGAAGCAAACTTTTTTTATCTTGACAAAAATGGTTTAAAGCTCAGCAGCGAAACTATGGAAGTAAGATGAGAATAGATATTTGTTTGTTTATTTGTAATCGATTCAAGCTCTTTTCGCAGAAAAAGACCAAAGAACAACCTAGGAAGAATGAAGAAATTTTTGAAGAGAAAAAAGAACCAAAAGCCGCTCCAGTCGTTCTCAAATCATCAGAAGTAATTATTTTCAGGGTTCATTTCATCAAAATTTAGGGTCCATCAAAGCAAGCAAGTAGTAAATTGGTGAGTGATACAAAAAGCGTTGAAGAGCAGAAAAATCAAGCAGATCTCCTGTTACGCAAGAATTTAATTGAGGAAAGTATAATTCATATTCAAACTGATTTTTTCTCAAGCGAAATAGTGACACAGGGATTGCACGAAAAATGGAAAGACATGTTTAAATTTAATTTATCAACAAAAATATTTGAAATATCGACAGAAAAAGAAGAGTCTGAATTTTGTCTATGAATATCCTAATGAGTTGGTTTAGAGTTGAAGATCCACACCTTTTCGAATTAATGACAGAAATAAAAGGATGTTTTGATAAAGTTAAAAAACTTGGAGGCTTTGAAGGTTTCAGTCTGAATCTACAAAAGTATTTTTTTGATCTATCAAATTCTTCATTTCACAAAGATACGGTCGAATTTCGGACGAGGGTGTAGAAATGCTATCATCTAAAATTGGGGAGAATATGAACAATTTATCTCATCTTATGCTGAACTTTTCAAAGTAAAAATTCTCGGTTTGAAGTATTTTTAATTTTCAAAGTTGTGATCAAATTACCGAAAAATCTCTCAAGGTCCTTGGAGGCCAAATAGCTCAGAAGATGACGAAACTTCAAGATTTGAAACTCAACCTTCGAAAGTAATAAAATATTGTCAAGAGAAACCCATCAATCAACAAATAGTTGCACTGGAATGGATGATCAAGGACTTGAAAGCCTCAGCAGTCAAGTTAAAGATAAATTCAAACAACTGAATCAACTTGAGTTTGACCTTTCTGGGTACACATTTTTCGCAAATAGTTAATTAATCATGCTAGAAACAAGAGTCTCACAGCAGAAGGAATTAATTCACTTTTTTCGCAATTTAAAGAGGGGTTAGACAATCTCCAATCCCTTTCGTTAAAACTTGAACAGTAAGCTGGAATCCTCTGCTTTAAATTTACGAATGGTCTTAGCATCTCCTTTGTTAAGGATGAAAATATCAAGGCTTTGGTTGAAAGTCTCGAAAACTCAACTCCCAAGTTACAAAGTATTTCTTTGGGTTTCAGCTTGTAAAAAAGAATTTGCTTTCACGAACTCTAATTCTGTGAATAAATAAATAGTTGTAAGGCATTAACTGATGAGACTCTTCAAATACTTGCTGGATATTTCCGCAAAAAGAGCATCAACAAATCCTAGTAACACTCCTTTTCTCCTTGAATTAAAAACTCCCTTTAGTGATGAAAATTTCAAGGATTTAGAAGAAATAGCTCTTGTTTTTTCAAGGTAAAAATAAATTTTCCCACCAAACTCAATATTTCCAAGTTGCGATAAGATTACAGATGAAGGTTTGAAAGATTTGAGTTCTTCATTGGGTGGCTCAATCAGTAACCTGAAAAAAATTCACCTCAAATTCTGGAGGTATTTCCTCTTGTTTGAATTTTTCATCATTGTAAAGCTGTAAACAACTGACAGACGAAGCAATTAAAGAACTCAGCTCGAGTCTCTTCTCATCACTTTCAAATAAATTGCAGAGCTTGATTATTGATTTTGGATCGTAAGAAAAAGATTGCTTTGAGTTTTCATAAAATTTTTCAGCTGCGGAAAGATCACGGATCAAGGAATAATTCCACTCTTCTCAGGGATGGGTTCAAAACTCGATAAATTAACAGAATTATCGCTTTCTTTCCCTTCGTAAAGTTTTACAAGGATGAATCTTGACAATTTAAATAGGCTCAATGAAATCTCAGATCAAATTTTGACGGAACTTGCGCTTGAAACGATTGCAAAATTAGGGCCTCTCCAAAAACTGACTTTAGAGTTCATGTCGTAAACCATTGAGTGCTGTGTGATATGGGCTGTAATAAATTTTAGGTGCAAAACATTGACAAATCCAGCTTACAATAAGTTGATCGAAAATATTAAACTTTATTGCAGAAACTTAAACTCTTGTGAAATTAATTTTGAAAGGTAATCTTATAAATGCTTTTTTGAGTGAAGTATATATATATCCCTAGGTCAAATATTTCTGATGAAACGAAAATGTCTGCTAAAAAGTTGCTTTCTTCAATTTCCAAAGAGTTGATTGTTACTATTAAATGACTCATTTCATATTGTGAATATTATATTATTTAAACTTTCTGAGAAATTGACTTGACCCAGAAAAAAGTTTTTTTTCATCCATTAAATTGGAAAAAAGCTCTCTCGAATTCAATTTTTAAAAAAAAAAATTGTCAGAATCTGCTAATTTAGAAAATTTTGAATTTGACCCAAACAGCAATTTCATGATAAAATCCGAGTGAAGATTTTTTTGACAAAGTTAACCTGAGAAGGGAGAGATTTCAGATATCACAAAACCCTTTCTCTCATTATTCATTGAGAGAAATAGAACTACTTTGTTCATTTTTCATAAATCTCACTCAATTCATTTTCTGATTACTCTCTTTTCGATTCAATCTCTTGAGCTTTCAAATCAGTGAGAAAATGAGAATAAATTTTGAGAATAAAAAGGTAAAATTGAAATTTCATCAAGTCTTTTTAGAGTTTGTAGGTGAGACTCTTCTAAAAATTAAATTTTAAAATTTTCCTTTTTTTCTCACATTCATGTGCTGAAATGTTCTCATTTTTCGCAATCAAGAAAGGGAAGGAGAAGCATGAAATGAATTTGAGAAAAGTCTTGAAATTCCCATGCCATGATGAATTCTCAAAATCCATAGAAAGACTGAGCTCAAATTATTTCGATTCTATACTTGAAGAAATCTCAACTTTCTGGCATAAATTTGGTTGTTGAAATCTCACTTCTTTGAAACCTTTCACGATTTCATTTTTCTTTTTGGAAATTCTCACAAAAATCTCGCGGAAATATTTGTTTCTGAAAATCACAAATAATTCATTTATCTTGAGGCCCTTTTTTTATTGAGGTGATTTTCATTTTTCTCTACTGGTTGATTGATTGTATGTACTTTTCAAAAATTCCAGCCAAATTTTTACATCTGTAAAAAGACCTCCAAAAGAATCCATCATCATATTCTTGGATTAAATGAAACAGTTTTTTGTTCGAAAAGTTTATTCTTATGAATAATAGATTTTATATATGACGAATGAGAGTGGAAATAAAAAATAAATTGACAGCAACAACAATATAAAAAAATAGTAAAAAACATTGTTAAAGACTACAAAAAACCCCATGTATGTTCTATAGACAATAAATTGATTTTGAAAACACTGATTTAATTATATTCATCGCCAGGCTCGGTTTGTCCTGGTTTTAAAGCATTTTCATTGCCTGCAACTTCCTTGAAGGGATTTTCGCCAGCTTCAACTTTGGCGAGATAATCCTTTTGGAAATCTTCAAAGTGGTACATCAAAATTTCTTCATAAACGAGATCCTTCAATTGTTGTAAGGAAAGGTGGTGCTTTTCAAATTCAAATTCCATGGGAGAGACAGGAGCGCGAGTTGGCTCATCATCAGGATAATGGAGGTCTTTGAGGTATGGGTGGGCTAAAGCTTCTTCGACAGTGATTCTATGTCTATAGTCCACGATCATGAGCTTTTTCAACAAATCAATAGCCAAGGGGTTGGCTTTAGGGAAGAAGGCCTCCAAGTTTCTTGGCTTTTTGGGAGGAAGGGATCTCAGGAACTTTCTCAGTCTGGGCTTAGGAATAGCAGTGATAAAGTCTTCTGATGGGGTACCAAAGACTTCAAAGGTGAGGTCGAGTTGGTTTCTGGTGTCGGAACCAGGTAAAAATGGCTTTCTTCTGAGCAACTCAGCGAGGATACATCCGACGGACCAAACATCAACTGAAGGGCCGTACTCTCTGACTTCCAACAACAATTCTGGAGCCCTGTACCATCTCGTGGCAACGTAGTCAGTCATCTTACCAGGTTCATCAGCACAGTGTGTAGCTCTTGACAGACCGAAATCGCAAATCTTGAGATCGCAGTTGCTGTTGACCAACAAGTTTCTAGGCTTGAGATCTCTGTGAACGATTCCAGCACTATGGACGTATTTGAGTCCACGGAGAATTTGATAAACAAAGAATTGAACATGTTCATCAGTTAAACCTTGAGGAGACTTGATGATGGTCGTAAGATCGGTTTCCATCAAAGGCATGCAGACGTAAATATCCTCAAACTCCTCACGAGATTTGGGGAGGAGCAAGGTGCTGATAGAAACAATATTTTCGTGCTTGAGGAGTCTGAGAATCTTGAGTTCTCTGAGAGTTCTTTTCGTAAAGATCTTGTGCTCAAAAGCTTTTTCGATTTTCTTGATAGCAACATGAGACTTTTCCTTTTTGGTGTTTGTCTTGTCTTTTGCGGCGACGACAATACCGTAAGCTCCTTGGCCAATGGCGTCAATAATATCATATTTATCATCAACTTCAAAAGTGGAGTTGAGGACAGTCTTCTTCTTAATGTTCACATTGGTGTTTCTGTATTTGGAATAGTAACTGATGACTGAAGAAGGAAGAGCACTAAGGTGAGGGGCTTTGGGACTTGGGACTTTGTTTTCAGTTTCTTTGGTTTTCTTGGCGTCAGTATTGTTCATGCTCATTTTGTTTTGAGTTTATTCGTGAGTTAGGATGCAAATTATTATTATTCCATTCGAGAAAATTTAGTTTAAATAGTTTGGGGAGCTCATTTAAAAACCACGAGAAACTAGATTTTGCAGCTTGATTAGAGTTGCAAAATAGAGCCAAACGTTCAGGTTTTTTAATTACTATCTTTGGTTATTTAAAATTACTTTTTCCCTCGCTTTTTGATAATTTTCCCGGCAAAGTGAAAAATACAAGCTGAGATCTCCCTCTCTCCAAGAGTCAAAAGAGGAATGAAAAGCACAGGCCTTACTTGAAATTGCTATCTATTCTCTCTTGGTTTAATCGCAAAAAGTCCTCAAAACTGGGTCACATGAATATTGATGATTTAACTCTGAATTCTTTAGGATCTCCAGGGAAAAAATTCACATTTTAATTTTTTTCCATTTAGGCCTCTTTCAACAGGAATTCCAAGGTTTTACCAAACAACTTCTTACCCTCCATCGTCGTTTTGATAAATAAATTTCTCTCCGTCGGCGCCAAATTTTTCGTTTTAACTAATGAAAAACTGAGAAAAATTATTTTATTTCCTCAACTGCGTCATAATCCCCATGATCCATAAATTCCGTTGGGATGAGGGTCTCTCTCTGGTTGCAGATGAATCTGTGGATTGTTCATCGCAAGGAATCATCGAATATTTTTGTTTTTAACAATTAAGAGGAAATTCTTTAAATTCATAAAATCAGTCAAAAAGTCGTCTTTCATGAAAAACGGAAATGGGGAGTGAGAGTTCGAAGAAAGGTTTTTGTCTGTTATAGAGGCTTATCACCTGAAAATCGATTGGGTTTTCCCGAAGCAGGCAAAAACATTTTACCGCGCGGTGATTAAAAGCACATTTATTGACAAACCTAATCAATTAATTCAAACCACACTTTTATAAAATATAAACTAACAAAGGCAATTACTGTTGTGATGATGGAGTGCTCCTTCTAGACATGAGCGCATTCCTTGTCTCATTGGTCCTTTGTTAAGGTTTTTTTCTTCTAGAAATCTGCACTGTCAAGAAAGAATCTCTGAGAGTCAAAATGACTTTTCATTTATGAAGTTTTTATTTGAAGAAAAGCGCGAGAGATTTGTGAGACCAAAAATTTTGAGATATTCATCAACCTTTAAAAATGGCTAATATCTCTTTGAATAGGAGTTTTCAGAGAAAGATTTCAATAAACTCAGCTTCTAAAGATTCAAATCAATTTATTCCAGGATGGATTTGTCTTTTGAACAAAGTTTAAGCTTCGAGATATCGAGAGTCTTGAGGAGTAAAACGGAAACAATCAAATCGCCGTTTTTCTCTCTTCCTTTCAAGAAGTTTTTGGATCAAGAAAATTTTTCGGCTTGTTTTTGTTTCCTCAATGGAAGAATATCCGAAAAACTAGTTTAATTCACCAAAAGCCACCTCACCTTATTTGAGAAAATTAATTCACTTCTTTGAAGCTTAATAAAAAGAAATCTATTTTTGAAGAGTGCCTCCTTTCAAATCATATGAGTCAAAGAAAAAATTTTTGAGTTTTTAGGAGGCGCCTTTTCGAAGTGGTCAAGATAATTATTTTAGCAAGAATCGGATCGAACCAGAGGTTTGCTCAAGAGTAAAAAAAATTCTTGCTTTTTAAGATTTGGATTTTTCATTCAGTAAAAGAAGAAAAAAAACAATGAACTCCATTTCCATCTCTCGAGTTTTGAGAGAAACTAAACTATCCTAGACCATGTAAGCGACGGTTTTTCGCTTTTGAAAAACGCCTTGTAATTTGAGTCGGTCTAAGGGCATAGATAAACTTGAAAGAAAATTTCAAGAGGCTTTGATGATAGAAACAAAATTATTTTTTATTTGAGTAATTATAGTCGGTTCTTCAATTTTTGTTTTTAAAAAAAATCATTTTTTCAAAGTTCATCCTCTGAAAGAGGAAAAGTTGAAAGAGTCATTCAAATTTTATCGAAAGTAAATTTAAAAAGTGGATTTTGTTGAATTGGAAAATGCGAATTTAATTTTCTCGGTCAATAAAAAGAGGAGAAAATTAGGAGACAAAGTTGTATTTGGCTCTTTCTTTTTCAACATCCAAATCGCAAATGATGAGTTTTTTGGAGGTGGGAAAATTTTGAGATGCCCAATTGTCAATTTTCGAACTCTTCAAAGATTTTTCATCGGTTTCTTCCAAAAAAATGGTTAAACAAATTTATTTATTTGGATTTCTTCCAGATTTCAAATGAAGTTCTGTCATTCAGAGAAATTTTCGAAAAAAAGAAAGGCGACAGTTAGGAGGCTTTTGGTGTCTAAAATGATGATTTTTTTCTTTCTTTCAAAGACTTGTTTATAAATTTTTTATTTATTCGAAACAGAACTTCCCAATCTTTCTCCAGAATTTCAGACCTTGTCTGATGTCTTTGCAAGAAAGTCTGACAAACTTCTGTGAAGGAGATGGTTTATGAAATCTCAGAATCTTTTATGACAATTCAAGAACTCTCAAAGACTGTGCAATCTGAACTGAGAAATGATTTTAGAAAGAAATCTTTAAAGTGATGCAAAGAGTTGAAAAAAAAAAGATCGTTGAAAGTTTGTTCAAAATACTTCTTAAAAATCATTTTTTAAAAAATTTATTTCCCAAGAGAAGGGTCAGTCAGATCCAAAGAATCTATCGCTAAATAGGCACTTTGGGAAGCCTGGTTAGAAATATTGTAGACAAAACAAAGGGTAAATTAAAGTTTGACTCAATTTTTTTCATCACTCTTTCTCAGAATAAAAAAAATAGACAAGAAAAAAAAAATGTACAAAATTAGTTCTCCTTTTGAGCTGCAGAAAAAAATGAAAAGGAGATTTTGAATCTTTATACAATCAAATAAATTTATCCCATTTACATTCTCTGGCTCTGGGGGCCATTTCTACCTAATTTTTTGAGTTCTTCAGCTTCTTTCTTTTCTTCTAAACGCCTTTTTTCTTCGTTCTCCAAGTTTCTGTAGTCTTCAGGTGTTAAGACTGATTTCAGAAGCCTTGAAATTTACAAGTTATAAAGGAATCAGGAGATTGATGTTTACTTCTTTTGGTTTTCAGTGAGTTGAGCATGATCTGCAGACTCGTTGATAAGTTTTCCCAAGAGAATAATAGCATCATCAATTCTTTCTTTTTCAATTTTGGATTGAATGGAGACCTCTCTGTGAAAAAGAAATCAATAAAATATGGTATTTTTCAAGTCAAACACTTTAGCTTGATGGAGAATTTCTCTTTGATTCTTTAACCATTGGATTTTGGCTTCATTATACTTTTGACGGTCAATAATTTGCTGTCTTTCATATTGCTAAAGAATAAATATATTTTGAATTTTCCCAAGATATCTTTACAGTTTGGCGTAATTTTTTATTATAATTTTCTTGCTTATCTTGCAATTTTAATTTAGAGAATTCTTGCTTGAGTCTCATGTTCTTCTCATTCTGGATCTATTAAAAACAGGAAATGAGGCTTAATTCAATCTCAATACGTCTTCTTACTCGCTTTGTCTCAAGGTTTTCTTGGACTTTTTGGAATCTGTCATTAATTTCTTTCATTCGGTCCCTTCAAAATGATATTTTTAAACTTCTCCACCAATTGATTTACTTGTATTCTTGTTTAATATCTGATTGATGGCTTAAAAATCTTTTGGTTTTGTCTCCATATTCTTTTTCTCTCTTTTTAAGTTCAAGCAAATGCTGTTTTTGGAAAGCTGTTGAAAATTGAGAATCAACAATCAATTTTGGGACGTACCTTGAAGGCCTTCTTCCTTTTGGACGAGCTTTTCAACGAGTTTTTGGACATATTCATCAGCATCATTAACCTGCTTACTCTTCATTCTCTTGACATTTTCATCAATTCTCTGGATTTGAGCGGTCACTCTTAGGGACTTTTCGCTCATATTTCTTTGATATCTCTCTTCAGACTTGTACACTAAAGAAGACAAATTACTTTGTAAGTTCAATAAATAGAAAACATTTGGTTTCGATATGGCTTTTTAATGAATCAGATCTTGCCTGTTCTTCTTCCTTGAGTCTTCCTCTCACCTCTTCAGCTCTTTGTTTCTTTTGCTCAAGTCTTTCTTCCTGTTCTGCCAAGATACGTCTTCTTTCTTGAACCTCTTCACCCAGTTTCTTTTTTCTAAAAATGTAAATGGGCTTCCAATTTCTTGATTTTTTTTTTTACGCTTCATCGAGCCTTTTCTGAATTCTCTTTTTTTCTTCTAATTTTTGCATCCGGTAGTTTTTATCATTTTCGCGAAGCTGTTCGAGTTTTTCTTCGGCCTTTTTCTTCTTTTCCAAATCCATCTTTTGTTTTTCGGTCACAAGTTTCCTCTGTCTTTGTTCTATTCTCCTTCCCTTCTCTTTGAGTTCTTCAACAAGTTTAATTCTTTTCATTTCTTCAACATAAGCATCAAGTGCTTCTTTCTAATTTTGTTATTAGAGCTCCATTTCCCCTCCCGAAATACTTGTTTTTGTCTTTTGATTTTGTTAAATTTCGAAACTTCTTGAGCCATAGCAGAGCTGAATTGGGTAACCAGATCATCCCCTCCGTAAGTGCTCACTTCATTTCCCACAATGTCATTTATTCCTTTTGTCTCGCCAGTGTCATGTGAGCTTCGAAGGTAGTTTATCGTTTTATTATACGTCGTAAGCATCGGAGTTGGAAGACTAAAGAGAGAGAGAGGTTAAAATTCGTCACATGAAAATCAAACCTAGCTTGAGGGCTGAGAAGGCTGAGTTTTATGCCATTTGATCCGACAGTGCTGTTGATCGCAGCTCGCGCAGTTACTGGCATATTATTGCTTGGAGAAAAGACGTTTCCACTTTTTAAGCCATTGATATCAACTTCAAAGCCAGGGAGAGACAGACGATCACTTTTGAGTCGAGCTCGTGCTATTTACAAGATGAAAAAAATAATACATGGCATTGACTTACTGATTTGTCTTTTTCGGGAATAGACATCCTTCAGGTTCTCTAAATCAAAGGTTTTTAACAATTTTCACTCTGACGGAAATACGGTCATAACGTTTTAGGTAATGATTGTATCTTAATTCTGGAATTCCTTCTTCGCAATTTGGAGTTTTAAAGTCTTCAATCTTTCTAAAATCCGAGTTAGTCAAGATTGACAATGGGAAAGGATGTTGGTAGTGATGAATAAATAGAAGAAGTTTACTTTGGTTTAAGGTCATCGACAAGAATGCCAAGTTCATTACAAGCTTGAATTGTTGTGAGTGAGTCAAGCCGTAAATGTTTAGTCTTGCCAGATTTTGAGGGTTGCTTCTCAGCTCCTAGGAGAGGAGATGCAAAAGCCTCAGAAGTGAGACGCTGACTATCGTCAAAAATCAAACTCATCAGAGGAAGATTTCGAGAGAGAGGTTTTAATTTATTTCAGTTTTTTTTTTAGAATTTGGTCGAGGACACTCTCAAAATCAATTTTATTATAATTTAATTCAGAAGTTACGTTATGTTATAGTTTTTTGATCAAGAGCCTAATTTTATGAGGCAGTTTTTCAAAAAACTTTTGAAGGGGGATGGACGTTGAAATGGAATGATCCATTTCCATTTTGGAAGGAAAATTTTTGTGATGAAACTTTCAAGTTCTTCGGACAGTGGAGATTCTTGTGAAGCTCAAATGGAGGAATTAGAATGTATCTTTTGTTTGAGAGTTCTTGATTGCAGCTCTAAAATCTCGTGAATCTTCTTTTTGTCTTCAGTACTTCTCCTTTCTGATTTCCTCAAATTAAAAATACACCAATTTTCAAAAGATAGTTTGTTTGGTCTTGGAATTTTGAAGTTTATTCTCTCGCTGAACATTTTTCCCTTTTAAAAAACGAGAGAAAGGATTAAAATAAAAAAAAAAATGTAAAAATGATTTAAAAGTATGCTTTGGACAGCTTTCTTTGAAAATAATTCACATGGAAATCTTCCTGTGCTCTTTCAAAAATGAGGACGAAGAACATAAGAAAATTTTTGCCAAACTTAGCCCAGAGAATTTATTCTTCTCCACACACTTGAATAGATGGATGGTGATGGAGGATGAAGCTGGAAAATAGAATCCGCTTGTTTTGGAGAAATTCCAATTTTCTGATTTATTTAGAAAAGTTTGCAACAAAAATCTCGAATAAAGTGAGCTCATTAAGTCTGTTGTTGAGATTTTTGAAGCTCACGCCATAAAAACTTTTTTCAGCGAAGTTTCAAATTCTCAAAAAAATACTCATCCAATTTTTTTTCAATCAAAGTTTCTCTTTCTTTTTTATGAACCCCCTTTAATCGCGACGGAAACGATATAAATATTTAGGAAACCCTCCAGATGGAGCTTTCGACCGCGAACTTCGACTTTCAGAATAATTTTTTCCTGCAAAGTTGGAAGGAGATGGAGATTTTCCCTGCAATTTTAACAGCATAAAAAAAAATTTTTGGTCATGCGAGAAATCCCAGATTCAATCTCAAAACATATTTGTTTATGATTGCAAATCTTGAGATATTCTTGACTTGTTGTTTTGTGATTTTTGAAAGAGTTTTGGAAGAAAGCGGTTTTTCTGTGCAAACACAGAAATCAGCCTCCTCAACTTGATTCATAAAAGCTCATTTAATAATTTCCTCAAATTTTTTTTTTTAAAGCTTGGAAACGGATAAAAACAAGCAATTTTTAATCAGCCGTTAACATGGCCAAAAACATCTCTGATTTAGTTTTCTTATGTATATAAATTGATGTGATTTGAAGGTGGAATCTTTCTTTGAGGAAAAATTAGGAAATTTTTTTCAGTATTTACAGAATTCAACTGAAATGAAATCCATGAAAAAACATTTTGACCTGAAATCTCAAGTCTTGTTGAGAAATAATCACTCATTGTAAAATAGAGATTGATTAAAAAAATTATTCAATGATTTTAAGTGGAAGAGAAAAGATTCTAAGAGTTTGGATTTAGAACTTTTTATTTTAATCACTTTTTGGCTGAGCTTTGATTGAGTTTGAAATGCAGGAAACAAATTAATCTTATTTTTTTTCTTTAGACTTTGGGAAAAACCATATTTGATGAAAATCTCACTCAGTTTGTTTATGAATGTTGAAGCCTATTTTAGCTTTCATAAAAAGCATCGATTTCCCGTGAATTGAAAATTTTAATTCAAGGTCAATCCAATTCACATTTGAGCCACAGAACTTGAATCAAATTTTGTTTGCAAAAAAGATTTTTGGGCAAAAATATACCATCATTATTTTCAAAAAAATTTACCAGCTTTCCATACCTGATTGCAGTCTGAAGATGAAGTTATTTACCCAAATCAAGTTTTTTCTCCTCATTCTAAATAGTCTTTCCAACGAGAATGTTTAGCTTTTGTTAAAATTGATTTTATGGAAAGGTTTTTTTCCTCAGTTTGCTCGACTCAGCTCATTTTTATCCCATGTTCATGAAACCAAGCAGATCCATAATGTTTTTAAAAGGTTTTTAGATTCGTACAATCCTTCTTTGTTTGGTGTGATATTAAAGAGGGAAATTCTGAGGTTTTATTGGGGATTAAAGAAAATTTTTTTCATCAAACTCAAAAAAATTTTTCTTTCCTACAAGAAAGTTGAAAATTTTGATGTACCCTGCAAGGTGTGTGCACAAGACCCCACACAATGTTCCCGAAACAGAAAAGGAATATTTAAGCTTGGTTGAGGGCCTTTGAGCCTTATAAGATTAACTGTATATTTACGAAAATAAAATTCTGGCTCAAATTTTATGATGAAAATTTAAAGTTGGATTATTAGTTTTTTTTTTTAATTTTACAGCAAGATTTTCGACAACTTAGGAACAAGAGAAATCAAAGCTGGTTGAGTTAAACAGTTCTAATCATCTCAAAGTTACTCTTGGGAAATTTTGGAGTACCAGAGAGAATCTTTTCACAAAGTCAGACACAAACTCTGTAAATTTATAATACAACTTGAGTATTATGGTTTAAATTCAAGATTAGTGCAGATTCTGCGGTTTTAATAATTGAAAGATCATTTTAAGGTGCAAACTAGTTTTAACGCCTTAGATCACGGAAAAGCGCTTGGATGAAGGGATTTTCTGCAAAGTCATGAAAGGTTTTTCACAGATGTCCTCGAGAGAGAGAATTTGAGAGGCTGGGTTTCAAATCTTAAGTTGGGAGCAGCAATTTTAAAAAGTTAATGATGGATTTACCACCCTATTTAAACCTCTCCGTAAATGGAATTCAATAATAATTATTAAAAATCTAGAAAATAATAGATGTCAGAGTGCACCCTTGCTCTCATCGAAGCGTCTGCGGACCGTTGTGCCTATGTCCAAGCCCATTGCGGAGACCAGTGGGACTATGTTCCTTTCATTAATTTTTACTACTGTAATATCAATGAAAGTATGCCAATTGCTGTCATCGTTTCACTCCTTGTTGTCGCATTTGTCTTTAATTTCCTCGGGACAACTGCTGACCGTTTCCTTGCCCCAGCTTTGGAAACCATCACCGAGAAGTTGAAGCTTTCAGAGGCTATTGCCGGTTGTACCCTTTTGGCTCTCGCCAACGGAGCCACTGATGTCATTGCTGGGCTTGCTGCTGGTGGAAAAGACGATGGAGGTCTCTCTATTGCCATCGGAGGCCTTTTCGGAGCCTGCCTTTTCACAGTGACTTGTGTGCTCGCAAGATGTATTGCCGGTGCTGGAGAGATCAAAGTCGATGCTGCAGGATTAAAAAGAGATGTGTTTTTCTTGCTGCTTGCTACATTGTACTTTATGTTTTTGACAGCAATTAAGAAGATTACCTGGTTCTATTCTCTTGGATTCTTTGTCATCTATTTCATTTTTATTGGATACGTCGTTTACACCGAAAACCAAAGGCGTAAGGTAGAAGAGGAGGCTGCCAAGGCCGTTCAAGCCCGTGAAGCTGCCCGCGTGTTGGCTCAAAACAGATGGTCAAAGGTTAAGCAGCACTTGCTCCCAAAACAGGAAGAAACTTCCACCGAGGACCTTTGGACTCGAGTCCTCACTCCCTACCTTTTGAAGAGTATCGTTGTCAAGAGAACAAACAGAGGTCTCAAGAGAGGGCTCACAAGAAGCTTAACTACCGAAGGATTGGGTACCGGCGACGTCGAGAAAGATATTGAAAGAGTCAAGGAAGAAGCCGAGATTGAGGATGAAGAAGAAGAAGATAACTCTTTGTTTGGAAGAATAATGAGAGTCTATAACGCTCCTCTTTTGTTTGTTAGAAACTTGACCATGCCTCCTTTCGAAGAAGACAACTGGAGTGTCTACATGGCTGCGGCAACCCCAATCTTTGGATTCCTCTTTATTTTGTGGCAAGTCGGGCTCGTTGAGTATTTTGACAGTCACATTTATTTCTGGATCGTTGCTGGTGTGATTGCTGCTTCATTGACTGTCCTGATTTTGGTGAAAGGAAGGAGCCAAAATTTGGCCGCTTCTCACGGCGGAATCTTGGCCAGTATCACCTTTGCTGTCTCTGCCCTTTGGCTCAACATCATTGCCAAGATCTTTATGGACTTGCTCTCCCTGATCACTCTCATCAGTGGCCTTCCTCTCAACTATTTGAGTTTGACTTTGCTTGCTTGGGGTAACTCTTTGGATGACTTCTTTATCGACTATGTGATTGCGAAATCAGGACATGGTCGCATGGCCGTCACCGGAGTTTATGGTGGGCAATTATTCAATCTGCTCGTCGGATTCGGAGGATCTTTGCTTCTCCAAAGTAGAAAGGGCGAGCTCCCCATTGACATTTACACATTTGGAGGCGAAGTTGGCAAAGAAAATGTTCTCACCATCGTGTTGCTTGTCACCCTGATCGCTGGTCTTGTGTTGACAATCGTCATTGCAAAGATCAACAATTGGGTCCTCGGCAAAAAAATGATGGTTTTCGTTACCCTCTTCTATGGTGCCTTTTTAGTTGCTGCCTCAGTCATCACTTTAGCATGGAACCCCAAGTAAGAGAAAGAAATCATTCATATATATATTATTCGAGCGTATAAATAATCTATATGTCGAGTTTTTATTGATCTTAATATCTATTCTTGACAAATTAAGACGATATCAGTATAAGAATAAGAAGATCTTTTTTGGGATGAATTAGTTGTGAATGAGAAATATGGTGTTTCGAGCTTTGGGGCCAAACCTGAAGCCAACATCTAATTCCTTGTTTCATCTATTTATCTTCTCTCTCTTTTATTGAAAATAAGTCTCAAATATTTCTCGAAATTTGCATTCTTGTGAGAAAACATAAATTGGAGATTGAAATTATGTTGAAAATAAATAAGAAGCTCAAAAAAAATTTTTATTTGGAATGAGCATTATTGAACAATCCCAAATCTGAATGAAACAAAAAAATTTATTTTGAATTTTAATTCGGCGAAAAAAAAATCATTTTTTTAAATGAAAAAGAGTTTTAATTCAATTTTCATCATAAAAAAAAAATAATGATTTCATTTTGAAAGAATTAAATAAAATTATTATTTTTGTTGTAATTTAAATTCTTTTGAGAAATAAAAAATCCCATATTTATTTGTGAATCAAGAAGTATTAAACGACATAAATGGCTCTCAATTGTTTACACCATGCCATAGTATACCATTTTCTCTCCAATCAACTTGAGTTGGAGAGTTCAATGAAATTTTTCTAAATAAATTATAAATCTCGAGATAATTTAAAATTTGAGTTGCTTTTTCAAATTAAAAAGTAGAATTAGGATCTGTTTTTCTCCCTTTGAAAATCATTCTAACAATCTGAGAAAATTAATTCAAAGGGTGACTCAAATATGCTTAGAGGTTTAAATAAATAAAACATCTGTTTGTAAATAATTTCACCTTTCAATAAATTCATACCGAACTTTTCAAAGTCTTTCATTGCTCCGAAGGTTCACCAAGAACAAAAGTTTCAAGGACCTGTGGAATTGCAGCGGAAAATTAGAGATAGGAATTGGGTAATTGAAGAGAAAAAGGGTGTGATCAGAACGAAAAAAAAATGGGTTCTTGTAGCGAAAAGAAAAATTATTCTCCTCATTTAACCCTTTTTTCTCTTCAACTAACCCATTCTTCGCTCTATTTACTTCTTTTTTCAAAATGAACATTTAGCTGAAAGGACATTCTGAAATTAATATTTCTTAATAAATATGGTCAATAAAATTATTTCTTCAATTATTTAAAAGAGTTTAGAATCAAAAAGCTTATTTTTTCAAATGTCTATGTCTTTTTTTCTGAATCAGTAAAAAGTTTGCAAGGTCGAGATCTTGAATCTTGTCTTCCAGCTTCTTTTTTTCTGAAATTTTTCTTCTTTGATCTCCATCTCTGTTGAGCGAATTTTTTAGAGGAAATTTTTTTTGTAAAAAAAATCAAAGAGCAAAACATCT
>Ga0182738_1003192_pt1 | contig 18929 bp, 15 predicted proteins | sample eDN5th30CBELigMG_FD_128876 | JGI IMG/M metagenome (GOLD analysis project Ga0182738, IMG submission 128876) | Enriched Miracle-Growth compost microbial communities from Emeryville, California, USA - eDNA 5th pass 30_C BE-Lig MG (version 2)... ... | reverse complement strand
CGGCCCGCTCGGCGGCGCGACCGCCTCGGGGCTGAGCCGGATGGACCTGAAAGGCCCCGCCCTGATCGTCGCCCAAAACACCTTCGCGCGCCACGTCGCGATCGACGCGAAGGGCCAATGGGAGGTCAAGGACCAGTACAACGCCAGCCGGGGCTCGGCCCAGATCCAGGGGGCCGCGGCGCTCGACGTGACGGGAGACGGCGAGACCGACATCGTCCTGCTCGACAAGAGCACCAAGTCGCTCCTGTTCCTCACTCCCAAAGACGGCGTGTATCGGCAGTCGGGAAGCCTCGCCCTCGGCCCGATCAACTTCGAGGGGTTGAGCGTTGGCGACTTCAACGGCGACGGTCGCGACGACCTGTTGATCGCCGGTTCCGACCGCTTCGCGATCCTGGAAACCGGCGGCGAGGGCGGAAAGCTCGAGGTCATCTCCACCTACGAGCCCAAGCGCCAGGACGCCCGGCTCGGCGACCTGATCGCCGGCGACCTCAACGGCGACGGCGTGGCCGACATCCTCTTCACCGACGTCGCCGAGCAGTCGCTCGACATCGCCACCTTCGCCGGTGAAGGCGAAGACCTGCTCCACGCCTTGACCTTCAAGGTCTTCGAACGCAAGTCGTACCGAGGGGGCGGCGACCTGATCGAACCCCGCGAAATGGCCATTGGCGACGTGGACGGCGACGGCCGCGACGACCTCGTCCTGATCCTCCACGACCGCGTCGTCATCCTCCGCCAAGACCCCGGCGCGGGCGGAAGCGCCGAGAAGAAGACCGCCGCGAAGTAACGCCCGATCGGCCGCGCGTGTTCGGGGCGAAGCGGATCGCTCACTTGCTGATTTCCTTGATGGCCGCTTCGGCGACCTCGCGCGTCGCGGCCTGCTTCGTCAAGGAATGCAGGTCGGGCAGGGCGCTTTGGGCGTCCGGGCCGATCTTGCCCAGGGCGTGCGCCGCGGCGGCCCTCACGGCCACGTCGCGATCCTTGAGCGCGGTCGTCAAGGCGGAGACCGCCTCGCCGGCCGCCGGTCCCATCCGGCCGATGGTCATCGCCGCGCGGGCCCTCGCCGCGGGCTTGCGGCCTTTGAGGCTTTCGATCAGGCCGGGAAGCGCGGCGACGTTCGGGGCCGAAGCCGCGGGCGGAGCGGCCGCGCTCCCGCCGCAACCCGCGCACGCGACCGCAGCCGCAAGCGCCATCGACAACGGGAACCAGCGGAGTCGGTGTTTCATCGAAACCTCCTCCCCATCAACGAGTTCAATAAGCGTCCGACGAGATCACCTCGCCGCGGCCCCGGGTGGCCAGGGCATGCCAGGTCGTCAGGTTGATGGTGTCTTTGATGAAGGCGACGTGGCCGTCGACGAACGCGACGTTGACCCCACCGGGATGCTCGCTCCGCGCCGACCGCCAGGGAGCGTGTTCGCTGTGGATCGTGCAATCCATGATTTTCGAGTTCGGTTGAAGGGCCGCGTTGCCGGAAACGCCGTCCTCGTAACTCCCGGCGAACCAGGAGCCCATCTTGATGGCGCTTTGGGCCACGGGGGCGTCGCAGCTCATCCCGTCGCCCGCGTTGTTGAGATAGCGCTTCACGTCGTTGGAGGTGCCGGCGGGCACCTCGTACCCTTTGCTTCCGGGACCTCGAAGACTCTCCGAAAAGGCGATCGTGCTTGAGGTTCCGTCGGTGACGCCCGAGAGCTTGACCCAGGAGTTTGTGTAAAAGATCCCGGTCGACTTCTCCCCGTTGCCCGGGATGTCGTCGATCCGCTCCCCCGCCCCGCTCATCGCCAAGTAGCTCGCCGCCTGAAACGGGTACGACGACGGACCGTAAACGGCCGCGTTCAGGCCGTCGCTCGGACACTGAAGCGCGGCGATGCTGGTGGAATAGACGGTCGAATTCTGGGGCCAATACTCGTAGTCCTGCGAGGGTCCGCCCAGCAGCCCGATGCTGAAGTTGATGCAGTTGTAAACCGGCGACCCTTCGGTGAACGGCTGAATGAAGGCCAGGGCGCTCCAGCCCATGTGCTCATGGGGAATCGTGGGATCGAGGAAGTTGGGACCAACGTACTTCCCCGTCGGCAACGAGCCGTTGGCGCTCTCGTAGTTCATCGTGGCCAGCATGATCTGCTTCAAGTTGTTGGCGCACTGCATCCGCCTGGCCGCCTCACGCGCCGACTGAACCGCCGGCAGCAGCAGGGCAATCAACACGGCGATGATCGCGATCACAACCAAAAGCTCGATCAGCGTGAAGCCGCGCCGGCCCATGACCGCGCCCCCTTTCCAGAACTGCGTATTACGATTTCTTTTTTCGTAATACCACGGGCGGAGCGCGCGATCAATCAAGCGGCGGCTGATCGGCTTGGTTTTTTTTCAGAAGCCGACAGATCGAGCTCCCCCCGAGACCGCCGATCTCCCGATCGGCATCCAGGCCAACTCACTATTGGGAACGAAGAGCCGATCGGGTGTTCGGCGTTGCCGGGGGAGCACTATTGGCCAATGTGGGTTAGAGCGAAGAGCCGATCGGGAGATCGGCGTTCCCGGGGGGAGCCGACCCGAACCCCGCGCGCGGATTTTTTGATTGCCGTGAAATTTTCGGCGACGTTCCGCTGACCTTATGAAATGGCGGGATCCCGATATCGACGACTCAACACCGATGTGCAACGAGGGGCGGCGCGATGCGAAAACGGAAAAACTGTCCGAACGAACCCAATCGCCGGCCACGGCCGCTCGCCGCAAAGGGCCTTCCACCAAGAACTTCGGTCAAAACACCAGTTCCACGCCCCGCGCCGAACGAACCCAATTCGCCAAGACCGAGGCCGATTCCGAAGCGAGACCTATTCCGCCCTCATCACCCCGGGAACCAGGCTTTCGAGGCGCTCGCGCATGCGGTCGAGGACCGGTCGCGAGTCGTCAGCCTCGGCCAGGTCGCGCGTTTGGCCGGGGTCGGCGTGGATGTTGTAAAGCTCCTCTTGGCCGTCGGCGTTGCGGATGTAGGCTTGGCCGTCGGCGACGATTCCGCGCATGGGACCGCGCCAGGCGGGGGGGCGATCCGGGTTCCTCGAAATCTTCTCACGGAGCAGAACTTCGACGAGGACGGGCGTCTCCGGCGCGTCGCCAGCCGAATCGCCGCTCCAGAATCGGGCGAGGGAATCGCCGGGGAAGGGGGATTCGGTTTGGAGGTTCAGCAGATCGGCGACGGTCGCGGGGATGTCGCGGAGGCTGGCCGCCCGCTCGACGGTCTCGCCGGCGTGGGCGCCCTCGGGCAGAAAGACAAGAAGCGGCACGCGCGTCTCGGTGTCGTAAAGGCTCCGACCGTGGCCGATCAGGCCGTGCTCGCCAAGCCCTTCGCCGTGGTCCGAGGTCAGAATGATGATCGTCTTATCGAGAATCCCCCGGCTCTCCAGTTCGTCGAACAACCGGCCAATCTCGGCGTCGAGGTGGGCGATGAGGTCGTCATAGGCATCGCGGGCGAGCTTCAACTCTTCGTCGGTAACGCTCGTCCGAAGCCGGGCGTCGAACCCCTGGAGCGTCGCGATCTCCTGGGCGTTGGACGGAGGTCGACCGAACCGGTATTCCGAGCCCGGGGGCATCAGGTAGGGCGTGTGGGCGTCGAAGTAGTTGAGGAAGGCGAAGAAGGGCCGACCCCTCTGGGAGTCAACCCAACTCAAAAAGTCGCCGTTGATCCGCCCGGCGTCCTTGCGCTGGCGCTCCACGCCCAGGGGGTCGTTGAGCAGCTTCGCCCCGAACCGACCGAGCGAGGTGCAGCGCAGGGCCTCGGTGATCGAGACGGAGGATTGCTCCTTATAGAAGTCGTCGTAATGTTCAAAACCCCGTCCCAGGCCGAACCACGCATTGCAGAAGAACGTGTTGGCCACGAACCCGCCGGTGGCGTACCCCCGGGCCGAAAGAAACTCGGCGAGCGTCGGATAGGTCGCGTCGAGGGGTTTTTTCTCCCCGACCTTCAACTCATGAGGCCATCGCCCGGTGAACATGCTCGCGTGGGAGGGGAGGGTCCAGGGGGCCGCGGCCCGGGCCTGGTTGAACCGAATCCCGCGACCGGCGAGCCGCGCCAGGTTGGGCGTCGTCTCCCGGTCGTAGCCGTAAAGGCTGAGGCTCTCGGCCCGAACCGTGTCGAGGACGAGCAGCAGAACGTTGGGGGCGTCGGCGGTGACGGTCGACGGGGTCGAAACGTCTCCCCGATCGACCAGCATCGCCTCAATCCGTCCCCAACCGCCGAGCAAGAGCGCCGCGACGGCCAGAATCGGGGCCGATACGGCCAGGATTCGAGCGAGCCGGCCGGGATGTTGGGAGGCCCTCCGGGCGATCCCGGCGGCCAATCCCGCCGCCAGCGTCACCGCGGCGACCGCGTACAGCCCCGGCACGGTCAAAAGCAACGCCAGACAGCACAGAAAGCCGAAAACCCCGACCGCGAACCGACTTGCAAAATTCGGCCTCGCCCAGCCGATCCCGGCGATCGCCAGACCGACCGCGAGGAAGATCGAGAGGTTCGAAAGCGGAATCATCCAGCCGAAATGTCGGCTCATCTGAAAATCGCCGAGCGAGACCCCGCCGGTGATCGCGTTGCGGACCAGCCATTGGGTCAGTTCGAGGAGCCCCGTGAGCAGCCCAAAAAGGACCGCCAACAAAAGCAGCCGCCCGGGGGAAAACGGCCGTTCGGCGGCCGGGGAATCCGCGGGAGCGATGAAGCCCTCGCGCGACGCCTCGTTCCCGGCGGGACCATTCTCCGTGAAGCTCGACATCCCTGGCTCCTCTCGTTCATCCCCTTGGTTCTTCGGCGATCCGTCGCAATCCAACTGGGGCGGCGGACTCGGATCCCCGGGAGGGCGAGGCGCGGCCCGCGGCGGGGACACGATTACACCAAAGCCCCGATCTCGGCAACCGCGAATCGCGTGGATGTCGAGCCGCCGAGGCCGTTTGATCTCAAGTCGTCCAACGGGTCGCGCCGATGATGCGGGGAGTAGGGATGGCGCCGGATGCATCGCGACGGGGTTCGGGGCCGGTCCTCCACCAGATAGAGGAAGGGAAGTAGGAATGGCGACGGGCGCTTCAGGTTCTCCGAAGGCGGGCTATCTCGCCGCGTCGGCGATGCTCTCGCTGGCGTTCTTGTTTCCGATCGGCCTGATGATCTTCAACCCCACTTTGATGTTCGAGCGGGGTTGGGAACAGTACGTCGGGACCGGCATCTACTTCTGGGCCGTCCTGACCCTCGCCAACGAGCTTCGCCGACTTTGGCGAAATGAGCGGGCGTTCGAGGCGGCCCCGCGATGGCTCAAGTTCATCGCCTCGACCCTTGGCCGGCAGGCTTCCGACGAGCAAACCGCCGTCGCGAAGGCCATCGCCTCCGACGGTCGAATCCTCCCGGTTCGGGTCCGGCAGCTCGTCGGCTTCGTCCAGGAGTCGAGCGATCCGTCGGTCGGCCAGCTTATGGAGGTCAACCGCGAGGCTTCGGGGCTGGATCAGGAGCAGACGGCCGCCCGGTTCACGCTCACCCGGTACATCCTTTACCTGCTGCCGGTGATCGGGTTCATCGGCACCGTCGAGGGCATCTCGAAGGCCCTGATGAACATCAGCAAGGTCTTGCCGATGGTCAAGGACCTCGACGCCTTCTTGAACAACCTGACCGGCGTGACCGCGGCCCTTCAGATCGCCTTTGACAGCACGCTGCTCGCCTTGTTCCTGAGCGCGGCGTTGATGTTGGTTCAGACGTTGATCTTCCGGCTCTCGGAGGAGCACCTGGCCCGGGTTGACCGCTGGGTGGTCGAGCACGTCCTCCCCGGCGTGGGCGCCCGCGACTCGCTCGGCGATCGGCTCGACGACCTGATCGGCCCCCACATCGAAAAGCTCCGGGCCGAACTCGCGACGATCCTCGAGCCCGCCGCCCAGTCGTTGCGGACCGAGGCCCAGAAGATCGGCGATAGCCTCAAAACTCCCGTCGAGCAGCTTTCGGAGTCGGTCCAGCTCATGCCGGCCTCGATCTCGGCTTTCAGCCGGGGCGCCGAGGCCATCGGCCGGATCGGCGGCGAGTTCGAGGCCCTGGAGACGTTCGGCGAATCCGCCCGACGCTCGGCCGCCTCGCTCGCCCGGATCGAGGAGGCGATGGCCCGATCCGACGGCCCCGATCCCCAGCTTCTGGACATCAAGCGCGGGCTCGACCGCAACACCGCGGCCCTGGAGAGCATGGCCGAGTCGTGGGCCTTGGCCTACGAGAAGTCGAGCCGGACGACCCAGGAGCAACTCGCCAAGACGATGAACAACCTCAAGGACGCCCTCGACCTGATCAACGTCAGCATCGAGCAGGGCAACGCCCTCTACCGCAACATCGTCAAGCGGATGTTCGACGAGCGAAGCGGCGGCGGCCCCGGACGATCCGACTCCACCCGGGCGGCCTAAGCAACCGCCGGAAAGTCCATTCGATTTGAAGTTTCCCAAGCAAAGGGCGAGGCCATGCGACGGAATCGGCGAGGCGGCGGTTCGGGCCTGGAATTTGGCGGGTCGGGCGAGGATTCGTTCGTCGCCGTCGTCGTCACCAAGCTCACCGGAGCGCTCCTGTTCATCCTGCTTTTGACGATGGTCATCATGGCCTTGCTTCCCAAAGCCGTCGACGTGGCGGGACAGTCGAGCGCCCAACAGACGAACGACGCCGAGCGCCGGCCGCTGAAGATCACGACGCCCGAGGCGCTTCCCGAAGCCATCGCCGGCCGCCCCTACGCCGTCGCGATGGCCGCCGAGGGGGGCGACGGGCCGCTCCGCTGGTCGCTCGAAGGCGAGCTTCCCAAGGGCCTGAGCTTCGACGCCGAGTCCGGCCTCCTCTCCGGCACGCCCGCCGAAGGGACGCCCAAGCCCCTGAACCTGGCGGTTCGGGTCGGCGACGGCGAGGAGGTCGCCGCCGGCTCGCTCCGCCTCCTCGTCTACCAGAGCGACGCCCCCCTGAGCACCCCCGCCTGGTGGAAGCCGGGCGTTCCCCCGATTCCCTGGAGGGCCTGGCTCGACCAGGGGGTTGGCTTCCTGATCCTCTGGCTCGTCCACCTGGTCGGCATGTCCACCCTGGCCAGCCTGGAGCGGCAAACCGGCTCGATGGCCCTGGCCGTCGAGGGCGACGCCGACGCCGCGGCCCTCGCCCCCAGACGCTTCGCGCTCTACCGGGCTCTTGTCCGCCTGGGAACCCTGTCGGCCATGATCGCCCTGGCCGGCTGGCTCTGGATGACCCACGCCTCCTAAGATTCGCAACAACGACAAACCGCGCGGCGCGTAGGGAAAAATACCGGGCTCGTCAAGAACTTAGGACACCCCGCGATGGAAAATCGCTAAGATCCAACATGAGAGAGTCCATCAAGGTCGATGGCGGTCATCCGTCCTCGACCATCCGAGCGCGGTTCCCTCTATTGAGGAGCATCGGCATGTCGCAGCGACGAATGGGCGTGATCCTGGGAGGCGTGGTTCTCGCCTTGGCGGCCGTCTCGGTGCCCGCCTACGCCCAAGGGCCCCAACGAGGAAACCGAGGCGGAGGCCCCGGCGGTGGGCCGGGCGGAGGACGGGGCGGCTTCACGGGAGGCTTCGGCGGTCGAGGCGGCGGCTCGCTCGTCGACCTGGCCGGCCGCGAGCCCGTGCAGAAGGAAATCCAAGTCACGGAAGAGCAAAAGCCCCAGATTCAAAACCTCGCCCAGGAAACCCGGTCCCGGCGCGACCGGACCATGCAGCAGCTTAGGCAGCGCAACGACCAGGCGCAATCGCGGGCCCGCAACACCCGCCCCAACATCCCCATCCCGCAAGCCAACAACGTCCCCGTCAATCCCGGCGGCTACGGCGATGTCGGAGGGTACGGATCGACCCCCTTCGGCGGCAATGTCCAGAACCAAGGGCCCAGCCCCGCCCAGCTCCAGCAGATGGCCGAACAGCAGCAGCGACAGCAAGAGCGAATGGTCCGGATGCAGGGGTTCGAGCAGATGCGGCAGGTGATGGACGGCCTCCAGCGCCAGTCCGATCAGTCCCTCGCCAAAATCCTCAACAAGGAGCAGATGACCCGGCTCCGCGAAATCCAGCTTCAAATGGAGGGGCCGTTCGCCCCCATCACCAACGCCGAGCTCGCCCAGAAGCTCTCGATCACGCCCCAGCAACGCGCGGAAATCAGCGACATCCAAAACCAGGCGAATCAGATCCGTCGCCAGAACTTTCAGCAGCGCCGGGAGATCTTCGAGGCGGCCCGCAACAGCGCCCAGCCCAACGCGGGCGCTGAAGCCAACGCCGGCGGCCAACCCAACGCGGGCGCTCAAGCCAACGGCCAGCAGGGAGGACGCGGCGGACGCGGCAACTTCGACTGGGGAGCCATCCGAGAGGCGATGCAGAAGCCCGAAGTCCAGGCCCAGCTTGACCAACTTCAGCAGCACGAGGCCAGCCTCCGCGACCAGTCGTACGCCCGGGTCTTCAAGGCGCTCGACCGTGGACAAGCGTCCAAATTCAAGAAGATGCTCGGCCAGCCTTTCGACACCGCCGGCATGATGCGGAGCTTCTTCGCCCCCCGCAACGGTGATTCCCAGCAGCCCGCCGACGGCGAGGCGCCGGCGGCCTCCGCCAACGCCAACGCGGATGACGACGGCGACGCTCCGGCGGTGAAGGCTCCGGCTCCCGCCCCGGCCGCCGAGACCGCTCCGGCCCCGGCCGCGGAGAAGGCTCCCGCCCCGGCTCCGGTGCCGAGCAACCGACGCTCCAGCCTCCGCGAGCGCCGGGGCCTCGGCCCCGCGCCCCGACAGTAAGCCCAGACTGACCTTCTCGATTCAGCGGCTCGGTCGTATAAACGGCGAGCCCCGCGCGATTCTCGCGTCGGGGCTCGCCACCGTTTCCAAAGCGCCGGATCGGCCGCCCCGCCGCGGGAGCCTCCAGGCCAGGCGCGCGGGAACTCGTCACGAACGCGGAAGGAGCCGCCCCCATGCCCCAACGTCCCCGATTCGCGCGGTCCCCGGCGGGACTTGGTTTCGCCCTCGCCATCGCCCTGGCGCTCGGCGTCGCGGCGCCGGCGACACTCGGCGAGGAATGGTCGCTGCCCGACGCCCGCATGGGAGTCAGAACGGCCCCGATCCTGCTCTTGACCCGCGCGGACGTTCAGGCCGACCTGGGGCTCGACGAGGTCAAGATCGCGTCGGCTCGAAAGGCCGTCGACGCCTTGACCGACCGGGCCCAATCCCTTCGTGGAAAGACCGGCGCGGCGGTTGTCGACGAACGACGAGCGATCGACGAGGCCCAGGCTCAATGGCTCAGAACCAACCTCTCGGACGAGCAGCTCACCCGCCTAAGCCAGATCGACATCCAATGGGAGGGCCCCTCCGCGCTCGTCAGCCGTCCCGTGATCGCCGAGACCCTGGCGCTTACCCCGACCCAACTTCGGGTCCTGACCAAGATCATTGCCGAGCGCAACGCGAAGCTCGCCCAGGGGCCGGCGACGCCCGCCGAGGAGTCGGAGGTCCGCCGCAAGACGATGGCCGTGCTGTCCAACGCCCAGCTTGGCGCCTGGAACGCGATGGTCGGCGAGCATTGCCGCTTCGTCATTGCGCCGACGCCGACGCAGGCCGACCCCGCCGTGCGGCAGGCTGGTCACGAACCCTCCCGCTGAGGGCCATCGGTTCGGTCGACCGGCGGTTTTTCGTCCGCTTGAGCCTCGCGCCGGAACCGAAAATCGCAGAAGGACGCGCCTTGCATCAAGGTTTGAGTGCGTTCCAATTTGATTCCGGGATTGAACCCCTCAACCAGCGCGAAATCGCGCTGGCAGGAGAGGCTCGATCCCAGGTCGGCCAGGCCGAGCGCGCGGTACATCTCGGCGTATCGACAGCGGACGACGTTGAACGACAGCCGATCCGGCGATTGTTCGAGCATCTCGATCTCAAGCGCGCCGTTCTCGCTCCACCGATGAAGCGAGCCCGCGAACGCCTCCAGAGTCTGCTCTCCCAGCGATCGGGCCAACTCCGCGCCGCTCTCCTTGGCAAGCTGCGTGATGACCTGGCGCAGCACGACCACCGCTCGCTCCCAGCCGACCTCGTCGGCGAAGGCCCTGACGATCGGCCCGACGATCCTCGCCTCGATCTCGCGCTGCTGGAGCAGGGGAATTGCCCGCTTCGGATCGTCGTCCATCGCGCCGGCTCCGTATTCGGTTCATCACTCAGTTAGTACGAGTTCTGTTCGATCGCATCGGCTGGGCGCCCCGGGTTCGCCCCGAACCCGGGGCGCCCAGAGAGTCAATCGATTCGCCCAAAAAGAACTTGCTCCAAGCACCCGGGGAGAGACTAACCAACCATGACGCTCCCATCGGTCGCGAGCCTGAGGCTCGGCGTTTGGATCGCCCTGGTTGCCGCGTCGGCGTGGATCTGGCGAGTCTCGACCGAGAAGCCGGGACGCCCGGATCCTCCCGCGGGGGTTATCGTCCTCCGCGATCTAACCTATCGCGTCGTGGAGGGACGGCGGCTCGCGCTCGACCTTTATCTACCCGACGCCGCGAATCCCGCGCCGGGCGGGCCCTGTCCGGTTCTCGTCGCCATTCACGGCGGAAGCTGGATCGGCGGGTCAAGGACCGAATACGGCCCCCAGTTCGCCCGCCTGACGAGAGAGGGAATCGCGGTCGCCGTGGTCGATTATCGGCTCGCCCGCCCCGGCGCGCCAAGTTGGCCCGGCGCTCCGGCCGACATCGCGGCGGCCCTCGACTGGCTTGAGGCCCACGCGACCCAATACCGGCTCGACCCCGACCGCGTCGCCGTGATCGGAACTTCTTCAGGGGGCCTGCTGGCGGCGCTGGCGAGCTTCCTGGATCCTCGAATCCGGGCGGCCATCTGCCTCTCGGCCCCGATGGACCTCGCCAAACTGATGACCGAGCGTTCGCTGGCCCACGAACCCGCGCTCGCCTTCCTCGGCGACGCCCCCCGAGGGCTGGCCCACCGGGCGCGGGAGGCTTCGCCCACCTCCCTCGTCGCGCCCGGCCAGCCGCCCATGCTTCTCATCCACGGGACCAAGGATCTATGGGTGCCGATCGAACAGGCGCGGAATATGCGGCACGCCTTGGATGAGGCGGGCGTCCTCCATCGTCTTATCGAGATCGAGGGGGCGCGGCACGGGTTTCAGCTTCAGGTCGAAGAACCCCAGCCGCGCGATCTTGCGACCGACATCCTCGATTTCCTCGAAGAGGCTTGGGGGACGCGGGTCGTCCATCCGGGCCGCGAGAACCCGGCAATCCCGGGCGCGCCGGGCGGGTCGCCGCTTGTCCGAGGGTCTTCGTTCTTGAAATCGGCGACGGAAGGTGGAACGATGGAGATTAGAACGTCTTAATCCCTCGGGGATCACAACTCGTCCGATTCGCCGAGCGCCATCCAAGCAACGCTCGGCGCCGCGTTCGATCTGGGAGCCGACGCCGTGTCGACCGACGTTTTCATCGCGAACCCGATCACGCTCCAAGCGGGTGTGGAGCCGCCGTCCGCTCCCCGCGATCGGGTTCGCGAGACCGCCGCGGATCGTCCGCCTTCCAAACCTCCGCCGACCGATCCCAGGCCCGGGATCGACCCGCGTCAGAGCATCCAAGATCTCCGAAGAGCCGATGTCGAAATCAAGCATCAGCGGATTCGGGAACTCCTCGATCGAGCCGAGCTGGACGCGGTCGTTCTCGGCCGGGCCGAGTCGGTCGCCTGGTTCACCTCCGGGGGCGACCTCCACCAGGACTTCGGTTCGGAGGCCAGCTCGGTCCTCCTCTTCATCAATCGTAAAAGCCGGGCGGTGATCGCCGACAATGTTCAAAGCGCCCGCGCTTTCGAAGAGGAACTCGCCGGCCTGGGCTTCCACCTCAAGGAGCGCCCCTGGTTCGACGACCCGGCGCGGGTGATCGCCGAGCTCAGCCACAACAAGCGGATCGCCACCGATCTGACCACCTTCGGCTGTCCCCAATGGCGTCGTGATCTCGACCCCCTGCGCGACCTTCGGCGCCGACTGACGGCCCTGGAGCGGCAGCGGTTCCGCGAGCTTGGGCGGGCGCTGACCCTGGCGGTTGAGGCGACCTGCCGCAATTTCAACCGAGGCGAGCGCGAGGCCGACGTCGCCGGCCACCTGGCGCATCGCCTGATCCGCGAGGGGATCATGCCGGTCGGTCTCGCCGTCGCCGCCGACGGCCGCCTCAAACGCTATCGAGAACCGCTCTTCAAATCCGAGCCCATCAACCAAACCGCGACGATCCGCGTCGTCGGACGTCGTCGCGGCCTTTGCGCCTCGGTCTCGCGCACCGTCGCCTTCGAGCCGGTCGACCCGGAGCACGAGGCGAACCACGCCCTGGCGGCCATGATCGACGCCTCGTACATCTACTTCTCGCGTCCGGGCGAACCCGTCGCCGAGATTTTCCGCCGAGGCCGCCGCATCTACGAGAAGTTCAACGCCCCCCATGAGTGGACGCTCGACTATCAAGGGATGTTGATGGGATACTCCCCCCGAGACGCCTTGCTCGTCCCCTCCACCAACCTCGTTCTGGAGCCCGACATGGCCGTCTGCTGGAGCCCCAGCGTGGGCGCGGCCCGGTCGGAGGACACGATGGTCGTCGATTCCCGGGGATTCGAGATCGTTACCGAGGCTCAGGATTGGCCCCGGATCGAAGTGTCCGTCAAGGGCTACACCATGTCCCGCCCGGGGATCTTAAGGCGATAGCTCCCGACGTGACCGGGCCGCTTGGCCCGCATCCGTTCGGCGGCCTCAAACAACCATGCCCATCGGTGCAATTGCAGCCCGGAGGACAGGCATTCTTGCCTGTCCAGGCTCGGTGACGGACAGGCAAGAATGCCTGTACTCCGGGTGTGTTGGTTATCGAGGACGGAAAGCCGCGCATTCTCCAGCGCGCGTCACGCTAAACGCATGCCTTCGCCCGGCCGACCCCACCGCCTCATTCCCCTGGCCGGTTCGAGCCTGTACAAGAGAAAGACGCGAAGATCGAGCCGACGGCGGCTCATCCTCCGCTCGCCGCGAGGCGTGGACCCGGCATCGAGAAAAGGGAAGCGCTGGCCATGAGTCAAAACGCGAAGAGTCCGTGGATTGGTCGCTTGCCGAAGATCGGGATTCGGCCCGTAATCGACGGCCGCCGTCGGGGCGTCCGGGAATCGCTCGAAGATCAAGTTATGGCGATGGCCCGCAACGCGGCCGAATTCCTCTCGGCCAACCTTAGGCACCCAACCGGAGAGGCCGTCGAGTGCGTGATCGCCGACACGAACATCGGCGGAGTGGCCGAGGCCGCGGCCTGCGCCGATAAGTTCGCGCGCGAGGGCGTCGGCGTGTCGCTGACCGTCACCCCCTGCTGGTGTTACGGCAGCGAGACGATGGACATGGACCCCTTGATCCCCAAGGCCGTCTGGGGGTTCAACGGGACCGAGCGCCCCGGCGCTGTCTACCTGGCGGCGGTCCTCGCCGCGCACAATCAGAAGGGGCTCCCCGCGTTCGGGATCTACGGTCGCGAGGTTCAGGACGCGGGCGATTCGACGATTCCCGAGGATGTCCGGGAGAAGCTCCTGCGATTCGCCCGCGCGGGGTTGGCCGCCGCGACGATGCGAGGGAAGTCGTACCTCTCGCTCGGCGGCGTCTCGATGGGGATCGCCGGCTCGATCGTCGATCAGCCGTTCTTCGAGCAATACCTCGGGATGCGCGTCGAATGCGTGGACATGAGTGAAGTCACGCGCCGGATCAATGAAGAGATCTATGATCCCGACGAGTTCGAGCGGGCCCTAAGCTGGGTTCGCGAGCACTGCAAGGAGGGCAAGGACTACAATCCCCCCGCCTCGCGAAAGAGCGCCGAGGCGAAGGCCGAGGATTGGCGAACGGTCGTCAAGATGACGATGATCTTCCGCGACCTGATGATTGGAAACCCCCGGCTCGACCCCTTGGGATTCGGCGAGGAGGCCCTGGGCCACAACGCCATCGCCGGCGGCTTTCAGGGTCAACGGGCCTGGACCGACCACTCGCCCAACGGCGACTTCGCCGAGGCCATCCTGACCTCGTCGTTCGACTGGAACGGCGTTCGGATGCCCTACATGGTGGCGACCGAGAACGATTGCCTCAACGGCGTCGGCATGCTCATGAACCACCTCTTGACCAACACGGCCCAGATTTTCGCCGACGTGCGGACGTTCTGGAGCCCCGAGGCCGTCAAGCGCGTGACCGGCCACCAGCTTTCCGGCCGAACCGCGGGCGGGATCATCCACCTGATCAACTCGGGCGCGGCGACGCTCGACGGGACGGGCGAACAGACCCGAGACGGCCAGCCCGCCATGAAGCCCTTCTGGGAGATCAGCCCCGAAGAGGCCGACCGCTGCCTCAAGGCGACCTCGTGGCCTCCCGCGATCACCGAGTACTTCCGGGGCGGCGGCTACTCGTCGTGCTACCTCTCGCGAGGGGGGATGCCCATGACGATGAACCGGCTCAGTCTGGTGAAAGGTCTTGGCCCCGTTCTCCAGATCGCCGAAGGCTTCTCGGTCGACATCCCGCCCGAGGTTCACGAAGCGCTCAACGAGCGGACCAACCCCACCTGGCCGACAACCTGGTTCGTCCCCAACCTGACTGGCGAGGGGCCGTTCACCGACGTTTACAGCGTCATGGCCAACTGGAGCGCCAACCACGGAGCCATCAGTTACGGCCACATCGGCGCCGACCTGATCGCCCTGGCCTCGATTTTGCGAATCCCGGTGGCCATGCACAACGTGCCCGCCGACAAGGTTTTCCGGCCCAGCGCCTGGAGCCTCTTCGGCGCCCTGGAGCCCCAGGCGGCCGACTACCGCGCCTGCGCGAACTTCGGCCCGCTTTACTGTTAGTGCCGTGCTAAGTCCGCTCTGTCGGTTTGCTTGAGACCGGCCGATTGTAGCCGGGGTCTGTGCCCCCGGCGCGTGAGCCGTTGACCCCGCGCCGATCCCGGCCTCACAGAGGCCGGCTACAAAAGAGGGGGAAACGCACTCGCGAACGGGGATGCCGGAACGCGATTCCGGCGAACTTTCCGGGGCTCGGCGTCGAATAGCTGTTGGGGGCGGCGAGGCCCCCGCGCCTTCTTTTGAAAAAGAGGAAACGGCCTTTTGATGCGAATGTCCTGGAAACTCGGTCGGATCGCCGGAATCGACGTCTTCCTGCATCCCACGTTCTTCCTGATCCTCCTTCTGCCCGGCGCGATCGAAAACCTGCCGCTGGTTCTGTCGCTCTTCGCCTGCGTTTTGGCGCACGAGTACGGGCACGCCCTGACGGCCCGGAAGTTCGGCATCGGCACGGTGGACATCACCCTCTATCCGATCGGCGGCGTCGCCCGCCTGTCGCGAATGCCGCGCGCCCCGGGGGCCGAGCTGCTGATCGCCCTGGCCGGCCCGGCGGTCAACTTCGTAATCGCCGGCTGGTTGTTCCTCCTGCTCGGATTCGGCCCATCACTCGGGAGGCTGTCCGGGTTCCTGGCGGACCTGGCGTTCATGAACCTGATTTTGGGCTGCTTCAACCTGATCCCCGCCTTCCCCATGGACGGCGGCCGGGTGCTCCGCGCCCTGGTCAGCGGATGGACGGGAAGGGCCAGAGCCACGTCGTTCGCCGCGGGCGTCGGCCGGACGCTGGCCGTGGGATTCGGCGTTTACTCGCTGCTGAGCCTCAACTTCATCCAGGTCGCGCTGGCCATGTTCGTCTATTTCGCGGCCGGCGCCGAGGAGGCCGGCGTGCTGGCCGACGAGCGGCGACGAGCCTACCCAAACAACGGCGACCGGGGAGTCTGGACCGCGCCTCCGGGCTACCGCTGGGTCAAGGCCGGCAAGGGCGTCTGGCAGTTGACGCCAAATCAGTAAGAGAGAAGGGGGTTGGCGATGCGACCCGTCGTGGATCTTGGAGTCTCGGAAGCCCACGCGATTCTCGCCGCGCGCCCCGGGGGAGACCAGCTCCCTCCGCTTGAAGCGGTCGAAAACGAGGACTGGGGACGCGACCTTCTGCTGAGCCGCTTAGAGGAGATGACCGCCGAAGAGTTGGCCGCGCTGGGGCTTTCGATGGACGATCCAGCCCCCGAAGCGGAGACCGACCACGGCGAGGCCAGTGGTTGGAGCCATCGCTCTTAAACCGCGTTCAAGCCAAGAACGGGGGTTTTGCTCGAACCCCGCGGCTCAACTTTTTCGCGGGGATTTTCAGCCCGGAGGACAGTCCTGATGACGGGTTCCGACACCCGAACTCAGGAAAATGAGGAGTGCGACTTCCATCTTTAGCCCCGGAGGGGCGGCCGTTAATAGCCAAGGGGGCGCCAGCCCCTGGACGGCTAGGCCGCGCCATTTCCCTCTTCGCCGAGCCCCGGAGGGGGGCCCGAAACTCTCTCCTCAATTGGGGTTCCGCCGCCCCTTCGGGGCGCGCCGGAGAAATGTTCCATTGGCCTCCGGTTCCCAGAGGCTGACGGCCCCCGGCTATTTACGGCCGCCCCTCCGGGGCTCTTCAATCCAGCCCAATAATCACCAAATTCCGCGCGGCGATTTCCAAAATCATGAAATCCGGGGCCGACCGCCGCTGATCCTATGAGGTGGAGAGTTGTTGCTTTCCCTGGCTCTTTGATAATCCGGAAATCACCAGACGCCGTGAACGGCGCGATTTTGGCCGAACGAAGCCAATCCCGCGGGGGAAGGGCGCGCAAAAACCCCGTAGGGCGGGCTACGCCCGCCGGCCAGAAGCCGCCGGACGATCCACCGCCGGGAACGCCGATCTCCCGTCGGCATCCGGGCCAACCCCCTATGCTGGGGAAGAGCCAACCGGGAGGTTGGCGTTCCCGGGGAGGCGGGCCCAAAGGTTTATCAAACGGAGCTTAGTCGGGATGAGCGCGAATGGTCAGCCCCCGCCACTCGACCCGGCCGGTTTTGCCGATGAGACCAAGGTGGCCGGCCGCCGGCTCGAGCGCGTCGGACGAGACCACCAGGACATCGTTGAGCTTCGCCTCCATCCGCGCTTCGATGACCCTTAGGTTGAGCTTTTGCCAGGCCCCGACCTCCTTGACCGCCTCGCGAAGCGCGTCGGTCTTGCGCTCGAAGCGGGGAGGGGGGGTGCCGTGGCCAAAGAGCATGAAGTTGCCGTCGCCCCCGGCGAGCTGAAGCCGGTAGCCTTTGGCCGGCCAAAACGGCTCGGCCGAAGCGCTCTCGGGGCCGGCTCGAAAGAGCAGGGCCCCTTCGGACCCTTCGTCGACGAGCCGATATTCCAGGTCGAGCTCGAAATTCTTGTAGGTCCGCGCCGAGCGAAGCCACCCCGGCCCCCCTTTGGCGAGGATCGCGGAGTCGGCCACGGAGAAGCCGTCGGAATGCTCGGGAACCCAGCCCTCCAAGCTCTTCCCGTCAAAGAGACTGACGGCGGCGGGCTGGTCGTCGATCCCGAAGGTCGCCGCCGCGACGAGTAGCACGGTCGCCAACGTCCCTGGAAGACGGCTCATCGAATGCAAACCTCATCAATCAAGCCTGGCGCGGCCGGCCGCGTGCGAAAATTCCGTGAGGAAACCACCGACGGGCGGCGATCCCCCCTTGTTCATGATTATGCTCCACCAAAATCCGAGTGGGGGAAACCAGGCGAGACTTTTGTTCAAAATTCCTCCCGTCTCGCCGTGGAATCGAGACGACCCGTTAGGCTCGCGGCGCCTCTTGGATCCTCGCCGCCAGGAAATGAACCGGTTGGTTCGTCCGTCCGGCGATCTCGGCGAGCCGATCCATGCGTCCGGCCCGCTGGCACAACTCGGCGATCGGAGGACAGACGAGCATCGATTCGGGAAGCGCCGCCAATTGGCTTTCGGCGACGTCGATCGCCTCGTCCCCCCGATCCAGCCGCCAAAGCAGGTTCACCAGCGCCTGGGCTGGAAGGGTGGACTCGGGGTCGTCGGCCGCCGCCTCCACCTCGGCGAGCTTCGCCCGGAAGTGGGCGATTCCCTCGTCAACGTCGCGCCCGCGAGTCGCCTTGAGAAAGATCCCATGATCGTCGAAAACGCGATCGAAGGGGGGAGTCCCCTCGTACTGGAGCCGGGGCGAGAGGCGGCGGCCGTACTCGGTCAGGTCGATCGCCAGATCAACGGCCTCGGGATCGGTCGCCATCACCGACCACCGAACGACCGTGGAGAGGTGCGAAACGTCGATGTGGTACGATTCGTCCGAGAACAGCCAATCGCGGCCGGCGACCAGTTCGGCGATTGTCGCCCCCTCGGGCGCCTTGGGCTGTCCGCGCCTGGCGATGTCGTGGCGCAGGTTGTCGGCGAGCTGTTCGTGAAGGTGGCGGATCAAGCGCTCCACGCAAAGGGCGCGAACCGCCTCGTCGGCCGGGGCGAGCTGCTCCAGCGAGGTGATCGCCGAGCACGCGCCGTAGTTTTCCAGGATCAGATCAAACCCGCGCCTGATGTTGGCGCCCTGATGGAAGGCGACCTCGATCAGCCGGGCGACCCGATCCTGGTCGTCGGGGGGTTGTAGTCGGTCGATCGCCTCGGCCACGGGCCCGGGTTCGCCGATGGCCTGAAAATAAGGCCAGGCGGCGGGGATGTCGTCGGCCTCCAGCAGAAGCCGGCCGACATGGCGGAGGGCCTCGACGTAGCGCTCCTCGAACCGCGATCGATCGGGCTCGGGCAGGTCGGTCAGACGGCCAACCTGGATCAAAGGGAGGCCCAACTCGTGACGGGCCTTAAGCAAGAGGGCGTCGAGCAAGAGACGGTACTCCCCGGCCGCCTCAAGGTCCTTGACGAGGCGGTCAATCGCCGCCGCGGGGCCTTCTTGATTCAGGCTCGCCTCAAGCGAGGCGAGGCGGGAGGCCGGATCGGCCGGGGATTCGGCGATGTCTTGGGCGTCCCGCGTCTTGGCGTCTCTCATCGTCCCGGCTTCTCCATCTGTGCTTACTGGGCGTCGGCCTTGGCCGGATCAAGCCCGGTGGCCGGCGCGCCTGGGGGGTCGGAGTCGACGCTGGCG